>Ga0326728_10013944_pt1 | contig 17266 bp, 20 predicted proteins | sample MB3enrmetagenome_FD_207602 | JGI IMG/M metagenome (GOLD analysis project Ga0326728, IMG submission 207602) | Lab enriched peat soil microbial communities from McLean, Ithaca, NY, United States - MB31MN | ecosystem: Environmental > Terrestrial > Soil > Wetlands > Peat | place: USA: New York... | reverse complement strand
GCCCACGGCGATGCCGATCCCGATCAGCAGCATCCCGACGAGGACCGACCCACCGACGACCTCGAAAAGGCCGACCACTCCGAGGACCGCCGCGACGACGATGCCCGCGCCGACCAGCAGCCCGACTACGAGGTTCGAGACGAGCGACCGACCGAAGGTCGATGTGAACAGGTGCGCGGAGCGCTTGAGCGAGGTCCACGCGCCCTGGTTCTCGTAGATCAGCACCGGGATCATGAAGTAGGTCACCACCGCCCACGCGGCCCCCCCGACCACCCCGATGATCACTCCGCCCAGCCCCCGGACACGGCTCGCGATGATCCGGATGGCGAGGCCGACGGTCGCGGTGATTACCGCCCAGAGGAAGAGCCGACCGAGCCGGGCCCGGGCGATGCGCCAACCGTCGGAGGCGGTCGGCTGCTGCCCCGAGAGCTTGAGGGTCGCCGCGCCCACGAGGGCGGCCGTGCAATAGACGGAAAGGAAGACCATCACGAAGTACGCGACGAGGAACATCGCCACGGCGACCGTGACCACGGGCGCGGTGAACCCCCCCTGCGCCCCGGCCAGCGGCCAGGCCACCCACACCCAGCCGAAGATCAGGAGCGCGAGTACCCCCAGGATCGAGAGGCCCCCCACCACCGGGAAGATCAAGAGCGCTCGATCCTCAGCGATAAGGCGGAACGAGGTCTTCGTGAGCTTCCAGGAATCGGAGAACGTGCCCGGCATCGAGGGTCCTCGGGACGCATCGGTACGGCCCGGCCGGCTACTTGAGCCTGTCCCAATCGAGCGGTTCCCACCGGGGCCGCGTCCTCAGGTCCCGGCTGCCTGACTCGAACAGGCGACCTGAGGATCTCCACGGGGGCTGCCGGAGTTCCGGCAGTCTCGCCTACAGTCCCCCGCTCTACCTCTGAGCTAAGCCGGGACGACCTGAGGAGCGGCGGACGACCTATAAACTCTCCGTCGGCTAAGTTGCCCGGGTTCCCGTCGTGCGCGTTCTCGAGCATCGTCGCCACAGTCGCCGGGACCCGACCGACATCCACCTCAGCCGGGAGGGGGTCGAACTCGCTCGTCGCGTCGGCCCCACGCTCGGCCGGTTCGACCGGGTGGTGGCGTCCCCGAAGCCCCGCGCGGTCGAGACGGTCCGCGCGCTCGGGTTCGCGCTCGACGCGGTCCTCCCCGACCTCGGCGTGATGCCCGACGAAGCCGGGCTCGTGGGGGACGCGTCGAGCCCCCGCTCGTTCGCGGACTACGTTCGCGCGATCCGGCGGAGCGAGGCGACGGCGGGCTACGCCTTCCGCCAGGCCACGCGGATGCACGAGGAGCTCGCGCGTCTCCCCGAGGGAGGGCGCCTCCTCTTGATCTCCCACGGGGGGGTCATCGAGTTCGGCGCTGCGGCGGCCCGTCCGCAGGACGCTCTCTCCTGGGGTCCTCCGGCGGGGCACCTCGAAGGGGTTCGCCTCTTCCTCGACCGGGGAGAGTGGGTCCGGGGAGAGGTCCTCCGGGTCCGGGCCTGAGCCGCAATCGGCGCGGCTAGGCCAGCGCGCGTCGCACACGCGCCGCTACTTCATCCGGAGTGCCGCTTGCGTCGACCGACCGGAGCAGGTGGCGCTTTTCGTAGTAGTCGAGGAGAGGCGCGGTCTGCTCGGCGTACACCTTGAGACGATTGGTGACGGCCTCGGCCCGGTCGTCGGGGCGCTGGACGAGCGGGGTCCCGTCGAGGTCGCACTTCCCGTCGCTCTTCGGAGGCTTGGTCGAGAGGTTGTAGACCGACTGGCACTTCGAGCAGACTCTCCGTTCCGAGAGGCGACGCACGAGCAGGTCCGGGGAGACGTCGAGCGAGATCACCCGGTCGATCTCGGCGAACGTCCCGAGCGCCTCCGCCTGCGCGAGGTTGCGGGGGAACCCATCGAGCAGGTAGCCGACCCGGGCGTCCGGCAGCTCGAGGCGTTCGTGGAGGATCTTGAGGACGAGGGCGTCCGGCACGAGCCCTCCCGCCCGCATGTACCCCTCGGCCTCGAGACCGAGGGGGGTTCGGGCGGCCACCGCGGTCCGCAGTAGGTCCCCGGTGGAAAGGTGCGGTACCTTGAGGTCGCGGGCGATCTGAGCGGCTTGAGTTCCCTTACCGGCGCCGGGCGGGCCCAAGAAGACCACGCGGTGCATCATGCGTCGCCGACCTCGACCGGCTACTAAGGGGTTTTCTCGGGTCCCGTCTCCCCGATGCGGCTTCCCCGGCACGGTCTCCCGGCGATTGCGTCCTCAAGGTTCGCGAGGTCGCGGCCGGGCAAGATGAGGAGCGGGATGCGGGCCCGCGCGAGCGCGTCGACGCCGAGCCGGTCGAAGAGGAAGTTCTGTCCCGGCTCGCCTGAGGTCCCAGCATGGACCATCGCCCGGAACTCCGCCCAGGTCAACCGCTCGATGCGGCGCGCCCCGGGGTTCGTCCGCGGGTCCCGGTCGAAGACGCCGTCGACGTCGGTGGCGTTCACAACGCGCGCGGCGCGGACCCGGACCGCGACGAGCGCCGCCACCCCATCGGTCGTGTGCCCGGGTTCGGTCCCGCCGAGGATGACCGGGGATCCGGTCTTGAGCTGTTCGACCACCGCGGCCACCGTCGTAGGAGGATGCGCGGGGGCCGGCGGGCCGATGCGAGCGGCGAGGAGCCGTGCATGGAGCCGCGTGACGTCGATGCCCACCTCGTCCAGCTCGACCTCGGTGAGCCCGAGGGCCCGACCCAGGCGGATGTACTCCCGGGCGGTTCGGCCGCCGCCCGTTGTGACGACGAGCGGACGCTCGGCCCCGAGCCGTCGGAGGAGGTCGGCGAGCCGCTCGAAGTACTCCGCGTCCCCGGCCCCGGTGAGGAGGACGGAGCCTCCGATCGAGACGACGACGGGGGCCCGGTCGGACGGGGGAGCGCTCGCCATTCGGGCCCGGGAGGGCCCCTCGGGCTTATCACTAATGGGCCCGGGGCGGCGCCGGGTTGAATAGGGGGGTGGTTTCGGGGGGACCATGCCCGAGGACCTCGAGCGGGCCAAGGGAGTCGCTGCTCGCCACGCGGTGGAGCACCACGTGCGCCCGGGCCTCCGTCTCGCGCTGGGGACGGGCTCCACGGCCGCGCAAGCGGTCCGGGCGATCGCGGAGCGATTCCCCAACGGGAAGTTCGACTGCGTCGCGAGCTCCCGAGGCACCGAAGAGCTCGCTCGGGAGCTTCGGATCCCGGTCCGCCCCCTTCGCGGGGACGACCGGTTCGACCTGATGCTGGACGGCGCGGACGAGGTCTCCCCGGCCCTCGACATGACGAAGGGCGGAGGGGGGGCGCTCCTTCGCGAGAAGCTCCTCGCCCACCTGTCGAGCTCGGTCGTGATCATGGTGGACCCCTCGAAGCTCGTCGGGGCGCTCGGGGAGCGCGCCTCGATCCCGGTCGAGGTGGTACCGTTCGGCCGCCCGGTGCTCGAGCGCGAGCTCGCCGCCGAGGGATTTCGCGTGCGGCTTCGCGTAGGCCCCGACGGCCGTCCGTTCGTCACGGACAACGGAAACGAGATCATCGACCTCTCGCCCCGAGAACCGATCTGCGAGCCGGCCGCGGCCGACGAGGCGATCCGTCGACACACCGGAGTGGTCGAGACCGGCATCTTCGCGGGCCTCGCGAGCCTCGTCGTCGTGGGGTATCCTGACGGTCGGGTCGACGAGCGCCGACCGAACGCCGCCCGTCGGGTGGGGTCGACCGCCTAGGACGCGCTGACGAGCCGCCCGCCGGGACCCGCGTGGAGCAGCAGGGTCCGATCCACGCCCGGGAGACGGGCGAGGCGGCGTCGGACTCTCGCGGCGTCCCGGGCCAAGGTGAAGATGTGCAGGTGGGCCCCGGCGTCGTGGGTGTACGCCGCCACGGGACGCCCGGCCTCCCGGTTGATCGTTCGGACCTCGGCGAGGAGGGCCCGCGAGGTGGTCGTGAGGTAGTCGAGCGAGGGGCGGGTCGTCTCGCACACCTCGCGGAAGCTGTCGCACTCCTCCATGACGAGCGGGAACAGTCTGCGGGGGTCCCGAGCGCCGATGGCGGCTCGGATCTTCCGGATCCGTCCCGGGAGCTCCGCGATCCGACGCGCGTAGATGGGGCTGGTGGCGACCGTGGCCTGCATCGCGTCCGCGGAGCGGACCGCCTTCACGGGAGCCGCCCTCACGATCAGGACGAGGTCCACGAGCGCCGGCCAGTGGTCCGGGCCGAAGAGGGGGCGAACGTCGCAATCGCCGCCGTCGGGCCGCACACCGGCCCGCCACTCCACGAACCCGCCGAACACCGAGCGGCCGGCGCTCCCCGAGCCGAACCGGGCCAGTCGGGAGAGCTCGCGTCCCGAAAGCTCGAGGCCGAGGGCGGCCGTCGCGGCGCCCGCGAGGGCCGCGAAGCCGCTGGCGCTCGAGGCGAGCCCGCTCGCGGTCGGGAAGTTGTTGCGGGAGCGGACGATGGCCCGGTCCGACACGCCTGCCATTTCGCGGACCCGGTCGAGGAAGCGGACCACTCCCTCCCGAGGCCCGCCGACCGCCACCTCTCCGTTCAGTTCGACCCGGTCGTCCGAGAGCTCCGAGTCGAACCGCACGGTGGTCCGCGACCGGAGCCGGTCGAGGGTCACCGAGATCGAGGAGTTGTACGGGAGCGCCCGCTCCCGGTCGCGGTCCCCCCAGTACTTCACGAGCGCGATGTTCGGCGGAGCCTCGTAGGTGGCTTCGCGACGGGGTCCGCGCGTCATTCGGTGCGGTCGGCACGGCTCCGCGGAGTACTTATCCACGACGGCCGCTCGCGCTCGACGTGCCCCGCACTCGCATCCTTCCCGAGCCCCGCCCCACGGCCCCGTTGCCGGACCTCGCGCACGCCGTTCGCCACGGGTTCCACCACGAGGTCGGGTTCAAGGTCGACCTCGCGCGCAGCGGCCGCGGGACCTGCACGGTCACGGGCCGGGTCGAACCGAGGCACCTGAACATCAACTCGGTCGTGCACGGCGGGGTCTATGCGACGATCCTCGACACCGCGATGGGGGGCGCCGTGGTCTCGATGCTCCGGCCGGGCGAGACGGCCGCGACCACCTCCCTCTACGTCGAGTTCCTGCGTGCGGCCCGGGAGGGGGACACGCTCACGGCCCGCGGAGAGGTAGTGCGACGCGGCCGCCACTTCGCGTTCGCGGAGGGGGACCTGGTCGGCGAGGCCGGTCGTCGGATGGGGCAGGCTCACGGGACCTGGTACATCTGGGCACCGGAACCGAACCCCCCATCCTCGAAGCGCTCACCGGGACGCCGACGCTCGGGCCCGGCGCGCGCGCGTCCCGCTCAACGTTAAATACGAGGTTCTGGGTGGCCCGCTCGGCTGACGGCCAAAGCGGTGGGGAAACACCCGGTCCCATTCCGAACCCGGAAGTTAAGCCCACTGGCGTTCCCCGCGGTACTGAAGTGCGCGAGCCTACGGGAAACGGGGAAAGCTGTCAGCCTCCTTCCTTCCGTTTCCCGCCCGGGATAGCTTAATCCCCGGTCGCCCGTCCCCGGCTCCATGTGGCTCGGGGCCCACCTCGGGATCTCGGGAGGGCTCGCCGAGGCCGTCCGAGAGGGCCGGAAGATCGGGTGCGAGTCCCTGCAGATCTTCTCGAAGAGCCCCCAGATGTGGAGCGGCCCTCCGATCGCCCCGGACGCCGCCGAAGCATTTCGAGTCGCCGTGCGGACCGAGGGCCTTCGAGCCACGGCGGTCCACCACGGGTACCTCGCGAACCTCGGGAGCCCGAAGGCGTTCGGACGCAAGCGCTCCCGCGCCGCGTTCGTGGACGAGGTGCGCCGCGCGGACCTACTTGGCGTGGACGCGCTCATCTTCCATCCCGGGGCCCATCTCGGGAGCGGGGTCGAGGCGGGCCTCCGTACGATCGCGGAGAGCCTCACGGCCGTCCTCGAAGAGGTGCCCGAGAGCCGCGTCCGCCTCCTGCTCGAGAACGCGGCCGGGCAGGGAACGACCCTGGGGTCGAAGTTCGAGGAGCTCGCCTCGGTCCTCGCCCAGGCCGACCGACCGGACCGGCTCGGCGTGACGCTCGACACGTGCCACCTCTTCGCGGCCGGGTTCGACTTCCGGGACGAGACGCGGTACGGGGAACTGATGGATCGGGTGGAGCGCGTCCTCGGGCGCGGAACGGTCCGCGCGTTCCACCTGAACGACGCGAAGGCGGCTCTGGGCTCGCACCTCGACCGTCACGAGAACATCGGGAAGGGGGAGATCGGGCTGGAGGGGTTCCGTCCCCTCGTCACCGACCGCCGCTGGGCGGAGACCCCGGGGTACCTCGAGACCCCCCTCGACGACCGCGGATACGCCCTCTATGCGGCGGACCTGAGCACGCTCCGGTCCCTCGCCGGACCTTCGAGCGCGACCCCGAAGACACACCCGACGACCCGGCGGAGCGCCGCGCGCGGGTCAACAGTCAAATAGCGCGCCCCGCCTCCGCGCGCCGTACATGCCCGAGAGAGTACCGATCGAGCTGGTCCATTCATTGGAGGCGACCGCCCGGGAGATCCGGCAAGAGGTCATCCGGATGACCTACGCCGCCCAGAGCGGCCATCCCGGAGGAAGCCTCTCCGTCACCGACCTCGTGACGGCGCTCGTCTTCCACGAGCTCAAGATCGACCCCGCCCGGGTCGACTGGCCGGACCGTGACCGACTCGTGCTGTCGAAGGGTCACGCATCCCCCGCGCTCTACGCGGCGCTCGCGCTCCGGGGGTTCTTGCCGCGCGAGGAGCTCTCCTCGTTCCGGCAACTAGGAAGCCGCCTCCAGGGGCATGTCGACCGCACGAAGCTCCCGTGCATCGAGGCCTCGACCGGCTGCCTCGGGCAGGGGATCGGGATGGCGGTCGGGATGGCGCTGGACGCTCGCCTCCGCGAGGCCCCGTACCGAACGTACGCCATCCTCGGGGACGGAGAGTGCCAAGCGGGTCCGACGTGGGAGGCGCTGATGGCCGGCGGTCACTACCGGCTCTCCAGCCTCGTCGTGATCCTGGACCGCAACGGGCTCGAGACCGATGGCTCGACCGAGTCGATCATGGGGATCGAGCCGATCGCGGAGAAGTTGCGCGCCTTCCGCTACCACACGATCGAGATCGACGGGCACGACTTCCCGCAGATCCTCGACGCGTTCGCCGAGGCGCGGCGGACGACCGAGGGGCCGACCGCGATCGTCGCCCGTACGGTGAAGGGGAAGGGCGTTTCCTTCATGGAAGGGAAGCACCAGTACCACGGGAAGCCGCCCAACAAGGCCGAGGCCGAGCGGGCGCTCGCGGAGCTCGCGCGCCCGAGCGAGGCGCGACCGTGAGCGCGACGATGATCGGCCCGGCGGAGAGCCTCCGGGACGCCTACGGGAAGGCGCTCCTCGAGCTCGGGGAGAGGGACCCGAACCTGGTCGCGATGGACGCCGACCTCTCCGGCTCCACCCGTACCATCCTCTTCGGCCAGCGGTTCCCGAAGCGCTTCTTCGACGTCGGGGTGATGGAGCCGACGATGATGTCGATCGCCGCGGGGCTCGCGCTCCAGGGCCGGACCGTCTACGCGAGCACCTTCGCGGTCTTCGCCGCCGGACAGGCGTACAACTTCGTCCGCCAATCGATCTGCTACAACCGCGCCAACGTGAAGATCGTCGCGACCCACGGAGGCCTCTTGGTCGGCGCCGACGGAGGGACGCACCAGATCGTCGAAGACATCGGCTTGATGCGCGGCCTCCCCGGCATGACCGTCATCGTACCCGCCGACGCCCCGACCACCCGCGCCGCGACGTTCGCGGTCGCGGAGCGGGAGGGCCCGGCGTACGTCCGCCTCACGCGCGAGAACCTCCCCACGGTCACCGACGGCTCCTTCCGGATCGGCAAGGCCGCGGAGCTGAGGAGCGGGAGCGACCTCACGATCGTCGCCGTCGGGGCCCTCGTCGCGCGCGGGCTCGAGGTCGCCGAGGAGCTCTCCAAGGTCGGGGTGTCGACCCGGGTGCTCGACTTCGCGTCGGTGAAGCCGTTCGACGAGCCGGCGCTTCTGCGCGCGGCTCGGGAGACCGGGGCGATCCTGGTCCTCGAAGAGCACAGCGTGCTCACCGGCGTCGGTGCGCTCGTCGCCTCCACGACCTCGGAGAACTATCCGGTGCCCGTGCGTCGCGTCGGAGTGCCCGACCTGTTCGGCGAGTCCGGCGAGCCCTGGGCGCTCATGGACCGCTACGGAATGTCGAAGGAGCGGATCCGGAACGAGGCCTGGGAGCTCCTGAGGGGCCGGGGCAAGGTTCAGTAGCCGGAGCGCGTTGGGAGGTAGGACGATGCAGCTGTTTCTCGATACCGCGAGCGTGAACGAGATCCGGACGATGTGGGAGATCGGGATCCTGGACGGGGTCACGACCAACCCGACCCTGGTCGCGAAGGAGGGCCGGAAGTTCGAAGAGGTCCTCCGCGAGGTCTGCGCCCTCGGAGTGCCCTCCGTCTCCGCCGAGGTCGTCGCGACCGACACCGAGGGGATGCTCCGCGAGGGCCGCCACCTGCGCGAGATCCACTCCTCGATCTACGTTAAGGTGCCGATGACGACCGCCGGCTTGAAGGCGACGAAGGTCCTCGCGAAGGAGGGCACCCGCGTCAACATGACGCTCGTGTTCAGCGCCAACCAGGCGCTTCTCGCCGCGAAGGTCGGCGCCGCCTACGTGAGCCCGTTCATCGGGCGGCTCGACGACCAGGGGGAGGTCGGTATGGACCTGATCCGCGACATCATCCCGATCTACCGGAACTACGCGTTCACGACGAAGGTCCTGGTCGCGAGCGTCCGGCATCCCGTCCATGTGCTGGAGGCCGCGAAGATCGGGGCCGACATCGTGACGATGCCATACGCCGTGATGGAGAAGCTCGTCCAGCATCCCCTCACGGACCTCGGGCTCGCCCGGTTCCTCAAGGATTGGGAGAAGGTCCCGAAGGGCTGAGCGCCGCGCCCGCGGACCGGTGGATTATATCGGCCGCCTCGTTACGTCGGCGCGTCCGTGACGACCGAACCCCCGCTCCTCGAGAAGTACCTTCGTCTCACCCGGGAGGCCCTCGCGAAGGTGACGCCCGCCGCGCCCGAGCGGTCGTTCCTGCGAGGCGCCTCGGACGATTTCCTCGCGATGGCCCGCTCCTACCTCGCCGACGCGGAGCATTTCGTCTCCGCGGGCGACCTCGACCGGGCCTTGGCCGCGGCGAGCTACGCCCACGGATGGCTTGACGCGGGCGTGCGCCTCGGACTGCTCGACGGAGGGAACGATGACCAGCGGTTCACCCTCTTCCGGTAGCGACCCTCCCCCGAATCCGGAGGGGGTCCCCGAGGCGGCGCTCGCGAGCATCGAGGCCCATCTCCGGCAGCGCGAGCTCCGCCGTGAGGAGCTCTACCAGCGGGCCCGCCGCCTGCGACGGCTTGCCCAATCGACGATGTCGCGTCTGCACGCCGAGCGCGTCGTCCCGCCGGCGATCGCGGACGTCCGAAAGGAGCTCGCCGAGCTCGCGGACTGGTTGCGGAGGGAAGGACGGGGCGACGAGGGGCTCGCGCTCGACGCGCTCCAGGAGGGCGTCGAGGCGGTGCTGCTGGCCGCGATCCTCGCGGGGAACCCGCTTCCCGGCCCGTCCGACCTCGGGGTCGACCCGGAGCCGTACCTGCTCGGCCTCGGCGACGTGGTCGGCGAGGTCCGTCGACTGGCGCTCGACCGCCTCGCGCACGACGACCTCGCGGGAGCCGAGGCCCGTCTCGCCCTCATGGACGCGCTCGCCCGGGACCTGCTCCGGTTCGACACGACCCGGGCGATCGTGCAGCTCAAGCCGAAGCAGGACACCGCACGGTCGCTGCTCGAGCGGACCCGCGGCGAGGTGGTCATGGCCCGCCTCCACCTCCGGGCCCATCCCCCGAGCTCCGGCGCCGGCCGGGAGGGACGATGACCGCTCCCCGAAGGACGATCGCCGTCATCGGGGGGTCGGGGATCGCGGGCATCTTCGGATCGGGAACGACGAAGACCCACCGGGTCGCCACGCCGTGGGGGGCCCCATCGGGGCCTATCGAGGAGGGCGAAGTGGGCGGGGTCCGTACCCTCTTCCTTCCCCGGCACGGCCCGGGCCACACGATCCCCCCGCACCGGGTGAACTACCGCGCGAACGTCGACGCCCTCCGGTCGCTCGGCGCGGAGGCGATCGTGACCGTGAGCTCGGTGGGGTCGCTGCGGGAGGAGCTCGCTCCGGGCACGTTCGTCCTCCCGAGCCAGTTCGTCGACCTCACGAAGCAGCGGCCCACGACCTTCTACGACGGCGGCCGGGTCTTCCACGTCTCCCTCGCCGACCCGTTCTGCCCCGACCTCACGAGGGCCGCCGCCTCGGTCGGCCGAGAGCTCGGGACCCCGTTCGTGGAGGGGACGACGTACGTCTGCGTGGAGGGGCCTCGGTTCAGCACGCGCGCCGAGTCGAAGTTCTTCCGGTCGTTCGCCGACATCATCGGCATGACGCTCGTCCCCGAGGTGACGCTCGCCCGCGAGCGGGCGGTCTGCTATGCGTGCCTCGCGATGGTCACCGACTACGACGTCTGGGCCGACCGTCCCGTCGAGACGAAGGAGATCATAGAGACGATGCACCGCAACGCCGACCGGATGCACCGGGTGTTGGCCGCCCTTCTGCCCCGCGTCGCGACAGCGCCGACGTGCGAGTGCGCGCACGCGCTGGACGAGGCGGGGGTATAGCCGGACCGCCCTGCGTTACGTCGCCGGGCCACGCCGAACGGTGATCGGGATCCTACCGGCGGCGAACTCGAGCTCCGCGATCTCGACCGGGTCGACGAGCGAGGGGGGAACATCGGTCAGGATCGGGGCCCCGAGCGAGATCTGGAGCGCCCGGGCGCCGAGGATGCGGGCCCGCTCGAAACGGGTGAACTCCGCGGCACCGAGGGGGCGAACGGTCGATGGATCGGTCACGCGGTCGCTTCCCCCGGCCACCGATAGCGCGGCGGCCGTCAAGGGCTCGGCCACCTAGGGCATCCTATTTACCATTTGCCCCGGTGAGGGCTTCGGGTCCGCGCGCCGACGCAGGCCCGGATCGCGCGATGGCACGAACTCCCCGAGCACCGAACTGGAAGTCCCTGCTGAAGGGCTGGGACGCCCAGCAGGAGAGCTTTCATCCGGACCGCGAACGCCGGTTCTCCGCGATGTTCGACGCCGTGGGAGCAGCCGTTCCTCGACGGTTCACGGCCCTCGACCTCGGGTCCGGGCCTGGGTCGTTGAGCGTCCGCCTCTTGCGTCGGTTCCCCGCCGCCCACGCTATCGCCGTCGACTACGACCCCGTGACGCTTCGGATCGGTCAGGGCGCCCTGGGAAGCTTCGGTGGCCGACTGACCTGGGTCGATGCCCAGCTCGGCGCCCGGGGATGGACCGACCGTCTTCCCCGTCGTCGGATCGATGCCGCGGTCAGCACGACCGCCCTTCACTGGCTCTCGGAAACCGGGTTGCGCTCGCTCTATCGGGACCTCGGCCGCCTCCTCCCGCGCGGGGGCGTCTTCCTGGACGGGGACTATCTCCCCTGGAGCCGCCGGGAGAAGGGCCTCTCCCGGGTCGCCGAGAAGGTCCGAGAACAGCGGTTCCACGGCGTCCCCCTCGGCAAGGAGTGGGAGGCGTGGACGGAGTGGTGGGAGCGGGCCGAGAAAGTCCCCGACCTTCGCCCGTACTTCGAGGAGCGCAAGCGGCGGTCGGCGCATCACCCCCGACGCGGCACCCTGCCGCTCGAGGTCCACGAGGACGCGCTGCGACGCGCGGGGTTCCGAGAGGTGGGCGTTATCTGGCAGGACTTCGAGAACCGGGTCCTCTTCGCCCGACGCTGACCGCCCGTTACTCGTAGCCGAACTGCCGTCGGGCGAAGGCCGTCATCCGCTCCGGGCCCCACGGGGGCTCCCAGACGACCTCGACCTGGACCTTCTCGACCCCGCTCGCGTTGCGGGCGGTGGTCGCGACCTCTTGGGTGAGCGCCTCGACCGCCGGGCAGCCGGGGCTCGTCATCGTCATGCGGATCGTGAGACCGCCCGAAGGGTCCCACTCCATGCCGTAGATCAGACCGAGGTCGATGATGTTCATCGGGATCTCGGGGTCGTAGATGTTGCGCAGCGCCTCGTGCACTTTCTGCTCGATCTCAGGCCGGGCCTCGCCCTTGCCCGCGCCGGGGGGGACGGCGGAGGTCACCGGGGAAGGGGAGGCGGGAGACGGCGCGGCCGGGGGCGTGGCCGATGGAAGGAACGGGCCGACGACCTCGAACCCCGCGTGGGCCGGGTCGGCGTGGTAGCGAACCTCGGCGTCCAAGAGGAACTTCAGGCTGCTCTCGTCCAGGAGGAGCGGTAGTCCCTCGATCGTGACTGGGACGTCCCGGACGGAGGCGTGGTCGATCATCATCTGGGCGTGGGGGCGCATGCCCCGTTCGACCCAGAGCCGGATGCCGGAGCCCGAGGGCCGGCCGTCGAGCGCGGCCGCGAGGGCCGCTTTGGCCTCGGGAGTGACCTTGAGCCGGACCGGGGGTGTTTCGGGTGCGGGGTTGCTGCGCGGCGCAGGGTCGGGCGTCATCAGGTGCCTCGGGGCCGTCGGCAGTGACCCCGAGGGGGTTTACCTGTATCGGTCCGCGCTCGACGGCTAACCGCCGGTGACGTCGCTCAGAAACTCCCGGATCGTGCCCAGGAACTCCTTGGGCTGCTCGAGGATCGCCATGTGGCTGCTCTGAGCGAGTACGCGCAGGTGCGCGGGCTCGATCCGGTCCGCCATCTCGACCGACGGCCCGAGGAAGTAGTCGTACCGACCGGCGACGACGACGGTGGGGACCTCGATCTTGGAGTAGTACTTGCGGCCGTCCCAGGCGGCGATCGTGCCGTCACACGTGAACTCGTTCCCGGTTCGGGTCAGCATCGCACGGTAAACGGTCTCGCTCACCCGGGTCGCCTTCCAGTCCTTGGAGGTCCCCTTCACAAAGCGGGTCTGGAACGGCTGGTAGACCAGCTCGGCGAGCTTCTTGTACTCGGCGGAGTCGAACGCCTTCGCCTTGGCGAGGTCCCGCAGGCGGTGGCGCTGATTGGGGCTGGCGCAGCCGAGCATCAACCGGAACGCGGCGTGGATCTCCTCCTCGCTCCCCGCGGTCGCGCAGAGGAGGAGCGAGGTGAGGTTACGCTCGTAGCGGTGCGCGTACTCGAGCGCCACGAACCCGCCGGTCGAGTATCCCATGAGGTGCAGCTCGGTGATCTTGAGCGCGCGTCGGATGTCCTCGACATCCTCGGCCATGTTGGCGATCGAGTAGTCGGCCGGACGCTTCGGGGCCCAGCTGTGGCCGACCCCTCGGGGGTTGAACAGGATCACTCGGAGGTTGGCGCTCGCGAGGCGAAGGAGTCCCCTAAGGTAGTGATAGGTCCAGCCCGGGCCTCCAGGGTGGACCAGGAGGGTCGCCGGGCCCTCCCCTTGGGAGACGTACTCAAACGACCGGTGTCCCGAAACGGTCACGCGCCGCACGCGAGCCATGGTACAACGTAACACCTCCACCTGAAAAACGTCACCGTGCGGGGCCCCGTGCGCTATGGTCCCGGTCCGTCCCCCCGCAACCCCCCGGAGCACCGCGGGGCGGGGTCAGAGGCCGACACAGACCGACTCAAATCCCCCGACGGCGTCGGTCGTTCGGAGCCCGGATTCGTGACGAACCGTCCGAGAGCCGAATTCGCCTCGCTGAGCGAGGTCGAGGAGGCGGCCGCCCGGAAGGTTGGCCCCAAGACTTGGTCGTACATCGAGGCCGCCGCGGCCACGGGGTCCACCGACCGTGCGAACCGGCACGCATTCGACCGCTGGGTATTGAGACCCCGCATCCTCACGGGGGTCCGCGAGGTCGACCTGAGGACCCGCCTTCTCGGCGAGGCGGTCCGTGCCCCGTTCTTCGTCGCCCCGATGGCCTACCAGGGCCTGGTCCATCCGGTCGGAGAGGCGGGTCTCGCCCGCGCGGCCAGCCGGGCCGGCCTCCTCGCGACGTTCAGCACGCTCTCCTCGTGGTCCCTCGAGGAGATCGCGAGCGCCCGCCCGCCCGGCCCTCGCTGGTTCCAGCTCTACCTGCAGCCAAGGTGGAAGGCGACCGAGCACCTGGTCCAACGGGCCGAGCGGGCCGGGTTCTCGGCCATTGTCCTCACCGCGGACACCCCGGTGCTCGGGGTGCGCGACGGCCAGTTGAGGACCGGCTTCGCGATCGACTCGTCTATCCCGCTTGGCAACGGGCCGGGGGTCGTGCCCCCCTCCCGAGGCCCCGAGCCGTCCGGCGAGACGTACTCCACCGGGAGAAGCTCCGGGGAGACCTGGGAGATCGTCGACCGCCTTCGGGAAGCGACCGACCTGCCCGTCATCGTGAAGGGGGTCCTGTCCGCCGACGACGCCCGGTTGGCGGTCCGTCACGGGGCGAAGGCGGTCCTCGTCTCGAACCACGGGGGCCGGCAGCTCGACCGAGCTCCCGCGGCTCTCGACGTGCTCCCCGAGGTCGCGGCCGCGGTCGGGAAGCGGGCCGAGGTCTACCTCGACGGAGGGGTCCGGCGAGGCAGCGACATCCTGATCGCGCTCGCGCTCGGAGCCCGGGCCGTGGGGGTCGGACGCCCTCTGCTGTGGGCGCTGGCCGTGAACGGCGAGGCCGGTGTCACCCGGTACCTCTCGCTCCTTACCACCGACCTCGCGTCCGCGATGGTGCTGGTGGGTCGGCGCGCTCTCGCGGATGTCGACCGGAGCCTCGTCACGCCCGCCCCGCCTTAGGAAGACGTCACGGAGTCCCGGCCCGGGCCGCACGAGAAGGATACGCCTCAGAAGCACGGCGACGAACCGGTCCCCCCAACCGTGTCCCGAGTCCCCGTAAGCCCTATCTGCGGGGTCGGGCCACCGGAGCCTACTCATGCCCGCAGAGCTCACCGACCGATTGTCATTCCTGGAGAAGGAGATCATCGCCCATCTGTTCGTGCTCCGACCCACGATGGCGTCCTACCTGGGGCTCCACGAGTACGACGGCCTCCTGCCCGACCTTTCCCCCGAGAGCACGCTTCGCTGGACGACGACCGCGAAGGAGTTCCTGCGCCAGCTTCGGGAGATCCCCGAGTCCGACCTCGCCGTCCCCCGCCGGCTCGACCTGAACCTCCTGAGGCTCCTCCTCGAAGGGAACCTCTTCGACCTCGAGGAGACACGCGAGCTCGACCGGAACCCGATGAGCTTCCTCTTCCAGCCGGACCTCACGAACTACATCGCCCGGGACTACGCCCCGATCGCCGACCGCGTCACGGCGATCGTTCGGGTCCTGACCTCGGTCCCGGCGCTCCTCGAGACCGCGAAGCACCGGCTCGAACCGGTCCTTCCCAAGCCGTTCGTCACCCTCTCGATCCAGATCGCCGCCGGCCTTCCCTCCCACTTCGAGGAGGGCGAGTCGTTCGCGGCGACCGGCTCCCCCACGCTCCGGGACGAGGTGCAGAAGGCGCGCGAAGGCGCCGACGCCGCGGTCCGGTCGTTCACCGAGTGGCTACGGACCGAGCGGTTGCCCCAGGCCACTGAGGAGTTCGCGCTCGGGAGCGAGCGATTCCAGCGTCTTCTCTGGGTCCGGGAAGGGATGACCATGCCCGTCGACCAGGTGCTGCGCCGCGGCCACGACGACCTCAAGCGCAACCGGGAACGCCTCGCGGAGATCGCCCGGCGGGAAGGGGTATCCGTCGACCAGCTCGTCGCGCGCCTGTACGAGAAGCACCCCTCGCCGGAAGAGCTGCTACCACTCACCCGTCGTTTGACGGACGAGATCCGTGAGTTCGTGCGCACGGAGGGGATCGTCACCATCCCCGAGCCCGAGGTCGTCCACGTCCGGGAGACCCCGCCCTGGGCCCGCGACCTCTGGACCGCCGCGATGAACCCGCCCGGTCCGTTCGAAAAGCCGGTGGACGGGATCTACTGGATCACTTCGGTGGACCCGACGTGGACCCCCGCCCAGGCCGAGGGCTGGATGCGCACGCTGAACCACGCGATGCTGAAGAACACGACCGTCCACGAGGTCTGGCCGGGCCACTACCTCCAGTCCCTCCACTTCCGTCGGACCAGCCAGACGCTCGCCCGCAAGGTCTGGTTCTCGTACTCGTTCATCGAGGGATGGGCTCACTATGTCGAGCAGGCCGCGCTCGAGGCCGGGTTCGACGGTCGGTCGACCTCGGCCGAGGTGACCCAGCTGCACGACGCGTTGCTCCGGGACTGTCGGCTCATCGCGTCGATCGGCATGCACACCCAGGGCATGTCGGTCGCCGACGCGGCCCGCCTGCTCCGGACCGAAGCGCACCTAGAGGAGGTCCACGCGCAGCGCGAGGCGATCCGCGGCACCTACAACCCCGAGTACTTCTGCTACACGCTCGGCAAGCTCGCGATCCTGGACGTGCGCTCGAAGTACCTGGCGACGAAGTTCCACGGCTCCCGCAAGGAGTTCCACGACACCCTGCTCGGGTTCGGCACGCCTCCGATTGGGTTCCTTGATTCTCTGCTCGCCGGTACGTAGGCGCTTCCCTGCCGTCGCCGTCACTCGGACCCGGCGCCCGCCCTCCCGTTCCTCAGGGATGGTACGCTTCCGACGAGAGCCCCGGAGCCTCGCCCCCCTTCCAGGCGGCGCGGGACCAGCCGGACGACTTCTCCAGGGCGAGGCGGATCGCGATCCGAGAGAGCTCGGAGATCCACTCGACCTGCACCGCCTCCGCGACCGAGACCTCGCGAACCTCGGCGATCTCGGGGGGACGCGGGGTAGGTTCCCCCGCGAGGTGCTCGAGAGCGAAGGCGAAGTAGACGTCGCTCTCGCCCGCGTTGAGGACCTTGTGGCGGGTCAGGAGCAGTCGACCGACGCGGGCGGTCACGCCGGTCTCCTCCTCGAGCTCACGGACCACCGCGGCCTCGAGGGACTCCCCCGGGTTCACGTACCCGCTCGGGATCGTGAACCGGGTCCGATAGACCGCCCGGTTCACCAGGACCCGTCCGTTCCTCAGCAGGACCCCGCCGACGCCGAGCCGGGTGTGAGGCGTGGGCAACGGCGGCAGCGAAGCAGCGGACACCCCGAGCAACGGGGCGCCATCCGCTTTCACTCTTTCGTGGTCCCGGCACGCGTGCCGAGAGGAGTGCGGGCACCGGGATTTGAACCCGAGTTATAGGCTTGGCAAGCCTATGTGATAACCAGACTACACTATGCCCGCAGCGTTCGGGGCCAAGGCTCGTTCTATGTAAAGTCGTGCCTTCTG
>Ga0326728_10013942_pt1 | contig 17267 bp, 16 predicted proteins | sample MB3enrmetagenome_FD_207602 | JGI IMG/M metagenome (GOLD analysis project Ga0326728, IMG submission 207602) | Lab enriched peat soil microbial communities from McLean, Ithaca, NY, United States - MB31MN | ecosystem: Environmental > Terrestrial > Soil > Wetlands > Peat | place: USA: New York... | reverse complement strand
ACCTGTGAGGTGAATTATGAAGCGCAGCCAAAGTTTCAATCTGGTGAAGGTTATGCTCTTGGCAGTGCTGGCCGCCGGACTGAGCACCGGCTTGGCCAGTGCGCAGAATGTCATTCGTGGCAAGTTTACGCTGCCTTTCGAGGCGCGCTGGGGAGCCGACGTTCTTCCGGCGGGCGATTACACGTTCGAGCTCAACGTCGCAAAGCAGCCTTGCATCGTGACAGTTCGACAAGGGGACCGCAGCATGGCTTTGGCCATGGCCAACTCCATCGAACGAGGCGCGACTTCCGGCCACAGCGCCCTGGTCACCGTGCGCACAGGTGGGAAGTACCAAATCTGGACGTTGCACCTGGCAGAGGCGGGCCTCGATCTGGACTACACGCCGCTCAAGCCGGAACGGCCCATCCTCGCGCAAGCTCCACAGCTTATCCGGCGCGTCCCGGTTTTGATGGCGACGAAGTGAGAGTCTGTCTTGGGGGCAGGCGCTTCGATGGGGGGCTTCGAAGGGTGCGCTTCGAAGACAGTATCTTCCCAAAGGCTTGCCCCCGTTTTCTTTCTTCAGACCCTCACTCCCTCGGGCGGGGGGAAGAATTGTTCCCACAGGGCTGCGAAAAGGTTTATCAGGTGTGCTGTAACATCCAATTCCTGAAAGTAGTCACGTGGGCGGCGAGAATTCCATGGAGGCGGCTCGGGTTGGCCTGGGGATGGGCAGGGAGGGCGTCAGTTCGTAGGGGCCTGCGATCCGGGCTCTGGCGCTTCGGCAAACAGCCCCTCCTCCTCATGGTGGGCGGAAGGAGGGCGGGCGGCGCGTCGGGCGGCGACATTGTCGAGGGCGCTCCGCACCACGTAAGCGAGGTCGGTGGCCATGAAGGGTGGGGCGATAAAATCGAAGGCGCCGGTTTCAATGGCCTCCACATAAAAACGCGTGTCCACGACACGCGCCACGACGATCACATTCACGGGCTGCCGGGCCTTCTCGGCCATCGCCAGAATGTCGGCCCATGTGCCATCGGGCAATTGGATATCCGTGAAGACCAGCGGCGCGGGGTTCAGTCCGCCTAGCAGGCGCTTGGCTTGCGCTTGCGATTCGGCGTGGAGGATGCTTATACCCTGGCGCTCCAGAGCGCCTTTGAGGGTGGCCAGCGTCTCGGAATTGTGGTGGACGAGCAGGGCCGGGATTTTCTCCGTCATAAGCGCTCCCTTAGACTTGTTGGGGCCTCTATTCCTGCCCCCACCACACCGGGTCGCTCGGAGGGCGCACTCCGTATCCGTGGGAGCCGTTCGAGCCCTTGCCTGAAAAACCTGGGGAGTGAGCATCACTGCGGCAAATTAGTGATGCGAATAATCTGCCCGCCCGGACATGCCGGACAGGCGCCCTCCCTCGGTTCTTGCCCCACGCAGCACAACCCGACCCGCCTCGGTAGGCTTTCAGTGCTCGTGGGGATTGCTCCCTAGGGACCGTCGGTGATTACTTCAGGGTCACCTTATAGCTTTTCTTCTCAAGGGAAATGTCGATTTTCTCTTCCCGCGCCAGCCAGCCTACGGCGAAGTCGATGACTTCGCCTGAGCCATTGAGCTTTTTCTTCAGTTGGGCCAGCGTCTGCGGGCCAAGATCATTCAATATGTGCCATATTTCCCCAGCGATCAGACCCACTTTCTCGTTCATTTCCACTTTCGACATACCTCCTGTGTATTTTCGGCAATTGCCGAGGTAAGCTTTAATGTTTTTTGCCGTGCCCCCAACTTCTTCCTGGGCACGCCCATCGCCCCCCGCTCGCGAGCTCTTGTTCTCTAGTCGATCGGGGTTATTGCTGCGGAAGTTACCGGCTGACGGCGACCCCCCACATCGGGTACAGCACGCTGCCTGAGCGCTTCCACTGAGGATGCTATTCGAATCCGCCGATCAAGCCGCAAGGGGGCAGTCTAGCCCGAAGTCAGCCCATTAGCAAACAAAAAATGGTTATAGGTCGAATAAGGCCACCAGAATACCGGCCCGTTTGCCAAAGTGGGGAAGTGCCGGACATTCCGCGTGGGATCGCCCTCCGGCGCTACTCCTTTGGCCCACGACGGCCGGCGCCACCGCGGTGGAAGAAGGCGCCAAGTTCCAGAAGGCCATAAATCAGCAGGCAAAGCCAGAAGTCGACCACGGTCCCCAGGTCGATGGCCCACGAGCGGTGTTGCGCGGCGGGCGGGAGGTGCGGCGACAGCGCAAAATACAGGGCGTTGCCGAGAACGATGGCCACCAGGAACTTTATCCATTTGTCGCGCGTGAGAGGCATGGGTGTATCAGATGCGGAAAGGCAATTCTCTCCTGGCGTCCCAGGAAGACCCGCGATGCGCGCGGATGCGGCCGTGCAGTTTTCCCGCCGCCTGGACGGCCTGATCGGAAACAATATCTCGCACGGAGACGCAAGCGAGACCCTTCTCCCGGTTATAATAGTCAAATCGGAGCAGAATGGCGAACTCCAAACTCACAGCCGCATCCGAGGTGCAGTTCCTGAAAGGTGTGGGTCCCGTGCGCGCGGAACTTCTCGCCTCGCGCGGCATCCGCACGCTGGAAGACCTGCTCTATTACACGCCGTTTCGTTACGAAGACCGCACGCGCCTGACGCGCATTCGCGACCTGGTGCCCGGCCAGACCACCACGGTCATGGCGCGAGTGCTCACCTGCGGCCTGATGCGCACCCGCCGCGGCCTTTACATCTATGACCTCGCCGCCAGTGACTCCAGCGGCATGTTGAGGTGCAAGTGGTTCAACGCGGTTTACCTGGAGCGGAACAAGGTTTTCCATTCCGGGCAGCAGGTGTTTTTCTACGGCAAGGTTGACCGCGACCGTTACGGCACGGGGACGATGGAGATCATCCAGCCGCAATTTGAAATCCTGCCCGAGGAGGAAGCGGAGGGAGGCGACTCTCTGGAAATAGGCCGCGTTGTGCCCATTTATGAATCCATCGGGTCGCTTGGGCCGCGCGTGCTGCGGCGGCTCATGTGGGCGGCGCTGGAGGGGTCGGACGGCCAAATCCCTGACCGCCTGCCGCCCAGCGTGGTGCAGAAAAACCAGCTCCTCGACCGCGCCACCGCGGTGGGCCAAACGCACTTTCCTCCGGCCGGGCAGGACCTGGATAAACTTTGCGCCTTCCGCACCCCGGCGCAAGTGCGGCTGATCTTCGAGGAGTTTTTCAGTGTGGGCGCGGGCTTGGCGCTCAAGCGCCGCAAGGCCAAAGCGCTCGCAGGCGTCGAGTTCCGGGTGAAGGACAGCGCCCGCCAGGCCATTCGCAAAATTCTGCCCTTTCACCCCACCAGCGCGCAGAAGCGGGTGCTGAAGGAGATTGTGGACGACATGTGTTCGGTGCGCCCCATGAACCGTTTGCTGCAAGGCGACGTGGGCTCCGGCAAGACCATCGTCGCTATCCAGGCCGCCATCCTGGCGATGGAAAACGGTTATCAGGTGGCGCTGATGGCGCCGACGGAAATCCTGGCCGTGCAGCATTACCTCTACATCAAGCAGTTGTTCCACGCGCTCGATTACCGCGTGGAGCTGCTCATCAGCGCGCGCAAAGCGGCGGAGAAGGCGGAAATCAAGCGCGACATCGCCGCGGGCGCCGTGCCTCTGGTAATCGGCACGCACGCGCTCATCGAGGAGGACGTGGGCTTCGCGCGGCTCGGCCTGGTGGTGGTGGATGAGCAGCACCGCTTCGGCGTGTTGCAGCGCTTCGAACTGATGCGCAAAGGCTATCATCCCGACGTCTTGGTGATGACCGCCACGCCCATCCCCCGCACCCTGGCTCTGACGTTGTATGGCGATCTGGATTTTTCCGTGATCGACGAGCTGCCACCCCATCGCACGCCCATCGTGACCAAACTCGTCGAGGAGCGCGACCGCGCGAGCGCGTATACTTTCTTGCGCGAAAAGATAAAACGCGGCGAGCAGGCTTTTGTGGTGTGCCCGGTCATCGAGGAGGGTGGTAAGCTGGACCTCAAGCCCGCCGTGCGCATGTTCGAGCAGTTGGCGCGCAACGTTTTTCCGGAATTTCGCGTGGGCCTGCTGCACGGCCGCTTGGCGAGCGATGAGAAAGAAGACATGATGCAACGCTTCAAGCGCGGCGAGGTGCAGATTCTGGTGGCGACGACCGTGGTGGAAGTGGGCGTGGATGTGCCCAACGCCACCATCATGCTCATCGAGCATGCCGACCGGTTCGGACTGTCGCAACTTCATCAGCTTCGCGGACGCATCGGGCGCGGGAGCAAGAAGTCCTATTGCCTGCTCATGGCCGACGAGCGGCGCAGCGAAGTTTCCCAGGAGCGGCTGAACACCATGGTGGCCACCACCGACGGCTTTCGCATCGCGGAGATCGACCTCAAGCTGCGCGGTCCGGGTGAGTTCTTCGGCACGCGCCAGTGGGGCATTCCGGCGTTTCGGATCGCCAACCTTTTGCGCGACCAGGAAATCCTGGAATGGGCCAAGCGCGAGGCGGCGGAATTTGTCGCCAACCCCGCCTCGCCGGAAGAGTTGCAGGCCTTTGTTACTTACCTCCGCGCCGAGTGGCCGCGCCGCTACGGCCTGGCGAGCGTGGCGTAAGGAAAGCTCTCAGCTCTCAGCCATCAGCTAAAGCTCTTGCGGAGAATCGATGGCTCAGAGCTGACGGCTAAGAGCTGAGAGCTGAGAGCTGAGAGCTTTTTCCCCATGCGGATCATTTCCGGAATTTACCGCGGTCTTCGCTTGCGCACCTTGAAGGGTGGGAAACTGCGTCCCACCACCGACCAGATGCGCGAAACTTTGTTTGACGTCCTCGGCCCGAGCGTGGAGGGCGCGACTTTTCTCGATGCCTACGCCGGGACGGGAGGGGTGGGCCTGGAAGCCTTGAGCCGCGGCGCACGCGACGTGGTCTTCATCGAGCATCACCGCGCTGCGGCCCAACTGATCCGGCAGAATCTCGCCGCGCTCGAGATTGATTCCGGATACGCGCTCCTGACCTGCGCCGTGCTGACGGGCCTGGAGCGGCTGGAGCGCGAGGGCGAACGCTTCGACGTGGTCTTTCTTGACCCGCCCTACGAAGAGATTCGCGAGTACCACCACACGCTGCGGCAGCTCGCGCGCGGGCTGCTGCTGCTCCCTTCGTCGATCGTGGTCGCGGAGCACTCGCGGCACGTGGAGCTGGAAGAGAATTACCTTGCCCTCCACCGCACCCGCCTTCTGCGCCACGGCGACGCGCAATTGGCGTTTTACCGCCTTACCTAAGATTTGACGCATTGGCCACGAGTGGGATTCGGTTGATTAAGCTTCCCGCCTCGGCTACCATTCAAGGTGAGGATAGGGCAGCATTGTCACCAGCGAGGGCAGAGGTGCAATTCACGCGGGAAGAGGTTCTGTCAAAACTGAGCGAGCACAGTGCCAACATCCGGCGTTTTGGCGTGCGGAGTCTGGGGCTGTTCGGTTCGGTGGCTCGAGGGGAGAACACCTCGGCCAGCGATCTGGATTTTCTTGTCGAGTTTGACCCGATATCTTTCGACGCCTACATGGATTTAAAGGCATACCTCGAAAACCTCTTCGGCTGTGCGGTAGACTTGGTCTTGGCCGACGCCCTTAAGCCCCGTCTCCGCGAGCCCATCCTGAGTGAGACCCTACATGCCCCGGGATTATAAGGTCTATCTGGACGACATCCTTCAGGCGATTGCCAAAGTCCGAGAATATAATGCGGGATTCTCATCGGCGCGGCTTGCAGGTGACACCAAAACCTTCGATGCCGTGATCCGAAACTTGGAAGTGATCGGGGAAGCTGCTAACGGTGTTTCAGAAGTCATTCGGCTACAACATCCGGAGGTGGATTGGAAGAGGTTTGCCGGGTTGCGCGATATCCTCATCCACCAGTATTTCGGAGTGAATGCCCAAATCAATTGGGACATCATCCAGAATAAGCTGCCCGCCCTCGAAAAACAGATTCGCACCATCCTGAAAAGCTGAAGCACCCTCTCCACAACGAGGTACACCACCATGACGATTCTCGCCATCTTGGGCATGATGGCTGCCGGATTTACCCTTGCCGCAATCGGCGTCGGGTTCTGGCGCCGGCTGGGCGGGCGGTCTCGCGCCCCCGGTCCTCTACCCAGCAATGGGTCATCCGAGACTCCCTCTCCAGGCGATCCGCCATCCCCAGCCCTATCGTCCACGCGGCCCGCTGCGTCGCTCATAAAGCTCCAAAAACGGGTGGCGGCCGGCTCCATCTCCCTTTCCGCGGAGCTCGCTAAAGCCGTTCAAGAACGAATCAATGACCTCATCATGGCGCTAACGGAGGCACAATCGGTTTTGAGCGCAGGCGCGGCAGGCGCGCTCAATGTGGCGGCCAAGAAAATAGTTTATTGCCGCTGGATCACAGGTCATGGATGGCGGAGGTATTTGGCGAACTTTGGCGCGGTAGCCAATGTTGGCAAGCAGATCGACGAAGCGTTGGCGAAGGACGTGGGGCCTCTCGTGCAGGAGATTGCTCGTCTCCTCACTGTTCAGCCCCCGCCGGCGCTGGTGCGGCGGGATGAAGGGTATGCGCTGCTGTGCGCGGCGTGTGGTGAAAGCGCCGTGACGTTTCAACTGAAAGAGGGCGCCGTTTCAGCCAACAGCATCTCAAACGTCTATCGCACCACATACTGGAAGGGGGAAACGGCACAGCGCCTCGCCGAGCTCTTGGCGCAAGGCAGTGCCCGCGCGGTGCTGGCCTATCTTGCCTCGCCAGACCGCGCAGGCTGCCCTGCCTATTGTCCCGAATGCGACCGTGTTTACTGCCAGGAGCACTATTCCGTGGAAGAGACATGGAGCGGATCTTGGCATGAGGCGAGTTACGCAACCTGCCCGCTCGGGCATGAACGCGAGTTCGAATAAGTCGAGGTCCTGTTCCGCACGCCGGCCGAGAAGGTAGCCGCTCATGCGCGCCGCTTCCGCCGTTCTTCAGATTTTGTCTGCCGGCCGCTCCGGACTTTGGCCGGGCCAACCATCTCTCCGCGGTCTAGGGACGCCAAGCGCCGGCCCAATTCCTCGTCAAATTCCCCGAGCCGGGCGGCCCGCGCCTGCTCGTGATCTTCCAACGGGCGGAGCGCCTCGCGGACAACTTCGCTGGCCGAAATTGTACCGGCCGCTTTTGAGCTTCGCTTGGACAAACTGCTCCAGCTCGGGGGCGAGGGAAACGTTCATAGGTCCTCCTTGCCCGAGCGACCGCTCATAACAAAAATTGTCAATCTATAGCATCAGATGGTGCTCAAACCGCCTTACCGTGCACGGGCTTTCCCTGCGCATCGAAAAAGCCTGGGGGACCGCACGGGGAGCTCGGGGGGAGGGGACGCCAACTTGCGCGCTTTCGCCTGGCCATTCTCTCCACTTCTTGGGGTGGGCATTTTGTCGCTTTGTGGGTAGTATGATCTAGCCCCACTTTCCTATTGACAAAGCCTACAATTGTCTATATACTTATCTAGTGGCCTGGAGCTAGGAGCTAGTCAGGAGGTTTCATGCCCTTCGGTGGAGTCCAATCTTCGGAAAATCTGGCCTCGCCGCTTGCTACGGAGAATCAGCAAGCCGCGCATCTGCAAAGTAATGGATGACTCCTTCTTGCGACGGAAGTGCTGCCTTATCAGTGCCTTGGGTGAGATCCGGTAGGCGGCACTGCGAAAAAAGATGTTAATAAAAATACGTTCGAAGCCGGAATGTGTATGAAAACAAACAAATCTCGGGCAATTTGCCCAGAAATAATTCGGACATTTACGTCTAAGATTCGGACATTTGCGTCTAACCGGCACGAATTTTGCAGAAAAAAACGGCTTGGTGACGACAATTTGCCGAGTGCGAGAATCGAAACTGGAAACTGGAAACTGGAAATTCGAAACTCGAAATTCGAAACTCGAAAATCGAAGATCGCCCGATTACCCGGTCAGCCGATGCTCCGATGGGCGCGTGAACCGATGCTTGAATCGCAAATCGCAAATCACAAATCGCCAATCACCAATGGCCGATGGCCTGATGAACCGATGAACCGATTTCTCCCCCTCAAATTGACGGGTTGCAAGGTCAAGTGTAGACTGGCCCTTCGCATGGAGGTATACGGCGGGACGAACTGACTCCGGCGCGGAGTCAACAACTCGCTCGCCACTTGTCACTCATCACTGGTCACTGCTTCTGAGAGGAGGACTATGAGCACAGCACTTTTCGACTACTACGAGGCGAACAAGCAACGCCATTTGGATGGACTTTTTCAGCTTTTGAAAATCCCCAGCATCAGCACCCTGCCGGAGCACAAGCCCGACATTCAACGCGCGGCAGAGTTCCTGGCCAACGAATTCCGCGAGATGGGCATGAAGAACGTGGAGATCATCGCGGGCAAGGAGAAGCAGCATCCCCTGATTTATGCCGAGTGGCTGGAGGCGCCCGGCAAACCCACGCTGCTCATTTACGGCCACTATGACGTGCAACCCGCCGATCCGCTGGACGAATGGATTTCGCCGCCCTTTGAGCCCACCATCCGCAACAACAACATTTATGCGCGCGGCGCGGTGGATGACAAAGGGCAGGTCTATTTGCAAGTGAAAGCGGTGGAAGGCTTCTTCAAGACAGAAGGCAAGCTGCCCATCAACGTCAAATTCCTGCTCGAGGGAGAAGAGGAAGTGGGCGGCGAGCACATTGACGAGTACGTGGAGGCGAACCCCGACCGGCTGAAGTGCGACGCGGCGCTGGTGTGCGATACGGAATTTTTTGCGCCGGAACTGCCCACCATCACCACGGGCTTGCGCGGCCTCGTTTACACGGAGCTGGAAGCGCGCGCCGCCGCCCACGATCTGCACTCGGGAATGTACGGCGGAGCGGCGCCCAATCCCATGCAGGCTTTGGCCGAGATGATTACCAGACTCAAAGGCAGCGATGGCAAGATTCTTATTCCCGGATTTTACAAGCTCGTAAAGAAGCCCACGGCGGCGGAGCTGGCAAGTTGGAAGAGGCTGCCCTTCAACGAAAAGAATTTTATGAAGAAAGAAATCGGCACCACGGCATTGGTGGGGGAGAAAGGCTTCACCGTGCTCGAACGCCTGTGGTCGCGGCCGACGCTGGAAGTCCACGGCTTCCGGGGGGGCTTTACCGGCGAAGGCGCCAAGACCGTAATCCCCGCCGTCTCCACGGCGAAGATCAGCATGCGGCTGGTTCCCGACATGGACCCGAAAGAAATCATCCGCCTGTACACGAGCTATGTGAAAAAGATCACGCCCAAGGGCATCCGCACAGCCGTGCGCATCCTCAGCTCGGCTCCGGCCTCGGTGGTGAGCACCGACAGCCGCTGGATCGCTGCCGGCGCCGAAGCCTTGGAACAGGTCTTCAAGAAAAAGACCGTCTACATGCGCTCGGGCGGCTCCATCCCCGTCGTGGGCACCTTCCAGAAGTTCCTCAAGGCGCCCAGCGTCATGATGGGCTTTGGCCTCCCCGACGATAATTTGCACGCTCCCAATGAGAAATTCTATATCCCCAATTTCTATCGCGGCATCGAGACGGTGGGGAGGTTCTTGGAACTGCTTGGACAATAGGAGAAGGGTTGAAGAGTTGAAAGTCGAAAGTTAAAAGTCGAAAGCCACGGAACTTGCATTCTCGCCAGGGCTGGCCGCCATGGCAAATGCTTCTTCTGGGCCGATTCCGGCTGGAGATGCAGTGCAGCGATTCACTGAGCTAAGAGTCTGGCAGCGGAGTCATCAGCTTGTCTTGGCAGTGTATCGCGTCTCCAAGTCATTTCCGGCCGATGAACGGTATGGCTTGTTGTCGCAACTGCGCAGGGCTGTTCTTTCCGTCCCAACGAATATTGCTGAGGGATCCAAGCGCCAAGGCCGCAGCGACTATGCGCGATTTCTGAACATATCAGAGGGATCTCTCGCCGAAACAGAATATCTTTTGATGGTTGGCCGAGACCTTGGTTATGTCAAGCCGGAGCAAGCAGGTCCCCTGCTAGAGGAAGTTCGCGTAATCGCCGGAATGTTGCACAGTTTACGCAGCAAGGTTGAGGATTCGAGTTGAGCACCTTCCACTAATGTGCCGCGAGCTTTTAACCTTGAACTTTCGACTTTCAACTTTTCGACTATTTAACTTTTGACTTTCAACCTTCGACTCTCGATGGAAGTTGAAAGTCCAAAGTTGAAAGTTGAAAGCCACAAGAACTTGCATTTTTGCGATTGCTGATGGCCTTGGAATGTGGTTTCACCGGGCCGAATGCGGCTGGATATGTAGAACTCTTCGACTATTTAACTTTTGACTTTGAACTGTCGACTTTCAACTTTCGACTTTGGACACTGCCGACATGCCCGAATTCAAACCTTTCGTTCCCGCCGATTCCACTGAACGCGAGTTCACTCTCAAAGCCGTTCTCGCCGGCATCATTATGGCGGCGATCTTTGGCGCAGCCAACGCTTACCTAGGCATGAAGGCCGGTCAGACGGTGGCGGCCACCATTCCCGCCGCGGTGATTGCCATTGCGCTTTTCCGCCTGCCGTTTTTCCGTGGCGGCGTGTTGGAGCAGAACCTGACGCGCACCGCGGCCTCCGTGGGCGAGGCGCTAGTGGCGGGCGCCATCTTCACCATTCCCGCCTTCATGATGGTGAACGTGGGTGGCCAGCGCCTGTGGACCGACCTGCGCAGCCACTATTGGACGGCTACGCTGATTCTCCTCGCGGGCGGGCTGCTGGGCGTTTTCTTCATCATCATTCTGCGCCGGCCGCTGTGCGTGGAGTCGGATTTGCCCTTTCCGGAAAGCACCGCCAGCGCCGAAATCGTCAAGGCCGGCCAAAAGGGATCGACCGACGCCCCCAAGTACATTTTCGGAGCGATGGGGCTCGGCGCTTTTCTGCAATTGCTTAAGGATGAAAAGGGCTTCCAAATTTTCCAGGACTCGGTGAGCTTCTTCTGGAATTTCCCCAAGTCCGTAGTGCAATACTTCGGCTACCAGAAGGAATTGCTCGGCAAGGTTGATTATGGCGGAGGCGTCGCCTTTGCCACACCCTCGGCGTCGCCGGCGCTTATCGGGATTGGTTACATCATCGGGCCGCGCCTTGCGGCCATCAACTTTTCCGGCGGAGTCATCGCCTGGCTGGTGCTGATTCCCCTGGTGCTTTTTATCGATCCGGAACTTCCCAGCCGGGTGGGCCACACGACGGCAGGTGGCATTGCGCCCTGGGACCTGGTGAGTTACACGGTTTGGTACAACGTGGTGCGGCCCATTGCCGTGGGGGCGATGCTGGTGGGCTCGGTTTACACGCTCTATAGCATGCGCGAGTCGATTTGGAGGTCGATAAAAGGGGCGTTCCAGGCCTCGGAGGCGCTGGGCGAGGGTGGCGCGGTGCGCACGCGGCTCGACATCGATATCCCCATTAAGTGGGTCATCCTTTCCACCGCCGGGCTGCTGGTTCCGATCACCATCATCTATCACCGCTTTGCCCAGAGTTGGGGCGCGGCGCTGGTAGCGGCCGTGGTGATGACCGTCACCGGATTTTTCCTCTCCGCGGTGGGCGGCTACCTGGTGGGATTGGTGGGTTCGTCGAACCAGCCGGTCTCCGGGCTCACCCTGACGGCCTTAGTGATCGCCGCCATCATGATGGTCGCGATCGGCGTCAAAGGCCTGTTCGGGGTCGCCGCGGTGCTGGGCGTGGCGTCAGTGGTTTGCTGCGCGTGCTGCGTTTCCGGCAGCCTCATTCAGGACCTGAAAGCCGGATACCTGCTGGGCGGCACGCCCTGGAAAATGGAAGTGGTGGAAATCCTGAGCGTCATCGCGGTCTCATTTTTCCTGCTGTTGCCCATCATCGCGCTGCACGAAGCGAATCTCGCCACCGGTGGCATCGGCGGCAAGCTACTGCCCGCACCCCAAGCCGGACTGATGGCGCAACTCGCCCAAGGCATCGTAGGCGGGCAGATGGCCTGGGGGTTGCTGATCATCGGCTGCTTGTTCGGTGTGTCGCTGGTGATGATTGGCGCGCCTTCGCCCATGCTGATCGCCGTCGGCATGTACCTGCCGCTGGAAACCTCGGGCGCTATCTTCGTGGGCGGCGCGATGAAGTGGATCGCCGATCAATGGGCCGCGCGCCGTAAACTGGCGGGAAACGAGAAAGCCCTATTTGAGGAGCACGGCACGCTGCTCGCCTCAGGCTTCATCGCCGGTGAAGCTATCACCGGAATTCTGCTGGCCACGCTCTTCCTCACCGGCGTCAAGTCAATTACCCACGTCTTCACCGGGCAGGACGTCTTCCCCTTCGTCCAGCGCTGGGGCGGCTGGATTTCGCTGGCCGCTTTCGCCATCATCGCCCACGTGTTGATTCGCGTTCCGCTGGAAAAAGCCAGCAGCCCAAAGGAGTAAGACGAGCCCTCCCGGTCTTCCTAATGGCGCGCACCAAAGCAAAAAGGGCTCGTTGCAATTCGCAACTGAGCCCTTATGCTGTCTATTGAGTGTGGCGCCAAGCGACTGTTCTCGATTTGCGCCGTCCCGCCATCCCGGCAAGTGCCGCCGGGCAGGCCGAGCTACCATGAGGGGTTGTCACTACGCACGCGAGAATCAGTAATGCCGGCTGTTTGTTACCTTCACCTTCTCCTCTGGAGGAGCGGCATCACGGGGCCTCCGCCAAGGAGCCGTTGTAGGTGGCAGTCGGCTCACTGGTCTGGGAATGCGAGGTGCTTTGAGGCGAAGAAGCGCGCATTCCCGGAGCGGACTGAGGGCCAAAGTGGTGCCATTGGCCGTCCCCCACATAGGCGGTGTAAGTGCGAGGCTGCGCGCTTCCCTGAGATTGCGGCGCCGTCTGAGGCGAAGCCGCGCGTATTGCCGGAGCGGGCTGAGGGCCAAAGTGGTGCCATTGCCCGTCCGCTACGTAAGGGCTGGTCGCTGCCGGCGAAATGCTCCCTTGGGAATACGTCGCCGGATTTGGTCCAGCCGGAGCGGGGTCGGGCGCATAAGAAACGGGGCCGTACCCCGAAATATTACAATTGTACGGACCATAGGGATAGCACGGGCTGGACGAGTAGTCAGGATAGTACGAATAGGAGGGATAGTACGGATAGTAGGGATATCCCCACCCTCCGTAATAGCCATAACCCCAGTAAGGCCAGCCCCATCCTAACCCGAAACCGAGCCCATACCCCCAACCACCCCAGCCGCGTCCGTATCCCCAGCCACCATGCCCATATCCTCTGCCACCATACCCATATCCTCTGCCACCATACCCATATCCTCTACCACCGTAGCCGCCTCCACCGTATCCACCGCGGAAGCCGCCTCCACCACCGTACCCGCCGCGAAAGCCGCCTCCACCACCGTACCCGCCGCGAAAGCCTCCGCCCCCGCCACCACGGAAACCGCCACCACCGCCGCCATGTCCCCCGCCACCGCCGCCATGTCCCCCACCACTTCGGGCCCAGGCGCTAGTGCCGGCAGCACAGAAGGCAATTGCCAATGACAACAAGACGATATGCAATCTACGCATATGCCCCTCCTGCTTCGGAGCGTAGCACCTTAATGGCCTGAAACAAGCGAACCAGCTTGCTGCGGCCTTCGGGTGCAACGCCCATGTTGACCCTGCCCGAACCTGGGTGGGGCCATGGGGGGTTACGAAAATAGCTCCCCCTTATCATAGATGCGCAATTCGGGAAAAATGGTCATACCCTTGGGCTTCGAGGGGCATGGTCTTGCCATCCGGGGTGATCAGGTTGATCCCTCGTTTGGCGCGGATTTCTCCGATGCAATGAAGGGGGATTCTGCCAAAGTAGCGAGGGATCTTTGAGCTTTTGGCGGCGGAGACGGTGAAAAGCAATTGGTAGTCTTCACCTCCGTGAAGCGCCAGCCCTAAGGCGTCCTCGGCATTGGGGATAGGAGGGGTGGGGACTCGATTGGCGAACAATCTCGCTCCGACCCCGCTGGCATCGCATAGCCGTTGGAGATCAATGGAAAGGCCATCGCTCAAGTCCATCATCGCGCCGGCCAAACGGCGCTCGGAAAGGAATCGGCCCAAAGCGCATTGAGGCTGAGGAAAAAGATGAGCGCGGAGGGCCGCCGCCTCTACGGGTTTTCGAATGTGGGTCCGTCGCGGCAACAAGCGCAGCCCTAGTGCGGCCATGCCGAGGCGTCCACTGACGAAAATCTGGTCTCGGGGCTGGGCGCCGGAACGGCGCAAAGCCCATCCATGCGGGATTTGGCCGGCCACAATCACGTCGACCGTGCAGGGGCCATCGACGATGGCTGTGTCGCCTCCAATGACGGCCACGTCAAATCGCCGGGCGAGAGCGAATAGGCCATCAAAGAAACCTTTCAACCAGGTTCGCCCGGCGCGCAGCGATATAGCCAGTGAAATCAAGGCGTAACGTGGCGTTCCCCCCATCGCGGCGACATCGCTCAAAGCGCGCGCCAGCGCCCGATGCCCCACCGCTTGCGGCGGGTGGAGGGTGGGCGTAAAGTGCACGCCCTCGATCGACAGGTCGGTCGTGAGGATCAGCTCTCGCCCGGGCGGGACCGCCACCAGTGCGGCGTCATCCCCAATGCCCAGCGTGAGGCCCGCCACCCGCCGCGGAGTCCGACGGCGAATCCAGGCAGTGAAGTCCGCTTCGCTCTTGAAAGAAAACTTGTTTCGCACGATGTTCTCAAAATGAGAGCCCGCCAGCCTCTCTTCCTCCCATCTTAGCCTAAACTTCGATGCCGGGGGAGGAATCATCCCAGGCGTTGACGATAAGGCAGTTTGATCGCCACCAGGCCCCAGTGCGATGCTTGCTCTACGATTTGGGAGAGAATTGGACCTTGAGAACAGCTTGGCCGCCCCGGCGATATTGCTTTGCCGTGCGGGGCGGGAAAAGTCCGAGGCAAGTCGCGATTAGTAGTCTGGTGCGACTAAGAATCAGGAAATCCCGCCCCATCCGGGAAAGAAAAACTTAAGGTACATGTCATATTCCCTTGACATTCGTTTCGATATTCACTACGATGCACCGCGTATCTGTACTGCGGTTCTTGCACGATTCATTTCTGGCCCTCTGCTGGTAGGTCACGCGGGGGCATCAAGCGTCGAATTAATTCGTTTTGGGTGGTCTAATAATGGACAAGAAGTTTTATACCTTCCTGATATTCCCGGGTGCGCACGGGAAGCTCCACAAGATCCGTCTTCCATTTTATATAGTTCACATGGTGCTGGCGTTCAGTGTCGTGGGAATTATGACGATCGCCGCGTTGGCCAACAGCTATGCCCGGATGTTGCTGAAAGTTTCGAATTACAACAACCTTCGGACGGAGCGGGAGGCCCTCAAGACGCAGAATCGTAGCCTGGAAAACGCCGTAACCACAACAAACGCAAAGTTGGACTCCTTGCAATCATTGGCCACGGAAGTTGCCTTAACATACGGCTTCGGCGAAGCCCGTAGCCCGCGTTTTCCAGAGGCAGCGCTATCGCTCGCGACCCAGACCAATTCCACCCTCGAGTCCAGCTACCGGGCTTCGCTTTATGCCTTCAATTTGATCCGGAATTCTTCCCTCGTTCCTTCTCGTCAGGCCCCGGCGTTGGGGCTTGTCCCGAGCGCAGATTTTGCACGTGAAACCGTGCCCTCGATCTGGCCGGTTCGTGGGCAGATTTCGGCGGGTTTTGGTCAGCGCTTGGATCCTTTCAGTGGAGAGGGCGTCTTCCATTCTGGAGTGGACATTCGCGCCCCGTACGGGACTCGGGTGGAGACCGCGGGTGATGGCATCATCCTGGAAGCGGGGTTCGATTCCGGCTACGGTAACGCGATCGTGGTGGATCACGGATTTGGGATGGCGACCAAGTACGGACATCTCAGCAAGATCTTTGTCGTCGTGGGCCAGGAAGTAGAACGCGGGCAAGTTATTGGCGCTGTGGGAATGACCGGGAAGACGACGGGTCCGCATCTGCACTATGAAGTGATTGTCAACGATACCCCTGTAAACCCGATGAAATATTTGCACGAGTAACCGGAGACCTGCGCACATCATCATCCAGCTTGTTAGGTTGTTCGTGAAAGAGCGTGCGGACATGCAGTACTCTGGTCGAGGGTCGTACGGCGGTTGGCCCCGCGCCGAAGCCCGCGAATCTGTGTGCCGGTTCCCATAACTGCAAGCGAGCCAAGCATTTCGAGGGGTTAAGAGGGAAGGTTAGGAGTTGGCGGGTGGGAAATTCCGAAAAGCCAGCGTCTCGGCAGCCAAGAAGATCTGCCGGTTTTCCTTGCAATTTGCCTGCCGATTAGTATAATAGTAAGTTTGCGGCGGCTGGCGTAGCTCAGCCGGTAGAGCATCTGATTTGTAATCAGAGGGTCGGGGGTTCGAATCCCTTCGCCAGCTCCAGTTTGAGTGAGGTCAGTCGCAAGAATCGGGCGAGCGGTCGCCGGTCGGTTGATTCGGGAGCGGGTTTATCAAATCTGGATTATTCAGAATTGCGCGGGGGGCATGTGTGTCCGCGCCCAACCGCATTCTCGACCCACGTGGCTCAAACGAAACCGATTTTATGGGGTGAGGAGAAGACTGCGCCCGTATTTGCCGGGGTGCTGGGAAGGATGAGCCAGGCCGGACAGGTGGCTGAGTGGTCAAAAGCAGCAGACTGTAAATCTGCCGACCCCTGTGGTCTACGGAGGTTCGAACCCTCCCCTGTCCACCAGTTTGGAAATCGAAACTCGAAATTGGAAATTCGAAACTCGACCGGTAATGAAAATTTGGAGCGCTAATTGAGTTTCGAATTTCGAGTTTCGAAGAGGGGCGGGAGTAACTCAGTGGTAGAGTCACAGCCTTCCAAGCTGTTGGTCGCGGGTTCGATTCCCGTCTCCCGCTCCATGAGAACATCGACCAGTGGCCTGTGTCGAGTGACCAGCGAGCCGTCTTCTGGAATTTGTCACTATTCGCACGTCACTGCTCTCATGGGCCGATGTAGCTCAGTTGGTAGAGCACGTCCTTGGTAAGGACGGGGTCAGCGGTTCAATTCCGCTCATCGGCTCCAGAGATTTGAGGCGCGGCGCGAACTGCGCCGCGGGCAAGCAGGGCTTATGCTCCGCGGGAGAGGGCGTAAGGCGAAGGACGCTCCCTGGCGGAAGGTCTCAGAGGCCCGATTCTTGTGATTCACGGGAGTTGGGCGAGACGCTACAAATTCATTACACGGACGAGGCGCTAAACCCATGGCCAAGGAAAAATTCGATCGATCGAAGCCGCACATGAATGTGGGGACGATTGGGCACATTGATCACGGGAAGACGACGTTGACGGCGGCGATCACCAAGGTTTTGGCGAAGGAGAACCCGAAGG
>Ga0326728_10013939_pt1 | contig 17269 bp, 19 predicted proteins | sample MB3enrmetagenome_FD_207602 | JGI IMG/M metagenome (GOLD analysis project Ga0326728, IMG submission 207602) | Lab enriched peat soil microbial communities from McLean, Ithaca, NY, United States - MB31MN | ecosystem: Environmental > Terrestrial > Soil > Wetlands > Peat | place: USA: New York... | reverse complement strand
GATTCATGAGACGCCCGGCTCGGACTTTGTGGGACAGGTTGGGCGTGCCTGGAGTTGTGTCATGAAGCTGGGGACCGAGAACAAGAAGGCACTCTACTCCCTCATCGGTCTGGGTGCGGTTGCGCTGTATGGCGTCTACAGCAGCCTGTTGTCCGGTCCGTCTTACCCGTCGCCCTCCTCCGCGCCGGTTTCCGCGCCGGGCCGCCCGCCGGCCGAAACCGTGGCCCCTTCCAACCCGGTTCCCGAGTCCGGGCCTCAGCCCGCCGGACCGCCGCGCGCTCCATCCGCCTCCGGCCGGAGCGACGAATTCAAGCCCAAGTTACGTTCCAAGCGCCCCGAGGAGCGCATCGATCCGACCCGCGTGGACCCCACGCTGCGCCTCGATCTGTTGGCCAAGCTGCAGGAAGTGCCCGCCCCCGGCGGCGGCCACAACTTGTTCCTGATCGGTCCCGCTCCGCCGAAGGTGGAGCTTCCCAGCGGTACGGAGACCAAAGTGGTGGTCTACAAACCCGTGATGGGGCCTCGACCGCTTCCACCGCCGCCTGGTACTGTACCGCCGCCGCCCAGACAGCCGGTGCCCATCAACGTGAAGTATTACGGCTGGGCGTCGCCCAGCGGCAGCGAGCGCAAGCGGGCGTTCTTCCTGGATGGCGACGATGTGATCGTCAAGTCGGAAGGCGATACCATCAAGGGACACTACCGCGTGGTGCGCATCGGCCCCAGCTCCGTGGTGGTGGAGGACGTTAACGACAAGATGCAGCAAACTTTGCGCAAAGTGGAGGATGCCACGGTATGAAACGGCGCGGCGGTGGAACCCGAAGGGAACGCGAAGGCGGCTTCGCGTTGCTGCTGGTCTTTTTGATGGCGGCGGTGATTGCCATCACGCTCTACATGGAGGTTCCGCGCCTCGCCTTCGATACTCAGCGGCAAAAGGAACAGTTGCTCATAGAGCGCGGCCAGCAGTATCAGATAGCCATTCGCCGCTACATGCAGCGCGGCCTGAAGCAGGGTGTGAATGTGGTCGTTGGGCCGGCCTGGCCGGCCAAGATCGAAGATCTCGAGGACACCAACGGGCGCCGCTTCCTGCGCAAGCGCTACATCGACCCCATGACCGGCAAGGACGAGTGGCGGCTGGTCCATATCAACAACGGCATTCTCACCGATTCCATCAACAACAAGCAGAAGAACACCAAAGATTCGCCTTCCGCGCCGGCGGGCATCAGCGAGTTTGCCGGCCTGGGTCAGACACCCACCGGCGCGCCTGGGGCGAGCCTGGCGGCAACGCGCAGGCGCCCCAGCGACAGCGCGGGCTCGAGCGGCGGCGGCAGCGACCCCAACCTGTCAGCCGACTCGGGGAATCCCGCGGGCACGATGGCGCCTCCAGCCGGCCCGGCGGGCCAGGGCGGAAACACCAGCGGACTTATCCTGCCCGGCAATATTGGGTTCCCGGGACAGCCCCAGCAGGGCTCCGGCCAATTCTCCGGCAGCAGCGGGTTCGGAGACAATTCTTCTTCCGGGTCTGCCGGCAGTTCCCCCAATCCCGCCGCCCCGCAGATCCCCGGGGTCCCCGGCCTTCCCGCGAATTCGAATTATCCGGGCGGGGTTTCGCCCTTCTTCCCACAACCAGGCGGCACGACCGGACAGCTTTCGCCCGCATCCCTGATCAACAACCTGCTCACCCAGCCACGGCCGACCGGCATGCCGCAGGTGGTTGCCACCGGGAATGCGGGGAACGCCACCGCCATTGGCGGCGGGATTGCCGGGATCGCGAGCAACCTGGACGCCGATTCCATCATGGTCTGCGGCGATCACTCCAACTACCAGGAGTGGGAGTTCATCTTCGATCCGTCCAAGTGGAGAGCGCCGGCCGATCCCAGAAAAACGGTCACGGGAACGCAGGCGGGGAGTCAGAATCCGGTTCCCAGCAGTTCCGGCTCCCCGTCGGTCATCCCCCAGACTGGCACGCCCACGGGCACCACCACCAGCGGTCCTGGTGGCTCCAGCCAGCAGCCGGGCGGCAGCCAAGGCACCTTTGGCAGCACTTGCGGCATGGAAGCGCGTCCCGGAATCCAGTAGAGGGGTCCGGCGTCCGCCTGTTATCCTACTGTATTGACGGACGATAAGACAAAACGCGTAGTCGTGGCCATCGACGGTCCCGCGGGAGCCGGCAAAAGCACCGTCGCCCAGCGCCTGGCCGAGCGCTTGCGGTTCACCTACATCGATAGCGGCGCGATGTACCGCGCCGTGGCGCTATGGGCGCTCCGCCAGGGAGTCGCCCTTACCGACATGCACCGTCTGGAGCAACTGGCCCTGGCCGCCGAGATCGCGCTAGAGCCCGGCCGCATCCGGCTTAACGGGGAAGACATCACCGAAGCCATCCGCACCCAGGAAGTGGCCAATGGCGCCTCCCAAGTGTCGGCCGTCTCCGGGGTCCGCCGCGCCTTGGTCGCCAAGCAGCGGGCCATCGGCGAGCGCACCAGCGTGGTCATGGAAGGCCGCGACATCGGCACCGTCGTATTCCCCAATGCGGAGGTCAAGATCTATCTGGACGCGAACCCCGAGGAACGCGTCCGCCGGCGCTTCCAGGACATTCGCGCCAAGGGCGGCGCCACGTCGGAAGCGCAACTCGCCGCGGAGCTCGAAGAGCGCGACCAGCGCGACCGCACCCGCAGCGACGCCCCCCTGACCCAGGCGCCGGATGCGGTCTACCTGGATTCCACGCCTCTTACGCCCGGGGAAGTCGAGGAAGCCATCCTGCGCATCGTGCGCGCGCGCATCACCAACGGAAAGGATTTCAGTTGAACGATCTGCTCATCATGAAATTCGGCGGAACCAGCGTGGGCTCCGCCGAGCGCATGCGGGTGGCGGCCCGCCTGGCGGCCGAAGAACGCCGCAAACGGCCGGTGGCCATCGTGGTCTCCGCCATGTCGAAAGTCACCGACCTGCTGCTCGACACTATGCGGCAGGCCGAGGCCGGCAACCAGGCGGCCATCGATGCCAACGTCGCCGCCCTGCGGTCGCGCCACGAGGAAGCCTGCCGCCAGTTGCTGCCCGAAGCCGCGCAAGCCGGGGCGCTCGAGCGCATTTCCGAACTGATTGCCGATTTCGAGCGCATCGTCAACGGCATGGCCATGCTCAACGAGCGGCCGCCGCGCTCCGTGGATGAAGCCGTAGCGGTGGGCGAGCGTCTGGCGGTTCTGCTTCTGGCCGAATATCTGAATTCCGAGGGCACTCCGGCCGCGGCCATCAACGCCTGGGACGTGGTGGTTACGGATGCGGTCTTCGGCAACGCATCTCCCTTGATGGAGCCCACCCGCGGCAAGGCGAACGCCGTGCTGCTGCCGCTGCTGGAGCGCGGCTCCCTGCCGGTGATCACCGGTTTCAACGGCGCCACCGCCGACGGCCGGCCGACTACCCTGGGGCGCGGCGGTTCGGACTTTTCGGCCTCCATCTTGGCGGCGGCCCTGGACGCTTCCGAGTTGTGGATCTGGACCGACGTGGATGGCATCATGAGCGCCGATCCGCGGCTGGTCCCGGACGCCGAGGTGCTCGATGAAGTCACCTACGCGGAAGCCGCGGAACTGGCCTACAACGGCGCCAAAGTGCTGCACCCCAGGACGCTGGCGCCGCTGGCGGAAAAGAAAATCCCGGTCTGGAGCAAGAACAGTTTCGCTCCTGGGAAGCCGGGCACGCGCATCGTCGCGGCCATTTCGGAGGAAGCCGCGCGCGGGGCGCGCGCCGTGACCTCCATGGCCAACGTGGCCCTGATCTCAGTGGAGCCGTCCTCGCCGGAACTGAGCGGGGTTCAAGTGATGGCGCGCGCGCTCGACGCCATCGCCCGCGCCAACGTGGAAATCCTGGTGGTCTCTAGCTCCAGCTATCGCCAGAACTTCTGTTTTCTGGTGCGCGGAGAAGAGCTGGAACGCTCCATTCAAGCCATGGAGTCGGCCCTGGCTCTGGAACTGGCTCACGGCTACGTCCACCCCATCCAGGTGGACCGCAACGTGGGTCTGCTGGCCGCGGTGGGCGAGGGCATGCAGGGCAAGCCGGGCACGGCGGGCCGTATATTCTCGGCGATTTCGCGCGTCCAAGTAAATATAATCGCCATTTCGCAAGGTTCGAGCGAGCTCACTATCGCCGTGGTGGTGCGGCGGGATGGCTTGGAAAAGGCCGTGCGCGCGGTGCATGCCGAGTGCGGACTGGGCGTGCGTCCTCCGGTTCCGGTGTTTCGGAAACTGCCGCACAAGAAGCGAAACTCGGGCGAGGTGCCCGAATCGACGTAATCCCAGGAGAAGTCCGGCGCCGGCCGGCGGCGGTTGCGCTCGCCTGGTTCCGCTCCGCCCGAAATGCGGCCCGTCGATTTCGCTATACTGTAGGTTTCCCCCTTCTGAGTACAGGAGTTTTCTGAGAAATGTTTAATCTGTTTCGCAGCCGAGAAAAGTCGGTGCGCATCGTGTTGGGCGGTGTCCTGCTAGTGGTGGCGGCGTCGATGCTGCTGTACCTGGTTCCCAGCTATAACACCGGCGGGGCGCCTTCTTCGGAAAACGTCGTGGCCGATGTGGGCGGGGAGGAGATTACGGTTGCCGACGTCAGGAAGCTGATCGACAGTACCCTCAAAGGCAAGCAGATGCCGCCGGAGGTTCTGCCCAATTACATCCCCCGCATGGTGGATGAGATGATCACCGATCGGGCGCTGGAGTACCAAGCCCGGCGGATGGGGTTCCAGGTCACCGATCAGGACCTGGCCACGACCGTCCGCCAGATGCTTCCCGCCGATCTGTTTCCCAATGGCAAGTTCGCGGGCAAGGAAGCCTACGCGATGGTGCTGGCCCAACGCAACCTGTCCATCGAGGAGTTCGAGGCCGATGTGCGGCGGCAGATCCTGATTCACCGCCTGATCGACGTCGCCATAGAAGGCTCCATCGTTTCCGAACTGGAAATCGAACAGACCTTTAAGGGGCGCAACGAGAAGATCAAGATTCAGTACGTCAAGCTGTTGGCGGACAGTTACAAGAAGGAAGTGGAGCCCTCGGTCGAGGAATTGAGGAACTACTTCAATACCCATACCAACAGGTATCAAGCTCCAGGCAAGCGTCGCCTGGCGGTTCTGTACCTCGACCAAGCCAAGCTGGAAGAGTCGTTGACTCCCTCCGACAACGATCTGCGAACCATGTACGCCCAGGGGCAGGAACAGTTCCGCGTGCCCGAACGGGTCAAGGTGCGGCACATTCTGCTGCTGACCAAAGGCAAGCCGGCCTCCGACGAGCCCAAAATCAAAGCGCAGGCCGACGACATTCTGAAGCAGGTCAAGGGCGGCGCCAAGTTCTCCGACCTGGTGGAGAAGTACTCCGAAGATCCCGGCAGCAAAGCCAACGCACCCGGCCGGGAACCCGGTCTGGAACCCGGTGAATACTGGGTCGAACGGAACGGCCAGATGGTCCCTGAGTTCGAAACCGCGGCGTTCGCTCTGAAGCCCGGCCAGAGCGACGTGATCAAGACCACTTACGGCTACCATGTTTTTCAGGTGGTCGAGCACGAGCAGGGACGGTTGAAGCCGTTCGAAGAGGTCAAGGGCGACCTCGCGAAGCAATGGAAGACGCAGCGCGCCTCCGCCATCATGCAGATCGCTTCCGACCGGGCCGAGGGGGCGCTGCGGGCCGATCCCACCCATCCGGAGAAAGTCGCGGCAGACCTGCACATGCAACTAATCCGCGTCGACGACTACAATCCGGGCCAGGCGATGCCCGAAATCGGCGTCAATCCGGATTTCGACCGTTCGGTTGAGAATTTGAAGCCGGGCGAAGTTTCGCAAGCGGTGGTTTTGCCCCCCAACAAACTGGCGCTGGCCGAGCTCACCGAGGTGACTCCGCCGCGCCAGAAGACATTCGATGAGGTGCAGGCCCAGTTGCACGACGAGGTCGTGCAAGGCCGCGTCGCCAACGCGCTGCAGAAGCATGCCCAGGCCCTCTACGAGAAAGCCAGGGAAATGAACAACGACCTGGAAAAGGCAGCCAAGTCGATGGGCCTCGAGGTGAAGACCTCCGAAGAGTTCACGCGCTCCGGCTTCGTGAAGGAACTCGAGAATACCTCCGCCAACTACTTTCAGCAAGGCTTCCGGCTGCCCGAAGGCTCCGTATTTGGCCCGATTCCCCTTGGCTCCGGTACCGTGGTGGCCAAAGTGATCGCCCACGTCGCCGCCGACATGTCGGAACTTCCACCCCAACGCTCGAAGATTCGCGACGATATCAAGTCCAAGAAGGCCGAAGAACGCAACAACCTGTTCGAAGCCGGAGTCGTGACCGAGCTGGAGCGCCAGGGGAAGATCAAGAAGCATCAGGACGTGATCGACCGAATCATCTCGGTGTACGTCGTCAAAGGATGATCCACAACCTCCTGGACCTGTACCGGACGCTCACCGATCCGGACCGGCTCATTCATCTACTGAGCACCCTGCTTTCGGGCTGGCTCGGGTATGCCGCGCTGTTCGGCGTAGTCTATTCCGAAACCGGCCTGCTGGTGGGGTTCTTCCTGCCGGGAGATTCGTTCCTGTTCACGGTGGGAGTGGTGGCCGGACTCGGCGCCCTGAACATCGTGGCGGTCATTCTGCTTCTGACGGCCGCGGCCATGCTCGGCGATTCCACCGGATACCTGCTGGGGCGCAGAACCGGCCCGCGCATCTTCAGCCGTCCCGATTCCCGCCTGTTCAAGCAGGCCTACGTGCAGCGCACCCACGCCTACTACGAACGCTACGGCGGCAAGACCATCCTGATCGCCCGCTTCGTGCCGATCGTCCGCACCTTTGCCGCCTTCATGGCGGGCGTGGGCGAGATGCCCTACCTGCGGTTCCTGCCCTTCAGCGTGTGCGGCGGCATCGGCTGGGTTTTCTTGATGACCATGCTCGGCTACTTCCTGGGCAGCGCCCCGTTGGTGCGGCAGAACTTGGACAAGGCGATTCCGCTGATCGTCTTCATTTCGCTGATACCAGTGTTTATCGAGGGCTACAAAGCGCGCCGCGGCCACCGAGAATAGCCTACAGCCATCAGCCAACAGCCTTCAGCTCCTGGGGTGCGGTGCGCGGCCGTGCCGCTGCTGCGCCGCGAGGTAGCTGCAGCGCAACCCGAACCCCAGATCGCGCGCCAGCCGCTGGACCAGATTCACCCCACCCGGCCGAGTTTGCCAGCCGCGAACAACCGGTCGTCCACCCGGCTCAGGCGCGCCTCCACCGCCCGCGGAAGCAGCGGCGTGTGCGCGATCTCGCACAGGTACTCCGGCACCATCCACACATCTTCCTCCGCCGTCATCCATCGGTGGGTGTCGAACCGGCGCAGATTCACCGGCCGCGAATACCGCCGCAGGGTCCTCTCCCGGCGCAGGTTGAAGTATTGCTCGAAGTACGACATCACCAACTCCCGCAGCGAGCGATACACCGGTTCGCGGTATCGCAACCCCGAGTAGTTCGATTTGGCAATGGCGCCCCAGTGTCCGCGCACCCGGAAAATGGCCAGCACATGATCGTCGTCGCGCTCCGCTTCGAGATCGAGCAGCAGCGGCGGGTGACCCTGCATGCGGAGCGCCGCGGCTCCGAAAAGGGCGCCTTCCATACAATGCGCCGTGCGATGGCGCAACACCAGCCGCGGCGAGCGGCAGGTGGGACCATCCGGCTCCTGGTTGTAGGCCAGGTCGTGATCCAGGAAGTGCTGGATCTTGTCGGGTGTCCGCAACCGCCGGAAAACATGGAGTTCCGCGGGAGTGAAGCCGTGTCTCATCCTGGTTCAGCTTAATACATCGCAGCTTCCTTTCGATATGTCGAGATGGGCCTGCGCCCGGTTGCCGAAATGCAGCCCGATCGCAAACTTCGCCGCCAAGCGCCGCGACCGTTGGAATGCGCCCGTTCCCATCGGGAAGGCCAAGGTGGTGCGCGAGGGCACGTACCTCACCATCGTCACTCACGGCGCCATGGCCTGGGTGGCGCTGGAAGCCGCCGATAAACTGGCCGAAGAAAGCGCGCCGGTGGAAGTGGTGGATCTGCGCACGCTGTTGCCGCTGAAGGATGCGTTTCCGCCGAACGCAGAGAAGGTGATCGAGAAGGCGCGCCGGCTGTATCGGTACTGAAGTCTTATGTGGGGCAGGATTGCATCCTGCGGCGGGTTTGTAACCCGCTCTGCCGACTTTTGCACATCGCCGACCAGGCCGATTGGCAATCGGTCCCACATAATTATCTATTGCTTCCTCGCGTCCTTCCCCGGCAATCCCGGCGGACTATCGTGCGTGCGCTCGCGATACTGCCCCTTCAGGCTGGCCGCCAGGGACACCGCCGAATCTCCGAACTTGTCGCGCATCTTGTCGGCGGCCGCCATGGCCTGCATCCAGCGATCGTGCCGCTCCTGATCGAGCAGCCCCAGTTGCCAGTCGCCCTCGTCCCATCCCGACGCATGGACGCCCAGCAGCCGCACCGCCCGGCCCGGCTTCCAGTTTCGCCGGAACAACTCCCGAATCTCTTCAAACAGCTCGGTGTCGAGCCCGGTCGCGCGCGCGATGGAATGCGCCCGCGTGATGGTGGTGAAGTCCTGGTAGCGCAGTTTGAGCTGGATGGTGCGCGCCCGCAGGCCGTGTTCGCGCAATCTGCGCCCCACCTGTTCGCACAGGCGCGCCAGGGTGGCGTCGATCTTCGCCAGGTCGGCGGTGTCCTGGTCGAAGGTGTGCTCGTGGCTGATGGACTTCGGCCCCGCGCCTTCGCCGATTTCGCTGTCGTACCAGCCGCCCGCATCCAGGCCCTGCGATTTGCCGGCCAGCGCCAGGCCCCACTTGCCGAACTTGGAAGCCAGAAACGCTTCGTTCAGCCGCGCCAGGTCGCCCACTTTGCGGATGCCGAACGAGTGCAGATTCTTCTCCGTCACCTTGCCCACGCCCGGCACCTTGCGCACATCGAGCGGCGCCAGGTAGGCCGCCTCGCGACCCGGCATCACCCACAGCACGCCGTTGGGCTTGGCCTGGTCGGACGAAATCTTGGCGACCAGGCGCGAGGTCGCGATCCCGATGGAGCAGTTCAACCCGGTGGCCGCCTTCACCCGTTCGTGCAGCCGGTGCGCCGCGCGCAAGGGCGGCCCGTGGAGACGCTCGGTGCCGGTCATGTCCAGATAGGCTTCGTCGATGGAGGCCATTTCCACCAGCGGCGAAAACTCGCAGAACAGCTCGTAAACGCGGTGGGAGTAATCCAGGTACCGGTCGCGATGGCCGTCCAGGAAGATGGCCTGCGGGCAGAGTTTATACGCCGTGCGCAGCGGCATGGCCGAATGCACGCCGAACTTGCGGGCCGCGTAGGAGGCCGCCGAAACCACCCCGCGCTCGTTGGGACGCCCGCCGACAACCACCGGTTTGCCGCGCAGCGTGGGGTCGAAAAGCTCCTCCACGGATACGAAAAACGCGTCCATATCGACGTGGAAGTAGGTCTTCATGACCGGCTCAGCCCACCCGTTGCATCACCAGTGTACTGCGACGCAATGTGGTGCAGGATGCCATCCAGCCTCGCAGCGACAGCCAAGTTGTCTGCTCAGCTTACGGTCTTCTGCTGGAACTTCTTGAGCCCGAACACCAGCAGCACCGCGTCCATCGCGATCAAAGCGCCCACCACCGCCAAGCCGGGAATGTGCGGGATCTCCGGCATCAGCGAGCCGCGCAGCCCCTCGCTGGCGTACACCAGCGGGTTGATCAGCACGGCGTATTGCAGCACCGGGAAGGACCGCAAGGCGCTCCACGGATAGTACGCGCAGCCGAACATCATCATCGGCGCCACCACCAGGCTGAACATCAGGCCGATCTGCGTCTGCCCGATGCTGCACCCCAGCGCCAGGCCGCCCGACGACGAGAGCAGCGCCACCAGCACGCAAATCACCGCGAACAAACCGAGATTCTGGAAACTGATGTGCACGCCCGAGCCCAACATCAGCCACGCCGCGGGGATCACCACCAGACCCGATACCAGCGCCTGGATCATCCCGGCCACGATCTTCTCCACCGCCAGCCAATGCGTTTCCATGGGAGCCAGCAGCCGGTCCTCTATCTCGCGCGTGAACTGCAATTCTGTAATCAGCGGCATAGCGACGGCTTGGATTCCCGAGATCACCATGCTGATGGCCATGATGCCGGGTAGCAGGATGTTCTTGTATTCGGCCTTCAGCATACCGCTCGACGTCAGCACGCGGCCGAACACGAAGGTCAGCAGCAGCGGCTGCAGCAGGTTCTGCAGCAGCGTGGGAAACAGGTTGCGGCGCGCCACGTGGCCGTCGCGTTGCAGCATGGCGTAAAAGGTTCTCCAGTTCAATCGCGCAGGCTCCTTCCGGTATGGTGCAGAAATAAGGTCTCCAGGCTCGGCTCGGCGATGTGGACATCGTGCAGTTCCGCGCCTCGGGCTTGCGCCGCGCCCACAATCGGCCCGATCAGCGGACCGCCGCAGCCGGCGTACACATCCACTCCGCCCGCGTCCGCCGAACGCACCTCGGTCACTCCGGGGAGTTGCCGCAAATCCGCCGTCAGCTCTTCCGGCACGCGGTCGAATTTCAGTCGGATCAGGTATCCGCCGGGGATCGACGACTTCAGCTCTGGCGGGCTTCCCTGAGCGATGATGCGGCCGTGATCGATGATCGCCAGCCGGTCGCACAGCGTATCGGCTTCATCCATGTAGTGGGTGGTGATCACGATGGTCTTTCCCTGCCGGTTGTACTCGCGGACGATCTCCCACAGCAGCAGGCGCGTTTGCGGGTCCAGGCCCGCCGACGGCTCGTCGAGGAACAGCACCTGCGGATCGTGCATCATGGCGCGCGCGATCGACAGGCGCTGCATCATGCCGCCCGAAAAGCCGCGGACGTTTTGATCGGCGCGGTCGGTGAGCTTGAACCGCTCCAGCAGCTCGTCGGAGCGCCGCGCCCGCTGCCTGGCGCCCTGTCCGAAGTACGCGCCGTGGAATAGCAGGATTTCGCGCGCGGTCAGGGCAAAGTCGAGATTGGGCCGCTGCGGAACTACCCCGATCAGCAGCTTGGCCTTCACCTGCTCCTGCCACACGTCGCACTCGCCGATGAAGGCGCTCCCGGCGGTGGGCCGCGTCCGCGTGGTCAGGACGCCGATGGTAGTGGACTTTCCCGCGCCGTTCGGCCCCAGCAGCCCGAAGATTTCGCCGGCGCTGATTTCCAGCGTGATCCGGTCCAGCGCCACGACTTCGAATTTCTTCTTGCCCTTGTCCTTGGAGCCGGCGCGCGCGGGGCCAAACGAAAACCCGCCCCCGCGTGCGGCCGATGGCGGAGGCGAATCATAAACCTTGCGGAGATTCTCAATGCGTATTCCGATTCCCATGAGCTTTCAAGATTAGTTGGCGCCAGCGCGCCCTTCTTACAACTGTTCCAGATCGCGGCGCGCCTGGTCGAATATGTTGCGCATGCGGTCTTCTTTTTCCCGATTGCCACGGACCCGCGCGGCGGCTTTCCACGCCACCCGGCCCAGGTCCACCAGGGGCCGCATCATGGGGATGACTTCGGGGTTCATGCACTGCCCGAATTCCTCCCACTTCTCGGCCCGGTCCCAGATGCGTTTGACGCCGTCCGGGTCCTTTTCCAGCTCGCGAAGGCCGGCTTCGGTGAGGTGATAGGTGCGTTTGCCGGCCACCGTGTCGGAGGCGATCAATTCCTCGTCCTCCAGTTGTTGGAGGGTAGGATACACGCTGCCGGCGCTGGCGCGGTAGATTCCGCCCGAGCGCTCGGCCAGCTCTTTCATCAACTGGTAGCCGTGCTTGGGTCCTTCGCTCAACAAGGATAGAATTGCCAAGCGTACCTCGCCGGATTCAAAGAAACGGGACCTTCCGCCGAAGGTCATCGACGCCCATGGCCAGAAACTGCCGTGGGACGACCAGTGTTCTTGTCGCATGATATATCGTAAGATATATCAAAAGCTATATCGGGCGCAAGGGGGGGGGTCAGTTGTTGCCCTTCACCACCTGGTTTTCGGTCCACACCTGGCGGAGGCTGAAAGGTAGTGGCAGCGGCTTACTGGTGTCGTAGTGCTCCGGTTGGCGCGCCGCCACGATCTCGATCAACTTCTGCACGAAGAATGCGGGCAGAGGGACTTGGTCGTAGTACGCCTTCTCCACGGAAAAAGTGACCGCGGAATTCCTGGCTGCGAAGCGGCAATCCACCCAGATGCTCTGTTTACCCCGCAGGATAGGCCGCAGCGGGACCGGGATGGTGCCTGGCTTCCAACGCTCCACGGCATCGAAATCGACGATGGCGAACGTGGAGACGTAATTCTGCGGAAAGACCTTCACGGTCACCGAATCCAGGCCAGGGCGGGGCGTGGTGCGCAAAGCGTAGCGCATGTAGTCGTTGATCTCGCGGTCGGATAACGCGAACGAGACATGACGCCGGGTGGCGGACGGTTGCGCCTCGGCGTCGCGAAGCTCCTGGATTATCCCAAGAAATTTCTGGGCGATCGGAGGTATGGAGGAATCCGCGGCCGGCAGCCGGGAGCCTGCCAGGAAAGCCAGAACCAAGCCAATTTTTCTCATGGAAACTCGATTCCAACACACTTTAGGGGCCGGTGGCCCGACTCCCCACGGAAACATCCGGCGCCCCGACAGTGTCCAATCCACAGTGACGCTGCATTGCCGATACCGCAGTCTGCTGCCGGTGGCGCATACGGCCATCGACCTGCTTTTGGTGGCTGCATGGATCTGGCACGCCGTGGTGGTGCTGAATCCGGAGAAGAGCCGCTGGCACCCGCCGGGAAGCGCCTTGACGGCCGCCTACGCCAGGAACGAGTCCATCGGTTGGGAACCGATCACGTTGACCGATACCCTGGAGCCTCACTTTGCGCTCCTGCTGACTGGAACCCTGCCGGCCGGCATCATCTCCGGCTCGGTCCGGCCGGAAGCCGGATGGCAGACCCGCCACCGGTTGTGGGACCCGGTCTGGCTGGCGATCCACGAAGCGGCCGCCATCCCCTTCTGGTTCCTGATGGGCACATGGCTGGATAGCGGCCGTTCCCGCCTCATCAGGCTGATGCGGGGCTATCTGGTGGGGCGAATCGCGCTGGCACTGCTGGCCATCGCGTGGGCCGGCAACTGGTGGACCGTGCAGTTTCTCTTCTGGCTGGGCCTCGGAGCGTACAGCCTGCTCCAGGGATTCCACTGGCTCCGCCGCACCGCTGGCGCATTGGGCTAAGGCTCCGATATGGCGCCACGAGCTCATCGAAGCTCGGCTCGTGGTTACGGAATCCGCGCCGCCGCTACCCGCGGGATGCCCGCCAGGTCGGGGACCATGCGCAGGTCCCGCCAACCCGCGAGCAATTGGCGGACGTGATCGTGGCAGCCGAATCCAAGTTCCAGGACCAGCCACCCGCCCGGCCGCAACACCCGCGGAGCATCCGCCACGATGCGGTCGTACAGGTCGAACCCTGTCTCGCCGGCGAACAGCGCCACGTGCGGCTCCCAATCGCGCACCTCGCGTTGCAAACCCGCTTCGGCGGTCTCGGGGACATAAGGCGGATTCGAGACCACCAGGTCCATGGAGTGCGCCGCGATCGATTCCATCAAATCGCAAACCGCGATCCCCACGCGCGCACCCAGACTCGCCCCGTTGCGGGCGGCCACCGCGGCCGCCGCCGCCGAGATGTCCGTCGCCCAGACATCGGCGCCGGCTTCCAGTTGCAGCGTGACCGCCAGCGCGCCCGACCCGGTGCCGACATCGAGCATCCGCCCGGCGCCGCGCGCGGCTTCCCGCGCGACCCGCAACGCCGTCTCCACCACGTGCTCCGTCTCCGGCCGTGGAATCAGCACGTCCGGCGTCACCCGGAACTCGCGCCCGTAGAACTCCTGCCGGTGGGTGATATATTGCGTCGGTTTGCCTTGGAGCCGCTCGTGCAGGTAGCGGCCATAGTGCAGCCACTCCACTTCGCGTAGCTCCCGCTCGGGATGCGCGTGGAAGTACACCCGCTCGCGGGACATGGCGAACGCCAGCAGAACCTCCGCCGTAAGCCGCGGAACCGCAATTCCGGCGTCTTCCAGGAGTTGGGTCCCCTGAAGCAACGCCGTGCGGATGGTCATTCGGCGGCCGGTTTGCCGCTGGCGCCGTTTCCACTGCGGTAGTGGGTGATCAAGGCGTCGATCACCGGCTGCAGCTTGCCGTCCATTACGAAATCGAGTTGGTGAAGGGTGAATCCGATGCGGTGATCGGTGACGCGGTTCTGCGGAAAATTGTAGGTGCGGATCTTTTCGCTGCGGTCCCCGGTACCCACCATGCTGCGGCGCTCCGCCCCCAGCGCGGCCTGCTGCTTCTCCAGCTCCATTTCATAAAGACGCGACCGCAGCACGCACTCCGCCTTGGCGCGGTTCTTGATCTGCGATTTCTCGTCCTGGCACGACACCACCAGGCCGGTCGGCAGGTGGGTCAGCCGCACCGCCGAGTAGGTGGTGTTCACCGATTGCCCACCGGGTCCCGACGAGCAGAAGGTATCGATGCGGACGTCCTTGGGGTCGAGCTTGACCTCCACGTCGTCGGCTTCCGGCAGCACCGCCACCGTGATCGCCGAGGTGTGTACCCGCCCCTGCTGCTCGGTCACCGGAACGCGCTGCACGCGGTGCACGCCGCTTTCGTACTTGAGCTTGCTGTAAACGTTGTCGCCGGTCACCAGGGCGATGACTTCTTTCAGCCCGCCCACCGCAGACTCGCTGCTGGAGGTGACTTCCATCTTCCAGCCCTGGCTCTCGGCGTAGCGCGAGTACAGGCGGAACATCTCCGCGGCGAACAGCGTGGCCTCGTCGCCGCCCGTCCCGGCGCGGATTTCCAGAACGATGTTCTTGTCGTCGTTGGGGTCCTTGGGCAACAGCAGGATCTTGATCTCTTCCTCGATCCGCGCCAGCTCGGGCTCCAGTCGCGCCACTTCTTCCTGCGCCATGGCCTGGAGATCGGGGTCGGCGTCGTGGAGCATGGCGCGCGCCTGGGAGAGTCCGTTCTCGACTTTCTTCCACTCGCGGAACTTGCTCACCGCCTCGGAAAGCTCGCTCTGCGCTTTGGTGACCTTGCGGTATTGGTCGGAATCGGCGATCACCGCCGGATCGGCCATCTGTTGGGTAAGCTCCTCGAAGCGCTTCTCAAGCTCCTCGAGTTTCGGGACGAATTGCATGGGATCGGAATACGCTCGTTACGCGATGACCAGTTCGCCGCCCTGCGCCTTTTCGAGCGACATGGCATGTTCCAGGGCGTGTATGGCCACCGCCGCCTGGTCGTCGGACGGCGGCTGGGTGGTGATGCGCTGCAACCACAAGCCCGGAGTGGTGAGAATCGTGAGCAACCCGCCGGGGTGCTTGGCCGCGTAGCGGATCATCTCGTAGCACACGCCGACGATCAGCGGCAGCAGCACGATGCGCATCGCCAGTTTGGGCAGGAACCCGGTGAACGGGATGAACGGATAGAACAACATGGAAACGATCATCAGCAGCATGAGGAAACTGGTGCCGCAGCGCGGGTGGAACGTGGTGAACTTCTGCGCGGCCTCCACCGACAGCGGTTGGCCGGACTCGAAATTGAACACCACCTTATGTTCCGCCCCGTGATACTGGAACACCCGCTGAATGTCCTTGAGCCGCGAAAGCACCAGCATGAAGCCGAGGAAGATGCCAATGCGAATGAGCCCGTCCGCGAAGTTGAAGGCCAGCCTTCCGGTAAGCGCCGGGTAGGTCTTCCCCAGCAATGTCGCCAGGTACAACGGCAGGAATTTGTAGAGGAACAGGAACGACCCGAACATCACGATCAGGTTGCCCGCCAGCGCCCACTTGGGAAGTTCCTTGGGAGGCTTCTTCGCCGGATCTTTCTTCCGCTCCGCTTGCGCCAGCTCTTCCATCAGGACGTTGGTGGAATAGTGCAGCGCCTTGAGGCCCAATTTCATGGCCTGAAACAGGGTGCCCACCCCGCGAAACACCGGCACCTTGAAGATGGGATACTGCTCGGAGATCCGAGCCAGTGGCATCTCCTCGGTGACAATGTCGCCGCTCGCCTTGCGCACCGCCACGCAGTAGCTGTGCGGGGCCCGCATCATCACCCCTTCCATGACCGCCTGACCGCCGACGAGGGTTTCCTCGCCACCTTCCAGGATCGGCAACATCTGGCTATGGGTGAAATAACGAAGGTAGGTACGCAGAGACACAAATCCTCTCACAGACAACTCCCATTATACGCTAGGTCCCGGCACGGCACCGTGCGCGCCGGCAAGCGGCCTGAACGGAGGCGGACGCGCAGGTCACGAATTCAGCCCCAGCTCCGCTGCCGCCTCGCCGAGCCGCTTGTCGAGCGTCCAGAACCCGCAATGCGACAGCAGCGCCGAGGCGAGCAGATGCACGTCGGCCCAGCCCAGTCCTCGTCCCCAAAGCCTCCGATCTTCGATCAGTCGAAGGACCTCTATGGTAGATGCCAGATGGGCCGATGGCAGGGCATGCAGGTCGGCCAGGATTGCGGCCCGGCATTTCAAGCTGCCGCACGCCAGTTCACCCGATACAAAGGGATGCATCAGAACCAATCCTTCGGCCAGACGACCCGCTAAGCGTGGCTCTCCTTGCCGGAAATGCCGAATCCAGACGGAAGTATCGGCGAGCACCATCAGGCCGGCCGCCGCCGCGGAATGCGCGCCATTTCGGGCTGCGTGCCGCCCAGGGCGGCCAGGCGTTTGCCGGCTTCACGCGCAATCAGCGCCTCCAGGCCGGCCCGCACCAGCGCGGTCTTCTCCTGAATGCCGGTCAGTTCCCGGGCGCGTTCGATCAGACTCTCGTCGATGATCAGCGTAGTCCTCATATGCAAGAGTATGCACTAATTATGCATACGCATCAGGCGTGATCGAACTCGGATCGGCAAAAAGTGTTCGAAACGCTCCCAACGGGAGCAAAGGGTCTCACCAAGAGCCCGCTGCGGGACGCACGGCGGGTCTGCGGGCGAGATTTGGCAGTGAGGCGGGATTGCGACGACCGGATCTCCCTCTCGCGCTTCAGGCGGCGCGGTGGCGTCGCTCAGCCGAACAGTGCGCTATGCGAGCCAAGCCGCGCCAGACGCAGGGTAACCACCACTTGAATAATTCTGTGTGCATTTTACACTTAGCGGATGGAGGGCGCATCCCGGCATAAGCTTTACTACTGGCGCAATGTCAAGGCCGGATGAAAATTCCCCAAATCGCCGGGTGAAAATTCCCCACCCCTCATCAGGTGGTGGTTGACGCCAACCGCCACTTTTCTGAGCATGGA
>Ga0326728_10013938_pt1 | contig 17269 bp, 20 predicted proteins | sample MB3enrmetagenome_FD_207602 | JGI IMG/M metagenome (GOLD analysis project Ga0326728, IMG submission 207602) | Lab enriched peat soil microbial communities from McLean, Ithaca, NY, United States - MB31MN | ecosystem: Environmental > Terrestrial > Soil > Wetlands > Peat | place: USA: New York... | reverse complement strand
GCACGGCCGATCAAACGGGTGATCCAGAAAAACCTGCTGAATGAATTGTCAAAGATGATCCTGGAAGGAACCGTGCATAAAGACAAGGAGATCGTGGTCGATGAGAAAGAAGGAAAACTGGTGTTCAGGAATACCTGACCCTGAACCCGCACGTTGTTTTCATGCATTTCCGGCGAGGGATGACTTCTTTTTTCGGGGGTCCGGTGATATCACCATGGATATCACCATGACCGTGGGGTAAATACCCCCATATCGCTTCCCGGGGAATCCGGGCCCGATACGGCCCCGGATTACCCCTCTTGGAAGCACTTTTGACAATAATTCGCGAAAAAGTGACAATATATTTTTTCGAAAACCGCGCAGATGGCCTGGATTTCTTGAAATCGGTATGATCCGTGCCCGGAAAAAACATCTTTTAGCACCTTTTGGAGGGCCGATCTCAAGCCCGATCGCACTATGGACAATGTGATCTGAAAAAAGGCCTGTTTTGACACTCCCAAGATCCCCCGTCCGGAGCCTCAAATTGCCTCCAACCAAAATACGCCCAATCTGGGCTCCGTTTACCCCTCCTGAGCGAGAAAATGTGACTCTTTCACGAAAAACTGTGCCTCTTTTTCCGGAATCGGCCAGATTGCCAAAATCAGGGCAATCCGGGCTTATATCGCGGCCAAAAATGTGTCTCTTTAGGCTCTTTTGGACAGCGATTCTCAGGCCGGATCGCACAAACGACCATGGATACGGAAACTATCGTTTTCCTAAGAGTTCGGGTACCCGGGGTCGGTTCTGTTAACTTACTAAGAGATCATGAATTTTCTCTGAATGTAGAAATTCATCATTCCACGTAAATTTAACAGTGCCAATATTTGCAATAATCTTTATTGGATAAAAAAGCGCGCATTAATCTATGCCCAGTACTGATGCCACATCAGAGGCGGCCTTTAAAATTCTGGCGATTGTCTCCCGGCCTCTTGATTTAAAAGATCTCCCGGATCTCGCAGACCAATGGTCAATATATAACGGATTGAGATCAGTTCAGGCCTCGGTGCGCCTCGAATTTCTCCAGCCACCAACAATAGAACAATTACGGCAGAAGATTTTTTGCCATTTTGATGTTATCCATTTCGACGGTCATGGAGCATATGGGTTAGGTTGTTCTTGTTGTGGTTGGGTAAATGATTCGGGGAGTAAAAAATGCTTGCGGTGCGGTGCTGAAATTGAAAATCAAATACCAAAGGGATATCTCGCTTTTGAAAAGGAGGATGGAAGTCTCGATTCACTTGAAGCAGGAGATTTGGCCGATCTTATTTCTTCCACCGAAACCCCCCCAAAACTCATCGTTTTAAGCGCCTGCGAATCTGCAAAGGGAAATACCACGGGAGTTATGGAGACGCTCCTTCAAAAAGGCAGTCCTGCCGCTCTCGGTATGAAAGAGCCGGTTCCGGATAATGTAGCCAAAGCGATGGCAGGCCCATTTTACGCCGCGTTGGGCAGCGGCATTTCTATAAAAAAAGCCTTTGAATCCGCCTTGCCTGCTCTGAAGAATTATCGGGAGGTCCCGGTGCTGGCAGGCATTGGAATCGAAATGTCCCTTACACAAAAAGGGACTCCTCCAAGAAAAATCAGCATTGACAAGAATAATATTTACGGAATTCCGAGATTCGAATTTGTTGGAGAATATGTGAGAGATGCCCCTCCTAGAGGACGAAAAGGGATCCTTTCCCAGATCATTCAAGCCCTCATTCAGGACAACAAGCTCGTTGCATTAACGGGTCAGGGGGGGATCGGGAAGACTGTTCTCGCGGCGGAAGCGGCACAAAGGGTTGCATGGCGTTACCCTGGTGGAGTCTTTTGGAGGAGTGCGGCGGACATAAAGGAATTTGGGCTCAATGAACTTCTGGATGCTTTCGATCCGGTTTTCGGCTTGGATTTCCGTAAGTTACCGGTTGATGACAAAAAGGATAGAGTTCAGACTTACTTGGGAAAGATTGAGACGCCCTGTCTTCTCGTTATGGACAACGCCGAGAAAATGCAGGATCAAAGTCTCTGGACGTTTCTTGAGGGTATACCGCAACCCAGCGCGGCTCTTATAACTATTCGTGAGGCGGGGAAACCACAATGGAATGAGATCCATCTCCTTCCAATGGAGCCCGGGGAGGCGGAAACACTCTTTGTTCATGAGGCGCTGAAGAAAAAGAGTGATTGGAAGAAGCCTCAGAGTCAAACAGATAAACAAAATATCAAAGAAATTTATGGGATTCTTGAAGGGCAACCCCTTGGAATCGTTCTAGCTGCGTCTCTCGTGTATAGTCTCCCCCTATCTGGTATTCTTGGTTCACTGAAGGCGCATCCGCCAACTGAAGTCGCAAACCGTTACGACTTCTCTTATAATACCCTCACTGATGGCCAGAAACTACTCCTTCAAAGGATGTCGGTATTTGAAGCATCGGTCATGGAACAGGCCATCACTATGGTGTGTATTGACGAAGAGGCGATTAAGATGGTGGGCATAGTGGAAGGTTGCGGCGAAGGAGGAAAAGATCCGGTGATCACCATAGATGATCTCGGTGAACTGGTCCGGAAGTCCTTTGTTGAAAGGATTGAGTTGCCGGTTCAAACAGATACCGGAGAAGAAATTGGTCTCGACCGGTATCGACTCCATCCGCTTATCCGTCAGTATGCAGGTCTAAAAGCAGGATCGGATAATTTAAAAATGCATCGCCTAAAAGCTGCCGGATATTTCTTAAGATATGCTCAGTATCATGCCAGAAAACCCTCTATGATTGAGTACGAACTGCAGAATATTCTGGCAGGGATGGATCGTTTGGTTGAACTACAGAACTCAGCTTCAGGGGATGTAAAGAAATTAGCGGCTGGTGGAATTCTGAACTTCATGGCTCCTCTCATGGAGTTTCTTGATATACGCGGTTATTGGAATGAGGATAAATTGCGATTGCAACAGGCTATCACTGCTTCACAAATCATCGACGATAAACGAAAGGAGTCAATTTGTACTCTCGCATTAGGGCAAATTGAAGATAAATTGGGAAACTCTGATGAAGCGGAGAAACTTGTCAAGCGAAGCCAGGATATTCAAAAAGAACTCGCGGAGCCCGTGAGGGAGGACGCGGCAACGATTCATACACAAGGTATCCTTGCTTTTGAAAAGTGTAACTACGAGGAGGCCATGAATCTCTTCTTCCAAAGTCGGGACATCGCAAGAAAAAATGGTGATATGAAGGTATATGCAGCGGCACTCTACTCATTAGGCTTGGTGGTTGAGGTTACCTGTAACGGTAATTATGAGATGGCCCGAAAATTCTACCAAAAAAGCTTAGATATAGATGAAACATTTGGTTATGAGGACGGGATAGCACAATCAATTCACGCGCTTGGCAAGCTTGCATTTTTTGAGGGTAAATATGATGAAGCCCGAGAACTCTACCTGCAGAGCCTTAAGGTTTATCAAGAACGCAAGGATAAGGCGGGGATTGCGGCATTGTTTGGCCGGCTCGCCGGTGTTGAAATTGAAACCGGCCATAGGGACGAGGCGCGCGGATTCTTGCAACAAAGCCTTAAGATTTCTCAAGAAATCGATTCCAAGGGAGGTATCGCACTCTCCCTTGCTCAATTATCTCTTCTGAATGAAGAATCCGGGGATATACGTTCAGCTCTTGCCCAAATTAAAGAAGCAGAAAAGATCTTCAGCAAACTGGAAAATCCTGAAAATATCAAAAAGGCTGAAAAGCAAAGGCAACGGCTTGAAGGAAAAATAGGGATTGGGTAGCAGAGATAACAACACCTATAATATCAAGAATATAATGAAAATATTGTTTATAATTACTGAAAATCGCAAATTGATTCCTGGTGATGATGATGATCAGCATTGTCTGTTCTAACCCTGAATGTCCGGCACCAAACCGGAAATTTTTATGGGATGAGTGCCCGCATCTGGGGGCCAAAGGAAAGCTCGTAAAACCCGGGGAACCCGGCGCTGTCTCCTTTGTTGTGGAATGTCCATATGGCCATCCGAATAAAATTTGGGTGAAAGATCTCCAAACAATTGAGATTGACCGCATCTTATGAGGAAGTAGTAATGAACGAAAACTCTGAAATCTCTGAAATTATCGGTGCTCCCGTAACGGAGCTGGATCAGTTCTGGCTTAAAATGGCCAGACGTATTGTCAAAGAATCGATCGGCTCACTTGAAGATGCTGCCCGGCAGCTCATTACCGTTGTAACCCTTGTTGAAGGGATCTACTTTGCCGCTATCTCATTTAGTGACGTACGGAAGGTTTTAACCAGTCCAGGACAGCCGGCGTGGGTTGTTTTTCTCTTCATAAGCCCAATCATTCTCTGGTTGATTTGCTTAGTCTTTGCTATCAGGGTTTTTTCACCTGAAAGTTACCGGTCCAATATGAGCTCTCCGGAACTTGCGAAAAATGTTTACTTGGAGATCGTTGCTTACAAACATAAAATGCTACGAAGGGCTTATCTCTCCCTCCTCATAGGATTCATCCCATTTATTATCGCTATAGGTTACTATCTTCTGTTACCCGTCGCGCCCTAAAATGTGTCTCTTTAGGTGCCTTTGGACAGCGGTTCTTAGGCCGAATCGCACTATGGACAATGTGATCTGAAAAAAGGCCTGTTTTGACACTCCCAAGATCCCCCGTCCGGAGACTCAAAGTGCCTACAGCTCAAATCTCCTCAATTTGGGCTCCGATTGCCCTTGGTTGAGGGAAAAATAAGTCTTATTCACGAAAAACCGTGCCTGTATTTTCCCGATCTGGTTATTTTACTGCTGTTTAGGGAATCCGGGCGTGTATAGCGACCGGAAATGTGCGCTAATAGGCTCTTTTGGACGGCCGATCTTAGGCCGGATCACACTATTGACCATGAAACACGGAAAAACGTGCGTTTTTCCTAGAAATTCGGGTCCACACTGACCCTCACTTTTGGAAAAGAAGACCTGTTGTGGGCATGTGATACCGGAATTTCAATGAAGAGAGATATGACGGTAATGGTAATGAGTCCGAGTGTTCAAGGATGAATTTGTTGTAATCAATATGTTGTATTTTTCAGACAAAACGACTTTGTGCTAAAAATGATTTCACACTATCTGAGGTATAACAAAAAATATGCCGCAGCAAACAAGCAGGAAGAGATACTCTCCGTCAACAAATATTCCATAGAACCATGACGGAAGATGTTCAGGACCATCGGCATACGTGGTATACAGCCCGATATAGAGAGAATAGGCAATGAGCAGCAGGGATTTCCGGGTAAAAACCAGAAGGCCCGGGATAAAAAAGATGCTTGTTGCGAGAAGCATGTAACAAATAATTTTTGTATTTCTCAATCCATAGGTGCCCGGGATCGTGTGGATATTCTCAAGCTTATCGCCTTCGATATCCTTTACATCAAATATGATGGTATTGATGAGGATGGTCAAGAAGAAAAACGCAGCCAACAGGAGAGAGAACATCGTGTAATTGTTATATGTGACGAATACAATAAGCACGGCGCAAAGTATTCCCGACGATACCGACAGGTTCTTGATAAACAACACTCGTTTTAATCTTAATACAGAATACAGCACTGCTATGGCGAGAGGGATAAGGGCAACAAGAAACGTTGCCAGTTTTATCTGGAGAAGAAAAAACAGGGAGAGAAGATAACATCCAAGTGCACATGCCAGGATTACGTTGCCCCACCGGTTTAAGAACTGCAATCGACGTGGATTATTGATAACATCCTCTTTTCTGTCGGTGTAACGATTCATCGTATAAATCAAAAGAGTTCCTGAGAAAACGGTAAATGGTAAGATTAAAAGGAAGGGCTGATTGGTTAAAAAAATAGTTATGAGACAGAGAGAAACCGCATTGATGGTCGTGAATACATTTGAGTAAACGAGATTGTCGATAAAATTGTTCCACGATGTATTGTTCATCTTTATCTAGATAGTTAAATAACACAACTAGTATAAAATAACTTGTCACTGAAGATCTGATAAGAAAACAATCGATCGTGACATCCGGCAACCCTCAGTGCTTCATGCCAAAATATGCCCAATTTGGGCTCCGTTTACCCCTCCTGAGCGAAAAAATGTGTCTTATTCGCAAAAAAGTGTGCCTCTTTTTCCGGAATCGGCCAGATTGCCAGAATCAGGGCAATCCGGGCTTAGATCGTGGCCAAAAATGTGTCTCTTTAGGCTCTTTTGGACAGCGTTTCTCAGGCCGGATCGCACTAGTGATCACGAAAATGAAAAGAAGGCCTGTTTTGGGCCTTTGATCCTCATTTTTCTCCGACGGATAACGAGGGGGCTTTTGAAGAGAAAGAGGATTTTCCCCGCTCAAACTCACATAGGTTTCAAGAGACCGGGAATATTGCTTTCGGTATCCAGGATAACCGCGAAAAGGTTGACAAGGTCCGAACAGAAATTCTCAATAAGAATGCAAAAATCACCGTCATGTCCCCTTGACCCGCATCTGGGTCATCATCACATTCAGTTTTGTACCTGACGGCGAACAGACAGCCAAGCTGTCCTGCAAAAGAACCGGTACCGAACCTGCAGTAATTCGAGTTGCAGCCGAAACCCACTGGGCGGTTACACAGGGTGGGCTCTGGGTTCCCATTAGAGCACAGCCGTTGATGGAATAGGTATCGGACTGGGTAACTATTGCCTGCCCCCCTACTTTCACCCGCGGGTTTGTCATCACCGGCATCGCCTGCCCGGCATGCATGCACACGACTGTCGCTCCCATGTGCAGGAGATAACCGGGCATCACATAACCTCCAGCGCACCGTCGTTGATCGTCACTTTCGGGCCGGAGATCGCGATCTTGCCTCCCTTCCCATCATCGAACTGGATATCGGATGTCGTAATCGCGATCTTCAGGCCAGAGGTAGTCTCGATACTAAATCCACCGGAACCCTGCTGATCATTGATGGTTATAGTCGCGGTATCGGTTTTGATCACCTTCATGTCGGCTGTTACAGGATTTGCAGGTACGTCACCTTTGTTCCAGAAACACCCGCTCCAGATAGGGTAATCCTTGTTACCGCCCTCAAATTCCACCCACACGTTCGCCCCAACCGGAGGGAGGAAGAAGAAACCTACCTGTGACCCGGCATACGGCACTGACGGCATCGCCCAAGAGGATTGTCCCGAACCGAGTACTGATGGAACGCTTACCCGGAGCCTGCCCAACTGCTGCGGATCATTATTATCCTCAACCTTCCCCCGGTATTTTCCGAAGAACTGTTTCAAATCCCTCACCTGATCCATAGTTCTTAGTTCATTCTGGGTAAGAGTATTATTACATTTTTTGCAATTCGTGTCTGCCGGTTGTGCAATTCCGGCAAGGGCGGAAGGTGGCTGTATGAACAGAACGATTTTATCCAAAAATTAAACCAACAAATTTTTTCACCGTATTTTCCGATAAGATCGCCTCCCGTTTCGTATAATCACACAATCTGTGCGGGGTTGCAACCTAAAAAAAATCTTTACCAGGGGGATTATCATCTCGCGGTCCAGTTAATTCCAAAAATTTCTCTGCATTTAAAAAAAATGAGGAGGCAAAATTATTTCACAACCATCCCCAACAGAATCTTATGCCAGATCTGGATCCCTTTTTCTTTAAAATTAATTCCTGGTCTTACACGCGGCACCGGGTCTGGAACCGGTGCCAGCGCCAATATTATTTCGATTATATCGCGCAGTATCTCAAAACCGGGGCGATCGTTGATACCGAAAAAATCCGGGGGCTCAAAGCGTTCAATTCAAAGTATGTCCTGCAGGGCCAGCTCATCCACGACATTCTCAACGAGCAGATAAAACTCGCGTGCAATAAAAAACCGATGGACCTAGCCGGGGCCGTGAACACCCTGTCGAAAAAGATTGCCCTGCATAAGAATATTGGCGGCGAAATGTTCACGGAATATCGTAACGGTGAAGAGATAAACGACTCATTTTTCACGAAGATTGCCGATGACGGGAAAATATGCCTGGATACCTTCTTCCAGACGGTCTGGCCCTCCTATCAGGAACGGGAATGCCTGCGGCATGAGGAGTTCGATCATTTCATGATGGGAGATGTCATGGTAACGGTCAAGGCGGATTTTATCAGCCGGCTCCCAAACGGCACCATTGTCGTGACCGACTGGAAGACCGGCAGGGACGATGACGAATACGAGACAGAACTCCAGATGGCGGTATATGCGCTGTGGGCGATGCAGTATTACCGGAAGAGTCCCGATGAGGTCGGGACCGAGCTTGTCTACCTGAAGACGAGGGAGACGAAGCCGTATGCATTTTTTGCAGAGCGGTTAGACGAGGTGAAGGAGATGATCCGGACGGAATTTGCAGCGATGAACGTGAGTTATGAGTACGGGGATTTTCCGGCGAAACCTGATCCACGGGAGTGTCTGAGCTGCCGGTTTGCCGGAGTTTGTCCGGAGGCCCAGATACACGCTCATTGATCCAACGTTTTTTAATGAGTCGTCTTTTTAGAAATCTTTAGTTTCACCCTCATTGATTCATTTCAATATCCTATAATGTTAGAAAGATAACATTGTAGTCAAGTACCGACAGGGTGTTCTTCCCGAATATGGCGAAGCAAACGAAACTTGTTCCTGATGCACGCCCATTTCTCAAATGGGCCGGGGGTAAAACCCAGTTACTCAGAGAGTTTTCCGAACGCTTGCCGTTTGATTTGAAAAAAGGGAAAATTACGAAATATGTAGAGCCGTTCGTTGGCGGGGGAGCATTCTTCTTTTACCTCAACCAGAGATTTTCGTTTCTATAGTACATTCAAAATCTGAAAAAAATTAAAATTTTTTGAGAGAAACTCGGCATTGCAGATTGTAATGCCCAAAGCGAATAAATATGCGTTGTGCCCATATTTCCCATTTAAAATGATATGAGCAATGCAGTTCTTCACGAGTTATGAGAGATAAGTTATAATAATTCGTTGGGAGAGGATAAGAATGCCCAAAAGGTATAGTGCATTCATAAGCTATCGATTTGATAGTTCTCAGAGAGAAGTTATTGAGTGGTTCAAGAAAAAAATTGAAGCATTTGAGATAGATTGCTACATTGCAAATGAAAAAAAAAGCATTACCTCCATTAGAAAAGATAATTACTGCTATAGCGGATAGAGATTGTCTAATTGCATTTATACCCGAGCAAAAATCTTCTTGGATTGATACTGAAATTGGGATCGCGATTGCACTTAACAAACCTGTTATAGCATTCTATGAGGACAAAGCTGATACCTCTGGGCCATATAAAATTATAGCCGACTATGTGATTTATAAAAGAGACTCCTTAGAAGAGTCTACAAATGAAGTCATTCAATTGGTAAATAGTCTAGTGCGCGTTCTTGATTCCAAATCTTTCACAGGCTCTGCACAAAATGTTTTTACTTATAGACTATTATCAAGTGAAAGTGAAATACAAGAGAAATTAATAGAAATGCTAAATCACTCAAATATGTCTTTAGATATATGGGCTTATTCAACCGAGACATTTCTAAAAAATGGTTTTCTCTCTAATCTTTTAAGAAAAGAAGAAATTAATACCAGAATCTTGGTCAGAAATCCAAATTCAGATCCTAAAAAGGGTTCAGTAATTAATGGCCAAATTACATCTATTAAATCTGCTTTTAATTCAAATAGAATTCGTATAAATTTGTATACCCAAGAACCTTTTATGAGATGTGCAATCTTTGATGGCTCTTTTGGATTATTTGGAATATATCGATGGGATCCAGATACGTATTATGAGTTTATTGGAGCTGAAAATAATTCGCTCTTTGAATTGACACAGAATAATGCTCTAGGAAAATTGTGGATAGGACTGATTAAGAGTAGATTTGAATATGCCTGGAAAAATGGTACGCCTTTTTCTATCTGAAATAAAGAGATATATGAATTTTAAGAGATGTTGCACCACACAATGTTTATGTTCATTTCCCCAAACTTTGTTTTGTAAATCTTCTTACACATCGGCAACGTTATTTGTCATTCGATTTGCAAAGAGTACCGTTAAACCTCAAAATCCCCGCATCCGAATTAATATTAAAAATATTCCAAAGAAGCGATAAAGGATTATATTATAGATGGGTATAATTGACAAATAAAGTCCGTATCGCATTTTTATTCGGTTATCACTGATCTAATGGGTAAAGTTTGTGGCAAAATCAAAAATCCTATTTGAAGGGGGATGAAAATCGAGTGATTTGCCGGGAAGACGGAGATTCAGGAATTAAAAACCTCCAGTGCCTCAACAACTTGTTATCGATTCGTATTAACTATAGAAAGAAGTTGATCTGGCGTTCAACGCAGATCGAAATAAATTGAATAATGCATGGAATGCAATTGCGAATCTTGCAGATATCGCAGGGCTGTATCATTAACAGTCATGGCATACCCTGAAAATGGATTTAATAATAATAAATTGCATAGTGGGTTATTAAGTAATTGAGGGGAAAGGATTTGATTAAACGAAAATTTTTTGAAAATTAAATTATTTTTCCGACTTTGAGGATGTTCAAAATAATCATCAGGACGTAAGCAAGACCGAAGAGCCACGGGATCCCGCATTCAATATGAGTTGCAATGTTTGTATTTTCTTTTTTAAAATGTAAATATTCCAATTGAAACATCGGTATTGGTAATTGTTTTTCCATTTCTTCGATAACGGAAAATTTTGCTTTATTAAGCGCCTTGAAATATACGATTGTAGAATGCCATAGTACAGCGATACATATACCCATAGCGCCTATCACAATTCCGGTTATTGGGGAAAGGGAATACAGATATGCAGCTATTGTTAAAAGCGCCGCATTAACAGCAAGAAAAAAATTATTAGCTCCCTGTCTCCAGTTTGTTACTTGGAGTGATGAGTTTACCATAAGTTCGTACTGGCGGAAGATGGTTTCTTGTGTCGGTTCCATCTAACCCTCCTTTTTGGCTCTATCAAGTTCCGATTGCACCGTATTAAGATTCCAAGAAACAATACGGTCGTGATGCTCAACCATTGCTTGAGGCACTTTATGATTCTCATCGCTATGTATCCTCATGCCGATAACCGGTTTCCCGAGTTCATGGGCCTTGCGTATCTCCCAATCGACTGCTTCCCGTCGGTGCGTGTTTTCGCCGATGGCAACAACAACAATAGTAGATTGTCGTATCCTCTCCGTATACTGGGTTTTCCATTTCTCATCAAACGGTTCTTTGACTGAGTAATCTGTGAACTCCAATTGATCGGAAGTTTTTGCTTGATATCTCAAGAGATTCACTTGGGCCTCGTCATCCACGTGGAAACTGATGAAGACCCGTGGTTTTGTAGATTCATTATAATCATCGAGTGATTTTCGTGGTTGTGAAATTGGAATATACCGCCGCTCAGCATATCTTTCCCTGTTGCCTCTGGATCCGCTACCCATCTACATCCTCTCCAATAAAAACTCTCCATTCATCGGATCATCAAATAATCGTCTCTGTTCGACACGCTGTTCAGATACGTCAAGTAAAAACCAACGCGAAAGCGATGATTGTAATTCGATTGCTGAAATGTCTTGGTGGATATGATGCAATTCATTCATAATATCGTCTCTCGATATTTCATTACGATCCCCATTTATCCGTTCGGAATCCCTGAAGCGGCCATAGAATGGATTGACAAAATGGCTTTGCGTGATGTAACCATCAGCAAAGGAGAAACTCCTCAACGATTTCATCGCCCCAATTCCATAAATCCCAAGCCAGGGCACTCTCTTGCGGATCGCCGAGGCAAATGTTATCCCCATATTAGTTATGTATGAGGTTCCGCGACAGAGATATTCGCCAGCATGGAATACGAAACGAGAAAGCCCAAGATTTAATAATTGTACCGTGTGGCTGTCGATTTGCTGTACATTACATCCTTTGACAAGCCCAACCGGATAACTGTATAGGCATGAACTGATGAGAAATTCAGTATCCTTAACGATACGAATGATTTCAAAAGCTGAGATTTCAGACTCTCCCAGATAGGTCTCTCCATCGGGTGTAAGATAAAAATCCGGTCTGAGTGCATCAATCATCTCCGCATAGGCTTCAGCAGAAAATCCATAAATCGTCTTATCTGGCATGATTGATGATAAGATAACGATTCCTTCATATTCGAGGAATGGATGAATGCCTCCGACTGACTGAATTTTGTCAAAGACTCTGTTGGTTCGTTTACCGTCTGCTGATAAGAGATGCTGGGCCTTTATTACTACGCCGTCACAATTCACCTTCTCCCAAGGCCGGAATGTTTTAGATTCACTTAATTTGATAATCGGGATCAACTGGCGTCTACCAGGCCGGTATATCGGAAGATTGTATTGGCCTTGTTGGACCGATTTTTCTGTCATTATTGTATTGGTATCGGAAAAAAATTCCGTATTCATTGGGTTACTCAGGGTATCACTTCATCTTTTCACCGTCTTTTCTATGCTGAACTCCATTTATATGAGTATATTTTGTTTCAGGATTGATATATCATTATTAACGAAAATTATGTAAATACAGAAAAATAATACGATCATGAGACCTTTCTGACATGCCCTCAACAATACGATATCCGAGAAGAGTTCATATCGCTCCCATTGGCTTCGAGATTGACCGCGTTGTAATGCCCGTAATTGAGATGGAAGCTGATAAAGTGTGGCTGATGGCAGAAAGAGATCCTGCCCGAGATCAGGGTAGATTTTATCTTGAGCAGGTTGAATCTGAAATACATCATCAAAATGAGCATTGCGAGATCGAAATTAAGAGATGTGATTTTGATAGTCGTGATCTCTATGATGTCCTGAGGGCATTTCGGGAAATTGTGGAACAGGAGAGGGGGAACCACATTTTTGTCAATGTTTCAACCGGAACAAAAATCCATGCCATCGCCGGCATGATGGCATGTATGATATTCAAAGATCTTGCGGCTGCATTAATTCCGTATTATGCAAAACCTAATACCTACTTATCTCTACCTGAAGAAGGGACCCAAATGTCAACAGGATGTAGGGTGATTCACAAGTTACCAAATTATCGGATCGAACGACCGTCCGAAGACTTGATCAGAATATTGACAGTAATTAATGAATGCTGCGCGGATGAATCCCCTAATGTAACAAAGCACGAACTCATTCGAAAATTGAAGGATCGAGATCTTCTGACATTATCCGCGGATGCAGGAAGAACAATAAGAAATGAGAAAGTAGCGTATTATTTGGCATTGCAAAGGAAATGCATCGAACCTTTGCGAAAATGGAACTTTATCGAGATCAAACCACCAACAAGACGTGGGAAGATACATATAACGCAAGAAGGAAAAGACATGTTGAAATTTTTGGATTAAATATTCCTTCTATTTCCTCCCGCACCCCCACCTCCTTATATCCCATTACAATCCAAAATAAAAATCAAGTAAAATGAAACTCATCCACATCGCCGACACCCACCTTGACCTCGCCGCATTTTCCCGGCTCGACCCGGAGAGCGGGATGAATGTTAATTTTTAAAGTTAGTTAGAAAATTAGACAATTTTCCAGCTTATAATATCCGAACTCAATTGAGTGAATGACTTAATTTTGCCCCCGAGAACGGTGGTTCCAGCTAATCCCCATTCCCTCCTCAAATATTCGTTATCGATGTAAATACCATCAAGAAATGTTTCTGCAAAAGCACGATCTTTAGTCGGATTTTGGACTGTGCCCCATTCGGATTGCCAAATGCCGGGCTTGCTTTGTCTTCCCTTATCTGGAGTTGCAAAAACTACTTTCAAATCAGGAATTTTATCACGGTAGATCTTCGAATAGAAAAGTGTCTCAGAGAAACGACCGTGCAGACTCAATTTGCAGCTGATTAATGCGATAGGATGATGGGTGTCAAGATCCTTTGCGACGAGATCAACATCTCCCCAGTTCTTATTGAAGCCACGCACGGGAATTGTAAAATGATCTTTAAGATCGGGATCCCTGAAAACTTCATTTCCATTCAATACACTGATGTTTTGATTTTGAGAAACAAATGCTTCGTTTAATGTATTTTTTACATAGAGTTCGAATTTGGCACCTTCTTTGCTGACCGTAGATTGACGTTCCTGGTTCTGGTTTCGTTCAGGCATTTTTGACACCTTATACAAAATGAAAGACGGATACTTCCAAAGCGCCTTGTTTTGTTTATAGAAGAATAAATCTATTTGAAAGAGAAGTTGGGAGTGAAAACATTCTTACATCATCCGTATTTGAAAAGACCTTCCTCTACTCTTGCAATTTTTCCTTCTTTTGCCAAAGAACGCATAATTTTTTCAAATGCTTTAATTTCCCTACCGGATTTTTTTTCGCTCTCCTGCTTGATCCACTCCCCGATATCATGATAAGAAAAGGTTTGGGAAGGATGATCTTTAAAAAACTGAAGGATGATTTCTGGTTGGGTTATACCAACCTTTCTGCTTTTAGGTTTCTTGGCTGATTGTCCAAAATACTGGCTAATGTTTGTCTGTCCCATACGGCCTTCCCTTTTTAACCGATTGAGTGCGATCTGACAATAATGCGGATCAATATCAATCCCAATTCCTTTGCGATTATTAAGATACGTAGCGACAAGAGTTGTTCCACTTCCCAGAAATGGATCGAGGACCGTATCATCCACATAACTGAAAAGTTTGATACAACGACGGGGCAATTCAATCGGGAATGGGGCAGGATGCCCGACTCTCTTTTTACTTTCACCACTGAATGTCCAGAGTCCGTTGGTCCAGTCCATAAACTCATTTCTTGAGATATCCGATTTCTGGGATCCGCTCGTTTTCTTCCAGCTATTTTTATACAGAACAACGATCAGTTCCACCGGTGCAATAACAAAAGGAGCGGATGCGCTTTGCCAAGAACCCCAAGCCGTCCTGCGGGAAATATTTCCTTCATTCCAGATGATCGTGGAATGATAATTATACCCGATTTTTTTGGCGATAGTAGTTAAATCGGCACCGACGCTCTGCTGGCCACCTTTATTTTTATCAAGAGGAATATTCAGGCAAAAGCGTCCATCATCTTTGAGCCAGTCATAACAGCAGCTCATCCATTTTTCGCTGAAATCTTTGTATTCGTCATAGCTGAGCTGATCGTCATGCGAGTTATATTTGATATCTACATTATAGGGTGGTGAGGTAACGACAAGGTCAACAGAACCGGGTTTTATCGTCTTAGTCTGGAATATACTATTGTTGATAATGAGAACTCGATCATTCTGAAAAAAGATCTCTTTTTGACTCAATACCTAACCTCATCATTCAATTGGATACAGGACTTAATTTAATTATTTAGTTTGAGTTCTGTGAAAGTGAATTTAATTTAAGAAATATGTCCATACATTTTCACCCCTCCCCCCTCTTCTTATATCCCATAAAATTCCATACAGAAGTATACGATGAAGCTCATCCACATCGCCGACACGCACCTTGGCCTCGCCGCGTTTTCCCGCCTCGACCCGGAGACCGGGATGAACCTCCGGGAGAAGCAGATATACGATAACTTCCTGTCGGCGATAGAGGTAATAATCAGGCAAAAACCTGACGTCCTCGTCCACGCGGGCGACCTCTTCGATACCGTGAAACCGAAGACCCGGGCCTACACCACCGTGCTCGAAGCGCTCGAACGGCTGCACGCGGCGGAGATCCCGCTCGTGGTGATCGCGGGGAACCACAGCATGGTCAAGACCCGGTACACGGCCTCGCCCTATGAAGTGCTGAAGTACCACCCGTCCGCGGTCACGGCTGCCTACCAATTCCGGTACGAGCACGTGGAGATCGGGGATACGGTCTTCCACCTGATCCCCAACATGCTCCGGCCGGAGGACTACCGGACGGCCTATGATGAGATCGAACTTTCCGGAGGGCACTGCAACGTGCTGGTGACCCACGGGCTTGCCACCGCGATCCGGGACAAGCGGCTCGCGACGGTGATGGAGCACGAGCTGGACAATACGATCCTCTCGGACCGGTTCGACTACATCGCGCTCGGCCACTACCACAACCAGTCGCAGATCACGGACAACGCGTGGTACTCGGGCTCCACGGAGTACCTCACGTACGGCGAGATCGCGGACGAGAAGGGCGGCCTTGTCGTGGACCCGGGCCGGCACACGGTTAAGCACCTCGACCTCCCGAAGACCCGGATGATCGACCTCGGCACGATCAAATGCCAGGGGGTGCATCCCGGCGATATCACGGCAGAGATCATCGCCCGGGTGACGCGGAAGAACGTGCCGGAGTACGCGATGGCGCAGGTGACACTCGACGGCCTCTCGCGCGAGCACGGTAAGGGGATTGACACCAAAGCCCTTGCCGGCATCCGCGAACGCCTCCTCGACCTGAAGATCCGGACACGGTCGGAAGAAGAGGACCGGCCCGTCCCGCTCCAGCAGGACATCCGGATGATCGACTACCTGCAGGAGTTCTCCGCGTTTCTGGAAAAGCAGGAGCTCTCCGCGAAGCAGAAGGAGTTCATTGGAAACTGCGGCCGCGAGGTCCTGACAACCGCGATGGAGCAGCACCGGGAGGAGACAGAATGATCATCGACCGGCTGGTGCTCAAAAATTTCAAGCGGTTCCGGAACGAGGAGATCCGGTTCAAGGACGGCATCACCGGCATCCTCGGCAACAACGGCACGGGCAAGTCGAGCATTGTTGAAGCGGTCTTCTTTGCCCTGTACGGCGTACAGGCGACGGGCATCTCCGGGGATTACATCGTCTCCTCGTTTGCATCCAAAAAGGAAAAATGCGAGGTCCGGCTCGACTTCCGGATCGGCGGCGAGAGCTACCAGGTCGTCCGGAACTTTAAGAAAGGAAAGACCGTCCAGCACGATGCCTCGTTCTATCACGGGGGAAAAGAGCGGGCAAAAGGGGTCAGTGATGTCGAGGCCGAAGTGAAGCGGACGCTTGGCATGGGCCCGGTCGACTTCCGGAACACCATCTACGCTGCCCAGAAAGACCTCCTCACGCTGCTCGAAAATACGCCCGGGAAACGGAAGGAATGGTTCCTGCGGGCGCTCGGGATCGATTACCTGAACAGGAACAGCCAGGAGATCCTCCGGGAGCGTGCCGAGACAAAGACCGGGGAACTCCAGCGGCTCGAAGGAGAACTCAATGCGATGACCGGGAGGCAGAGCCCGGAGGAACTGGCGGCACTGCAGGGTTCGGTTGCCACCAGTACGGCCGTCATCGGGGAGCATACGGAGAGAAAAGC
>Ga0326728_10013936_pt1 | contig 17269 bp, 19 predicted proteins | sample MB3enrmetagenome_FD_207602 | JGI IMG/M metagenome (GOLD analysis project Ga0326728, IMG submission 207602) | Lab enriched peat soil microbial communities from McLean, Ithaca, NY, United States - MB31MN | ecosystem: Environmental > Terrestrial > Soil > Wetlands > Peat | place: USA: New York... | reverse complement strand
TGATCCAAGCTTGCAAAAGTTGTCTTTGTTCCGACGGCAAATCAAGAGCGGCGGCTGGGTTCCACATGATGCGTACAATAGCACAGCCCAGTCGCATTGTAAAGCTAATTGTGAGACACTACACTAGTAGCCATGAAGGATCGCGAATTCCTTGCCCTTAGTCCCTGAGCGTGCCCTTCCAAGACAACTCGACCGGAAAACTTGGCCTGACTAATGAGCGGTTCCTCAAATTGTTAGAGTAAGCTGCAGTTGCCCTTGTTTCCGTAACCCCAAACCGGTCTATCCTGGCGCTGTCGCTGACATCCCACTCCCGTGTTTTCCCGCATTTTCCGCTTGACATTAGGAGGGGGATGTGATAGCCTACCGTGGTTGTCCTATGGAGCAGCTCGCAGCAGAGCGCGCGCAGGGGGTTCCAAATCGGCCCGGCGGTGGTGGAAGATGCGCAGAAAATGCCAAAAAGATGTTATTTAGTGGGAACGAACTGAAGAATTTGTTGGAAATAAAGGACTTAGCGTTTTTTAGACCTCAAAACGAACTGGTTTTCGAGTGCAAAAAACGCCCATCAAAGCGAAAAAGATGGCCGAAAACCCGCACCTGGACACCGTGCGCCCGACTTCCATGCCGTCATTCTGAGCGCAGCGGAACGAAGAATCTCGCTCTGGACTTTTCCGCCGACCAACAGCAGGGCGAGATGCTTCGCGGAGTCTACCCTGGGCGGCAGAGCGAGATTCTTCGCTTCGCTCAGAATGACAGGCGAAGTGCTCAGAATGACAGCGAACGGGATCAGCATGACAGACCCGAAAGTAGAACCAGAAGCTGCAAGGCAAGGCCGCCAGTTTCCAGTTTCTGATTTCTAGTTTCTGCTTTCTAGTTTCTGCTTTCCAGTTTCTGCTTTTGGGCGCTTACTTTTTCCCTCTCGAGGCGTCCTAAAGGGTAGAGAGGTCAAACGAAGTCGGTGATGGAAGGCTGCTTGGAGCTGGCTGAAAACATACCAGAAGAACCGAGGCGACTGAGCGGGGCGGACGAGCTAGCGCTGATTCGCCGCGCGCAGGGAGGCGACCCCGATGCCTTCGAGGTGCTGGTGCGGACGTACGATCAGAACGTGCTTCGCCTGGCAATGCAGATGGTGCACTCCCCGGAAGAGGCTCGAGACCTTTACCAGGAGGCGTTCTTGAAGGTTTACCGCTCCCTGCGTTACTTCCGCCTCGAGGCGCGTTTTTCCACCTGGCTCTATCGCGTGGTAATGAATGTTTGCCTGGACTATCTGCGCCGTCAAAACACCCGCAAGGAAGTCCAGGGGCCGGAAAGCGAAGACGGTCAGCCGGAGTTCTTTCAGACGTTGCCTGACGAGAGTCCCGTGCTCGACCCGGAACGCGCCGCACACTCGAGGGAGATCGCGCGGCGCATCCAGGCGGCGCTCCAGCGCCTGAACCCTCGCGAACGCCTGGTGTTCGAATTGAAGCATTATCAGGGTCTCAAGCTTCGCGCCATTGGCGAGCTGTGCAAGACCAGCGAGCAGACGGTCAAGAACTGTCTGTTCCGAGCTACCCAGAAACTGCGCACGGAACTTGGAGACCTTGTCTAGGGACTGGGGGCTAGGGACTAGGAACTAGAGATTGGGGGCTGAGGTATAGGGGATGCTTAGGGATTCGGGAGGTCGGGGACAAGAAGGTCGGACGAGGCTTTGTCCGGCTTCCCGAGTCCCCAGCCCCTAGCCCCTAGTCCCTAGCCCCAGGAGACGTGATCATGAACTGCAAAGAGTTCGAAGATTACTTGACGCTCGACCTTTATGGCGACCTTCCGCCGGAGCAACGAGCCCCCTACGAGGCGCATCTTGCCGGCTGCGTCCATTGCCAGGCTACGCGCGAGAAAGTCCGTGGCCTTCACGAGGTCCTGGCTCAACGGCCCCGCCTTGAACCTTCTCCTGATTTTCTAGTGGAGTGCCGGCAAGCGCTGGCAGAAGCGCTCGATGAAGAACGACTGGGATGGCGCGGCCTGATCCGGGAGTGGCTGCCTTTCCTCGAGCTCCCGCCGCCGCAGGTGGCCCCGCGCCTCGCCTTCGCTCTCAGCCTCATGGTTTTCGGTTTTGGCCTGGGCTGGATGCTGCGCCCGCACGCCGCCAGGATGGTTTCCTCCCAGCCTGGAAGCGTGACCGCGTCTTCCCTGGCCGATTCGGACTTTGAAAACATGCGCATCAACGACATCAGCCGCGTGGCTCCGGATCCGCAGACGGGTGACGTGCGCATCACCATGGACGCGCAACGCCGCGTCACCCTCCAGGGTTCGCTTGACGATCCGCGCATCCAACAGCTTCTGGTCTATGCCGTGAAGAGTTACGACAACGCAGGCATTCGCCGCGACACTCTGGATGCCTTGCGCGCCCGGACCCAAAACCCCAACGTCCGAGCGGCCCTGCTTTATAGCCTGGAGCACGACCCGAACGTAGGGAACCGCCTGGCCGCCTTGGACGCGGTTCGAGGCATGGCGGGCGGCAAGGATCTCCAGCAGAGCTTGATCGAGGTGCTCGAGCATGACAAGAACATGGGAGTCAGGGTCGAATCGGTTGACGTCCTGGTTGACCTCGTCGAGAAGCAAGGACGCGATGAAGCGGTTTTGAGCGCGCTCGAGCGCCTTGCCACAGGCGATTCCAACCGCTATGTGCGCTTGAAGTGCGCCAGTGCGCTGAGAAAGCTGGGAAGCAATGGGTTCTGACAAACGGATGAGAAATAGACGTCTATTGCAATCCGCGGCATGGTTTTGGCTGGTTGCCCTGCCCTGGCAGGCCCTCGGCCAGTCTGTCGTAAAGCAAGGCACGCTGGAGCATCACGGGAATGGCTCCTGGACGGAGACCTACGAATGGAACGCTCCGGCGCGCGAAGGTGGAAAGCTGATTCTGCGCGCCGACATGGGCTCCGTGGGAATCGCCCCGGGGGCCAGCAATCAGCTCGAGGGTCGCCTGGTTCTGCGCGTTTACACGGGAAGCGAGGAGAAGGCGCGCCGCGTTTTCGACGCTTACCACCTCAGCACCCGCTCCATAGAAGGCGGCGGTGTTTATGTGAGCGGGGAGTTGCCCGGTTCGAGGCATCGCGACCGCTCCGTGGGAGCGGAATTCGACATCAAACTTCCGGCCCGTTTCAATCTGGACGTGGAGACGCAGGGGGGCGACATTGGCGTGGTAGGCGCCCTCCAGGGCGAGGCACGGCTGACCACCGCCGGGGGTGATATCTACACGACGGACATCAGCGGCCCGAGCAGAGTGGAAACCGCCGGCGGAAGCATCACCTTGGGGAACCTAGGGGCTCGCGCGGAAGTTCGCACGGCCGGTGGCAGCATTCACATCGGCAATATCCGGGGTGATGCGACAATTGAAACCAGCGGCGGAGAAATCCAGGTGGGGAAGGTGGGCGGGGGGCTGCGGGCGGAGACGGCAGGAGGCGATGTGGTCATCGCGGGCGCTGCGGGTCAAGTTACGGCGCAGACGGCGGGAGGGCAGATTCAAGTCGGGCCCACGGGAGGCAGCGTGCGGGCGGAGACCGCCGGAGGAAGCATCCGCCTTCTTGGGGCGCGTGGCCGTGTGGTGGTGGAGACAGCGGGGGGCAGCATTGACCTCTTGCAGCTCGGGGGTGGCGTCCGGGCAAACACTTCCGCAGGACGCATCCTGGCGGAGTTCGACGCTACCGCAAAGCCTTTTGAGGCCTCGCAGCTCGAGACCTCCATGGGAGATGTTTACGTGTATCTGCCCGTGAATCTGTCGTTGACTATCGACGCAGCCATCGACGCGGCTGCCGGCCATCACATTGTCACCGATTTCCCCCTCAGCATCCTGGGTGACAAGGAAGATTTCAGTGAGCGCACTATTCGCGGCCAAGGAACGCTGAACGGCGGCGGTGAGGTTTTGCGCATCCGGACCGTTGCCGGCAACATCGAGATCCGTAAGCTCGACCCGCGCAGCATGCAGGATTTGAAGAGCCGCGAGGAGACGAATTGGAGTGGCTGGCAAGACCGGCAAGCGGAAAAGGAACAACAGCGGCGCGAGCGCGAGCAAGAACGCCGGGAGCGGCAGCGAGAGAAGGAGGAAAAACGTGACCAGGACTGACCTCACGCGACTCCAGGGAAATCTGAGAACCTGCCTCTTCCTTTGCCTCGGGATGGCATGCACAACCACTCTCTCCGCTTCCCAGGACCTTGAACGGGCCTGGTACGGACGCTATCCACTCCCCGCCGGAGGCAGCGTGGCGGTCGAGAACGTGCAGGGCGAAATCAGCGTGGAAGGCTGGGATCGGGAGGAAGTCGAAATCACGGCGGCCAAGATCGGCTCGGGACAAGGGCACCACCTGGATGACGTGCGGGTGGTGACCGAGGTGGGGGATCGCAGCCTCACCTTTACAACCGTCTATCCGCCCCACCTCGAGGAACCGGTGCGGGTCAACTACCGGTTGCGCGTTCCGCGGCAAGTCCGGCTGTTCTCGCTGCGCACACTGGAGGGAAACATCGCCGTGCGCAATGTCGAGGGACCGGTGGACGCGCAGACTCTGAGCGGCAACATCGAACAAACGGATGTGACGGGCCGAGTAGTGGCGCGGGCGCTTACCGGAAGCATCTTCGTCTCGCTTCGAGCCCTGCCGGCGCGTGCGGCGCCGCTGCTCCTGGACACGGTGAATGGCAACGTAGTCCTGATCCTTCCTCCCCGGGCGAATGCGGACCTGGAGCTGAGCACGGTGGCGGGAACGATCGAAGGCCATTACGCCTTCCAAGTCAGCTCCATTCCCGGCGATTCCACGCGGCGGACGCGTCTGGGGCTGGGCGGCGTGACGATTTCTCTGCGTACCGTCCGGGGCTCCATCCGCGTCGCCGAGCGGGACGACCTCTTGTAGTTCCGATCACGAAGTGAGACGACCTGCGTCTAACGAGCAGTGGCTAGTGGTTAGTGGCTAGTGGTTAGTGCCTAGTGGTTACCCGTGGTTGGCCGTTAGTGGTTAGCAGCAGATGGTTAGTGGTGACTAGCGGCAAGCGGTAGGTGATTGAGTCATGAATGTTGGGAACGGCAAGCACCAGGCACCAGGCACTAGGCACTAGGCACTAAGCACTAGGCACTAGGCACTAAGCACTAGCCACTGCAGTATTGGGAGGAATGTCATGAATCGAAAGTTCGCGAGCGGGTTACTGCTATCAGCGTTGTTGTTGCTCTTGGGCGTGGGTGACTACCGCAGTCAGGAACCGCCCAAGCCTCCAGAGCCGCCGGACGCGCCGGAAGTTGCCATTGGCAATCTCGAGTCGGAGCTCCTCGCTGCCGGGGGAGTCGCCGGGCTGGGCGTCACATTGCAGGATGTGACCGCAGAGAAGGCACGGGACTTGAAGTTGCCCGGCGAGTATGGCGCCCTGGTGGAGAGCGTTGAGGCGGATAGCGCGGCGGCCAAGGCAGGCCTGCAAAAGGGCGATGTGATCGTCGAATTCGCGGGCGAGCGAGTACGCAGTGAAGCGCAGTTGCGTCGCCTGATTCGCGAGACGCCCCCCGGCCGCACCGTCACCTTGCAGGTCATCCGGGACGGTCAGGCTCGAACCCTGAGCGCCAAGCTGCAACCTCGAACCAACCAGTTTTACTTTCAGGTTCCGGAAGTACACATTCCCAATATGAATATCGCTCCCACCTATCCGGGGCCTTTTGACTATCGGGGTTTCAACTTTCTGTTCGACAGCGGGAGACCCAGCCTCGGAATCTCGGGGGACGAGCTGACCACGCAGCTCGCAACCTATTTCGGGGTCAAGCAGGGCAAAGGAGTTCTGGTGCGCGAAGTGGTGACAGGTAGTCCTGCCGCGAAAGCGGGGCTCCGGGCAGGAGACGTAATCGTGGGCGTGGATGGGAAGAGCGTGACGACCGTTGCGGAACTGCGGCAGGCGCTCGAGATCAAACCAGGAGAAGAAAAACGAAAGCTCGACCTCACCGTCGTGCGGGATCGTCACGAGCAGACCGTGCCCGTCGAACTGGAGAAGCCGGGGCTGGGCGACCGCGAGAAGGTGGCCGTGGGTTTTGGGATTGATACCGTCGAATTGCAACGTCTCGAAGCGCAGGCGAAGGCGCAAATGGCGGCGGCTCAACTCGCCCTGCAAGAATCTCAAAGGCAACTTCGCGACCAGCAGCGTCTGATGTCGGAGAAAATCCGGCAAGCCACGGAAAGGTACAGCCAGGCAATCCAGGAACAGCTCAAGCTCCAACTCCAGAAAAAGCTCCACCCCCCGCCCGGGCAGAGCGAGACTATTTGAGCGCTTGGAGTGCGGCAGCGGAGCCTGCGGAGCTGCCGCCGTGGTGCTTGGGAAGCGCTGGAGAAGGTCTAGCCTGCATTTCTCACCGCGTTTAGACGCTCCTGGGGGGCTGCCGGAAGGGCGGGGCTTCAGCCCTGCCCTTCCAAACCCGTGGTGAGAAACGCGCGCTGGCCGGAGTTGCAAGCGGACAAAGGATGTGCAAGGCGGCAGCTCCGCAGGCTCCGCTGCCGCACTCCAAGCGGCTCCCAAACAGCAAGTAGATCCTACGCAGCAGCAAGGTCCACAATCGGATAACAGGTGAAAGAATGCTTGTACGGCACTTCCCAGTAGGGTATGTACTCATGCGCTGCATCGCCCTCGATGGCAAAGTGCAACGGCTGGCCGTTTTTAGGCTTTAGCTGCTTCACCAGATCCTCGTGGCGCCGGCCGGTCCGCACCACCAGCCTGGCGTCCTCCGATCCCACGATCGCGAGCAGAACGGGGCCGTATTCCAACGCGTAGCACTCATGGCCCGCGATCTTATCTACTCCCGTGTAACGCGTCAGCTTGAAGTCCACCGGCAAGCGGAAGGTGATCGTATCGCCCTCAGACCAAGTCCGATCGAGGGTCACGTAGGTTCCCGGCTGGCCGTTAGCAGCCAGCGTGCCGTTCACCTCAATAGGCATCTCCCGGGCTGCCCAACTTGGCACGCGCACACGGATCTTGGCCGGAATCGGCTGAGCTGCCGACACATGCAGTTGTACGTCGGGGTGAAACGGAAACTGCGTCGCCATCTTCAACTGGAGCGGTTGCCCGGCCTGCGACCAGGTGATGGTCGAGGGCTCGAACAAGTCGACGTATAAGCCGTCGGGGGCAATGGAATAGATGTACTCCGGCAGCGAACCCAGCAGCCTGGTGCCCTGGCCTTCGCAACAAGTGTTGATGGATATTCCCACCGAGTCGTCTTTTGGGCCGACCAACTTCGCGTGGTACATTATGCCTTGCGTCCCCACTTGGTTGGCCAGGGCTACGTTGTAGATGGATTTCTCGATTTCGTTGACATACTTCTCCTGCTCCGGATACAGCAAGTGTAAGCGCTGGTTGAAGCGAACCCAGAAAACACTGCCGCACAGCTCGCCCGTGTTGCTGTGCAGTTGGTACGATTGGGGCGGGTACTCGTCGAACTCGCAGATCGCGATTGTGCCGCCCACGTGCTCCCATTTATCATGGTATAAATCCCATGCCCCCAGCATGCCATCCAGATAACGGCGCTCGCCCGTGGCCCGGTACAAGTCCAGGTAGGCCTCGAAATCGGTGATCAGGTAACAGTGAGGACGATCGTAAGGATATTGCCAAACCGCGCGCTCCTCATGTTTCGCTAATTCCTCTAGCCAGTAATTCTCTTGGAAATAGCGCTGTACGACTTGAAGGTCCTCCGGCTTGCCCACAGGAGTGGAATACATTCGGGTGTTCGCAATCATTCCCTGGACGCCCTGCGGAGCGCCCCGAAGCAGTTTGGGCAGATAGGGACAGCGATCGAACCAGTCGTAGTAGCCGCGCAGCAGGCCGAAGGCCTTGGGATTGCCGGCGTAACCCGCTTCAATGAGGCCGTGAGTCAACCAGGCACGCGTGTAAGCGGCGCGTTCGGAGAAGAAAATTGTGTCCTCGGGGTAAGCCATGATGTAGCCGTTGGGCTGGCGGCAGTCTGCGATGCCGTCGACCAACTCGTTCATCCGGCGGAGCAATTCCGGGTGATCGGCCCAGCGCAGGGTGTTTCCGGCCCCCATCAGAAACCGCCCAGCGTTGGAACCGGGAAGATCCGTATCCCAGAACTTGACCGGCTCTCTCAATCCGGCAGGATTCGGTTTGCCGGCCCGCTCGCGGAATGGCCGGAGCAGTTCGTCCACTGTGAACGAGCCGAGCAGGTACCCAATGTTGCTCTCGAGGGCGGTCTTGAACAGGCCGTCGCCGAGGGTCACTCCTTTTAATGGGGCACTGGCCTTGTAAGCTACAGGCCTCCAACGGCGCTGGGGAGTTACGTTCTCGGGATGATCGGTGACGATGCCTTCTCCCATGGGACGCGGCGGGCGCGTCAGCCGTGCTAAGCCTTGATTCCCAGAGAACAAGTTGGCGCTTACTGGTCGCCCCTCGGCAATGTCCTTGCCTCCTGAAAGGACCCCCATCTTCGACAATGCAAAATCGTACACTTTGGGCTTCCTCAATCTTAACTCTGTAACCGTCAACCGCACGTAGCGTCCCTTAACCCCACGGGCAGGATATCGAGTAATCCTATCGCCAGGATTCGGGCCATCGGTGCTGGTCAGGTCCGCAATAGAATGGGCCGTCTCAAACTGTGGGTCGTCGGAGGCTTCAATCTTGAAGCGAACGGGAAAGCCATAGCCCCGCACATTATCCGAATCAAGCACGAGGGCTGGAAACAGTCTGACCTCTTCAATCGGCTGACTTGCGCCCAAATCGACCTGCACCCAGATGATTTCGCTGGCCCTGTCAGCAGGCTTGGATTCGTAAGGTCGATAAGCGGTCGCGGGCGTGTAGGCCATCCGCTCCTCTTTGGCATTCAAACTGGCGCGGTTATCCGGAATCGCCGCCAAAATCGAATTTGGCCCAAAAACTCGTAAGGCGGTAAGGCCCGCGCCGCTACTGACCGTTTTGCCCAAGAATTTACGTCTGCTTAAGCGCATCGCTTGATTCCTTTCCTTTCGCTGTCGCGCCATGTAGGGGCGAGGCGCCGCCTCGCCCCTACGTCACCCCCGCGCAGGCAGGGGTCCACTCTGGAATACGACTCACTGCAAAATCTGATCGTGCGGCGAATCTGTCTTCCTGGGCAACGGCGTGGTGTGGCGGTGGACCAAGAGCCACCGGCCCCGATGACGAACGAAGATATTGGTGGTCTCGATCAGGGCGGAGGAGATGCCGTCCCTTTGCGCAGTAGTGACGTCTTCGAGACAGGACACCCAAGCTGTGCCACCCACGATTTGAACCAGGGGGCGGCTAATGGAAATCAGCATGTGGCCGGTTGAATCGAAGATCGCGGCCCAGCTTCTTTGGACTTCCTCCCAGCCCAGCAGCAACTCCCAGCCGGGGTGCAAGCACCTGACCCAATCCTCTTGAAGCCACACCGCTTCCATGCGAGCCAGGTCCAGGCACCGCAGAGCCTCATAAAACGCCAAGTTCGCAGCCAGAACTTTCTCTTCCTCTGTCTCGGGGTGATGTTGCATGGGCATATTCGAAACTCGCTTTCCAGGCTACAGGCCGTGCTGGCTCGGCAGCCTCGCATTCGAACGCTCCAGGAATAGGCGCGGCGAAAATGTTGCCAGGCATGAGGGCCGGCTGGCGCACAGCGTGGCTCCCGGCTTCTACAGGTTTTCAGCCCTTCCAAAGCCGTATACTGGACTCATCATGCCCGCCTACAGCACCATTTCCAACCCGGGCATGTACAGTTTAACACTACCTGCAAGTAGCAAGCGCCGCTCTGTCGTTCAGGACTCGTAGGCGCAGTCGTGTTCGGGGTGGAGTGACAGCAACCGCAGAAAATCGCCGTCACCGTAAGCGAGGGCGCGGATTCGCTGGCTCAAGCGAAGGGAGTACACTCTTGCACCGTTCGGCGCCCTCAGGTGCTCGATCGCTTCCCAATGAAAGCCAGTGTGGCGATAAGAGGTGGCCCACTCCAACCTGCCCAGGCGACGCAAGGAAGCAACCACTTGCTTCAGCTCTGCCGACTCGAGTTGGAACAAGACGTCCTGAAACTCGGGGCTGTTGAGGTCCAGGCGGACGCGGCTATGAGTGGCGGACACGTCCACGCCCCGCGCCCTTGGTTCGGCGCCTCAGCAAGGTATTGACATTGGTCTCTTGCGGTCGCGTTTCCGCCGCCCAAACGAGTCCTCGTTCGATGCGGGAACGGTGTGGCTCCGCGAGTGCCCAGAGTTGAGTCTCGGGCACCAGCACCACCGCCGTCAGCACCAGACGCCCGTCCTTGAACCGCTCGAGGCGAAATGTCTTGCCCGCGTAGCTCTTGCCCAAAGAAATCTGGCCGCTTTTCCCAACCACCTTCGTTTCAACCGCAGCGATCTCGTCGGCTAGAGTGTCACTCATGCTTTTTGAGCGTCCGCCTTCGGCAGCCGGAACCTCAGTTGTACTTCCATGCCGAGGTATCCTCGCCCGCCGGCGCGTTCCTGGCGATGTGACCGGCCATCGTCCGGATCAGGTTCTCCTGTGTCATGGATTGCCAGCCGTGGCCCTTCTCGGGCCGCCCGAATTCGAAGCTCCCTTCGTAATGCGGGTCGTGGGTGGTCCTGAGGAACTCCTGGAGATCGTAGACGGCGAGGTTGAGATAGAAGCTGTCCATGTCGCCTACCTGGAGGTGGATCTTTCCCACCAGTTGCGGCCCGATCTTACGCCCGCGTGACCAGTTCTGCTCGAGGTAAGCCGTGAGGTCGTAGCCGTGCTCGCGCATGTATTCCGCCACGCTGTGATCGATCTTGCCGGTGAGCTTGTCCCATAGCGGCTGGGGATAGCCATCCTCGCCCACCGGGCCGTAGGCCGCCTCCCAAATTTCCAGTTGCTGGCCGGAGCGCCCGTGGCTGCCCAGCGTCGCCTCGAGCCGACTCATCTCCGACATGGTCACTTCCACCTGACCTTCGGGCGTCCGCATCAGGGGCCGCAAGGCCGGCAGCCAGGTACGGCCGGGCTCAAAAAAAGCGTTATCATCCTTGTAGATATTCACGAGCTGATAATGCTCGAAGCTGACTGGGTCGGGGTAAAGGGTCCAGGTGCCGCCAAAGAAGTCCGGGTGGTAAAGCTGCAGGGCGAGGGATTCCCAACCCCCCGTCGAGCCGCCGGAAAGCAAGCGCGCGTAAGGTTTGCGAACGATGCGGAAGTGCGTTTCGAGGTAGGGGATCAGCTCCGTCATGATGGCGTCGCCGTAAGGGCCGTTGTTGGCGGAGTTCACGGCGTAGGAATCGTCAAAAAAAGGCGTGGGGTGCTGAAACGTCACGATGAGCAGGCGCGGGAAATCGGCGGAGTTCCAAGCCTGATAAAATTGGTAGCCGGTTTCGAGATTGTATTCACTGAGCCTCTTGCGGGCGCGCTCCGGCACCGGCTCATCCTGCGTGGAGAACCGCACGGGAGCGCGAAGGCTGAAATGGCCCTGTTGGTAAAGCACCGGATAGGAAACGGTGGGATGTGAGTCGTACCCCTTGGGCAGCAGGACCGTGGCGCCGAGATAAATCGGCTGGCCCCAGAATTTCGTCAGCAAATCGCTCTGAATCTTGATGTGCTTCAGCCACTCGGTGTCCTGGGGAATCTCCACCGGGGGGATCACCTTGGTCAGGCTCAGGTTCACTTCGTAGCCGGTGGCGGGGTCAAGGTGCGCCTTCTCGACTTCGCTGTAAAGGTTGCCGGGCGAACGGTTGAACTGCTGGCCTTCCCAGCGGTCAAGGTGCACCCAGAGGGTGTGGCCGTCGGAGCGGTGACACTGCGTGTAAACGTTGATGAGGGCCTGAACGTAATAATCGCCGGCGGGGATATCGGCGAGGCTTGCGAGCGGGTAACCGAGCGCCGTGCCGTCGATCACTGCGGCCTCCCCGGGCTTGAGCTGGACGACGTCGGCGCCGAAGAGCGGCGGCGCGTCGCCCCAGAAACCTGCTTGCAGGCGAGGTTCAGGGTTTTCTTTGTTCGAGATCACCACGAAGACACGGCCGGTGATGGCCTCGGCGTGAGTCGAGGCGGGAAACGAGAGCTTGAATCTCAGACCTGAGAGCGGCGTTTTCGGCCAGGCGTTGGAGGGCGTGAGCAGCGCGCCAAGAACCGCGATTGCCAGAAATGCAGAGTAGAAACGATAGGAGTGAGTGGATTCAATTTGCGTCAAGTTTCCCCCCATGGAAACGAAATTCGAAAATCGAAAGTCGAAAATCGAAAGTGGAAAAATGCTTTTCGCAGCTTGCACACTTTAGCGCGTTCAATCTTCCCTCTTAAGGGCCTTTCCGATTTCGACCTGGAACGACGGCTCTCCTTCCGTTCCCGTGATCCTGATAGGCAGGACGGTTCCTGCGCCCTCGCGCTCGAAGAGCGGATCGATCGCTTTCAAGAGGACCGATTTGATCCCGGTGGTGGTTTGCGAGACTTTAGCCTGAAGGCGAAGTGTTCCATGAAAATCGAGAGCTTGGCTGAGCAGCCCGAACGTACCCTGGAGTTGCACGCTGGCCCCGGGGACGCTGAAGGAGAGGCTGGAAAACGTCACCTGGCTATTCGCCAACACAAAATGCCCTTGCGCGTCAAACTGCGTATTCTGGATGTCTTCGTCCCGCGGCTTCCCCTGGCCTCGCCGGCTCAGGCTCGCGATTTTCGCCTCTGTCTCGGGGTTGGTAAACCGGGCGGATTGAACGGTGAAACTGCCATCCAGTTTCAATCGTTTTGCGATTTCCTCCTCGCCGGGGTGCAGATCAAACTTCGTGCGGATGCTCGTCGCGCCGGTCATGGACGGCGTGGGGGATTTCACCGCCATACGGAGAAAGTCCTCCAGCCGGGCAGGCTGCGCGCTCACGTCCAGCAGAATGACCCTGCCCGTCCCGCCCGCGGCCTGGGCTATCCCACCGCGCGCCACCACCCCCGACGCAAGGAATTGAGCGCTCACGGGCCGCAAGAGTGTATCGCCGTTAACCCCGTCGACGACGGCGCTGAACTGAGTCTTCAAATGCAGCTTGTTGCCGCTGATTCCGAGATCGAAATCGGGCGTGTCAGTCTCACCATGAACCTGGATCTCGCTCAGTACACCTTCGTAGCTGCCCTGGGAAGATAGTGTTCCCCCGAGGCCGCGAATCGTGGACAGGTCCGCATCGGAAAAGGAGTAATTTCCGGAGACGGGGGTCAGGGAAGGATCGTCCGTATCCCAGGGGCCGAATCGCCCGCTGGAGAGGATCTGGCCAACCGGTTTCGGGTTGGTCAGGGTGACCTGGAAAGACATTGGTTGGCCGACGCCCACTGACTTCATCCGTAGCTTGTGAATTTCAAACACGTGGGGAGGCTTGTCGGGGTTCGCGGAGAGGATACCCAGCATGGCGCCGTCCGCCAAAACCTCATCCAGCACGAAAGGGGAAACCTGCTGCGGCGGCGGCGGCGGCGACGGCTGCTGCTGGTGTTGCTGCTGCTGCTGCTGCTGCTGCTGCTGCTGCTGCTGCGCTGCCTGGGCTTGCCTCCGGCGTGGCGGAACAACAATCACCATGCCTTCCAATCGCACTTGGCCAAAGTGTCGCGGTTGGCGCAGCAGCCCGAGCCAATTCCCGCTGACGGAGAACTTGCTAATCGTGGCCAGGGGCGGCAGGCCAGTCTGTTCTTTGCGCCTTAGAACCAGTCCCTCGCCGGCGATGCTCACGGCAGGATAAAATGAGGCGGTGAAGCTCTTCAGCTCAACCTCGCACTGGTAGCGCTTCTCCAGCGTCGCAACGACCCACTCTCGATTCAGGGGGGGGAAACGCCAAAAATAGAGTAGCAATATGGCGGCCAACAAACACGGCACGCCGAGAGCAATGATGATCAGCGTGAGAACTCTGTGTCGGGTTGTCGGCCTTTGGGACTGCACGGGCCTCCCTCAGCGGCCGCGGCGGCGGCAGCACATAGAGGCGGCTTTACGCCGCCAATTGGCCTCGCAGATCTTCCTGCTCGGCACTGCCTTAATTCTGTGTTGCTGCCAAATTATAATTCCGTAGGGAACGTTTTCACCAATTAAATCAATCATGGATGCCGGCTAAAGGCGCCTTGCCGGGATGGGATGTTTGCAAGCTTTGGTTGGAGTCCAAGAAGAGGCGAATCCGCCGTGGGCGCGTCACGGTTGGAAGCGCTTTCCTGGCTGCCGGCGCCCGTTCCCCTTCGAGATCAGAGCGCCGTAATGGCGGGTAAACACGCGTTTCCGTGCTTGCGGCAGTGTCGCCAACAACTCTTGGGGTTGCACGCCCACATAGGTGAGAACGGAGGTGACCCGCTCGCACAACTGCTCGAAGCGCTGATGCTCGGGGAGGAGGATCAGGCCCTTTCCGACTCGCAACACGGCAACGGGCGCCCCGGCGCCAAGGTCGAGATCCTCTCGGAACTGCTTGGGGACCGTCAGTTGTCCCTTCTCACCGATCTTCGTGGTGCCCACAAACTCCACCGCCGTTGTTTTGACGCTAGCTGCCATGCCTACCCCTCCGTAGGAATATCCTACCACACTTCCGGCTCGCGGATGCGACGGCTTCAACCCTGGTGGCAGCCTCAAATCGAGCCACGGCCAATTGGTCCTTGGAATTTACCGTGGCTTCGTCATCATAGGAAAAGCTCACGGTCACGAGAGCCCTGTGGCCCGCTGACCGTCGCCGCGTACGAGGGGTCGCATACATCCCGACAAAAAGCGTCGGGACGCATGCGCCAATCGCGAGCCAGCTTGACAATATGTACAGGAACACTGTACGCTCATGATGGGAGGTGAATGCGATGCCTGTGGAGACTACTTACACGAGCTTGCGGGAACGGCTGGCTTCGGTCCTTGACCAGGTCGCCAACGATCAAGAAGTGGTGATTGTACGGCGCCGGGGCGCCAAAGACGTGGCCTTGATTCCGGCGGAGGAGTTGGCCAGCCTGATGGAAACAGCCCATTTGCTGCGATCCCCAAGGAATGCCGAAAGGCTGCTGGAAGCGCTCCGGCGGGCCACTGGGGGCAAAGGCAAGCCGGAATCCGTCGACAAGCTGCGGCGGGAGGTGGGTCTTGGCGCGTCCCACTGAGCGCGAGGCCGTCTTCCACCCGGAGTTTCGTGACGATCTGAAAGATTGGGTGGAGAGCGACCGGAAGGTGGCCCTTCGGGTTCTGGACCTTGTTGAAGCGGTAATGAGGGATCCGTTCACCGGCATCGGCAAGCCGGAACCATTGAAGTTCTTGCTCTCAGGTTGCTGGTCGAGGCGGATCACGCAGGAGCACCGACTGGTGTACAAGGTCAGCGAGAATCGAATCGATTTCCTCCAGGCCCGCTACCATTACTGAAATGCGGGCTGCGCGGATCACGGCGGTCAGACCATTCTTGCCACTCGTCACTTAGCCTGCCCCCGTCTGCGCCAGCCCGCCTTCTCCGTATGCAGCTTGCCTATGACGTGGCGAAGACGCGAGAGCACGCGCGGGCCATCTCGATCAAGCGATATGCGCCGGCCTGAAGCCGCGCATCGTGCCTACGCGAAGGCCGGATTTGTGCTAAGCTTCGCACATGGCCATGACTGCCATCCTCGACGCCGCTCGGAAAACTGCGAGGAGGAGGTGACCACAGCCTATGCAGATTACTTTAGAACTGCCCGACGAAATTGCCGGAGAGCTTAACGACTTGCCACGCGCCCTCCTGGAGAGCTTCGCGCTGGAAGGTTATCGCTCCGGCAAAATCACCGAGGAGCAAGTCAGGAAAACCCTGGGTTACGGAACGAGAATGCAGGTCGACGGATTCCTTAAGGAGCACGGCGTGTACCTGAACTTCACGATCGAGGACCTGGATCGCGACACCGAAACTAGCCGCGAGTTCAGCAGCCGATGATTGTTGTTACGACGCAGCGTCGCGGGGCTGGGTCGATCTTCCCTCCGCCTTCCAGCGCCTCCGACAAACCACGTTCCGCGCCTCACCAGGCCGCTTGCAAAGCTTCCTCGAACGAGACGCGGAGAGAAAGAGCAAACGCAAGGACCAAGCGTAGGACGGACCTGTCACGTCCTGGAGATTCACGAACTCCCGTACGCATTGGCGAGGGTGTATAATCTAAGCATGGGGAAACACGTGATCCACATCTCGGAAGAGGAAGCCGCCGTGACCAATGTTGCGACGCTCCTGGTACACGTGCGTGCCGGGGCGGAAGTCATCATTGAAAATGGAATGCGGCCCGTGGCGGTTCTCCATCCCGCCGAACCCGTGCCCCGCACGATATCTGAATGCATCGCGCTGCTTCCCGAGGGCTCGACCGCTACCGTCGACCCGGACTTTGCCCGGGACGTAGCGGCGGCCGTTGATAGCCGTCGTGAGCCGCTGAACCCGCCCACCTGGGACTGATCCTCGACTCCAGTGTCTTAATCGCTGCCGAACGTCAGGGCAAGAATGCTCGCCAGGTTCTGACCGCCATACGCGAAAACATCGGGGAAATTGAGGTTGGCATCTCGGTGGTGACGTTAATCGAGTTGGCCCACGGAGCAGCTCGCGCGAACACTCCACAACGACGATTGAAGCGCCAAAAATTCATCGAAGAGCTGATCAGTGCGATGCCCGTCTACCCGGTCACGGTGGCGATCGCTCTCCGCGCCGGCCAACTCGATGGCGAGAATCAAGCGCAAGGGTTGAAATTTGCCCTTCCTGATCTCTTAATCGGAGTGACCGCACTCGAACTTGGTTACAGCGTAGGTACGTCCAATGTTCGCCACTTTGGGGATGTTCCTGGACTGTCCGTCATGCGTCTTTGACATTGAGAAGTAAGCGTGGCGGAAACCAATCTCGTTTTCCTGGACCCCAATCTCTGCAAGGCTTTGTGCTGTAAGGGGACGGCTTGCCGCCCCCTGGTTCCGCATTCACCCTTCGGAACGCCGGGTAGGGCAAGCCCTACCCTACTAGGTGATCGAGTTACGCAAGGTGGGAACCTACAAGCCGACGTAGCGCCGACCTTTAGGTCGGCACCGAACGGCGCCTGAGGTTCTGTGGCCCTGAGGTGGCCACGGCCAATTCGTCTTGGGAATTGACCGTGGGTTCGTCATCGAAGGAAAAGCCCACGGTCACAAAAGCAGTGACCGTGGCTACCCGCTCGCTGCTCTCGGGATCGACGCGGATGGGCAAGGCGCGCAGATCCAAGAAAAACCTGTTCGCTGTCTCCCGGCTAATGCGGCCCCGCCGAACGGCAATCAACAGGGCGTTAGCTACCTCCGCAGGCCAATGTGCTGGCACGATAGCTTCACCGCCCGCTCTTAAGTCGGCGAGTAAAGCGTCCGTCCAGGGCATCGCTTCGTCCTCGAAGCACCAAGTCAAGG
>Ga0326728_10013934_pt1 | contig 17270 bp, 18 predicted proteins | sample MB3enrmetagenome_FD_207602 | JGI IMG/M metagenome (GOLD analysis project Ga0326728, IMG submission 207602) | Lab enriched peat soil microbial communities from McLean, Ithaca, NY, United States - MB31MN | ecosystem: Environmental > Terrestrial > Soil > Wetlands > Peat | place: USA: New York... | reverse complement strand
CATCGGAATTGTCATAGTAATTCTAACCGTAGCGGTCGTCATGACGCGGGTTACGACTGCAATTAAGATTACTTGGGTCTTCATGGGGCTGTCAATATTGGGAGCAGTGATAACTCTCGGTTTGCTGCTCACGACGTCGAATGCCGCTTTTATCTCAATATGGAACACAAAATTGGGTCAGTACGCAACCTATAACCAGCTGATCACAACCGCTCAAAGTGTAGGATGGACTCCGTCAACTCCAAACTTGTATGCAAGTCTTTCAGCAATTGCGTTCGCGGCGTGGATATACAACGGGTTCATATGGCCAGCATATGTGGGCGGCGAAATTAAGCGCGCGTCCAAAAGTATGATCGTCGGCATGATGGTAGGCGTCGTGTTCCTATGGTTCTTCTACTGGATCGTTGGTGAACTGTCATGGGCCGTAGCTGGCAAAAACTGGATCTCCGCGGTGAACTATTTAGCAACAAACTATCCTAACAAGTATCCAGTCCCGAGTTATCCTTGGTTGTCCTTCGTTACGCCGCTTCTAACGGACAACGCCGTTGTGATCTGGGTTATTCTGCTAAGCTACATCGCAGCATGGGTCGCAGCCAATCTCGCAACGGTTCTCTGCGCAACTAGGATAATTTTCTCGTGGTCCTTCGATAGAATCATACCGCGCGCCTTCGCCAACGTGAGCGAGAGATTCCACGCGCCTACCTGGGCCCCTGTTATCACCGGAATCATCGGGATCATCGCTTTAGCCTTCGCCACGTTCACAGGAATCTTCAATTACTTCCTGAATACAGCGGGAATGGTCCTTCTCACTTACGCGGTCGTGTCAGTCGCGGCAATAGTGTTCCCATTTAAACGAAAGGAAATTTTCGAGGCGAGTCCATCGATTGTCAAAATCAGACTAGCAGGATTACCACTGATAAGCATCCTAGGCGTAATATCTCTCGTCTTCAGCCTGTACGGTTCATACTACGCTCTGACAAACTCGGTAATGGGGCCTCTCAATGTAGCCTCGTACTCAATCGTCGCTGGGGCCTTCATACTCGGTTTGGCCTTCTATTACGTTGCGAAGACTTACAGGTTAAAGAAAGAAGGTATTGATCTGGGGATGCTGATTGCGGTGATCCCACCGGAGTAACCATCGAATCCTGCAACTAGTTCATCCATGGAAAAAAGAAGTTGGCTGTATGCCGCCCGTTTAATCTCGTTGCCGGCACCACGAAAGCCACACACATCTTCAGCCGACGAACGGCGGTTCATCACTCATATCACTATCTTTCTTTACTGATTTTGATAAATCCATTCTCTTAAGAGGCTCATAATCCATGCCCAATCCCATGACGCAGACAAGAGAAGTTATCCGAATCGGACAGACAACAGTTACGTTTCTGCTTGAAGGCAGGGACACCAATGCACAATTAGCCATGTTCGAATTTACGGTTCCTGTCGGAGCCAAAGTTCCAATACCTCATTCACACGAGCATTACGATGAAACCGTTTATGGTATTGATGGGGTCCTTACTTTTACAGTGAATGGAACACCACACAATTTAGGTCCGGGTGACTCTTTATTCATTCCGCGTGGAGCTGTTCATGGGTTCAATAATTTTGGACAACAGGACACGAAAACACTTGGAGTAGTAACTCCAGCTCTTATTGGTCCTGAATTCTTCAAAGAGGTCGCAGCAATTGTAAATGCAGGCGGACCTCCTGATATGGAAAAAATAAGAGCAGTATATAGTAAATATGGCCTTAAGCCTGCAATGAAGCCATGATGTTGCGCTAGCTTTCAGGTTCATCAGTGATCTCGACAACGATTACCTTGTCTGAAACAAATATCTCCAGTGCCAGGAAGGCGACTCCTACGAGGACAAGGAACATTGCAAGAGTGAAGGTGATGCTGATCGCAGTTTCGGTTGGTCCTGAGGGAGTCGGCAAATGGCCTAGTCCAATCAAGAATGATGTCAACACAAAGAACAGTATTGCAAGTAAATGGCATAGCATTCCGTTCCTGACATAAGTCAGACGTGGAAGCAACAGATTCAGCTGATTTTTGATGCTTTTCAACCGAATCTCATCGGCTTTGTCAAGATTTTCGGCAGAGATCAGTTTTCTGTTGATTTGTCGTTTCTCATCATCTAAGAGTCGGATTCGGTTCACGAGCACGCTGTGCCTTGCGGTAAATGTCAACAGAAGTAAGGCAACTCCCGTGATCATTACTGCTGGAGCCAGAATATCCTGAATCGTCCCGATCGCATTAGCGACTTCACTCAATTCTGTTCACTAGACTTTCCTGAAGAGAACTCCCACTAATCAACGCTTCAAATCCTTACCCATAATTCAACGCTACGTTAACTGTATCTGTCGTACTGTTCTTGTGGCTCGAAGTTATTCGACCAAAGTTTCTAGTTTACAGCTTTTATTTTTGTTTCCATGGTTGCAGGTTTGTCGCGTCGATCGTCAATCTTCAGGTTTGTGACCACTCTTTTAGCGCCAGCTTCTACTACCGCCAGGTGGGCAGCCTTAACTGCGTTGAGGATATCGTCAATGTTCGAAGCCTCAACTGATGTGCAGTTAGGACCTGAGATAGTCTTGAGTCCTGATTTCTTCAGTTCCTTCACAGCGACGCGAACGAAACGCCCGATGCTTGGTCCTTCCCCTAGAACGCTTACGCTGACTTCTGCGATTACCATTTTTCGATCAGTAATAGTGAGAGGGTTCTTCCAAATATCCTCGCCGATGCGGTAGCGGGGTAGGTCAGTATGCGCGTCTTGGATGGTTGGTTACGACGTGTTGCGACTTTTCACTGAACTAAGATGTGTCGAAATTGTGGTGAGCTGGCTTAGGTGACGAACGGGTTTTCTATTTTCTTGATTGCTGCGAATACTTCGGGTCTCATTAATTCTTCTGGTGGTTGGTCTTTGCCAAGGATTATTTTCCTTAGCATTGTTGCGCTGAATTTTGTCTGATCTTCGGATGAGTGTGAGCAGACTCCGTCGCATACGAGGCTCTTGCATTTGTTGCAGTACATAACCTCTCTGAAGAGTAGCGGGCTGATTCCGAGGTCTGGATAATTTGTGAAAATTTCTTGGGCCGCGTATGGTCCGTAGAATTTTCCGACGCCCGCGTGGTCTCTTCCCACCATGAAGTGGGTGCATCCGAAGTTCTTTCGTACGGTTGCATGGAAGATTGCTTCTCGAGGTCCAGCGTACCGCATCTCGGTGCGAAGCACCCCTAGTAGTACTTTGTTTTTGTTCAGATAATTTGCAAGCAGTGCTTTGTAGGCGTCAAGGATGACTTCGTCGCTGTAATCTCCTGTTTTCTTTTTTCCGAGTACTGGGTTGATGAATAGCCCGTCGAAGAATGAGAGTGCGAGGCGTTGGAGGTATTCGTGTCCTAGGTGGGGGGCGTTGCGTGTTTGAAAACCGACCACTGTTTTCCATCCATTTGCTTCGAAAAATCTACGTGTGTCGGCAGGTCTGAATAAGACGTCTTCGTAGTTGACTTTTGTTTCTCGAATTAGGTTGATTTTTCCGCCAAGAAGGCGTTCTTTCATGGCATTGGTCTTTACGACACCTGGGTGTTCGGTGCTTGTAGTACCGTAAACGTGCTCTGCGAGCGTGTTCTTGTCAAAGCAGTAGATGTCTTCAATGTCGAGCGTGGCTAGAAAATCACTCTCTCCATCGGTCAGTAAGATTGTGTCGCCATTTCGAATGTTGGTGATTTCGTTTCGGGCGACATCGAGTGTTATGGGAAGTGTCCATGGTATGCCGCTGCGTAATCGTCCTTCCTTAACTACGCTTTCAAAGTCGTTCTGAACCATGAGCCCTTCAAGCGGGCTGAAGGCTCCGTAAGCAATGTTTTCGATATCTGCTGCCTGCTCAGTTGAGACCTGAATTTTGGGCAGGTGTTCAGCGTCTTTCCTTGCTCGTTCCGCTTGTTCCTTGTTAACTACTCGATGAACGAGGGTTCCTCCGTGTGGTTTCGGAAGTGAATTGGTCAACCAGATCGCCGTAGTGTTCTATTTTCGTTCCACTTATCTTCATTCTGGTTTCCGGATTGAGGCGTAGTGGAGTCCGCATTCTTTCGATCCTTCTTGTTCCCACCACCATCTGCCTGCCCGCTGGTTCTCACCTGGCTTTACTGCTCGAGTACAGGGCGCGCAGCCAATGCTGAGAAAACCTTGGTTGTGCAGTCTATTGTAAGGGACTCCTCTCTCCTTCACATAATCGAACACTTGAGTCCACGTCCATTCTGCGAGCGGGTTGATCTTCATAATTCCACCATGCGCGGTGTCCTCTTCCACCTTGAGCAGCGTTGTTCGCGTAGCGGTTTGTTCTCGTCTCAGGCCGGTAATCCAAGCATCTAGTCCTTCAAGGGCGCGTCCGAGGGGCTCTACTTTTCTTATTTCGCAGCAGAGTTTTCTGAATTCGACGTTTTGATAGAAAAGGTTCAGACCATGATTTTTAACCATCTTTTGGACCGAAGAGGTATCGGGGAAGTAGACGTCGATTGTGATGCCGTATCTTGATCGAACTTCGTCCATAAGATCGTAAGTTTCTTGCGACAGTCTTCCTGTATCGAGAGTGAAAATTTTCGCTTTAAATCCTGACTGGGAGAGGAGGTCGATTATTACCATGTCCTCGGCGCCGAAACTTGACGCGAGTCCAATTTTTGGATAGAACTTCTCCACTGCCCATTCCAATAGTTCCTTAGCGTTCAGCTTTTCGAACCGGTCCTCGTCGTAGCCTCCTTGATGCGGTGTGGGATCGTTAGGGCCGGTTTTGGCAGGCATGGGTCATGACATACGTCATTAGATTTATAACGTTTATGACATATGTCATCTTTGTAGATGTTCCTGTTGCCCTCCTCCTTCTCTTCAATCCAACGAATCGATCACAACCTCTCGAGCGCAGGAGGCAAAGGATAGACGTGAACGAGATCAAACCCAACCTACGCACAGCACCCGAGGATTATTCAGGCGTAGAGAAGGCGAAACTCGCAACCCGTGGCCTAACATTAGTCATCAAAGATAGGACAAGCCCCGTAAACCTTTCCACCCAATTCAGAGACCTAAGCTTCGACGACCTCGCACCCGCAGCAGAATCGCTGGCAAAGTCCTACGGAATATACCTCGAATTCAACAGAGCCAAGACGGGGTCCGAGAAAGATTGGATGTTCATGCTTCGAATCACAATCCCCGGCGGCGGACCCTTAACAAAGAAACAATGGGCCGTTCTCGACGACATATCAGAGAAATACACAGAATCCGCCAGCTACACAGGAACACCACGCCCCTCGCTTCGGGTAACTACACGTCAAAATATTCAACTTCACTGGATCAAAAAGAAAAACTTAGTCGACACGATTCAGGAAATCGCGAAATCCGGATTCTACACAATAAACGGTTGCGGGGACAATGTAAGAAACACCATGGGATGCCCGCTATCGCATTACTCCACAATTTTCAATGCAAACCTCTGGGCACAAAAAGTAGGCAAATATTTCCAGTTACCAACCGCAGGCTACCTGGAAATTTTCACAATAGATCCATCCTATCTAAGAAGAAAGAGCGAGGAACCAGCTGACGAGAAACACTTCCACTACGCACCAAACCTCTTAAACCGAAAATTCAAAATCGGATTTTCAGCCATCCACTTCGACAAAAAGACGCAACGCTACATCATGGATAATTGCGTGGAACTCAGAACAAACGACATAGGAGTCGCACCGATTCTTGTCGATGGAAAAGTAACAAAATTCCAAGTCTACGTAGGAGGAGGCCAAGGAGAGAAAGCTGGGAACCCCACATTCGCTGCCCTCGGCGAACCGCTCGGAATCTTCAACGAATCCGAACTCCTACAGGGACTCGATGCCATAGTCCAAGTACACCAAGAATGGGGAGACCGCAAAAACAGACAATGGGCACGAATGAAATACGTAATTTACAAAATGGGAATCGAATGGTTCCGTGAACAAGTACGCAACGTAAGCGGCATCAACTTCGATCCGCCCGACAAAAACTTCGACTACGGCGCAAGACAACTTCATTATGGATGGACAGAACAAGATCACGATCAAAAACTATGGTGCTACGGAGCCTTCATCGAAACAGGGCGAATAATCGACGGCCCTAACGGGCAGCTCAAGAAAATGGTCCGCTACGTGATGGACAACAACTCGAACATAGAACTCCTAACCACACCGAACCAGGATTTACTTTTCGGCAATATCCCAGAAGACCTGAAGAGAAACTTCGAAGCAGACCTGCAGAAATTCGGGTACGGACTTCGGAACGGAAAGCCACCATCAAAACTTCGAACTCTGTCAGGCGCATGTGTTGGGCGTGATACATGCCGATTAACCTACACCGACTCAGAAAAATTCCTCCCATCACTAATCGACCAACTTGAACCAAAATGGGGAGAAATGGCCGAATCAATCGGAATAACCGGCTGCGAAAGACAATGCTTTCGACCAGCCACGAAAACCATCGGATGGGTTGGCTCCGGGTTCAACTTGTACTCACTAAAGATCGGCGGAACAGAAGACGGCAGAAACCTAGGCGGCCCACTGATCGATCCCGATACGCAAGAAATCTACCTTCACCTCGTGCCACGCAACCAGGTTGCAACAGTAACTGAAGTTCTCTTCGAATTCTACCTAGCTAACAGGAACGCAGAAGAAACCCGACCCGGCGGAACTGGATACTTCTTCAAACGAATCGGCACCAGATCCATCATCAACCACCTATCGAACGACCCACGCACCGCCCAGTTGATGTCTAAGAAAGTGAAAAATCTACTTGCCTCTGAATCATCACGAAAATACGCCAACCCAAGCCTATCAAGCTGACCACATATGTCCGTCAAACTTCACCCCCGGAATACTCCACTTGACGGTCTAACAATAGCGATCACTGGAAGCCGACGAGCGAACGAACTAGCACATCTCGTAACCAGCTTCGGTGGCAAACCGTACGTTGCACCCACTATCGCTATCCAAGCACCAAATAAAATGAAGACCGGAATCCGCCAATTCATAACCGAAATCCTCCAACGAAAATTTGATCTCGTATTAGTAATGACTGGCCCTGGAATTCAAGCCATCCTAGATGAAAGTAAAAGCGTCAATAAAGAACAACAATTCCTGGAGGCTCTGCGTCAGATCCCAGTTGTTGCTAGAAGTGGAAAGCCTCAACAAGTACTGTCTAAGCATGGGGTGAGCGAAAATGTGGCTCTCCCTCAGCACGAAACAGTCGATTCATGCTTCGAACTGGCTCTGGCTCGCGACGTGAGCGGCAAATGCGTGGCGGTAATCTGGCATGGAGCAAGTTCGGTAGAGCAAGTGAAAAAACTTCGAACAGCTGGCGCGCAGGTGCTTGAATTCTCAACCTACCAATATTCCGACGAGTTCGACAAGAACGGATCGGATCTACTGGAATCATTAGGCTACAAGTACGTCGAACCAAACACTAGAAAAATCTTCGAACTAATAGAGAGCCTCGTAAATGGAGATGTAGACGCGGTAACTTTTACGAGTCCACCCGCGGTAGACAACCTATTTGATATCGCCGCTGAACACGATCGTGCCGAAGATTTGAAAAAGGCGTTGAACAATGTCGTGACCGTAGCGATCGGTCCGACCACAAAGCAGACCATAGAAAGACATGGAGTTCACGTGAAAGTTGTTCCTGATACTTACAAGCTGGGTCCAATGATTACTGCGCTTGTTCGTTACGTCGAATCGGACCTCCCCATCAATCATTACGAACAGAAGGGTGCATCCTCAATCAAATCCAACGCGTCGAAGTGACTCACAATGCTTGTTGACCTAAACCTCCAGAACAAAATCGTAATCGTAGTAGGTGAAGGAGACGAACTTGAAACTAGAATTCGACAGTTTCTGGATGCCGGCGCAAAAGTCATCGGCGCAGGCAAGAGGCCCACCAAAAAGAGCCTGAAGTCGGTCAAATTTGTTAAGTGGAACGGCCGAGGCGAATTGAATGAATTGATGGAAAAATATGATCCTTACGCTCTGGTTCTCGCTACTACGAACAAGCGATTAGCCTCGAAAATCGCAAAATCAGCTCGAAGGAAACATCATCCATTGGTCTACGCGGTTGACATGCCCGACCTGAACGACTTCAACATGCCAGCCGTCGCAAAATTAGGCGACATTCGGGTTGCCGTCTCGACGGCAGGCCTCAGCCCAGCAATGGCCAGCATCCTCAGAAAGAAAATCGAGCGAATCATCACAACAGAAGACCTCCAAGAAGTAAAGTTGCAAGGACTAATCCGAAACAGAATCAGACACCGAATCCAAAATGCCGAATTAAGAAAACGGTGCATCTACAAAATCATACATAACGAGCAGATCAGGAAATACCTTCAAGATAACAAATTCGAGCAAGCGAAGAAACTAGCCTCGAAACAAATTGAATCAATTGCGAACAGGGAAATGTCTTGACCGAACGAAAAATATACTTCGTCGGAGCTGGACCTGGAGATCCCAAGCTCCTGACAATACGCGCATTCGAGCTCCTCCATGCAGCGGACGTAGTAATTTATGATCGCCTCGTTAGCCAAGAAATCCTAGATCTCATCCCAAACAATGTCGAGAGGATCTACGTGGGCAAACTTCCACAATGCAAGGGGGGCATCTCCCAAAGCGAGATCAACACATTACTCATCGAAAACGCGCGGTCGGGGAAACTTGTGGTGAGACTGAAAGGCGGCGACCCACTCATTTTCTCACGAGGCGGAGAAGAAGCAGAAGCGTTGATGAAAGAGAAACTTCAATTCGAAATAATCCCCGGAGTCTCATCAGCCCTAGCGGCACCGGCATACGCCGGAATCCCCCTGACCCATCGAGGGTACTCATCTTCCGTAGCAATAGTGACAGGACATGAGGATCCCTCGAAAATTAGCTCGAAAGTAGACTGGGCTAAACTAGCTTCCGCTGTAGACACCATCGTAATCCTAATGGGAGTTGGACGATTGAAGCAGATTGCTGAAGAGCTGACTCAGGCGGGTTTAGAAGGAAGCACACCGGTCGCAGCAATTGAATCCGCATCCACCGATGCGCAACGGACCCTCCTCTTCACTCTGCAACAAACCCAAGATGTACTGCCTAACATCAGCTCTCCGTCAGTAATAGTCATAGGAGAAGTAGCCGCCTTGGCAAGAAACCTTCGCTGGAACTCAGGTACGCTCATCGATCACATTTCAAGATTGATGCCGACCGAAATCCAGATTATCACTTGACCTATCTCAGAGATTCACGACAATCACTATGACCACCGCAAGCAAGAAGAACACTATCATCGGTAACCCCGGCGTCACCCAAACCATGTTGGGATTACCAACCGAGGCTAAAGCCTCAAGAAAACCGCTTAGTGACGTGCTCTTATCGTCGGCAATACTGAAGGAGAGGTCAAACCGTCTACGTAATCCCTCCTTACTAGTGACAATTCGTTCCATCGGATACAAAAAACGTGCTGTCTTAAGCATCTCAACGTTGCAGCGATAACCCGTGAGGACTACAAATATTTTCTTGACAAAAGATTCGTCGTGAAAACCATCAAACATTGACGAGCGATATCGTAGGTAACCACAGATGTTTCTGATCGCTAAAAACAGCGACATTGAGAATGACAATAGGTAACCCAAGGTTAGTATTACCAAGGGAAAGAATGGAGCCAAGAACCAAACCACTACATATCGGAATCCTACGGGAACTAATGGAACTGCGAGGCTAAGGCAAATCATTCCTTTTGCATCAGCTCCGCCGAAGACACCTAGATGAGCCATCACTAGACTGAGAATGACTGACGAAACAATAGAAATCGTGATGAGATAGACCGATTCGAATCCGGAGTAAAGTCGCAGAACAGTAACGACTAACCCAATCAACCCATACGCCAACCATACTTTGTCGGGGACCTCACGTATTTTGAGATCATAAACTGCGGCTATGACGAAAAAAACTAGTGAAACGAGTAATCCGATTATGTCGGTTAACGAGACATGTTCATTGAATATCATTGTTCAATCTACTGCGAAGCCATTACTGCAAGTTTTGCGGCGTTGTGCAAAAATCTGGAAAAATCTTTTTCATCAATCTCGTCTAGGCCAGTGATTTTCACGTGGCGAAGACTCTTCTCAGTACCTTCCAGTCGACCTCCCATAAAGAAGTCGAAATCCATATGATCCTTGTAGAAGAGAAGCCAGACGAGGTTGGAACCTGACAAGTAGGTGATGTTTCCCCACTTCACCGTCTTGACGGATTCAGGAAGTGTTCCGGTAATCAATTTTCGGAGGCTGTTGGCGATCTTTCTATGGACTGGGTCGAACTTTGCTAATATTTCGCTAACAGACTCTGCCTTGGCTGTTCGGGTATAGCCCATAGATCATGCATGAATCCAGAGCTGTTTAAGCTTCCTTCTTAGTTTATAACGTCAAACAGATCCGTAATTTAGTTGGGTCGCAATGGTCCTGTCCTAGTTTTGATAATTCTGCGGGAGTAGTTGGAACGAGTGAAAAGAGTTGTTAACGCCGGGATAATTGTCTTAGTTCTTCTGGTAGTTGTTGTCGGAGGTACGTGGTATTTCTTATCAGGTTCAATGTTAAATCAGGCAAGCTCGTTCACAGCGAGCAGTACTTCTGACGTTGCAGTACTCCTGAGCTCAGGCCAAGCTCCGTTCCGCGGCGCGATGAACGCGTCGGTAACTATTGTTGAGTTCGGGGATTTTCAATGTCCGACCTGTGACGCGTGGTATCGGACACAGGAACCGCTGGTTCTTCAGAATCTCATCGACACCGGGAGAGTTCGATTTGAGTGGCGGGACTTCGATTTCTTTGGTCCTGATTCAATTTCGGCATCCGAAGCAGCGTATGCTGCGGGAGAGCAAGGGAAATTCTGGCAATTTTATGATTTTCTCTATTCGAACCAACAGACACCTAACAGCGGATGGTCAAATTCCACACATCTGCAACAGTTTGCCGAACAGCTCGGCTTGAACATGACTCAGTTTGATCAATCATTTCAGAGTGGAAAATACTCGACTCTTATCAATTCGAATTATGAGTTAGGAAAACAACTTGGAGTAACCGCAACCCCAACTTTCTTCGTTATTGGTGCAGACGGTAGGGTTGTTACAATCGTCGGCGATCAGCCCTACTCTGTTTTTGAAACCGCAGTGAATTCCCTTACCGGCTCTTGATGATTATGCGTTTGCTGGTATTCCAGATCTTTCGGAACCCAGTGTACGTAATGCTGACGATGGCGATTATGATCGGTTATTGTGTAATGCTCTTGTTCTTGGATCAGTTCCTGTTCATTCAACCCTACTTTGTTGCATACATGCCGGCCAATGCTTTCGGTTTGTTGAGCATTGACCTCGTGCTGTCAGTTCTAACGGGTTTCGTTGTTGCTGTTTCGATTCATGAGATTAAGTCAAATGCGAATCGGGCGGGAGGAGCGATGCGAGCTGGATTGATCGGTGTGTTGGCAGCGGCGTTTGCCGGGGCTTGCCCTTGTTATTATCTTGTCCCGATACTAGCCGCCGCAGGAGGGTTTGGTGGATTTCTCGGATTGACAGGAATTTTTTTCAGCGTTTACGAAATCCCCATTAAAATAGTTTCAATAATTATCCTACTCGCAGCGGGTTACGGTTTGGAGAAAGCCGCTCGAACAAAATGTACGCTAACGTAAATGTTGAATTCCGGAAGCAGTCCGATTCTAGCTGATCAATGGATACGTGTCTCCACCGTGAGTTAGAAGATTGACTTTGGCTTCGGGATATCGATCGTAGAAGTAGTCAAGTGCTTCCTCGATGTCTGATGCTGGGTGCATTCCGATTTTCTCAAGCTCATTTTGCTGAATACCTGATGATACTATGCAGGTTGGATGTCTCTCACGAATCGTAGCTACTATCAACGCTATGCCCAACGCCGTTGGGTCCTCAACCTCTCGTGGGTTGGCGCTCATATTCTTCAATTCATTGTAGCTGTAACCCAAGTATTCAGCCCACTTCGAGTGTGTTTTCGTGAATCCTTCAGGACAAGGAGTAAGTAACACTATCCCTCCGTTCTTTTTCGTTGCTAAGTCTGCAGAGAATAGGCCTTTTGATCCTTGCCAAAAATCGACATCGGCAGGAAAACTGCTTGACACTGTAATGTCTGCTAGTCCCGCCGCTTTCGCAGCATAAATCTTCTTTGCAAATTCAACTCCTGTGCGATGGGCGGTTTTCAAATCGCCTGAAACCACTTTCACGATCTTACCGTTTCTGGCGAGAACTGTGTTCACGATAAAATGAACGCCGATCTTTTCAGCGCAGGCTTCAATCATCTGGCGCATTGGAGTCTCAACGGTTCCTAGCACGTTTGGGGTTCTAAGGGCGGTGAAAATGTGCAAGTTACCGACGGTTTCAGCTCCTGCTAGGCCAGGTAGGAGTATTTTTGCTCCGCCCGACCAACCCGCGTTGCAGTGTGGGATAATGTTTCCAGTAGCTAATCGTACATCTGCCTTGACAAACTCTCTATTTATTTTGACCGGGATGCCTGCTACGATTCCGAGCGATGCCAATTCAGATTCGTTATCGTATTCATGATTTATGATCCTGTAATTCTCAACCACTCTCTTACCGTACTTTATTTTCATCTCAGCTTCAGTCATTCGTCTATGCGTGCCGAGAGCCACAACGATTGTAACATCGTTTCGATTAATTCCCGCCTTCTTCAGCCTACGCAGAATTTGAGGAAGCAGGAGATATGTCGGAGTGCTGCGCGTCACATCATCGACGGCAATCGCAACGGTTTTGCCGCGCGAGCAAAATGATTCCAGTCCAGATGTGTCAATAGGATTCCGTAACGCCTTTTGAAGTTCACGCGTTGGTGAGGTGGATGTCCTAATTTCATTCGGAGTAATAATTCCGCTTACGCGTCTTTCTTCTATTGTGAACTTAACCTTTGATTTTCCGTATGGAATTTCAATTCGCATTACATACACGACGCCTGAATCTGGTTAACCGGCCTGGGAGAATGGCTAAGCGAATAATGTCGACGTGTATTATTCCCGTGATTAATGCTAGAAACAAAATTCCATTTATAGGACTCCAAGGGCTCCCGAACTGGCTGTATCTGTCGTAGATAATTAACTAATCGTGCTCGACAGTCATTATTCGAGTAATCTTGTATTTGGAATGCGTGGTTCAGTCAGTATAAATTGAGATTGATTCAACTAACGGACAGATTGGATGGAATAAATGCTCGGGCGCTGCGAATCGTGCGGCCGTAAAATTGTATGGTCGATGTTAATCCTATTCCTTACGTATGTCGAGATGTGTTACGCTGAGTTCATACTTCTTTTGCCCAAGATTTCCAACCTGACCTTGTCTGAATAGAGGTTTGGATCGTGAGTAAGGGTAAATTCATCGTAACTGCGTTTCTGCTTAGTGCGGTTGTGATGGTTCTCTTCGCATCTGTGTACCAACCCTCGGTTCAAGGTGTACAGTTCAATTCTAATCTCGTTTTAGGAGGAAGCGGCATGCCTGGCACAAAATCGCCGTCGTCAATTCAGTTTGCAGCTACCTATACAGCTATGACCGGATTGAATGCTACGGTCGTCGGAACAGTGCATGAGATCGCTCTCGCTCCTGTCTGTAGTATGTCGAATCCTCCTTGCGCGATACCGAATTCAGTTATCTTCTATCTAACAACTAACGGTCATACCTATCGACTGCTGTTCGTGAACGGCGATCCCGTAACCGCCTTGACGCCATATGTTGGTAGGCAAGTAGTCGCCAATGGTCTCGTCGTCGTACCATCGTTAGTCTCTAGCCAATGGGCTCTGCCAGCTCCGTTGTCCTTTAACGGCGATTTTTACATAAGATCCATACTGTTCTACTTACAACAGCAGTAGACTGTCATCTGTTTTAATGGTCCGTTCCCGTATTCCGGCATACGATTCAATTATGATTTTCGAGGGAAACGTTTTCAGCCACCTCCACCCAAGACGCTGCGAATCGATGGTGTGGCAAACGTGCGACAAATCAAAGCAGGACTACTGGGTGCTACTGGAGCCGTAGGGCAACGATACGTAAACATGCTCGGTCGTCACCCGTTCATTCGTCTTGAAGTTTTGATGGGTTCAAAATCCGCCGGGAAGAGATACTCCGAAGTCGTAAGGTGGCTATTCACGGAACCAATCCCTGAAGACGTTGCTCGCAAACAAGTCGAAAAGGCTCTTCCTGAATCGGCAGAGGGATGTGATGTCATTTACTCAGCCCTCCCATCAGCGGTTGCGAGAGAGATCGAACCGAAATTTGCGAAGGCAGGCTTCGCTGTGGTGAGCGAGGCGAGTGCTCATAGAATGGAGGCTGATGTTCCTCTCATGATTCCGGAGGTTAATCCAGACCATTTGAAACTTCTCACAAAGCAGAGGGAGAGTCGGGGTTGGAAACGAGGTATAGTGACTACTCCAAACTGTACAGTAACCGGATTAGCATTAGTTCTGAAGCCTCTCGTTGATTCATTTCCAACCGGTAAGGCGATCGTTACCACGATGCAAGCTCTGTCCGGAGCTGGATTTCCAGGGGTGCCTTCTTTGCAGATCGTTGATAATCTGATCCCGTACATTCAGGGCGAAGAGGAAAAAGTCGCACAAGAGGCAAAGAAAATCCTTGGAACTTTGAATAACAACAACGTCATCCCACACAAAATTCCGATGGGTATCTCGTGTAATCGTGTTGCAGTAATCGACGGACATACGGAAACTCTCTATCTGGAATTTGGAAAAAGCGTTGACGTTGTGGATATCATAGCTTGTCTTGAAAAATTCCGAGGTGAACCACAACGATTGAAACTTCCGACCGCACCTGAACAGCCCATCGTAGTCAGCAAGGAAAAGGACAGACCGCAACCGAGGCTCGATCGAATGGCTGGAACGGTTCCTGGGATGAGTGTAACGGTTGGCAGAATCAGACATGGAATTGACGATACATCAATCCAACTGACGCTTCTTTCTCATAACACCGTTAGAGGCGCTGCTGGAACGGCTATTCTAACTTCCGAGCTTATGGAAAGTCAAGGATACCTAGGATAATTCTTACCCCCTATTGAGGGAAAGCGCCTCTGCTATCTTTCCTACCGCGTCGCGACCGGCGTCAAATGCATCGGGAAGTGTAAAGAACCCATGAATTGCGCCTTCATAGTTTCGAGACGTTACTGGAACGCGCGCCTTGCGTAGTTTCTCCGAGTACGAGTTGCATTGTTTCAGGAGAATATCATATTCAGCGGTGATCACTAAAGCAGGAGGAAGCTTGCTGAGGTCCGACGCGACTGTTGGCGATGCATACGTGTTCTTTGCATCGTCGGGTTTGGTGATGTAGTGATCGATGAACCATTGCATATCATTTCTTGTAAGCCCTGGACTATGTTCGTCTGGGAACGATTTGTAATTAGCATCTAAAAGATCGGTGACAGGATAGATGAGAATCTGATCTCTAATTGTAGGTACGCCGCGGTCTCTCGCCATTAAACTTACTACGGCAGCCAAATTTCCTCCTGCACTATCGCCGCAGACAGCGATCGCTTTGTCCTTCCCGCTGAACTGTTCGGCGTTTTCAGCGACCCATTTGGTCGCGGCATAGCAGTCTTCGGCCGCAGCTGGAAACTTGTACTCAGGTGCAAGACGATAATCAGCCGAGACTACTACGCGTCCGGTTCTATTTGCTAATAGACGGCATGGCAGGTCGACAAGGTCTAGGTTGCCGAGCACCCAGCCTCCACCATGAAAATATATTAGCAGATTCGAAATGCCTCCCTTCGGAGTATAGACCCGTAAAGGGATCGGTCCTCCGGGTCCAGGAGCAGTGATGTTTTCGACTCTAACGACCTCTTCGGAGGTTGAGGTAAAGAACCCCGTGACCTTAGCGTCCCATCTGCGAGCTTCGATTGGCGACAACGCGCTCACGGTCGGCACGTGTTCCAGCATCATTCTTTTGAGAAAAGCCTCGGCCTGTGGATGGAGTGCCATGACCAATCCTATTCCATCGACTCATAATTCAGGTTTAGGTCGATCGAAAGTGCTTCGTAATATTTTAGAAGCCCATGCTCATCACTCTGCACATGCGATTAACCGGTAAAGTTGCGATTGTAACGGGCGCCTCACGCGGAATTGGCAAAGCGATAGCATTGCAATTCGCATCCGAAGGCGCAACCATCGTAGTCAATTATGCCAAATCTGACCAGAAAGCTGCAGATGTTGTCGATGAAATAAAAAAGCAAGGCGGCAAAGCAATACATGTCAAGGGCGATGTATCAAATCCTGCCGACGTGAAAAATCTCGTCCAGACCACCATCAAGGCTTTTGGAAGAGTCGATATCCTCGTGAATAATGCGGGTGTACTTATCCCGGAAGATTTTCCCGACACCCACGAGACAACGTGGGATAGAACAATAGATGTCAACTTGAAGGGTGCTTACTTGTGTTGCAAAGAAGTCGTACCGATAATGTTGAAACAGAAGAAAGGTAAGATCATCAATATTTCTTCGAATTCTGGACTATACCATCCATCAGCGATGCGCTACGTAGAATACGTCACGTCAAAGGCGGGTATGAATGGCTTAACGAAAGCACTTGCATTGAAGCTGGGACCCTACGTCACAGTGAATGCAATCTGCCCGGGCTACATTAAGACTGAGATGGTGGAACACGAAGACCAAGAAACAGAAAGAAAACTCATTGAAGAAACCGCTGCCAAGAGATTCGGTAAACCTGAGGAAGTTGCCAGCGCAGCAGTTTTCCTCGCTTCTGAAGAAGCAGAGTTCATAACTGGAGAACTCCTCATAGTCGCAGGCGGAAGAGGGATGCATTGACAGCAAAACTAAAGAGAATCAAGCGAGCGACGAGGCCCTTTCAGTTTTCAATATCAAAATCGATCAACGCTCCAATCTCATATGCCTTCGCCTGGTGTACCGACTTCCGAGAAGACGACCATAGATTGGGTGGACAGAAACGACGAATTGCGATCCTAGAGCGAACCGAACAACGTTTTATCATGTCTATTAAAACCTGGCACGGTTCTAAAGTAATCTCGGCTGCGAGAATCGTTTCGTTAGCTCCTCCAAACGCATGGCATCTGGATTGGATCGGAGATGAGAACGATGAAACTGGTGACTATCGACTAACTCGACTCAGCGCACGAAAAACCCGACTCAACGCAACCTTCAAAGTCAAACCTAAAGCATCTAACGCTCCAAAGAGGGAGC
>Ga0326728_10013932_pt1 | contig 17271 bp, 9 predicted proteins | sample MB3enrmetagenome_FD_207602 | JGI IMG/M metagenome (GOLD analysis project Ga0326728, IMG submission 207602) | Lab enriched peat soil microbial communities from McLean, Ithaca, NY, United States - MB31MN | ecosystem: Environmental > Terrestrial > Soil > Wetlands > Peat | place: USA: New York... | reverse complement strand
TGACGAAAACGCCCGGCGGTTTTACTCCCAGTATGGATTTCTCTCTTTCCCCGACGCACGGAACCGGATGTATCTCCCCATGAAGACGGTGGAAAAACTCTTCGCCAGATAATGGCCTCAATCCCAAAAGGGTCCCTGACACCCTCCTGACCGTTTCCCCCCGCCGGTTCTCCACCACGCTCCAATAGCGGTGCTCCTTGCCGTCCTTGATGCGCCTTTTGCTGTGCAGAAACATCGTCAGCGCGCATCCTGACAGGTTCCGTTAGGGCTTGTGAAGAGGGTAGGTCGGCACTACAACGCCTTTCAGAAAACACAGCACTGACGGATAGAGGGATACTCTGAAGGAGAGATCAACTTTCACGCAAACAAGTGCGCACCTGCGAAAGTTCGGTTAGTTGCCTGGCCAGCACTTGACGCGGCCGGCGATGGGATTGATGGTTGGCTGCGGGAAAAGGAAAACTTCCACGGGATATGCGATTACTGAAACCCACGAGCTCGCGATGCCTTCGTAGCCGCTACAAACCGGCATCTGAGCACTTTTCAGCCCCAGAATCTTTCTGGCCTTTTCCCAACAGGAGGTTTTTTCGAGATTGAGGTTACAGTCCAACTCGTAAACGCGAAGATATCGCAAGTAAAGCCGTCCATCCTGTGCTGTGCCAAAGCGCATCCGGTCGAAGGGGGCATCCTCAACCTTCTTGTCCCAAATCATTGATTCCCGGGCTGAGTCATCAAAAATCTCTTTTTCGGTTCTTATATCGTAGACGAGAAATGGCCACCCACCATTGTCGCCTTCAAAAGAGTCAATGAACACCAGATTCCCCTTGGCTCCCTTAAAAAATCCAGCCCCCTCTCCTAAATCGATACGCCATTCCCCCACGGCAGCATTCCTGGTACACACCGGAACCGCTCCCTTCCTGGCGGGAACAATCGCCTGCCACGCAGGGACCGGCTCTCCGACGTCATATTCTTTGACCATGAAGGCCGGGTAAGAATAACAGGTCAACTTAAGTCGAACCTTCCCTCCGAAGGAGTTGGCAGACGGGCCGAAATCCACCACTTGCTTTTTCAGCGGCCTGTCAAAGGAGTCCGGCGAATCGGTTGGGGCAACGTAACCCTGACTAAAAGCCAAAGAATATGCTACCGGAATGAGAGCAAGGAGAATGCGCGAAAGCTTAATCATGAATGCACTCTAGCGCTTCACTCGCCGGGGGAACTTTTGGTCGAGCTTATCCAACAGGGTGAGTCCTCTTGCGGCAGACCCTCTGGCGGCGAGAGCGTGAAACCTCAGCTCGGCGTCGTGTTGGGCGAGGGCCACGGCCGCCAACTCGTCGATCAGTTTATTCATACTGATCCGCCGGCTATGGGCCAGCCGGCGCAGGCGTGCGTGTTTCACCTCTGGCAAACGGATGGTGAGGGTGCTCATGCAAGCTCCTTAAGAAATTCGTGCGGCGACACCGTGCGCAGGCCGGGAAATCGAAGTTGGGCGCGGCGGAAGTCGGGCACGTTGTTGGTTACAATCATCTCGGAGCCTCGGATATCAGAATAAGTCCAGGCACGCGCTCGAAATGCGCGAAGTTGTTTGAAACCAGGGGCACGGAGGAGAAGGCGTCCGTGTCGAGCAGGATGATGTTTAGCGGGTCGCTGATCAAAGGATGTTACGTCCGGGCGCGATAGATCTCATCGACGAATGCGCCGATGTCCTCGTCGGGCGGCACGATGCGGGCGAACGCGTTCGGGTCGAATGGCTTTGCACCACGCTCCCGGGCCAGTTCTTGAATTGTCTTGCCCGCGATGGTGTCGGCCCGACCGTTGGCGGGAGCGGCGCGCTTGCGATTTGGGCGCCGTGCGGGATGCACTTTTGTCTTCAAATTCAGCCTCCACGATGATCATACCACACCCGCTACACGGCCGCTGGCGGATGCTCTCTCTTTAGAAAACCCTGGAAGCGGGCCGCATTATCGCATCCTAGACATCACCGCGCGCAGGATGATGTTTGGGCCCCGAAAAGGGTGCCGTTCTCCCACTCAAAAAGAGCTCAACTTCGACAATCGGGGCGAGTTTCGAATTTCGAGTTTCCAATTTCGAATTTCCAATTTCGAGTTTCGATCTAGGGATGGCCGGGGGCGGGCGGCGTGGAGTTATGGCGGATGAAGCCCTTGAGGGGTTCGTCGCCGTCGCGAAGGATTAGGTATTCGTCGGCGGGCAGGTCCGCCTTTTGAGACTTTACCGTGCTAAGGGCGTCGTTGCCGGCCACGATGAGGACCATGTGCGCGGGATCCAACGGGTTTTTCGCGGCCAGGATTAATCCTTCGCGTTCCGAGGCGTGGACCTGGCCATCGATCCGGAAGGCGGCGGCCTGATAATCCAGGCCGAGTTGTGTGGACCAGAGGGCGAGCGCGGAGTTGGCTTCCGGGCGTCCTACAAAGACCACATCGTGGTGGCGGAGCACATCGTCCCCAGCTTCGAAGTCTTTGTAGATCGCCACGCGGCTTTCGTAGCCATCCAGGAAACGGCTCTGCATTTGTTCGGCTGCGTAGCGGTTCGCTCCGGCATCGCGAAGGGTGCCGTAGACGATCACGGCGGAGGCCAGGCGTTGCCAGATGTCGCTGGTGAAATAGGCGGGGCCCTCAGGCGGGTCAATCGGATCGAGGCTGACGCCGGCTTTGTCGAGAAATGACTGCGCGGTTACCGTTTGCGTAGTGTGGGCGACGAAATAGTCGCTCATCAGCTTGAAAAAAGCGTCGTCACCCAGCTTGTGGCGCAGGGAATCGAGAAACAAAACTCCCTTCGCGCGCTCCCGGCGAAAATGATTTAAAGGAGTATCAGGGCTCAGTTCCAGGCCGCGCCACATGGTGCGTTGGGCGTTCATCGCCTCTTCCGGGTCTTTGGACCGAAGCACGTCACAGTACTCGGCCGAGCCCGCCACAAACCACGTGTCCGCATCGGAGGCGGGCAGGATCCACCCTTTCCACAGGCGGTCGGCATAGGATGGGGGGTCGGAGATTTCAATAGTCTTGCTAGCGGGCAAGTCCAGGGACGCCGCCAGCCGGGCCTTTTCGTTTTGCGCGATGGCGGTGCGTAATGCTTCCGAAGGCTCTGCCTGAAACAGGTAATATCCCGAGGGATAAAGGCCGTCATTCTTCGCGTAGTCACCCTTGTTGGGCAGGCGCTCGCGCTGGTTGGGCTTGCCGATGGCGCCCCATACCATCAGATGGGATGCCATGTCGGAGGTCGCGACCTTGGCGTCCATGGCGCCATCGCTGACCAGCGGCGCCGTGCGGAAAGCGAGAAATCCAAACTGCTCGTCGATCTGGCCGCGATACTGGCGGTAGAGATCCTGCCAGGCGAGGTCGCGCGGGCCGGGGACGTAGGGAATATAGTCAGGATCACCCTGCGGATCGGGGTAGTTCTCCAGGCGAACGGTGAGGTCCTTGGCGTTGTTGTCACCCCAGTAGAAACCGGGCGTGTCGCCAAACCACTCGTTCTTCGAGCTCCGCCACAGGCGCGTGTGGTTGGTGCCGAGATCGTAGATGGCGATTTCATTGGTCTTGGCGTCGCCCATGATCCACTCATTGGTGTACAGGCCGTTGTTGCGCGTGCCGAGGTAGCGAACCACCTCATCAATGTTGCCGCCATACTGTATGGCCATGCGGGCGCGGAAGGCCACCGGGGTGCCTTGAATGTTGAAGGGCGTTTGGTCAATGGTGGTCTCCGTCAGGACCACCCCCGCATCGTTTTGATACCAGTCCGTGCCGCTCTCGATGCCGCCGGGGTAACTTTGAATGAGCACGCGATGGCCGGAGGCCGGCTGGATGTCGAGCCAGACGTTGGTCTGCTCGCCGAGCGTCAACGACCACCAGGTGGTGTGCCCAATCACCATCTTGCCGTCGCGCGTGGCGGGGCCGGTGGCAGCAAAGGCGCTGCAATGGTCGACGGCGGAATCGCGCTTGGGGCCGGCGTAGGGAGGCTTGTCAAAAGCGTGGCCCTCGAGGCCCGTGGGGGTGGTGGAGACGGCGGAGGCAAGCTCGCCCAACTCCACCGTGGTGTTGACCACCACGATGTCCATCAGGTCGATGCGGCGGTCCTGCCAGCGGGCGCCGGCATCAGAGGCGCCGTCGGCAATGCCGCGCATCTCCTCGAGAATTTCATGGTCGAAACCGCGCAGGAAGAGGGCATTGGCGGACGTACGATAGTTCCCCCAGTGCTCCTTGCCGCCCAGATTGGCGGCACAACGCCCAAGATACTCGGGAATCTCGCGGGCCATCAGATGGCCATGCTGATAGCCGCGTTCGTAGGGTTGCCCCTCAATGTGGAGATAGATCCAGCCGGCGGCGGGGTAGCGATAGGCGGGGCCAAACGTCTGCACGGCGTCGCGGGCCGGCCAGTCGTCGCCGGATGAAACTTCATCAAGCTGAATGCCTTCGAACCACGCCCTCCCACGGAACGAGCCGCCGTTGCCGACCGTCAAAAGGACTTCGTCGCGCGTGCGGCTGGCCACAAAGCGCAGGACGAGGTGAGTCCACCCCTCGGAGCCGCCCACCGAAGCGGCGTGAACGTCAAAAGGCATGGAGGCCATCGTGAGCGTCGCGCCGGAGGCTATGGGGGAGCGGTCCAGATCGCGGACTTCCAGGGATTCCGTGCGCACCCAGCCACTGAGCTCATAACGCTTGCCGAGGGTAAGAGCCACGGGCGCAAGGCGGATGCAGGCGTCTTCGGCGCCGCTTTCGCGCTCGACGCGGAGGGAGGGGGTGTTCTCGCGCGTAACGGAAGAGTCGGCGGCGGCGGAACCACGCACGGCGGTCCAATCCTGGTTGGGCTTGTGGAAAGACGATTGGAACAAAGGCGTCGTGGCCTGGGCCGGGGCGGCCATGAGAAGGTAGCAGGCGAGACATAGCACTTGCCACCCTCGTGACAAACCCACTGGCGAAAGAGTGCTTCGCGACACGGGCCTTTTGACCGAAATTTCCATTGCCACCCCCCGTGCTCCGGATTGTATCACCCCTTTCAAGAGTGGCGCGAACCTGCGCCTCCTCCTGCGCCTCCTAAAGACTGCGGCTCTCGATTTCAAATCCTTGCCCATGGGCGGCGGGCAAAGGCGTCCGGAAAACGGCCAGCCTGAACTCGCCTTTTGGTCCGCACTGGTTTCGCATCCTCTGGCTTCAACGGCTGGGCCAGCAAACCTTCGAGGAGCGATTGATTGGGGACTAGATGTTGTGGGTGAGGGCCTGTCTTGTAAGTTATTGAAAACAAACAAGTGGAAAAACAAATATTTGTTAAGTTATTGAAAATAAATAAGTTACTATGGTTGTGATTGGCTTTTCCCACTTATTATCGGGGATTGGTGGAATATCCACAATGCAAACCAAAACCGCGGGGGCGAAAGTTCAAATTATCCCCGACCGGCGTTGGTCATCGGTTGACAAGAACGGGGTTCTCGGGAGCCAACTTGGGCCGATCCAGTACCGCCTGAAGGACAGCGAGAAGTTCCTTGACGCTGATGGGTTTGGGGAGATAGCCGTCCATGCCCGCCGCCAAGCAGCGCTCCTTGTCACCCTGCATGGCGTGGGCGGTCATGGCCACGATGGGGAGGTGGGCTCCCGTCGCCACTTCCTTCTTGCGAATCGTTGCCGTCGCCTCGAAGCCGTCCATCTCCGGCATCTGGACGTCCATGAGGACCAAGTCGAAGCTTTCGTTTTCAAGACGCTCCAGTGCCTCGCGCCCATTCGCGGTGGTGACCACGTGGTGACCGTGCTTCTCCAACACGCGCGAGGCGAGTTGCTGGTTCACGAGATTGTCTTCCGCCAGCAGGATGCGAAGGGGCTTCCTTTCCTCGCGCAGCGAATGGTGGGTCACCAAGGCCGGCTTTTCCCCAGAGCGTTTCGAGCCCGTCACTCTCAGCAAGGCATCCAGCAGTTCAGCTTGGCCGACCGGCTTGCTGAGATAGCCCGCCAGTCCCAGTTCACGGCAACGTGCCGCGTCGCCGCGCTGCCCACCGGAGGCCAGCATCATGACCGTAGCGCCGGATAACTTCGGGTTCTTGCGGATTTCCCGCGCGAGCTGGAATCCGTCCATTTCCGGCATATCGTCATCGGTGAGCACCAGTGGGAACGGCTGTTGGGCTTCGAGTGCCTGAGACAAGATTTCGAGTGCCTGCTCGCCATTGTCGACCAGCGTCGGCTTCATATCCCAAGTGATGAGCAGGCGTTCGAGAATGCAGCGATTTGTCTGATTGTCATCCACCACCAAGGCTCGCATGCCTTTCAGTTGGGTCTTCTCCACGGGCAGTGGAGGCCCGGCGGCCTTGGAAATGCCGAAACGGGCCGTGAAATGGAAAGTGCTGCCTTGGCCGGCCACACTTTCCACCCAGATGCGGCCTCCCGTTATCTCTACGAGTTGGCGACAGATGCTCAGTCCCAAACCCGTACCGCCAAAACGCCGGGCCGTGGAGCCATCAACCTGGGTGAAGGCCTCGAAGATGCGCGGCTGCTGCTCGGCGGGGATGCCGATGCCGGTGTCCTCGACGCTGAAGTGAAGACTCATGGGCTCTTCCTTCATCGACTCCCGTTTCACCCGCAGGTTGATTTCTCCTCTTTCGGTAAATTTCAGGGAATTGCCGAGCAGGTTAACCAGAATCTGTCGCAAGCGGCTGGGGTCACCCGCCAGAGCTTCGGGCACATCAGGCTCGATGGAGCAGTTCAGCTCCAGGCCTTTCCGGTAGGTGCGCAGGGCCAGCGTTTTCAGAGTGGGCTCGATGCTGCCGCGCAGGTTGAATTCCAGGGTTTCCAGTTCGAGCTTGCCGACCTCAATCTTGGAGAAATCCAGGATGTCGTTGATGACGATGAGCAGTGACTCGGCGGAGGCCCTGACCATCCCGGCATATTCGCGCTGTTCGGAGTCCAAATCCGTTCCCAGGAGGAGATCGGTCATTCCCAAGACGCCATTCATGGGAGTGCGAATCTCGTGACTCATGTTCGCCAGAAACTCGCTCTTGGCCCGGTTGGCGGCGTCGGCGCGCAACGTCTCCTGTTCCGCGCGCGCCTTTTCCTGCTCGACGTGGGCCTTTTCCTGCGCGAGTTCTTTCGTGCGCGCCGCGACGGCCTCCTCAAGCGCCTGCTGAATCTGCTTTTGCCGAAGGTGCCGTTGGCGCAGGAGCAGGAGCACGATGACGGGCGGCGTCAAGCCCAACAAGCTCAGGATCCACCACGTGCGCCACCAAGGCGGTCGGATTTTGAAGGCAAATACCGCCGGCTGGTTGCTCCACGGGCCCCAAGCGTCGCGGGCTTGCACCTCCAGCCGATAATCATCGGGGGGCAACCCAGGGAATTGTAGCTCCTGCTGCGAAGTTTCCCGCCAGTCCGCAAAGAGCGGTTGCAGCCGATAGCGGAAAACCCTGGAGCTTTCGCGGGCAAAAGTGAGCGCCGAGTAACGCGCCGTCAGAGAATTGGAGGTATAGCTCGTCGAAATGTAGCGATCCTTCTCGACGAGTTTCTTCCCCAGGGTCAGTTGGGTGAAGATGACGGCAGGTGAGCGCCCCTGAGGTGTTAGAGGGCTGGGAGTGAAACGCGCCAAGCCGCCGCTGGTGCCGATCCACACCGTGCCGTCGGGCTCCGCCGCAAACCCTTCCAGATCGCAATCGTCCCAGATCAAGCCGTCATTATGGTCGTATTGATCCCAGCGGTCTCCGTTGAAGACGCGCACGCCTTGATCAGTTCCTGCCCACAATTGGCCGCGCGCATCGAAGCCAAGGACGTAAGTCATTTCCCCACGCAGCCCCAGTTCGCTGCCGTAGTGCGTCATGGAGAGACGTTCACTCTCTACTTGGACACGCGTCACGCTGCCGGAGTACCAATAACCCACCCAGAATTCGTTGGGCCGGGATGCGGCGACAGCCAAAACAACGTCGTGGCGCAGACCGTCCGCCGTGGTGATGTGCCGCCAGCGGCCTCCCGTCAACCGGAAGACCCCGGCGGCGGCGCCCACCAGAATGTCCCCGCCGGGCCCCTCGATTACGGCGTAGCAGCGAACCAAGGGCACTTCTTCCACGCGGTGGAAGAGTTTCTCCGGGAGTTGCGCGACATAAACACCGTTCTCCGTAGCCGCCCATATCCGCTGCGAGCGGTCGAGCGCCAGAGAGTAAACGATTAATCCTGCCAAGCCGCGATCCTGCTTGAACCATTCAGTGCGCCCGGTGCGCGCGTCGATGCGGGCCGCGCCATTGCGCTCGGTGCCCAGCCAGAGACTTTGGTCCGCATCCAGTTGCATGGAGTGGATCGGCACTCTCCCCACCCGCGTGTCTCTTTGCCAAGTCCACCAGTCTCCGCTCTTCCGTCCCGTAAACAGGCCGTCCTCCGTACCGGCGAGTACCGTGCCATTGCCCAGAGGCAGGATCTGGTAGATCAAGTCGCTCGCCAGACCGCTTTCGGAAGTAAAAGCTTCCCACTCGTCGTACCCTCTCCATCTTGCTAATCCATGGCCGGCCATGCCCAACCATATGGAGCCTTCGCGGTCGCGTAGCACGGAATAAGCCGGGCCACGCAAGCCCTCGCGACCGCCTACGGTGCGGAAGTGGCGTCCTTGGTAAATGGTCAGGCCGGCGACGGTGGGCACCAGCAATCTGCCTCTGCCGTCCACTTGCATCTGGCACCCGCCCGCCGTTTGCGGAAACCCTGGACTCGAGGCATCAAAGCGCGCGCTTCCCTGCCGCAGCACGGCGAACTTCACCAGGTCGTGCACCCACAAATCGCCCGCGCCATCGCGACGGATACTCGTCCAGTTTCCCTCCGGCAGGCCGACGGCCCGGCCCAACACGGTTACTCCCGCCTCGGTCATCCGGCACAAACTGGTGCCGCAACCGAACCACACCACCCCCCGTTCCAGGAAAACCCCGCGTGCCTCAGGTCCGCCTGCGCTGGCGGGCGTGGTGAGCAGGCGGAGAGCCAAGTGGCCGCTTCCGTCCGGGTTGGTGGCCTCCACCAGACCACTCTCCGTGGCAATCAAGGTTCGCCCCGTGCCGTCAAAAAGTATCCCACTGTAGCTGTCAACTCCTTGAGCACCCGGTAGCGGCACTTTTTCGAATTGCCCTCCGACCTGGTGATAGAGGCCCCCGCGGTATCCTGCCAACATGCTGCCATCCGGCGCCTCGCCGAGGCTCAGGACAACTTCGTGGGCCAGACCCTCCGCCGACCCGTAGCGCTGAAACCTTTGGCCGTCAAAACGGAACACCCCGCTCTCCGTTCCCGCCCACAGAAAGCCGGTCCGGTCCTGAAAGAGGACTTTCACCGCCAGATTGGTGAGGCCTTCCTCAGTTCCGTAGTAGCGAAAACTGTACTGCTGAGATCTCAGAGGCGTGGCGAGGGCGAGGCAGGCCACGATGGCTGCGAAGCACCGTCTCGCGTTGGGGCGGGGCTTTGACACATCGGATATATCGGCCAATTATCATGACTTCATTAAACGCTGGGTGGGACCCTCAAGCAGGAACAAGCGACTTGTGTTGGTTTTCGGTTGGCGTTCCTTGAATAGCAATGACTGACAACCTTTGCACCAAATGGGTTCACCTTTTCACCGGAAATTGTCGATAAGCGATGCGGGGAAGTGTGGGCAACCGCCGAATAGGAATGACGTCGTGACGCAGCGCGCTCTTCTGACCCCGTGGCCGCCCTCCTCCGATTATGGTTATTCCGATACTCCCCGCCATTGCGTGGTCATAGGCAAAACACTAGGGTTGACAACCTATTGTATCTTATTTGTTTTCATTGAATTAGACGCAATGCGCGTTCTTCTAATTTGTTTTCAATAAGTTAGCAGGACAACTGAAACTTTCTTCTTGCCGACACGCTCCCTCGGCGGACACAAAGTCCGCCAATTCTGGAAGGGTGAGGATTGAGATATAGGCGGGGCGGCACTTGGGAATCGGCCGGACACGATGAAGGCAGTGGCAAGTGACGAGTGGCGAATGACGAGTTAGAGCATGAGCCCCGCGTCCCGTTTCCCGTCCTTGGCCCCCTCGCAGTGCCCCGGCGCGGCAGCGAGTGACAAGTGAAGAGTGATGAGTGACGAGGTAATGGCCCCGAAGCACAAGCTCTGAGTACCGCCCACCCGTTCCCCCCCTCGCAGTGCCCCCGACACTCCCCCGCTTCGTTTATCGGCGGACGTGTGCAGCAATATGAAGGAATAATCTTGGTCGGCGGCGGGGCGGTTTAGGGCTTGGGATTCACGGTGGCGACTTCCAGCAGGCGCAGGAGGAATCAGCACTGCTTCCTGGGTATTTCCCCATCTACCGCCTACGACCTACCATGCAAATTTCTTCATCCTCTGCACCCCAACCGCCGATAACGATGCGGGGTAGTGTGGGCCGCGCGATAGGGAGAAAACGTGGCTCAGCCCCGCGCGGCGCGTCTGGCGCCGCGATCGCCGGCATGGTAGGTCCGAACCGCGTTCGGCCTTAGGGCGAGCGATCGCTCGCCCCAATGCCGCTCGCTGAATTGGCTCATCTTCTCACCGGAAACTGTCGATAAGCGATGTGGGGGAGTATGTCACGCGGGGGGTGGGTCGCAAGTGCCGCCATCTTCCCCGCCGTCGCAGGAGCCGCGGGGGCAGCGTGGCGTAAGGCCGAAGAGCGTTCGGCCCGGGGTGAACCCCGTTCAGCCCGTCGTAACCGTCGCCGGGGGCCCCTTCCGCCTGAGGGCGAGCGCGGGACGCAAATTTGGTTCAGAAAACTGTCGATCAGCGATGCGGGGGAGTGCGCGCGGCTGGGATCCTCACGTCGGGGCGGTTCCCGATCAGATCGGGACAGGTCGCGAACCGCCTCTCGTAGCGGTACCCCAGGTGGGTGCCCAGGCGTCGGCCCTGCCGCCTGAAATTGACTCATTTCGTCACCGGAAATTGCCGATAACCGAAGCGGGATAGTGTGGGCTGCGCGGTTGATCCTGAATTTCGATTGCCGATTGCCGATTTGCGATTGTCGGACGCGGCCCTGCCCGCCTGAAATTGACTCATTTCGTCACTGGAAATTGCCGATAACCGAAGCGGGATAGTGTGGGCCGCGCGGTTGATCGTGAATTTCGATTGCCGATTGCCGATTTGCGATTGTCGGACGCGGCCCTGCCCGCCTTTTCGCCCTCCGGCCTTGACCCCGGACTTCGGACTCCGGACCCCGGACTGTCTCTCCGCCACTCGCCACCAACCACCAGCCACTGCCCTTGGGCCGCCCCTGCTTGTGCAACGTGAAAGGTCAGGCGGATGCCCTTGGGCCGCCCCCACTTGTGCAACGTGAAAGATCAGGCGGAATGACGCCGCAAGGGTTAATATGCCTGAGAAAAAATCGGAAATATGGGTGTCCCGCTTTCCGTCGGGAACGGACCCAAAGCGGCAGCTTCGCGGCCGCAGTCCATATCAGTTCGTGAAGGCGGTGGGCCAGCCGCCGTGGGATTCGATGACTTGGTCGATTTCGGCCATCAGGTGGATCGTCTCTTTCAGGGCGACGACGATCTTCTGGTAGTGGGCGATGTCTTCTTCGGAAAGCGCCCGGCCGCGGCGGTCCTTCAGTCACTTCTCGCAGACCTGATAGCCGCCGATGTGGAAATTCCAGACGTTTTCGGCAACGCCTTCGAACCAGCATTTGGCGTTGATGCAGACTTTCCCGAGGCGCGAAGCGCTTTGGAGTGCGGCCGCGAAGCTGCCGCTTTTGTCTGTGGAATTTCTTGCCCCGCCGTCGACTGCGCTACCCGGTTTGCCGTTCGAACCCAAAGCGGCAGCTTCGCGGCCGCACTCCAAAGCGGCTTCGCCGCCGGCGCTTGCCCGCGTACTTCGTGATGTATTTCTCCAGCTTGGGGGATTTCATCAGGTGAAGGGTGTAGGAAAATCGTGTCCCGCGTTTCCTATCCGCCATGTTGAACGTCCTTATGGTGACGGGTGGCACAGGCAGGAGTGCCCGTGCCACCCACGTCACTCGTGTCGCAGCGCCACCATGGGATGCACTTTCGTAGCGCGCTGTGCGGGAACGAAGGCAGCGACGAGCGCACATACGGCAAGAACCATCGCCGCCAAGCCCAGAGTCAGCGGGTCCCACGCTTTAACCGCATAGAGCATGCTGGCCAGCGCACGCCCGCCGGCCAGGGCAGCCGGAATCCCGATGGCCAGTCCCAGGGCAACCAACCCCAGCGCCCCACGCAGCACCAGCGCCAGAACGCTCTTGCGGTCGGCCCCCAGCGCCATGCGGATGCCGATCTCGTTGGTTCGACGCGCCACGGAATAGGCGGTAACACCGTAGAGTCCAACGCAGGCAAGAATGAGGGCCACCGCGCCAAAAAGTTCGGTGAGCCGCGCCACCAGCCGATCCGCGTTAAAATTTTGGGCCACCTGCTCCGTCAAACTCTTCATGTCAAGGACCGTAAGGTTGGGATCAATGTCGGCGAGCGCTCGCCGCACTTCGGGGTTCAAATTCTCCGGCCTTCCGGCCACACGCAACTCGATAGCGCCCATGTAATGGGAATTCTCCAGCCAATACAGCTTGGGATCCTTCGATGTTTGGAGGAAAGGCAGGAAGAAAGTGGCATACGCGGGCCGGCGCGCCTCCTGATATTTCGCGTCTTCTACGACACCCACGATTTCATACTCATCGGGGCTATGGAAGCCCAGGTGTTTTCCGATGGGGTCCTGATTCGGCAAAAACTTGCGAGCGAAGGTCTGATTGATTACGGCAATTTGGGGCGAAGTCGGAGTGTCCGCTTCCGTAATCACGCGGCCGCGCAGCAGACGGGTGCCGATGGTTTCAAAATATTGCGGGCTGACGCGGTCAAACGAGGCATTATCCCGCTCATCCAGCGGGCGCCCTTCAATGTGAATATCATCGGCCCAGTTCATGCCTTGCATCGGGCTATAGAGCGAGTAGGCAGCGCTCAGCACGCCGGGAACCTGGAGGAGGCGCTGCGGGAGTTGCTGGTAAAGGGCATAGAGTTTCTCCGGCGTGTACCCTGCAAGAGCCGGGTTAACCCGGGCGATGATGCGGCCCTGGGTTTCAAAACCGAACTTCTGGTTCTCGAGGTTGCGAAGAGTTTGAGTGAGCAAGGCAGCCCCGATCAGCAGCACCTCCGAAAGCGCAACCTGGAATACCACCAGTGATTTGCGCGGCAGGGAGGAGCGGTCACGCGTGGAGCGCCCGGCGCCCCGCAGCGCCTCGGCAGGATCGGAGTGCGAGGCCACCCAGGCGGGCGCCACGCCGGAAACCATGCCGGTAAGGAGGGACACCGCAAATGCGAAACTGAGGACGGGCAAGGAGGGATGGGTGCTGATGGGGACGTACTGGGCGCCGCGGAAAGTGATTTGCAGGATGGCCTGCGCGCCGCTCCAGGCGACGATGAGCCCGGCGGCGCCGCCCAGCACCCCGAGCAAGATGCTTTCCGTGAGCATCTGGCGGATCAAGCGCCGGCGTGGCGCGCCCAGCGCGGTGCGAATGGCGGTTTCAGTGCGGCGGGCGGCGCCGCGCGCCAGCATCAAATTGGCGATGTTGGCGCAGGCAATCAGCAGCACCAGGCCGGAAATGGCCATGAGCAGGCGAAAATCCAGGACGGAATCGGCTTCCAGGCGGGCCACGCCGCGCCCGCCGGGCGCAAGGACAATGTGCTGCTCGCCGATTTCTGAGCGGTTACGGTCTGTAAGGTCCGGTTGGGCGCTTTGCCAATGTTGCAACTCCGCCGTCAATTCGGACTGCACGCTGGCCGGTTGCGCGCCGGGTTTCAGCCGGCCCATGACGTAGAGCCAATGCTGGTCGGCGTGGTTCAATAGGGAATGTTCGCCATTCAGGGTCGGCTCGGCGGAAAGGGGAAGCCAAAAATCCGGCGGGTCGGGCCGCAACGTATCTCCGAAGAATCCGGGCGGCGCGATCCCGGCGACGGTGAAAGGCATGGTATTGATAATGAAAGTTGCCCCGATCACAGAGGGATCAAATCCAAAGTGCTCCTGCCAGGCACGGTAGCTCATCACCGCCACGGGTGGAGCGCCTGGCCGGTCGTCGGTCGGCGCGATCAGGCGTCCGGCGGAGGCGGAGACGCCGAACAGGGTGAAGTAATTTCCGGACACGAATTGGCCCACGTACGCTTCCGCCAGGTGGGAGGCGCCGCCGCGCCGCACGCTCAAATCTCCCAACCCTCCCTGGAAGGCGGCCATCTGACTGAACTCGGGGGTGTGATCGCGAAACTGCTGATACAGGGAGTAAGAGTAAATCCCCCAGTTACCCTGAAATCCCCCGATCACGCAGCAGTTGTCGTCGTTGCCGACGCGATAGAGTTCGTGGGGATTCGCGACCGGCAGCGACTTCAGCATCACCGCGTTAATCAGCGTGAAGATAGCCGTGTTGGCGCCAATGCCCAACGCCAGGGTCACCACGGCGACCACGGTGAAGCCGGGATTCTTGCGCAGCATGCGCAGGCCGTAGCGAATGTCCTGCCAGAGGCTGGCCAGAAAGTTGCCTCCCCCGGCTCCGCCCGGCACAATGGGCTCTTGCCTCACCTGCTGTTCGACCTTTTCCAACCCTTTGGCCAGAAGCTTCTCCTCGCTGATTTCTTCGAGAGCCAAGCGATGAGCTTCGGCTTTCGTGGTTCCACCCGCCAGCAACTCGCGGTAACGATCCTCCAAGTGCTGCGCCACTTCCTCAACAATCTCCAACTCGCGCTCGGGCGGCAGCTTTAAACTGGCAAGCTGCCTCGCGATCTCTTCCCTCCAATCAGGCATGCTCGACTCCCGCAATGCGGTTGATGGCGGCGGCAAATACTTGCCAACCCTTCCGCTGTGACGCCAGAACCTTCCGCCCCTCCGCGGTCAGGCGGTAATAGCGCCGCCGCCGCTGTCCGGCCTTTTCCACCCAGCGGCCTTGCATCCAACCACGCTTCTCCAGGCGATAGAGCAGCGGGTAAAGCGACGCCACATTGAAGCGCACCGCGCCGCCGGAACGCAACTCGATCAGCTTGCTGATTTCGTAGCCGTGACGGGGCCGGACTTCCACCAGGGAAAGAATCAACAGTTCGGCGCTACCCTTCTTCAATTCTCGATCCAGGACTCGCGTATCCATATATGACATAGCAACATATTGTACAAACAAAGTTCCTGAGTCAAGAGAGATTATAGGTTCCCCTCAAAGCGGACCCTCAGCCGCGGCGAAGTTGATGAAGAAACCATGATCCGGCGTGGATTGGGTGCTGTCCTAATTTGAACGTACCGCCGCCATCTTGGCGGCTCCGGTGCCGGCTGGAAGCCGGCGGTACATCGGAAATTAGGACAGCACCCTGGATTGTTAACACTTCTTCCCCTGCCAACGTCTATTATCATTGGGTGGGGATTTGCTGCGGATGGCCTCTACGTCAGGAGAGGGAGTTAACTTGCTCGCGGCGGGCTTGGGGAATCGGCCTGGGAGGGAGCAATCCGCGCCGGAGGCCTCCGAGGACGCCATGTTCGTCAGCGCGGCGCGTGCCGGCGACCGGGCAGCCTTCGGCCGCCTCTACGATCGCTACGCGCGGATGGTCCACGGCGTTCTGCTTGCCAAGGTCCCTGTGGGCGAGGTGGATGACCTCGTTCAGGATGTCTTCCTGCTGGCGCTCCGCCGCCTGTCATCCCTGCGGGAACCCGCAAGCTTCGGAGCGTGGCTGGCGGCCATCGCACGCAATCGGGCGAACGACTATCACCGGCGGTCAGTGCCCGAGGATCAATTGGCGGATGAACCATCTGAGGACGATAACGAGCGCGCAAGTGTTAGCGCCGATCACCAAAGCCCGGCCGCCGCAATTCTTGACGCCATTCGGGCCCTGCCGGACGCCTATCGCGAGACTTTGATTCTGCGCCTTGTGGAGGGCATGACCGGCCCGGAGATTGCCACGCGCACGGGCCTGACGCACGGCTCGGTGCGCGTCAATCTGCATCGCGGCATGCAGCAGCTTCGCGCCAAACTGAGCCCCCACCCAAACAGCAATCGGCCAGAACTGGAGACGCCGTAATCATGGATACGGGAAATCACCGAACGGATAACGAACCGCTGGCAAGCCGCGACGACTATCTGTGGGATGGCTCGGGCGAACCCGACCCGGAAATCCAGAGGCTGGAAGGGCTGCTCGGCAAGTTTCGACATCACCGTCCCGCCCCCGCATTTCCTGAGATTGCCGGCGAACGGCGCTGGACCTTCTTTCCGTGGCGGCTGAGGCTGTTCCCCGTTTTGGCGACCGCAGCCGCTGCCGTGGCGGTTATCTCTGTCTTGATATTTCTCCTGCCGGGAAAGAAGCCGGCCCCGGTGACGGCGGCGGGTTGGGATGTGTCCCGCGTGGCAGGAACGCCCCACATCGGTCCCCAGGCCATGAGCGGGAAAGAAGGAACCAGCCGGCTCGGCGTTGGCCAATTGCTGGAAACCGACCCTCAATCGCGGGCCAGCCTTCAGAATGACGATACCGGCCAGATCGAGGTGGACCCGAGCACGCGTCTGCGCCTGCTGACAATGAACGCCGGCCTGAAACAGATTGCTCTTGATCGCGGCACCATTCATGCTTACATCTGGGCCCCTCCGGGTCAGTTCGTCGTCGATACGCCATCGGCAATGACGGTGGACCTCGGTTGCGCTTACACCCTGCAGGTGGACGATTCCGGCGCAGGGCTGGTGCGCACATCGCTGGGCTGGGTTGGGTTCAAGCTGAATGGCCACGAGTCCTTCATCCCCGCCGGCGCCGCTTGCGCCACCCGGCCGAATGTCGGCCCCGGCACACCGTACCTCGAAGATGCTTCCGACAAATTCCGCGCCGCCTTGACGAGATTCGATTTCGAGGACAGCACGCCGCAGCAACGCGCGGAGGATATGACGATCGTGCTCGGCGAGACCCGCCCACGCGACGCCCTCACGCTGTGGCATCTGCTGGCGCGCGTCGATGAGCCGCAGCGAGGCCTGATCTACGATCACCTGGCAAAGATTGCCCCCCCTCCCGCCGGCATCACGCGAGAAGGAATCCTGCGCCTCGATCAGCCCATGCTGGACCGGTGGTGGAACGAACTGGGCTTTGACGATATCGCGGTCTGGCGCCATTGGGAGCGCTCCTGGTCGGGATCGGCCACACCCGCTCGCAAGAACTAAGCTGGTACTGCTGGCTTGCGCAGATCGAAGCTCTGCAGATTTTGATAGGGGTAGGGAGAATCGATTGAATTCGAGTCCCCCTCCCTCCGAACCGGACGGGCGGATCTCCCGCATCCGGCTCTCCAGTCGGTGGTTTTACCTGCGAGAGGACTGACAAGCGGTGGCATGAG
>Ga0326728_10013930_pt1 | contig 17272 bp, 11 predicted proteins | sample MB3enrmetagenome_FD_207602 | JGI IMG/M metagenome (GOLD analysis project Ga0326728, IMG submission 207602) | Lab enriched peat soil microbial communities from McLean, Ithaca, NY, United States - MB31MN | ecosystem: Environmental > Terrestrial > Soil > Wetlands > Peat | place: USA: New York... | reverse complement strand
CCTCAAGCCCCTTACCTGTCCTAACCTTGCGCAGAAGCCTCGTACCCACGTAAACTCTAGATGTGCACGGAGTCTCAACATGGGCACACATCAGGTCAGCGCTCGGTAAACATTCCATACTCCTACGACAGGAGGTCACATGCAACGGCGTTCTTTCCTGCAATCGGTCAGTTTGGGGGGAGCTGCGGCTCTGGCGGCAACCTCGAAGGCGGGGGCGTCTGCCGCGCCTTCTCCCATGAAGATTACCCGCGTCCGTTTCTACCATAACCCCAACTCTCCCGAACATTTCAACCAAAGTTTCCACATCGTGACCGTTGAAACGGACGCGGGCGTCACGGGCATCGGTGAGGGCGGCTCGCGTGACACCATCTCACAGTGCGCCGCCATGATTATCGGCGAAGACCCGTTCCACATCGACCATCTGTGGCAGATGATGTTTCGCGGCCACTTTTATCCCGCCGGGCGCGAAAAACTCGACGCTCTCGGCGCCATTGACCTTGCTCTCTGGGACATCAAAGGTAAAGCTCTGGGGGTGCCCGTCTACGAATTGCTCGGAGGCTTTTCGCGCGACCACGTGGAGTGTTACTCGACGGGTTTCCCAAGCCGGGGAAGCCTGAAGGAAACCGCCCGCGCCTGCCTCGAGGCCGGCTTCCGGGCTTTCCGCTATGCTACGGCGGACCCCCCAACAGGCCAGCCCTTCAACTCCCATCAGGCGGTGCGGAAGACATATGAAGACTGTGTGGAGATACGCGAAGGGGTGGGAAAAGACGGCGATTGGTCGCTGGATTATCACACCCGCCTCGACTTCCCCGATGCCGTGCGGCTCAGCACCCTGATCGAGCCGCTCGAGCCTTACTTCGCGGAAGATCTCATCCGGTCTGAAAATGTCGAGGCTTATAAGGAACTCCGCGCCCACGTCAAAGTCCCCATCGCGGTCGGCGAACAGTTCGGCGCCCGATGGGACATCAACCAATTAATCGAGCAGCAACTCATCGATTACGCCCGCGTCACTCTGCCCAATGTGGGAGGCATCACTGAGTACATGAAGATCCTCGCCCTTTGTGAGACGCACTACGTGGGCCTGATTCCACATTTCACCGGACCAGTGTCGGAGGCTGCTCTGGTCCATGCTTGCGGAGCGTTCTCGGGGCCGGTGTTGATGGAAATGACCGGCGAGGGGAAGACTTCTTACCCTCATTTGCCGGAGTGCTACGACTTCCGCAACGGCAAGATGTGGCCGAATCGCCGTCCGGGACTCGGCGTGACCTTGGATACCAAGCCGCTGCAACTCGCGGCCGAGATTACGGAACGCTCGCGGCCCATCCCCATCTTCCATAGGCCCGACGGGTCCATCACGAACTGGTAAGCTCTTCCTTTGGAGTGCGGCAGCTTGCTGCCGCTTTGCCCCGGCGAGCTTGCTCGCATTCATCACCACTTGGGGCGCGATTCCGACCAGCAAGCTGGTCCTGCCCACGCGGAAAAGTGGCAGCAAGCTGCCGCACTCCAAAGCAGAGCCGCACACCTCAAAATCGGAGGTCTACCGCCGCTCCAGGTAGAATGATAGATGGGATTGCTACGGGACTAAGCATATGGGGCCTTGCAAAGTCAGCAGCCAGTGTAGAAGGTTTCCCTCTCGATGGCAGAACGTTCGAGCCGCCGCTCTGCTTATCACCCTGTCGGCAGTCCTTGTCCCAGCCGAAGCAGGCCCGCCGTCCGGGGCTTTTCCACGCCAAGATCTTATCCGCGCCCTCAAACACCTCGAGCAGACGCTGGGGTTCCGGCGCACCAAGAGCTTCTCACACTTATCAGACAAAAGCGCTGCCTCCTATCGTTGTTACTACACCGGAAGATTGGAACTGCCCGAATCGTACCTGGGCTTGCAGCTCAAGCAGGGTACGAAAGATGGCTGCGCCCTCGATCCCGAGAAATACGATGTCTTCTTTTATCCGATTGAGGCGGTCGGAAATGGCAAGAGTCCCGTGACAACTTCTCTCCAGCGCGACTCGACGGAGAGATTACTCGCAGTGGTCGCCCATGAGGATTTCCACTCGAGCGCCGGAAAACTCCCCGCCACCATCACCGAACCGGCAACCACACTGGTGGGTCTGCTTACTGCGAGCGAGCTTGCACGAGAGGAGCTTGGACCAGATTCGGACGTCTATCGAAACCTCTCAAGAGAGCCTGAGCTCTTCTTGCGCAAGGCGGAACGGGTGGCTCGCTATCACGCCAAGCTTGGCAAGTTGTACGCTGGCGTGCGCTCGGGGGAGGTTTCGCCGGCGGAGGCCCTGGCTCAAAAAGAAAAGCTCTTCGAGGAGATCCAAGAAGAATGCAAGGCGATCACTGCCGCTCCGAAATCCTTCAACAAATGCCTTTCGGCCAACAACAACGCCGGCCTGGCATTCGACATGACCTACGCCAAGTATTATCCGCTGATGTACGAACTTTATCTGGCCCTTGGTCAAGACCTCAAGGCCACCGTCCGCGCCACGAAAGAGGCGTTGGCAGTGCGATCAGAGCCGGAAGCCCTCCGGCGGCTTCAAAACCTCATCAAAGAAAGAGGAGGACACGTGGCAGCAGCAACTCAAGTATTGCTCCACGAGCACGAAGCTGCCGAGCGTAATTCAGATTGTCTGGGTCACAATGTGGAGCTCCCGCGGCTTGTCGGGATTGAGTCCTTTCACCTCGGCTAGCGAGGCAGCAAAAAGCTGGCCCGGCACGATGTAGGGGATGGGCGTATAGAGTTCCGGAACAGGATCAGGGATGCGAATCACTCGCCCGGCCCCCGGTATGCGCGCATCCGGGGAAGAAAATACCAGGGTCTCCGCTTTCAGGGCGTGCAGGTGCGCCGTCAATTTCAAAAGTTCCTGAAATGTCTTGCCGGGTGGCATGAAGACCAGCGCGGGGAAGTCCGGCTCGATCATGGCAATCGGTCCGTGAAGGAAGTCAGCCGAGGAGAATCTTTCCGCCACAACGTAGCAGGTTTCCATCAGCTTCAAGGACAACTCGTAGGCGTTGGCCATGTTAATGCCGCGACCCACCACCACGCAGCGGCGCATGTAACGGTAGCGCTCGACCACCGCCTTGATTTCCGGCCCCAATTTGAGCACCTGCTCGACTCGGTGCGGGATTTCGCTGACATCGCCAAGAACTATCTGAGAGCTCAAGCTCGAGGCCAACAGGTAGAGCAGCAGCAGTTGACCGGTGTAGGTCTTGGTCGCCGCCACGGAGCGCTGCCTCCCCGCATGGACAAGGAACACTTCGTCCACCAAACCGGCCATTGTCGAACGGGCTTCGTTGGTGATGCCGAGTGTGTAGGCGCCCGTACGCTTCGCCGACTTGAGCACCAGATTGATATCCGTTCCTTCACCCGATTGCGAGATGCCCACCACCAGAGCCTGGCGAAGATCCAAGCGCGCGTGGTAGAGGGTGTGAACCGACGGAGAACACATTGAGACGGGGATGCCCGTGGTCAATTCGAGCAGGTAGCGTCCAAAGAGCGCGGCATTGTCGGATGTCCCCCGCGCCACCAGGACGATGAGCCGGAAGTTCTGTTTACGGGCGAAGTCGGCGAAAGCCCGGGCGTGGTCGCGCTCGGCGGCCAGCGTGCGCTTTAGCGCCAGGGGCTGCTCCAGAATTTCCTTCATCATTTTAGACATAATGCACCTCGGATTCAGATCGTTCAGATTACCAACGCAAAGGCCAGAAATCGTGCCACGCCACCAGGGGCCGTCCGCAACCGGAGAGTTCCGCAAGGCAGGGCGGCCGCCAAAAGAAAAACCGCCTCGTTAAGCCGCCAGTTCGCGCGCCATGGCCAGGGCGCCTTCGACGGGCTGACGCTGCAAAAGCCGCACGCGCGCGCGGGGCAGGCGCCGGTGCACGTAGCGCGCAAAGCTGCGCCGCAGGATTGGGCTGGAGCGGAAGACGCCGCCGGCACAAACGATAGGGAGCGTTCCGCGCCCCCCCAGACGTCGGGCCAGCGCCAGGGCCAACTGTGCGAGGTCGGCCCCGGCCTGGGCACACAGACGTCGCGCCACTCGATCGCCTTGGCGGGCCGCATCCGAAACCAGCGGGAAGAGCGCGGCCACTTGCTGTATTTCAAGCTTCTTCAGCACGATTTGTGTAATCACAGAGAGTTTTAGGGCCCGGCAAATTCTGGAGGTCAGCACAGTCCGCTCGCCGCGCCCGTCGAAGTCGTGCAAAGCCGCCATGATGGCCTTCCGTCCCACGTCATAGCCCGCCCCAGCATCGTCAAACGAAGCGCCCCAACCACCTGCACGCAGGGTTTGGCCTTGTTGGTTACGCGCGTAGGCGATGGAACCCGTCCCCGAGACCACGATCATCCCGGCAGCGGCTCCCAGGGCAGCGTCGAGAGCAATCGCCGCGTCCGTCGCCAGGAGATGATGCTGCGCGGGGATGGCCTTGCGGAGCCACGCCAGCAGCGGGTGGCTCACACCCGCACGGTCCACTCCCGCCACACCGGCGCAAACGGCCTCAAGCAAAGCTTTCGGGCGACCTCGCCCTCGAGCGGCTCCAAAAACGGGAGGCTTATCGCCAGCGGCCACAGTTGGAATCTTTCGCAGGACCGCCCGCGCTGCCCGTAAGAGCTCTTTCTTGGCGGCTTCCATTCCCACTTTCGTCGGGTTCGAAGGCCCGGCCTCGGCCTTAGCGACAATATGCCCGCGCTCGTCACCCAGCCAAGCTTGGGTGCGGCTACCACCACCGTCGATACCAAGGTAAAGAGCCATATCCGAAAACTAGCACGACCATTATGCGCGATTTGTCGTGCAGATTTCCAGTTGGTTCGGGTAGGGCGGGCGTCTCGCCCGCGCTACATCCGGGGTGGATTTTTTCTGCACCTGTTGAGCAGCTCTTTACGTATATTCGGATGGAGAGGTTTTGCCGATGTTGCGACTGCTATGGGTTCTGATGCTGGCCCCGCTGGGGGTGCTGTCCGCCGGCGACAAGCCTTCGCTATCGGTGGAGGAGATCATGGCTCGCGTGGCCGCCAACCAGGACCGGGGGCAGACGGCGCGCGCTGAATACGTCTACCAGCAGCGCATCCGGGTGGCAACCCTGCGGACCAACGGCAAGCTGGTACGCGAGGAAACAGCCGATTACTTGGTCACTCCCACGCCGGACGGCACGAAGAAACAATTGAATCATATCGACGGCCGTTACTGGCGCAAAGGGAAGTACCTGGAATTTCACAGTGAGCCCGTGCCCGAGCCTGGCAGCCTGGACGGCGATCTTGTGCACGACTTTCGCGAGGACCTTTCCAATGACCGGTCGAAAGACGGTCTTGGGCGCGATCTCTTTCCACTGACCTCCAGGGAGCAGAAGCAGTATCTCTTCGAGTTGGAGGGAGAGGAGACAGTTCAAGGGCGAAAAGTGTATCGCGTGAGGTTTCGTCCGCGTGACAAGAATGAGCTGACCTGGGCTGGCGAAGCGCTGATCGACCAGGAGGAGTTCGAACCACTGAGGGTATACGCGAAATTATCACGCAAGATCCCGCTCTTCGTCAGGACCCTGCTGGGCACCGATTTGCCTGGATTGGGCTTTAATGTCCAGTACCGGAGATTTGACGAAGGGGTCTGGTTTCCGGCGAGTTTCGGTACTGAGTTCCGCTTGCGTGCCGTGTTCTTTATCAACCGCGACATCACCGTATCACTGGAAAACTCCGCCTTCCAGCGAGCCAAAGTGCAAAGCAAGATTGTAGATTTCCAGCCTGTAAAGTAAATTCTCTCTCTTCTGCTATGACCGTTAATTGTTGGCTTGGGCAAGGTGTTGACTCCTTGCGCACTTGACAAGAGAGGCTTCCCGGCGTTTAATGAGTTTTGCTGGGCGAAACGACGTAAGTAATTTTCAGATGCCCGACTCTCAGTCAACAGTGAATAAGCCATCCAGACGATGTTTTTGACTATCTCAAGTAAGCCAGTGGGCAAGCCATTTCATGCACTCTCCACGGATTATTTTCGGCTGCTTGTGGCGCGAGTCATCGGTTGGCCTTTGGTCAAGAGTCGTTGCTTGTTCTTGGAGGACGCATGGAATTGCGACGGGATCCCATTACGCAAAACTGGGTGATTCAGGAGGACGGCGAGGGCCCCTGGCCCAGATTTGCTGCTTGCCCCTTATGCCCCGGCCAGGAAGCTCTTTCCCCCCAGACGATCTACTCGCATGGGAACGGCAATGGCTGTTGGCAAGTCCGCGTAACGCCCCACTTGCGTCCCCTCTATCGAATTGAAGGGGAGGCGCAACGTCGGGCAGAAGGCCTCTACGACAAGATGCGCGGCTTGGGTGCCCACGAAGTGGTTGTCGAGTCGCCGCGTCATGATGCCTCGCTTTCGCACCTGCGCGACGAAGACGTTGCTCAGGTTTTGCGAGCCTACGTGTCCAGAATTACGGACCTCAAGAAGGACCGCCGTTTCCGTTACGTTACCGTCTTCCGTAACCAAGGCGCCTTGGCGGGACAGGATCTCGAGCACCCCCACTCACAGATTACGGCTACTCCCTTCATTCCCAGGAGGGTTGTCTACAAGCTGCGTTCGTTCCAACAGTACTTCGCACTCAAAGAACGGTGCATTCTTTGCGACATTTCCGCACAGGAAATCTCCCACCAGGTGCGCACGGTCGAGTGGGACGATCAATTCGTGGCCTTCTGTCCATTTGCTTCACGGGTATCTTATGAAACCTGGATTCTGCCCCTTCGCCATCATTGTTCCTTCGAAGAGGACCTCGCCACTTGGGAGCGCCAATTGCAACTGGCCCGCTTTCTGAAGTCGATACTGCGGCGGATCGAGTCGGTGGCCCCCGCGTTTCACCTGGTCCTTTACACTACCCCCAACGTAGCTGCAAAATTCGACCGGAAAGAGCACTGGTTGACCCTGGTGGACGATTCTCACTGGCACTTTGAGATCCTGCCGGCGAGCCAGCCCAAGTCCAAGTCGTATAGCGTGAAAGAGGTTTTTTACAATTCCGTCCGGCCGGAACTGGCGGCGGAAGAATTGCGCAACGCCTGTACGAAAATCGCGGACAAAGCCTGATTTTCCTTTCTGCGAACCCACAAACCCGCTGTAGCGCTGACCCCGCGCCTGCGCGTTCGGCACCTTTCGTGTCTTTTGCGCTCCCCTGCTTGCTGACCTAAAGGTCAGCGCTACAGCGCGTGCCCGCTCCCAACGACGGCGTCGGCCTCCCAGTGCAACCTCAATCCTCCACGGTGGGTAAGGCGTCCATCCCATGTCGCCGGGCCTCGTGCTGCATCAGGCGTGTCAATTCCAATTTGGTTTCTTGCGGCAGGCGCGAGGGCGTATATTGCTCGAGCAGCCGCGAGACCTCCCGCGTCGCCCGCTCCCTCAGAGTCAATCGGCCCCCTTCGAGCCATCCCCCCAGATTGGCGCGATCGATGACCGGGCCGGGGAAGGTAATCTCCTCGCGCAGGTGGCGGCGGGTGTGGTCAGCGATCAGCAGAGACTTTTCGCGTCGCAATTCCTGAAAGAGGGGAAGCGCCGGGAAATCCTCTCGCGGCTCAATGCCGCGCAACAGGCGGTAGGTCATGCCACAGATCTCGTTATCGACGACCAGCTTCTCCAGGCTCAGGCAGCTTTCAAAATCCAGCATTCCCGGCCCCGAGATGCTGTTGATTCCCGAGAGCGCCGCCATGAGCGCGCCCATGCCCGCCTCCAGCCCGGCCTGCGCGTCCAATTGCTTCGCGTCGCTGAGGGCGATGTAACTCTGGGTGGGCATGCCCAGGCGCTTCCCGATCTCGCTATTCGCGCAGTCGAGCATCATAGTCTCCACCGCGCCCATGGGAGTGGTCCCGAACCGCATGTCGAAGATGGCAGGCGAGCCGCCGTACAAGAGCGGATGGCCGGGATTCACGAGTTGGCTGATCACCACCCCGCTCAGGTTTTCGGCAGTTTGTTGAACAAGGCTCCCTACCAAGGTGACGGGGGCCACAAGTCCGGAAAGCGGCATGGATATCAGTTCCACGGGAATCGACCAGCGGGCGCAGTCCACCAGATTCTGGCTGGTCACGTCGCTCCACTTGAGCGGCGCGGTGGGGCAAACGGAGAAAATGCTCAGCGGCTTGGAGCGCAGTGCACGCTCGTCTCCGCGCACGGTCACTTGCAGGTCCTTCATGATCTCGAACCCCTCGATTGTAAAGGCCCCCGTAACCACCGGCTTCTCGCCAAACAACAGGCTCAGATAGAGCCGGTAGCTGTCCGAGATCTTGTCGTGAACGTCGGCGGGGATCAGGGCGGTGCTTTGGGAAGCGAGGTGCGGCAGACCGCTCGTTACCTTCGCGTAGTTGACGTAGTCCGCCGTCGAAGGCCGGCGCAATTCGCCGCTCCGGTTGTCCAGGATGTTGAGGGCGGTCGAGCCGGGCGTGAAGTAGACGTTGTCGCCCTGGAAGTCATGAGTTTCGTTCCCCAGGACATCGTAGAGTTTGAAAGAGTGCGGGACGGTAGCGAGCGCCCGGTCGATGAGGCCTTCGGTTAAACGGGCGTTCGAGTTGTGATCGTCAACATCCGCGCCATGCTCCGCCAGCATGGCCAGAACGGGCTTATTGTGAATCTCGAAACCGAGCTTGCACACGACCTCGCGCGCTTCCGTGATGATTCGATCGATCAGTTCGTCCTCGAGCAGTCTAAGAATTGGTCTCATTCGTTTCCTCAGGATGGGTTGGTAGCCCAAACCTGCTCTTTAGGTCTGCGGCCCTTCGGCGCGTCGTCCACCCAAAAGCCGCCGACCTTGGGAAGCAGGTCTGATTGGCTCTCTACATTACCATGACAACGGCCGGCTGGCGCCTTCCCGACCGTGGGCTGTTTGCGTCCATAAGAACCCACGGTCAACGAAGTCTTGCCGTGGATACCCGCTCGATGCCACAAAAAGGTGGATTTCTGACCAGTTTTTGAGTTCGTTTGGCCATTTTTGCATGCAAAAACCAGTTCGTTTTGAACACTCCAAAAATACTAAGTCCTGTGTTTGCAATAGATAGCTGAGTTCGTTCCCTCTATTTAGTATCTTTTTTCGATTTCTTCCTGATTTCCCCTCTTTGCCGGCTCCGTTCCGCGTTCCCTTGGCGAGCTCGCTGGCCCGCACCTCCTTACGGACACCGCAATAGGCTACAACAATTTGGGCCTCCTGTCAAGGACAAACTTGCCGCGGTGGAGCGCAGAACTCAGGTTTCTTGAGTCCGAGGCTCTGCGGCTTGCCCAGGTTCGCCTCCCCCGCAACGCCATCGGTTAATCAGCATTATCGAGTTGACCCTGACGGATTTTGTCAGCAGCGATGCGGTGTGCGGGTGGGCTGGGACACAGATGGCCTTAAAGTGACCGGGAAGAAAGGAGCGACGGAGCCCCGGACCAAATGGTACTGGACCATATGGTACTTGGGCGGAGACGCCAAACGGCGCTAGAATGCAACCCGGAGAGGTAGGTCACCAGATTAGAACCGGGGACCTCGGGACCGGAGGTCCGCGTTACTCGTCATTAACTCCGCGCGCGGTGGCTTTCCCAATCATGCGCCCTAGAGCTGAAAGACACGACCTACGACGGGTGCTGCTCTTCAGTGTTGCCGGCAAATCCACGCCGAGGGATTTCATACATGAAACGAAGAACTTTCATTCAAACTAGCTTAGCGGCGGCTGCATCCCTATACGGGCAGGGCGCTGCGCTCCCTGGCGGTGGGCCCATCGTGCTATCGGACTCCCTGCTGCGATGGGACCTCGAGGCGGGGCCGGCGGGGCTTCAAGCGAAAGGGTTCCAAAACCAGCTTAGCGGGCGTTATGTCTCTTTTGCGCGTTCGCAGGAGATCTCGCTGACGTTTTCCGCCTCTCGACAGCGCATTGAGATTCCCTGGTGGAAATGGAGGTTAGGCGAGGAAGCTGCCGCTGACCCCGAAGCGCCTGATCCGCGCGGGCTGCATCTCGGCTATCACCTTCCTGCCCTTCCCGAGGAAACCCACTGGGGTGGAGCAGACAATCTTTACCTTCACGAGGCAAGAGGACTGGGGAAGCCTCCCAGCCCCAGCTATCCCGGCTACGCGTGGTTTCGGCAACACTTCCCCCTGCCGGAGGACGCCCGGAACGAGGAGATCGTCTTGGCGTTGGGAGGCTACGACCAAGAGGATTGGCACCGATATTGGATCTACGTGAACGGGGTTGTCGCGGGAAGGCGGGTGAGTTCCGGCCGCTGGCGCGAGCCCGGCATGTTTTCCCTCAAACCCGGTTCCGAGGCGCACCGAGCTCTGTCTTTTGGGGAAGGCAGCCGCAACACGCTGGCGATATGCGTCCGGGGCTACGACAAGACATTTGGCGGCCGCCCGCGCAACGTGATGGACCGTACTCTGTTCGCTTCCAACCTGGTGGATCAGTTCGTCTCGGTAGGCACTCCTTATCGTACGGTCTCCGAATTTGCCGTGCAGGGGCTCCGCAAGTATGGTGCGGGCGAAACTCCGGGAGTGAGCATCTCTCTGCGCAACGAACCAGAGCAGATCGAAGTTGAAGCCCATTACGAGTTAAACCGCTTCACGCGGCGAAAGTGGCTGCACATTAAGAATGCCGGAGGCGCCGACCGCTTGCTGCTGGACGTGACGATGGATGATGCACACCTCGAGGAGCCGGTGGAGGAAGGAGGTTACGGCTTTCCAGTACTTATTGGAGGCGAAGCGTTCTGCGGCATCGAATACCCGACCGCCCTCAATCAGGGTTTGCCGGGCCGCGTGAGGTTGACCCACTTTCCGGGAAGGATTTTGAAACCGGGCGCGACGTTTGAGACAAAGGTGGCGTGTTTCGGAGTGGCCAAGAGCGGCGAGGCCTCCCAGCAGTTCGTGGATTATATTCGCAGCGCCAGCCCGCGTCCGCAAAAGATTCTGTCCATATACACGCCGTTCGGCATCAACAGCCATGCGGCGTCCACTCTCGAGGAGCAGGATCTCAGTGAGGCCACGGTTGAGGACTCTGTGCGGGATGTGAAACGCTGGAAGGACCTGGGGATTCAATTCGACTATTTTTGGACTGATTCCGGCTGGTGGCAGGATCTTTATTCCACCCGGCTCGATTATCGAGAAGACATCTGGCCGGAGGGTCCCATAAAGGTGGTGAAAGAGGTTGAGGACTTGGGAATGCAATATGGCACTTGGTTTGACGCCACTTTCCCGGATTGGGGCATGGGCAACTCAGCCGGCCTCGAGGCGAGCCGGAGACCGAACCCGGAGGGTTACTGGCCGCCGCTGCTCTATCGCAATGGAGTGCTGCAACTCGATTTCGAGAGGTGCATGTGCGTCTCGGCCGAGCCCTACGCGCACCTTCTCAAGCAGGCGATTCTGCATCACGTGAAAGACTTCCGGGTGCGCGGCATGAATCTTGATAACGGGAGATACTATTGCAACAGCACTCAGCACAACCACTTGCCGGGCAAGTACTCGACCGAAGCCAACTACGACTCGGTGATCGACATCGTCAAAGCCGTCAAGGAAGCGGCTCCCGGCGCGTTATTTATGGGTTATTGGGGCATCAGCTCGCCCTATTTCTGTCTCTTCGGCGATACCCTGTTTGAATCCGGTATCTCCGGGGAAGGCACCGGCCTCTCGGATTACCCTACGGTGGTTCATCGCGACAGTTCCACGCTTCTTGTCGATCAGGGTTCGCATCTCGCCAAACTGATTCCTCCCTCGAACCGAGACAGTTTGGGCGTATGGATCACCAACACCAGTTGGGGCAGTTACGTCAAGGCGGACCGGTGGCTGGAGGCCATGGTGATGGACCTGGGGCGGGGGAACCTGCTGTTTCCGCAGTTGTGGTCGGACCTCGCTCTGATCCCGGAAGAAGAGGTCGCGGTGCTTGGCCGCCTGGTTCGACTCGCGCGGGCCCGGGAGCGAATCCTGCTCCAGCGGCGCCATCTGCTCGGAGATCCGTGGAGAAACACGGTTTACGGATACTCCTATTTTGACGGTGACCATGGCTTGGTCTTCCTCAACAATGTGCATTTCGAGTCTCGATCGTTTAGCCTCACTTTGGATTCCTCTCTCGGTTTCGCCGGCAGCGGAGGCGTGAGCCTCCGGCGCCATTTCCCCGAGACCAGTTCGTTTGTCAAAGGTGCAGAAAGGTCTTTCGCGCCCGGCGAGAGGATCGACTTGTGGTCGCGTCCCTTCGAGGTGGCGATGTTCGAAATCGGCCCCGATTCCAAGCTCTCTGGCGAGGGAACTTTCTCGGACGAGAACCTGGCGGAAAGGCCGGAGGCGCTGGGGCGGCAACTCGAGATAGTTCCTATGGATCCGACGCCCGATTCCGATATCGGTTTCGCCAATGCCGCGGAGTTGACCCGGCGCGGCTTCGCCAAGAAAAGGGTCGCATTCCGAACCCATCTCCCGGAATTCTCCCACCCTCGCCCGTGGCTGGCTATCGTGGCGCGCCATATGGCAGGCGGAGAGCCCTTCCGGCAAAATGGCCTTGCCGAACTCTCGCAGATTCATGCTCGCATCGGAGAGAAGCGAGTGTACTTTTGCACCACGCCCAACGTCCGGCAGACCGTGAACGTTTGGAACCACTGGCTGGTGTTCCGTACCGTGCTCAACCGCAACATGCAGGACAGGGAGATGCAATGCGCGGTCACCTCGTATCTCCCTCCTGACGCCTCTTGCGAACTGGAGGCATGGCTGCTGCCGCCATGGTGGTTGGGAACCCAACCGAAGCCGCGGGCTTCAAAGGGGATGCCATAAGCGAACCCCCTCGCGGGTGGCGCAGACGTGACGTTTTTGGCATGTCTGTGATTCTGCCAAGGGGCGCATATATCCCGACAAGACCATCGGGACGCATACGCCACCCGGCCATTGCATGGAGATGCAGCCAGGCGTATGGTATGTGTCGACCGGACAGCCCAAGCCGAAATGCCGGTTGAAGGGGTGGAAGAATGAGGAAATTTGGTCGTCGCGAATTACTGAAGAATTCCTTGGGAGCCTCTGCCGCTCTGGTCGGGGGAATCAGTTATGAACGTAAGGCATTGATGGCGCATATGACGGCTCCGCAGCAGGATGCCGCCGCGAAGCAACCGGTGAAGGGCCTGCAGCGTGGGAAGTTTGGGAAATACGAAGTTTCCCGGCTCATCATTGGCGGAGATCCGGTTTCAGGGATCGCCCATGCCGGCGAACTGGTCTATCAAGCTGACTTCATGAAGGAGTATTTCAGCACGCCGAAGATCCTCGAAACCCTGACGCTGGCGGAACAAAACGGGATCAATACGCTCCTGATGCGCGCGGACGACCGCATCATCAGTCATTACCAGATCTTCAAGAAGGAGCGGGGCGGGACTCTGCAGTGGATCGCTACCTCTGCGCCCGAACAGGGCTCCCCGGTGGAGAATGCCAAGCGTGCCCGGGACAATGGGGCCATTGCCGTATATCTGCATGGGGGGGTTGCGGACCGCCTGGTCAAGGACGGGAAAGTGGAGGAGATCGGGGAGATCGTGGAAGGCTTCAAGAAGGTGGGAATCATGGCGGGCATCGGGGCTCACCTGCTGGATACCGCGCGCGCCTGCGTGAGTGCCAGGATTGATCCGGACTTCTATATGGTGACCATCAACCGGGTGAATTACTACTGCAGTGAAGCAGCCGAGGTCGGCATCTTCATGAGGTCGATCAAAAAGCCCTGGATCGCCTTCAAAGTCCTGGGAGCGGGCCGGATGAAACCCCAGGAAGGTTTCCGCCTGGCCTTCGAGCACGGGGGCGATTTCCTCGCCGTGGGGATGTTCGATTGGCAAATCCGTGACGATGTCGCGCTTGTCCAGGAAATGCTGACCAAAGGCATCAATCGGGACCGCGACTGGGCGTAGCGGCGGCGGAACCTGTCTCGATTTGATCGGGACGCCGCCATCGGTCGTTGAATTTATTTGGAACATGGCGGGGTAAACCCGCCGCTACTTCAGGAGGAGCGTCTGCAATGAGCCTAAGTCGAAGGTCTTTCGTCAAATTTCTTGGAGTAAGCCCTGGTCTATTTCCCTCGTTTTCATTTTCGGAGGCAAGTCCCGTCCTCGTGCCTTTTCCTGCCGCTTCTGCGCCGGAAGGGGCCGATCACCCTTTGCAACTGCCGTTCCGGCACATCCATCTGGACTTTCACACTTCCCCTGCCGTCACGGGCGTTGGGGAAGATTTCAGCGCCGAGGGTTTTGCCCAAACGCTCAAAGACGCTTCCATCAATTCCATAACGGTTTTCGCCAAGTGCCACCATGGAATGTCCTATTACCCCACCAAAGTCGGCACGCAGCATCCCAATTTGAAGACCGATCTCTTGGGGGGAATGATTGAAGGCTGCCACAAGGCCGGCATTCTGGTCGTCTCCTACATCAGCACCATGTACGACCAGCACATGTGGCGCCAGCACGGGGACTGGCGGGTTCTGGACGCGAACGGCGGCGAGGTGGGGCTCGGGCAGAACACCGGCCCGATGAAAGTGGAGCTCGGGAGGGTCTGTCTCAATTCGCCCATGCTCGACTACCTGGCGGCCCAGGCCGAGGAGGTGGTGAAGAACTACGACATCGACGGCATGTTCTACGACAACATGGATTATCCATCGGGCGGCTGCTGTTGCGCCTCCTGCATGCTGGAGCGGGAGAAATTGGGCTTGGATTCGACCAAGCCTGAAGACCGCGTTAAGCACGCGCAAATGGTGCTGGACCGGGCGATGACCAGGCTTGCCCCAATCGCCCGCAACAAGAAGCCCAACATGCGCGTCTTCTTCAACGGACCCATCGGCTACGATCGAGTTCCCTTCATGCGCGAGTGCTTGAAGCACTTTACCCATATCGAGATTGAGTCCCTGCCGGGCGGTGGCTGGGGTTACGCCTTTTATGAAATGGCCGCACGCTACCAGCGCAACTTGGGTTTGGACACCATGGGAATGACGGGCAGCTTCCACCGCAGTTGGGGCGATTTCGGCTCGGTTCGGAACCAGGCGGCGCTCGATTATGAATGCTTCCGCATGCTGGCGGTGGGAAACCAGTGCTGCGTCGGCGACCACCTTCATCCGCGGGGCAAACTCAACCCGGCGGTTTATGAGCGCATCGGGCGGAGCTATCGCAGCGTGGTGGAAAAAGAGCCCTGGTGCCGGAATGCCAAACCGGTGGCCGAGATCGGGATGCTCACCAACCTCATTCGCGGCTACCACGGGGGCGCATACGAGTCAGACATGGGCGCCACCAATATGCTCGAGGAGTTGCACCACCAGTTCGATGTGCTCGATACAGAGTCGCCCTTCAGCGCTTATAAGCTCATCATCCTTCCGGACAGCCACCGGCTTGACGCGGCGCTTCTGGCCAAGCTGCGGACGTACCTCGCGGGCGGAGGGGCGCTGATTTTGAGCCATGAATCTGGCCTCGATGAAGCGGGCAAGGAGTTCGCGCTCGAGGAGGTCGGCCTGAGTTATGAAGGGCCGTGGCAGCATGAAGTGCAATACCTCGAGGTCACCGATGCCGCGCTGAACCAAGGGCTGCCGCACATGGTCCAGATTCTGTATGAAAAAGGAGACGCCGTGCGGCTCGAAGCTGGCGCCCAACCGCTGGCGCGCGTCTGGAAAGCCTATTTCGATCGCAACTATTTGCACTTCCAGGTGGAACAGCCGCCGTTTTCAGAGCCGACCGACTACGTGGGTGTGGCACAACGCGGGAAGGTGATCTATATCGCCGCGCCCATCTTTCGCATGTACGCGGACTTTGCTTATCAATTCTACCGGCTCCTGATCGGGAATTGCATTGCACGCTTTCTGCCCAATTCGCTCATCAAGTCGAGCGCCCCATCGACGGCCCGCATCACGGTGACCGAGCAGACAGGCCGCAAGATTGTGCACGTCTTGCACTATGCGCCGGAACGGCGGGGCCGGGATCTGGATATCGTCGAGGACGTCATCCCCTTGACCAACCTCAAGCTCGCTCTTCGCCTGGAGGCGCGGCCCAAGCAAGTTTATCTGGCGCCTCAGCGGCAAAGCCTCAAGGCCGATTTCCAGGATGGCTACGCTCACATCATCGTCCCCTCCGTGCAGGGACACCAAATGATCGTGTTTGAAACTTGAAAGAAGCTGTCAGCTCGCAGCCATCAGCTTTCAGCGAGCATGCTGATATCGAGGCAGCGCGGACCCGTCAGCCGACGGGTCCGCGGCTCTTCCGTGATGATATGGGGGGCAGGTTTGCGGGGCGGAATCCGGCGTATAATTCGACTTCGTGTCCCGTTTGTGCCGTGACGCACCACCGGTGGAAGGACACATCCCGACAAAAACGGTTGCGGCGCATGCGCCACCTGCCCTGCAATGGATAGGGGGCCTTAATCGGTGCCCGTGGGGGGTGCCAAAATGGAAAAGAGGATAGGCCCGCTTCGGCTCTTGCGAGCGTTCCAGCAGGTTCTTCTCATTTCAGCCATTGCCAGTTTGATCGGGCAGGGGCTCCGTGCGGAGGAGATCCGTATAAGGGTGCTGAACGCCCACAACGGAAAACCAGTCCCCGATGAGTGCGTGAACGTGTTTACTAAGGAGAACGTGTCCTCAACATTGGTTCCGACCGACAAAGAAGGTGTTGCCACACTTCTTGTGGAGGGCGACCGCGCGGGGCCGATAGAAGTGGCCCATGGACGGGCCTGCAATGGAGCAGTGGCACTTCACCCCACCGTCGGACATGCCGATACGATCCAAATCAGCGGCGATTACTACGTGGCATGCCAGGAATATGGAAAGACCATCCCAGGGGAGCGGATACAACCTCCCCCGTTCGACCAACGCATGCCGTCTTACTCTGTCGCGAGAATTCTACAGTCGGGCATCGTCGCCGCCAATACGTGCGGAAAGATTAGGGTACAGGCAAAACCGGGGGAATTGATCCTGTTCGTGAGACCCCGAAGTCTCTTGGAAAAGCTTCTGATTTGATGGCCTGCGCGGGTGCTTCTCCCGGCCATCGGCCTTCAGCGCGCAAGCTGATAGCTGACGGCTGAAAGCGGCGTAGCCATACGGCAGCGACACGCCCCACCCTTAAGTTTTCGTGCGGATAAAATAATTTGATTGGGGCCAATGGCAGAGCGGTTGTTATAATATCTGCTGTCATCGCCAAAAATAAGGGTCAATTACTCAGGAGGGGAAATCCATGCCTAGGTTTCTAACCCGGGTCCTTCTCGGCCTGGCGCTCGTGGTTGGATTGACGGCTGGCCGAGGGTTCGCTCAATCCTCAGCGCCGGCCGATAACCCGGCACCAGCCGCGCAGTCCGGGGCGACTTCCGTTACCGCCGACCGCCTCGCCCAGCT
>Ga0326728_10013929_pt1 | contig 17272 bp, 11 predicted proteins | sample MB3enrmetagenome_FD_207602 | JGI IMG/M metagenome (GOLD analysis project Ga0326728, IMG submission 207602) | Lab enriched peat soil microbial communities from McLean, Ithaca, NY, United States - MB31MN | ecosystem: Environmental > Terrestrial > Soil > Wetlands > Peat | place: USA: New York... | reverse complement strand
TCTTCACCACGGCGACGTCCGACTTCGGATCTTTGCCGATGACTTTCGCCGTGAACACACGCCCGTCCTGCAATGACACCTTCACTTCATCGGCGTCATCCACCACATGGTTGTTGGTCAGGATATAGCCGTCTTTGGTCACGATTACACCCGAGCCGACCCCATGTTGCGGCGGGGAAAAAATCTTTCCATGTCCGCCAAAAAAGAACTGGCGAAAGAATGGATCGTCCGGAATCTGGTTGCCGATGGAGGACTCCTTGGGACCAATTTTGATTTCGATTTTGACGACGCTCGGCGCGACTTTTTTCACAATGGGCGCGAGGCTGCTGTTGAGTTTCAATTCCGTTGACAACGGACGGTCATCGACAACAAGGCTGATGGATTTGGCCTTCGAAGAGGATTGCTCGCTGGCGTGGACCGTGGAAACCACGGCAATGCCAGCGGCCAGGAGCGCGCCGCTCACAATGACGGCGGCTATTTTCTCGGGGATATGTTTCATAATTTTTTTTCGTTATTCAATTTCAAGTTCTGTTGCACATTCACTGGAACAAAACTGACACGGCATCGTGGCTGGAATCTTTCCCGACCATTACAAATTGGTAAGGCGGCATTCGCCTTTCAGTTTGCAATGCTTTGATTTTCTCAAGAAAATCCGCCCCGGAAAAAACAGTGAAATTTTCGACATTTTGCAAAGTCATAACAAGTTGTCAGCAAGACACTTGCATAATTGGCAATTATTTACAGTTGACAATTGTCAGACTGCGGCGCTCCGACTGGCGGTTTTTCAGGACTTTAGCCTTTGGCGTTCAGCCTTCAGCCTTTCCTTTGATCGTCAAGGGAGTTGAATCAAATCCTTGCCGCCTGATACACTTTCACAACGGTCATCCTCGCCCGGCATGGCCTCCTTGACGCCTGGCGCAAGTTTGAACGACAATTCTTGAGCGATATTCCATGAGCCTGGACCTGCAAAAAATTCTGGAAAGCAAACGCGCCCTGCGCCGCGACCTCGCCATGCAGCCGGTGGCGGAAAGGTTGCGGATGCTCGATGACATCCACCCTGAATCAGTTCAGGGCCGCTTCAGCCGAATCACGGACTGCGCACCTGGTAAAATGCCGGACTGACGGTGACCGTTGTGTCTGTGTATGAAAGCGAACCGCCCAACGCCCCGCCTGCGGGATAATTGGTTACAATTGCCGGCCAGTTGATGGCGGAACCTCCCAATACATTGGTCTTGAGCACGGAATAGGTCACACTGGCTGTCGAATTCCAGGTGAGGACAAGGGAAGTCCCATTGGGAGCGTAGGAAACGCCGGAAATTGTGATGTTGGTGGACACCGCATAACCCTGTCCCACGAACGTTACCACACTCATGGCCGGCAGCGTGTAGGTGAATGAGCCGCCGCTCACGGCAACGGATGTCTGGTTGGTCAGCGAGAGATTGCTCGTCGTCATCCAGGGCGTCACCGATGCGGCATTGAAGTTCGTCAGATTGAAGGTCTCAGCGATGGAGGTTGTGTTGGTGTTGATCGCCACGATGGCGAAGCTGCCGGAATTGGTTTTGTAGGCGCTGATCATGAGGTTGGGGTTGGGATTGGCGACCCCGATGCGGTAGTAGTTGGGCCGGACGAACCGGCTGAATTGACCGACCGCAAACATCCGTTTGGTGGGGACGTTGCCGCTGCCTTCAAGGCCTTCGTTGTCCGATTCGCCGGTAATGAGGTACCAATAGTGCCAGGCATTGGCTTGGGCCACGGTCATGAACAGGTGAACGCGCGTCGCCCAATACATCGCATTGGTGATGCTGGGATCGAAAGAATCGCCCAGGGTGGCGACCTCGGTTTCCCACAATGCCGCGTTGGTGTTGTCGTAGAGGGGCAATGCTGCCGGGGGGTTCTGGTCCCCGATCAAGTTGTCTTCGACATAATCGTGACAGGCGATGATCCCCACGTCCGCCGCGGCATTGGGATCGCTCATGGTCGTGAAATAAAGGTTCGTCTCCCAATTTTGATCCTCTGGCAGCATGATCTTGGTCGAAGACACGTTGCTGGCCTGAAACGCGTTGTAAAGATTGGTGGCAAAATCATGAATCTGCTGCGCCGACCAATGGCAGGACGTATAGTTAACATCCGCATCCGGCTCGTTCTGGATGGAGACGGCGTAGATAGGGATGCCGGCGGCCTTGTTCGTCACCACATAGTGGGCAAGCTGGGCGGCGTAGGCCAGGTTGGTGGCGTTGGCGCCGTTCCCGGCATAGTAGCCGCCGACAGTAGTGTTGTTGCTGGTAAAGCTTGCCTGGGGACTCCAAGGCGTGCTCCAGATTCGAACGCCGAGGGGTTGGACCAGTTTCATGAGACTCAATTCGCTTGCATCCACATAACCCCCGGGCTGGATCTGGTTGCGCAGCAGCGACAGTCCGATGCCATTGGTGGTGCCCACGAGGTTGGTGGTAAACAATGTGTCTACCACGGCCGTGGTAGTGGACCAATTCCTGGTCGAAAAGGCGCAGGAGGCGCCAAAACCGTCTATCCGCTGATACACTTGGTTCCAGTTCACAGTGCATTGCGCGCGGGATTGAAGCGCAGAAGTTGTCAATGCCAGTGAAGTGAGCCAACAAGCAGAGGCACGGGCGATCCTCATGCTGCCGGTTGGTTTTTGGGAGTTCATTACAGTACTGTCGCACGAAATTTTGTTCAACGCAAGACGCGCTATTCTTTCGCCTTTTTTTCGGTGAGCCAGGCGATGGCGCGCAATAACTGGACGTCTCCCGAGACGCGGAGTTCCGCCCCGGTCAATTCCCGTTCAGTCACCGGCCGCAAAATCGCCGCTTCCAATGGCTGGACGATCCGGATGTCCGGTTCGATGCCTTTGTGCCAGAAGGAATGCTTGGCGGGTGTGAGCCATTCTTCGACGGCCAGGAGCAATGCCGAACCGTCGGACAGGGAAAATTCGCTCAGGACGGTGCCGGTGCCAAAGGTCCTTTCGCCAATCAGGACGGCCCGCCGCGTGTCGTGCAGCGCGCCGGCCACGATCTCGGAATCACTGGCCGAACCGCCGTTGATCAGGACGGCCATGGGAAGATCGGGCGCGGCCCCGCCGGGTTGGACCGGGATGGGCGTGAGATTTCCCGCGCCGTCTCTTTCCCAAAGAACGTTGCCGGAGGCCAGGAACTGGCTGGCCGTGCCGATGGCTTCACCGAGCGCCCCGCCCGGGTTGTCGCGGATGTCAAGTATAATGCTCCGGATTCCCCGCCGCTTGATTTCGAGCAGGGCTTTGCGCAGGTCGCCGGCCTCCCCGTCGCTGAACAGGGCGATGCGCACATGGGCAATGTCCGTGCCGGGCAGGCGCTGCCAACTGACGTTGTTGAGCTTGATCGAAGCGCGCGCAATGGTGAGTTTGCGTTTCCGTTTGTCGCGCGGGTTCATCACCGTCAACGCGACCGGCTGGCCGGCTTCGCCGGAAATCCGCGATGAAATCTGGCCCAGCGACAACCCGGAGACGGCCTGTCCGTTGACTTGCAAAATGACATCGCCCGCGCGCACTCCGGCCTGTTGGGCGGGGGAGCCGTCAATGGGCGCCACGACCACGGCTTGATGGTCCCTGGCCTGTATCTCAATGCCGATGCCGATCAGTTTGCCCTGCATGGCCGAGCCTGCCTTTTTGGCCTGCGAACGGCTCAGGAAAGCGCTGTGGTTGGTGTCTCCCAAAGAATCGAGCATGGCGCTGATGGCGGCGTGGGTCATGGCCGAGTGCCGGACGGAGGAGCGATCCACATAGTAATGGCCGATCAGGTTCCAGGCCTGGGCCATCAAGCGAAAGTCGTCCCTTGCGTCGGAGGGGATGCCGTTGAACAACAGGCTTCGGTCGAGCAGCACTCCCGCGCCCAAAGCCAGCACCAGGCCCAGCGCCACGAGAAAGCGGTGTCTCGGCCATCGTAACGACAGCAGAGACAATTTGCCCTGGTTGTTCGCGCTCATAAAAACCGGCGGCAGACCACCGGCCGCCGTAGCTGTGCAATCAATATGGGATTTTTGGCCAGCGCCGGTCCATCGGATCGGCCCAGCGGTTGTTGGGAATGGTGGGACACCATCCGGGGCGCAACGGGTCCTGATCGTAGGGATAGCCGCCGAGCCGTTTGTAAAGTTCGCTGTACTCCGTCAGCTTGGCGCGATCCAGGCGGACGCCCAGGCCCGGACCCGTCGGCACGCGGATGGCCCCGTTTTCGTAGCGCATCTTGCCCCCCTCGATGATGTCATCCGTCAAATGATGATAATGGGAGTCGGCGGCGAAGGTGAGGTTGGGCAGGACGGCGCCCAAATGGAGCATGGTGGCCAGTTGGACGCCCAGCTCGCCGGAGGAATGGACCGCCACCCCGAGCTGGAAGGTTTCGCACACGCCGGCCGCCTTGAGGCAGGGCCGGATGCCGCCCCAGAACGTTGTGTCAAGAAGAATTACATCCACGGCCGGGTCCAGCGCGTTGGCCGCCAGTTGCTCGAAATTCACCACCACCGTGTTGGTCGCCAGCGGCACGCGGATCATTTGCCGCGCGCGCCGCATTCCGTTCAGGCCGAAGACCGGGTCTTCCAGGTAATCATTGTTCAAACCGAAAATGGCCTGTCCGAAGCGAATGGCCTGTTCGGCGGAAAAAACGCCGTTGGGATCGAACCGAAAACGGTCCCCCTTGAGCGACCCGGCCAGGGCGCGGTAGCATTCCAATTCGTAGTCGGGCGGGAAAACGCCGCCCTTCAATTTATGGGAAGTGAAGCCGCAGCGCTTTTTGAGGTCGGAGGCGGCGGCCAGCAATTGGTCCGGCGTGCGGACTTCGCCGTAGGCGGTTTTGGGATTGGGGTAGCTGAAGAACAAATACGAGGCGAAGGGCACCCGGTCCTGCAATTTGCCGCCCAAAATGTCATAGACCGGCACGCCCCATTTCTGGCCGAGGATGTCCAGGCAGGCGAACTCCAGCGCGGCGGCCATCTGCGTGCGGTTATTGTAAAGGGAGGCGGTGGGATTGCTGATGCGGAAACGCATCTCTTCGAGGCGCGCCGGATCGTGTCCCAGCAGGTACGATTTCAGCGCGATAAACGCCGCCTCGGCCGATTCGCCGCCGCCGCCCATTTCGCCGAGGCCGGTGATGCCCTCGTCGGTTTCCACTTCGATGATCGTGCGAACGAATCGTCCCCAATGACAACCGTTGGCATGGCGCAGAGGGACATCCAGCGGAACGGTCACCGTGGTTGCCTTGATGTCAGTGATTTTCATAAAGGTTCATCTTGGACAAGGGTAAGGGCTAAAAATTCAGATTTAAAGATTTTGTTTACAGCAAAAAAGCCGTGTTTTTCGGGTGTTTGCGGCGGAATTCAGATGCGGCCGGCCTGGAAAAACCAATAACGGGATGGATGGGACGGATGGGACGAATGGGACATCGGTCATTTTTTTTGGCCGCTGTTGGCGGCGCGTTCGATGGCCCACGCCGCCGCATCCGGGTCCAGGGCGCGGGCTTGTCGTTCGAGCGCGCCGGCCTGCGCGGCGTTGCCACGCTGCCGCGCGAGGACCGAGCGGATGGCCAGGACCACCGCATTTGGACCCTTCTCCAGTTTTTCAAACTGATCCAATATGCCCGCGGCGTCATCGAGGCGGCCGAATCGGATTTGTTCGAAGGCCAATCCGATAAGGGCGTTTTTGCTGGGGGGACGGCATTGCGTGGCGCGAAGGAACGCCTGGAGGGCCTCGTTCGTCCGGCCCAGTCCGTCCAGTGCGGCTCCGTAATTGTTCCACACCCCCGCATCGTCGGAATTGATTTTCAATGTCCGTTCGTACTCCAGCCGCGCCTCCTCCAACCGGTTGAGCGCCAGCAAAACGTTGCCGCGATGATGCAGCGCGGTCACGTCCCCGGGATCCAACGCGACGCTGCGATCAATATCGCTCAAGGCTTCCGGGAAATGCCCCTTTTCGTACCAGGCGATCGAACGAAAGAGATAATCGCGCGCAAAGGACGGGAGCTTTGCCCCGAACCAGTTGGGCAGGGAAATCGAGGCCATCGAAGCCATGACCGCCGCCAGGCAAAGCGCCCCGCGCCAGCGGCGGCGGCGGAGCGTTTCGACGAAGGCCAGCAAGCCGCCGCCGGCGATGGACGCCATGACCGGCCAGATCGGATAGCGGTAGCGATCGCAGATGAAGAAGGCGACATTGACCGCAGAGTAGAGACAGAGGTAAAAGAGCAGAATAAAAAGCGCATTGCGATTTCCCCATTTGGCGGCGGCCCAAATTCCGGCGGGGGCCAGCATGAGCAAGACGACCCAGCGCACCGGCAGCAGGCGCAGCCAGATGTATTCCGTTTGCAGAAAGGCGAAGGATTTCATGTTGGGCACTTCGGCGTTCCACAGCGTCAGCCAGCATTTTTTGGCCATCAACCGGAGCCAGGCGGCCGGGTCCGCCTTGATTTCGCCGATGGCGCGCCGGGTCCAATAGGTGGAGATGGCCATGGGATTTTTTTCAGGCTCGCGGCCCTGCGCGCGCATGGCCGCCTCGTATCCCTCGCGCGCCCATATTTCCACCGAATCCTCATAGCGCTCGCCGTAAGTGACGCGGCGTTCCTGTTCCGGAACCATCCCATCCGCCGTGCGCTTGTTGCCCAGATAAAGGTTCACGCCGCCTTCAGACGGCATGACCATGAAATGGCCCGATTGCATCTTGTTGACAAAACCCCACGGAATGGCCATCGCCGCCCCGCCGATCAACCCCAACAAAGGCAGCAGCGCGCCGCGTTGACGCGAGCGCCACCAGCTCCAGCCCGCCAGGAGCGGATACACCGCCATGAAAATGAAAAAGTTCGGGCGCGCCTGCGCGGCGAGCACCGTCAAGGTGCCGCAAAGCACCCAAAGCAGGCCGCCCTTCCATCCCGCAACGCCGGCTGTGCGGAGGAGCAACAACAGCCCCAGACAGATCAAGAATGTGTAGGTGGATTCGATCAACAACTCGCCCTCAAAGCAAAGCGGGACGGGCGCGAGCAGGTACAACACGCCGCCCGCCAGGCCGCTGAGCCGGTGCCGGAAGAGCCGCGCTCCCAACAAAGCCGCCAGCACACCTGTCAATACTCCGAGAAGATGCTGCACCGCCACCACAAGATCGATTCCATGCGAGCCGCCCAGCTTGTAAAAAACCGCCAGGAACATCGGGTAGAGCAGCGGCCTTATTCCGCGAAGCGGATGAAGGTCTTCGCCCGCCAGGAGCATTCTGGCCGCGGTGTCGTAATACTTCTGATCCATTGTCAACACGCCAAACGAAGGCGTCCGCGCGTGCTCGACCAGGAAGCCCGCGCGCACGATCAATCCCAGCAAAAAAAGGCAGACCAGATACTTTTTGAAAATCCCGGACGAAATGTCCTTCCCGAAGGCTTCGTCATTTGTCATTTTGTCCGGCCTTTGTTGGTGGCGCGTTCGATGGCCCACGCGGCGGCATCCGGGTCCAGGGCGCGGGCTTGCCGCTCGAGCGCGCCGGCCTGCGCGGCGTCGCCACGCTGTCGCGCCAGAACCGAGCGGATGGCCAGGACCACCGCATTCGGGCGCTTCTCCTGTTTCTCAAACCGATCCAATATGTCCGCGGCGTCATTGAGGCGGCCGAATCGGATTTGCTCGAAGGCCAATCCGAGGAAGGCGCTTTGGCTGGGCGGCTTGCATTCCGTGGCGCGACGGAATGCCTGGAGGGCCTCGTTCGTCCGGCCCAGTCCGTCCAGTGCGATTCCGTAGTTGTTCCATACCCCCGCATCGTCGGAAGTGAATTTGAATGTCTTTTCGTACTCCTGCCGCGCCTCCTCAAACCGGTTGAGCGCCAGCAAAACGTTGCCGCGATGATGCAGCGCGGCCATGTCCCCGGGATCCAACGCGACACTGCGATCAATGTCGCTCAAGGCTTCCGGGAAATGCCCCTTTTCGTACCAGGCGATCGAACGCAACCGATAATCAAGCGCAACGGACCGAAATTTTGCGCCGAACCAGTTGGGCAGGGAGATCGAGGCCATCAAAGCCATGCCCGCCGCCAGGCAAAGCGCCCCGCGCCAGCGGCGGCGGCGGAGCGTTTCGACGAAGGCCAGCAAGCCGCCGCCGGCGATGGCCGCCATGACCGGCCAGAGCGGATAACGAAAACGATCGCAGATGAAGAAGGCAACATTGGCCGCGAAGTAAAGGGAGGCATAAACCAGCAAAATAAAGAGCGCGTCACGATTGCCCCATTTGGCGGCGGCCCAAATTCCAGCGGGCGCCAGCATGAGCAGCACGAACCAGCGCACCGGCAGCAGGCGCAGCCAGACGTATTCCGTTTGCAGAAAGGCGAAGGATTTCATGTTGGGCACTTCGGCGTTCCACAGCATCAGCCAGCATTTCCTGGCCATCAACCGGAGCCAGGCGGCCGGGGCCGCCCTGATTTCGCCGATCGTCCGCCCGGTCCAGTAAGCGGAGATGGCCGTGGGATTTGAGTCAGGCTGGCGGCCCTGCGCGCGCATGGCCGCCCCGTATTCCTCGCGCGCCCATACTTCCCCCGGATCCTCATCGAGACCATTGTAATTGACGTAGCGATCCAGTCCCGCCTTTATCCCGTCCGCCCCGCGTTTGTTGCCCAGATAAAAGTTCACGCCGCCGGCACTGGGCATGACCTGGAAATGGTCCGATTGCATCTTATTGACGAATCCCCACGGAATGCCCATGACCACCCCGCCGATCAACCCCAATAAAGGCCACAGCGCGGCGCCTTGACGCGAGCGCCACCAACGCCAGACCGCCAGGAGCGGATACACCGCCATGAGAACGAGAATGTTCGGGCGCGCCTGCGCGGCGAGCGCCGTCAAGGCGCCGCACAGCAGCCACAGCAGGCCGGCCTTCCGTCCCGCGGCATCGGCTGCGTGAAGGAGCAACAGCAGCCCCAGACAAATTAAAAAAATGTAACTCGATTCGACCAACAACTCGCCCTCGAAGCAAAGCGGCACGGGCGCGAGCAAGTACAACACCCCGCCCGCCAGGCCGCTGAGCCGGTGCCGGAAGAGCCGCGCCCCCAACAAAGCCGCCAGCACACCTGTCAATACTCCGAGAAGATGCTGCGCCGCCACCGTGAGATCGATTCCGTGCGCGCCGCCCAGCTTGTACAAAACCGCCAGGAACATCGGGTAAAGCAACGGCCTTAATCCGCGAAGCTGATGGAGGTCTTCGCCCGCCAGGAGCATTCTGGCCGCGGTGTCGTAATACTTCTGATCCATTGTCAACACGCCAAACGAAGGCGTCCGCGCGTGCTCGACCAGGAAGCCCGCGCGCACGATCAATCCCAACAAAAAAAGGCAGACCAGATACTTTTTGAAAACCCCGGACGAAATGTCCTTCCCGAAGGCTTCGTCATTTGTCATTTTGTCCGGCCTTTGTTGGTGGCGCGTTCAACGGCCCACGCGGCGGCATCCGGGTCCAGGGCGCGGGCCTGCCGCTCGAGCGCGCCGGCCTGCGCGGCGTCGCCACGCTGTCGCGCCAGAACCGAGCGGATGGCCAGGACCACCGCATTCGGGCGTTTGTCCTGTTTCTCAAACCGATCCAAAATGTCCGCGGCGTCATTGAGGCGGCCGAATCGGATTTGCTCGAAGGCCAATCCGAGAAAGGCGCTTTGGCTGGGCGGCTTGCATTCTATGGCGCGACGGAATGCCTGGAGCGCCTCGTTCGTCCGGCCCAGTCCGTCCAGTGCGATTCCGTAATTGTTCCATACCCCCGCGTCCTCGGAACTGATTCTCAATGTCCGCTCGTAATCCTGCGTGGCTTCCTCCAATCGGTTGAGCGCCAGCAAAACGTTGCCGCGATGATGCAGCGCGGCCATGTCCCCGGGATCCAAGGCGACACTGCAATCAATGTCGCTCAAGGCTTCCGGGAAATGCCCCTTTTCGTACCAGGCGACCGAACGCAAGCGATAATCGAGCGCAAAGGACGGGAGTTGCGCCCCATACCAGTTGGGCAGGGAAATCGAGGCCATCAAAGCCATGCCCGCCGCAAGGCAAAGCGCCCGGCGCCAACGGCGGCGGCGGAGCGTTTCGACGAAGGCGAGCAGGCCGCCGCCGGCGATGGCCGCCATGACCGGCCAGACCGGATAACGGTAGCGATCGACGATGAAGAAGGCGACGTTGGCCGCGGAGTAAATGGAGGCATAAAAAAGAAGAATAAAAAGCGCGTCGCGATTGCCCCATTTGGCGGCGGCCCAGATTCCGGCGGGAGCCAGCATGAGCAAGACGACCCAGCGCACCGGCAACAGGCGCAACCAGACGTAATCTGTTTGCAAAAAGGCGAAGGATTTCAAGGTGGGCACTTCGGCGTTCCAGAGCGTCAGCCAGCATTTTTTGGCCATCAACCGGAGCCAGGCGGCCGGGGCCGCCTTGATTTCGCCGATGGCGCGCCGGGTCCAGTATTGGGAGACGGCCTTGGGATCTGTTTCAGGCTGGCGGCCCTGCGCGCGCAGGGCCGCCTCATATCCCTCGCGCGCCCACACTTCCACCGGATCCTCATGGAGATCGTTGTAATTGACACGGCGGTCCAGTTCCATCCTTATCCCGTCCGCCGTGCGCCTGTTCCCCAGATAAAAGTTCACGCCGCCCGTGGAAGGGATGACCTGGAAATGGCCCGATTGCATCTTATTGACGAACCCCCACGGAATGCCCATGATCATCCCGCCGACCAACCCCAACAAGGGCAACAGCGCGGCGCCCTGACGCGAGCGCCACCAACGCCAGACCGCAAAGAATGGGTACACCGCCATGAAAACGAGAATGTTCGGGCGCGCCTGCGCGGTGAGCACCGTCAAGCCGCCGCAGAGCAACCAAAGCAGGGTGCCCTTCCATCCCGCGACGCCAATGGCGCGAAGGATGAGCAGCAGCCCCAGACAAATCAAAAAAATGTAGCTCGATTCGACCAACAACTCGCCCTCGAAGTAAAGCGGCACGGGCGCGAGCAGGTACAACACCCCGCCCGCCAAACCGCTGAGCCGGTGCCGGAAGAGCCGCGCCCCCAACAAAGCCGCCAGCACACCTGTCAATACTCCGAGAAGATGCTGCGCCGCCACCGTGAGATCGATTCCGCGCGCGCCGCCCAGCTTGTAAAAAACCGCCACGAACACCGGGTAGAGCAGCGGCCTGAATCCATGAAGCTGATGAAGGTCTTCGCCCGCCAGGAGCATTCTGGCCACGGCGTCGTAATACTTCTGATCCAGCGTCGGCACGCCAAACGAGGGGGTCCGCGCGTGCTCGACCAGGAAGCCCGCGCGCACGATCAATCCCAACAAAAAGAGGTAAACCAGATAATGTTTGAAAACCCCGGCTGAAATGTCCTTCCCGAAGGGGGAGCCGGCATTATCGTTTGCACTGTCCATCGGTGCATTCACTTTTTGGCCGGCTGGCTTTTGGGCAATCGCCCGATCCAAATGCCGCCGCCCGCGTTGACCCACTGCAACGGGGGCAAAACAGGCTGCGCGCCGCTGGAGATTTCCAGCCGGTCCTGGGGCCGCATTTTCCGCACCCACGGCTCGTAGGATTCCCAGGCGAATTGGTTCCATTGGATGTTGCGAAAGATTTTCAGGTCTTCCGGCGGCATCCAGGCAGGCTCGAATCCCACGATGTAACGCCAGTCGCCCCCGGGGTTTTTGTAAAACGTGTTGTAAAAGAATGTCATGTCCGCGCCATAGAAAATGCCGCCCTTCTCCGGCATCCACCCTTTTAACGAGGGATTAGCGGCATCAACGAAAGATTCGCGCAGGCTGTTGGTGTAACGGCCATCCAGGTCACTGGTGGTGACGCGGAAAAGGGAGAGAGCCAGCAGGGCGCCGACGACCATGCGCCTGCCCGGCAGGGCGGCCCACGAAGCCAGGATCACCTCCTGGAATTGCAGGGCCAGCCAGACCAGGGCGGCGGGCAATCCCCAATCGTCCCAGAAGCGCGCGGCGTTCAACCCCAGAAGCCAGCAGACCGCCATCATCCAAAACAGCGGCGAGCGGAACAGTTGGCCGCTGTTTCCCCGGCGCCAGATGAACATGATGGCCAGGACCAGCAGCGCGACAAATACGCCGGCGCTGGATTGCACCTCGCCCACTGTGAAGGACTCCGGAACCTGTTCCCGGGAGACGGTCATGGCGATCAAAATGGACTGGCGCAAAAACTCGAACGGCCGGCCCGTCAACAGCGCGCCAAAGAGCGTCCCCGACACCCAACAGAGAGTCAGCGATGTTCCGGCGCGCCATTGCCCGGCCAGAAAAAATGCGGCCGGCAGCAGCGCCCATAAAAACCATGTCCCGTGCATCCACACCGCCAGGGCGATTCCCGCGCAGGTCAGAATGATCTTCGCCCACGACGGATTTGCCCCTTTGCGCCAGGCTAAAAGCAGGGCGATCAAAACTCCTTCCGGCAGCAGAAAGGCGCGGCCTTGTGTGAACCGGATCATTAAACCGGGCATGGCCAGGCTGAACGCGAGCAAAGCCGCCAGCCAGGCCTCCGGACAGCGCAACCACGGCAGCGGGGCGCAGAGCAGCCAGAACAACAGCGCCGCAACCGAAAAGGCAACCAGCATGTCCTCTGTCATGCCGGCTTTGACGTGCAATTGGCGAAGGAACCAATCCCAGCCCGGATTGTGGTCCATCGTATATCCCGGAAAAAGCACGAGAACATCAGTGAAGGGCTTGCCGGAAACCGCCTGGGCCGCATCGCGGCGGACGTCGCCGGCCGGAAGGTAGCCGTAACGAATAATCTTCAAGCCCATGAAGAGAAAGGTGACCAGGACTAAAATGTGAAGGCCGAACGAAACCTGCGCAAAGCTGGAAGACTGTTGCTCCTCTGGCGCGGTATCGTTGTGCATCATGGCTCGCGTTGTATCGGCATTGTGGCAAGACGGGGCAAAAGCGCCAGCACAAACAACACAACCGGCCCGCGCAAAACGATTTGGTGTTTGAACCGGCTTGGCGAAGAAAGTAGCTTCAGGGCCGCATGAAGCGGCAGGAGAAGAACCCGGAAAATGAAGAGGCCGGACCGTCTGCCTTGTCCGCCGGGATGCCAGATGCGGGTGAGGGTGGGAAGGCAATGGAGAGCCATGGCATTGCGGGTTTTCTGCCATCCTCGTGGCGTCACGATTGGCTGCTTGGGTTCTTTTTGGCGGCCATCACCCTCATGGCCTATCAGCCGGTGTGGCACGCCGGATTCATCTGGGACGACAATGTATATCTGACAAACAATCCCGTCATCAAAAGCGCGGATGGCTTGTACCGATCTTGGTTCACCTTTTCCACGCCGGATTACTACCCGATGATGTTTAGCATGTGGTGGTTGGAATGGCGAATCTGGGCAAACAACCCGCTGTGCTACCACTTGGTCAATGTCCTTCTGCATGGTCTCAGCGCAATACTGCTCTGGCGCGCGCTCTTGCGGCTGAAAATTCCCGGAGCGCTGCTGGCTGCCGCCCTCTTCGCTTTGCATCCGGTCAACGTCGAATCGGTGGCTTGGATCACGGAGCGCAAAAATACGCTGAGCATGTTTTTTTATGCCGGCACGCTTTTGTGCTGGTTGAAATTCGAGGACAGCGGCAGGGGCCGATGGTATGGGCTGGCTTTGGCCGGCTTTGCGCTGGCACTGTTGAGCAAACCCGTCGTGGCGCCGTTGCCGGTTGTTTTGTTGGGCATTGCCTGGTGGCGGCGCGGGCGGGTGGGATGGAAGGATGTCCGGCGCACCGTTCCTTTTTTCGTGATTGCAGCCGCCTTGAGTCTGGTGACGGTGTGGTACGAGAATCATCAGACGATCAGTCATGTAGCTGCCCGAACGGATGGCTTCTGGACGCGATTGGCGGTAGCCGGGCGGGCAGTTTGGTTTTATCTTTACAAAGCCGTGCTGCCGCTGAACCTGGCTCCCATATATCCGCGTTGGCAGATCGATGCCCCGAATGTGTTGACTTGCATCCCGCTGGTCTTGCTGGCGGCGGTGTTCGTTTTGTGCTGGCGCTGTTGGCGGGGTTGGGGAAGGGCGTTGTTTTTCGGCCTGGCCTATTTTGTGGTGATGCTCCTGCCCCTCCTCGGATTTCTAAGCACAGATTTCATGCGCTTGTCACTGGTGGCCGATCGCTGGCAGTATTTTGCCATCATCGGCCCGATCGCGCTGGCGGCCAGCATCATCAGGAGACCGGTTCTGGCGGCGGCGCTTCTGCTGGCGCTGGGCGCGTTGACCTGGAAGCAATGCGGGATCTACGCCAACGCTGAAACGCTCTGGACAGAAACCACTCGGCTGAATCCTGATTGCTGGCTGGCCCGTTACAACCTGGGCAATATTTTCGTCGAACAGGGACGAATGGACGAAGCGATCCGGCAGTTTCAAAAGGCCGTGGAAATCATGCCGGACCTTGCAGACGCGCACAACAATCTTGGCAACAGCTTTTTCCAACTGGGCCGGATGGAAGATGCGATTGCGCAATACCAAAAGGCGCTGGCTATCATGCCGGACAACGCGGACGCGCACAACAATCTGGGCAACAGTTTTTCCCGACTGGGCCGGACGGAAGAAGCGATTGCGCAATACCAAAAGGCGCTGGCTGTCATGCCGGACAACGCGAAGGCACAAAACAGCCTTGGCATCATTCTCAGCGGCCAGGGCAAACGGGACGAAGCCATTGTTCATCTGCTCGCCGCCATCAAATCCAAACCTCAGTACGATCAACCCCATTACAATCTGGGATTGATTTACCTTCAGCAAGGCCGCTTGGACGCCGCCATCGCTCAATTTCAATCCGCCATAACGATCAATCCACAATACGACAAAGCCTTCGTCAACCTTGGGATCGCCCTTGCCCAACAAGGCCATCTTGATGAGGCTGCCGGCCAATATCGCCAGGCACTGGCCATCGCGCCGAATAATCCCTACGCCCATAACGCCATTGGCCGCTCCCTGGAAGCCGGGAACAAATTGGCTGAAGCCGCCGCCCATTATTCAGCAGCCATCGCGTTCAAGCCTGACTTCGCCGAAGCCCTTGAAAATCTGGGAGCAGTCCTGACCCGTCTGGGGAGTTTTGCGCAACCCTTGAAATTGCAGCCCGCCTCCGCCTCCGTTCGTTACAATCCGGGCAACGCCTCTGAAGCCATCCGGCTCGCCACCCAGGCCACCCAGCTTGCCCCTGGCGATCCTTCCGTTTGGGATGCCGAAGCCGCCGTCCTTGCTGAATCCGGCCAATACCGCGAAGCCGCCGCCGCCGCCGCCAAAGCGCTCGGCCTCGCCACTGCCCGCCAGGATGATTTGGCCCAAAAAATTCAGTCCCGCCTCCAACTCTACCAATCCGGCGCCTCATTCCATGAACCCGTCCACGAATAGCATTGTTTTTGGGCGGCAAGTATTGCGCGCCGGCGTCATTCCAAACAGGGAAGTATTTTCCTGGACGGCGCGCATGAAGGGTGAGGTGGGGAGTGGCGTGCCGCTCTTTTCCAATCCGTGGAAAGCCGGGCTGCCCCGCTGGCTGATCGGCGGCGTTCTGTAGGGGATTCAACTACATGCACTATTTTTCACAAAAGCATTGCTTCTGGCACGGCCATTGCTAATATATCGCTGCGGTTCGCAAAAGGCAATCAGTGAACCTGAATGTATTCATATAACCCGCCTTTTGCATGGTTCACGCCGCGTATGGAAAGAAAGAAAGTCTTATGAAAAATAAAGTCAGCCGCAAGTCAGGTTTCACCCTCGTGGAAATCATGATCGTCGTCGCGATTATCGGTCTGTTGGCCGCCATCGCCATTCCCAACTTCGTGCGCGCGCGCACGACCTCGCAAATGAATGCGTGTATTAACAATCTGCGCTTGATTGATTCAGCCAAGCAGCAATGGGCGCTGGAGCAACGTCAGACGAGCACCGGCCAGCCCGCAGGCACGGACCTGCAGCCCTACCTCGGCCACGGCTCGGCTGGCGAACTGCCGTCGTGCCCCGCGGACCCCACGCAAACCTGGGCCGCGAGCTATGCCACCGCTTTGGGTAATGTCAGCACCAAACCCCAGTGCAGCATCGTGGCTTCAACCCACATTCTGCCCTGACCGGAACTTTGCCATGATCCTGTGAGGTCATGGACACAAAAAGGCTTGGAAGAAATTCCAAGCCTTTTTTGTTTTCTGGTTCAGGCCGGGTTTGACGAATCCGGGCTTGCCCAAGGAAAAACTCCTCTGATAGTCTTCTCCGGCTTTGGCAGGCCGACGTGGCGGAATTGGCAGACGCGCTAGACTCAAAATCTAGTAACCGTGAGGTTGTGTGGGTTCGACCCCCTCCGTCGGCACCAAATAAAAGGCTCAACCGGGATGGTTGACAGGCTGGATCGGGGACAGGCATTGTCCTGTTTCAAGACAACTTTTCAAAGATGAAGTTTTTTACTGGTCATCCGGCTGCCATGTTTCCGATAATCAGGATCGTGAAAACACAGCCAATCCTTGCCTTGGCCGGCATCGTGGCGCTGCTGGGCGCTTTCTTGTTGGCCGGTTGCGCTCATGCTCAGGCGGGCCATTCCAACGGCGTGCAGATTTCGCAGGATCAGGGCAAGCTCCGTGTCGAAATCAACGGAAAGCTCTTTACCGAATACTGTTACAAAGACGTGCCGCGGCCCTATTTCTATCCGCTGCTCGGCCCGGATGAACTTCCCATGACCCGGCGCTGGCCCCTGGAGAACACCACCAACGAAGCACACGACCACCTGCATCATCGTTCGCTTTGGTACGCCCACTCCAGCGTGAACGGCCTCGATTTTTGGACCGAGGGAACCACCAATTCCTGCAAGATTGTCCATGACAAATTCCTCGCCATCCAATCCGGGAGGGAATCGGGAACGATCCAGTCCGCGGATAATTGGATGGCGCGTGACGGGACCGTCGTCTGCACGGACCTCCGCACCATGCGCATTTACAATCGGCCCGATGACCAACGGTTGTTTGATTTCGAAATCACCCTCCAGGCCCCGCCGGACAAGCCGGTCATTTTCGGCGACGACAAGGATGGCGCGATGGCTGCGCGGATTGCCGAGACGATGCGTTTAAAACATGGGGACAAACCGGGCGACGGACACATTGTCCTGTCCTCGGGCGCGCGGGACGAACAGACATGGGGCAAGCGGGCGGATTGGTGCGATTATTACGGGCCTGTGGATGGGAAAATTGTCGGGATCGCCCTCTTCGATCATCCCGATAATCCACGGCATCCGACTTGGTGGCATGTGCGGGATTATGGACTCCTGGCGGCCAATCCTTTCGGCATTCATCATTTTG
>Ga0326728_10013928_pt1 | contig 17273 bp, 11 predicted proteins | sample MB3enrmetagenome_FD_207602 | JGI IMG/M metagenome (GOLD analysis project Ga0326728, IMG submission 207602) | Lab enriched peat soil microbial communities from McLean, Ithaca, NY, United States - MB31MN | ecosystem: Environmental > Terrestrial > Soil > Wetlands > Peat | place: USA: New York... | reverse complement strand
TTGGAAAGGGTCACCGCTTGCGCCGAGCTGCTCGTGCCCACCAATTGGCTGCTGAACGAGAGCGACGTGGGTGAGACGCCGGCCCCCGGCGCCACCCCCGTGCCCGTCAGGCTAACGGTTTGAGGGCTGCCGGCAGCGTTGTCGGCAACGCTCACCGCGGCCGTCCGCGTCCCCGTGGCCGTGGGTGTGAAGGTCACACTAATCGTGCAGTTGGTTCCCGCCGCCACGCTCGTTCCACAGGTGTTCGTCTGACTGAAGTCCCCGCTGTTGGTCCCCGTAATCGTAATGCTGGTTATGCTCAGCGCCGCAGCACCGGTGTTGGAAAGGGTCACCGCTTGCGCCGAGCTGCTCGTGCCCACCAATTGGCTGCTGAACGAGAGCGACGTGGGTGAGACGCCGGCCCCCGGCGCCACCCCCGTGCCCGTCAGGCTAACGGTTTGAGGGCCGCCGCTGGCACTGTCGCTGACACTCAGGGTGGCGGTCTCCGACCCCGTGGCGGTGGGGGTGAAGGTCACGCTGATGGTGCAATTGGTTCCCGCCGCCACGCTCGTTCCGCAAGTGTTCGTCTGCGCAAAATCACTGCTGTTTGTGCCGGTGATCCCAAAGCTGTTGATGGTCAACGCGGTGGTTCCACTATTCGTAAGCGTCACCGCTTGAGATGAGCTGGTAGTGCCCAATTGCTGGTTCCCAAAAGCCACTGAGGTCGGTGAAAAGGTGACCGATGATGGGGCCCCCGTACCGCTAAGGCTCACCGTTTGCGGACTGGTGGAGTCGGAGTCATTTATGGTCAGGCTTCCCGTCCGAGTCCCGGTTGCTGTCGGAGTGAACGTAACGTTAATCGTGCAGCTTGAGGACGCACCCAGACTCGACCCGCAATTATTAGTCTGAGCGAAGTCTCCGCTGATTGCCATGCTGTTAAGGGTCATGGCCGAGCTGCCGGTATTGGAGAGCGTCACCGTCTGAGCTGGACTTGGCGTGTTAACTGGCTGGCTCCCAAACGAAAGGGAAGCTGGCGAGGCGGAAACGAAACCTGTATTGAAGACCAAGTCGACCCAGTAATTGGTACTGTTGTAGGTGAGGTCGGGGAAACTGCTACTCGATCCATAGGCGTACACCCCATTGCCGGGGGAAAAAGATCCGTTGGCCAGGGCCTGGAGAGGTGGGTTATCGACCCCCTCGGTGGCAAAGAATGAACTGTTGAACGAATAGTGGCCAATCGGGGCGTAGTACGAAGCGACATAAGTCGTGTTGGCGGTAACCGGAACCGGGTTGCTGAAGTTGACCTGCTGCCACCCTGAAGCGCTCTCGTTCGTGAAGAGTGCGCTCGCCAGCAGCCCCCCCCCACTCGTCCACAGATTGCCCACGTGAGTGCCGGTGTTGGCCGTGCTCTTGTAAAAGCGGATGCCCGTGACATAGCCATTCTGGTCCGAGGTGAACTGTACGCCTAACTCGACGCCGTAGGCGTCACCACTGTCCACCGTTCCGGGTGTCGTCGAATAACTCCAGATGGTACACGGACACGTTCCCGGCGGAGGTGGGGTCGTGAACGTCCAGGTGTAGCTGGCTGCCAGTGTGGCACCATTGATATCCTGCACTCCGGCAGCGCCCCCTACCACCGTGGCCGTGTAGGTGGTTGAGTAAGCCAATGGTTGTGTGGGGACGAGCGTCGCTGTCAGCGTCGAGCTGTTGTAACTCATTGTACCCGCCACAGTGTTGCTCTCTCCGCCACTCAGCTGGAAGGTATTGGTATTGATGGTCGAAGCGCTCATGGACTCGTTGAACGTGGCGGTGACACTCATCCCGACCGGGACGAAAGTGGCTCCGCTGGCCGGAGACACCGTAACGACCGCAGGGCCAGAAGCACTAGTTACCTCGGTAGCAAAAACGACATCAACCCATTAGTTGCTGGCGTTGTAGCTGGAAGAGGGAAAGGCGCTCGTCGAGCCGTAGGTAAAGACCCCGTTCGGGCTCACGGTGCTGGCCAGGGCGTCGAGTGGTGGGTTATAGACGCCCGCCGTGGCGAAGTTGGCAGATTCAACGGAGTAGTGGCCGGCCGGCGCATAATATGAGGCTACGTATGTTGTTCCGGCGCCAATCGACACCGGACTGCTGAAATTGACCTGCTGCCACCCGGAAGCGCTCTCACCTGTGAAGACTGCGGTCGCCAGGAGCGTCCCCCCACTCGACCACAGATTGCCCACATGGGTGCCGGTGTTCGCTGCGCTCTTGTAAAAGCGGATGCCCGTGATAAACCCATTCTGGTCTGACGTGAATTTCACTCCTAGCTCGCCGCCGCCGCCATCACCGCTGTCCACCGTTCCAGGTGTCGTCGCACCGCTCCAGATGGTACACGGACACGCTCCCGGCGGAGGTGCGGTCGTGAACGTCCAAGAGTAGTTCGCTGCCAAGCCGTTGCCATTGGGATCCTGCACTCCGTTAGTGCCCCCTATCACCATGGCGCTGTAAGTTGTCGAGGAAGCCAATGGTTGTGTGGGGACGAGGGTCGCCGTCAGCGTCGAGCTGTTGTAGCTCACCGTAGCCGGCACCACCATGTTCCCTTCGCCACCCGTCGGAATCACCAACTGGAAGGTGTTGCCATTGATGGTCGAAGCGTTCATGGACTCGTCGAACGTGGCGGTGACACTCGTCACGGGCGGGACGAAAGTGGCTTCGCTGGCCGGAGACACTGTGATAATCGCAGGGCCGGAAGCACTACCTGCCAAAGGGGTAAAAACGACGTCAACCCAGTAGTTGGTGGCGTTGTAGCTGGAAGAGGGAAAGGCGCTCGTCGAGCCGTAGGTAAAGACCCCGTTCGGGCTCACAGTGTTGGCCAAGGCGTGGAGGGGGGGATCGTCGACCCCCGCCGTGGCGAAGTAGCCAGCGTCAGCAGAGTAGTGGCCGGCCGGCGCATAATATGAGGCTACGTATGTTGTTCCGGCGCTAATCGACACCGGACTGCTGAAATTGACCTGCTGCCACCCGGAAGCGCTCTCACCTGTGAAGACCGCGGTCGCCAGCAGCGTCCCTCCACTCGACCATAGATGGCCCACGTGACTGCCTGTGTTGGCAGTGCTCTTGTAAAAGCGGATACCGGTGATGAAGCCATTCGTGTCCGACAAGAATTTCACACCAACTTCGATCCCAGACCCATCGCCGCTATCCACAGTTGTGGGCGTAATTGAAGAAGCCCAGATGGTGCACGGACAAGGTTGCACGCCCGCCGTCACTGTTACACCCGACCCCGGGGTTTCAATGTTTCCGCTGTCATCTACTGCGCGGCTTTCAATGGTTGCCGCTCCGGAGCTTCGCGGCGTCCAGACATAGCTCCAGTTGCCGCGTCCAGTGGCAGGGTGCCACGTACTCCCGCCATCGGCCGACACCTCTACACCAGCGACAACACCGCCTCCCGCATCGACCGCTGTTCCGGTGATAGTGACATCGCTTCCACCCTGCACGGCGGATCCGGGCGTTGGCGAGGTGATCGTCGAAGTCGGGGCAGTCTTGTCGGTGGAGGCTGTGGCAGGAACCAAGCCAAGCTGCAGTGTCGCTGGCTGAGCGCCCATGTCAGCAAACAGGTTAACGGTGGCCTGCTGCATTCTGACATCTGCCGCCTGACCCCAACCCGAAGGATCATCGTGATTGGCGTCGAGACCCCAGGACCACTGAACGGTTCCTGCGCCGAACACCAAAGCCCCACTGGGGGCGCGGTACATCGTCATGTTGTGGGTTGCAATTCCTGCGCCGTAGGTTTCGCCGTAATCCAACAAAAGGTCTGTCGTTAAGGTATATGAGGCCGTTGACAAATGGAACAGGCCGGCAGGACGGAACCCGTTGTCAATATCCTCATCCCACTCGTAACCCAAGGTCCCGCCCGGCAGGGTTGCCGTCTGCCCTGGTGCCAGGGTAGCGATACTGGTGTTACGCCAGAAGCGCATCTGACCGTCGGCCTGGGGGACCTGGATTGCAAGACCCAAGTTGTCAGCGCCAGGGCCATTCACCATGAAGATCGTGCCGTGCAGGGCATTCTCCGGTTGGCCTCCGTCTCCTGGTGGACTAAAACGGGGGTCGCGCCAAGTGCCCGTCCAGGTGGGTGGATCGTCCGGATCGATGACGGCGTTGGCGTACGTTTCCTTGTAGCACACCAGCGTACGGTAGGGCGTGTTGGTACCATCGATGCTGTTCTCCCTGCGTGTCTTCCAAAAGGTTTCATTGCCGCTAAAAAACGCCAAGTTCACTCCGGCATCGCGCGCCGCTTGCACATTGGCACGCTGCTTCCCGGAGACATACTCATCGTGGCCGACCGAGAGATAGACCTTGTGGTTCAGAATCAGATTCCCGTAACGCTCCGCATCCATGCCGGTAAAGTAGGTGACGTCGTAGCCGTTCGCCTCCAGCCAGCGCACCATGGGATACTCAGCTCCGAACACGAAGGACAAAGACTCCTCCTGAAAATCCCGGGTGTGAAACGGGCGGTTGTAGCTCACTTTGAAGGCGCGGTTCGTGATGTCAAATATGCCGGTCGGACCGTAAAGGCTGTGGCCGACGGTCGTGGGGTCCGGCGTGGCATCCGAAGAGGGTTGCCACTCGTTGTATGCCTGCCAAGTCTCATCCGAGGTCTGGAAAATCAGGGCGGAATTACTGGCGTCATTCCGAACGATGAAGACGATGTGGTTCTGTCCCCCCGTGTCGGATCTAGTCAGGAGAATGAAATAAATCCCCGACGTAGCGTTTGCCGGGACCTGCCATGACGCCGAGACTGCCCAGTTCCCACAATCGACGAGGTTGGTCGTGTCATCTACGAGGCAGGCTGGCTGTGCCTGTGGCAGCGGCGCCGACGGCGTGATGCTTGCGACCTTGCGAGCACCCATTCCACCGTAATAGCCCATACGGTAGATATCCATAGTGTAGGCTTTGGCGGGCGTGTTTATCTTGAAATTGATGCTCTGCCCTACGTTCACGCTAATGTCGGTGGCGAAGCCTACGATGCTGGGGTCGCCGCCGTTGATGCCCACGTCCCACACGCTGGACGCGGTGCCCGGAAGGCAGTTCTCGGCCACAATCCCGTTCGGCGGATTAGAGCATTGCGCCCACAGGTTGGATCTCACGGAAGCCCAAGCCAAAACGCACAGGAGAAGAGATAGCCTGAGTCCGTGCCGCCGACGGGGATTCCCCTTGCTGGATGAGTCGCTTGTTTGGTGGTTCATTTTGCCCTCTTTCGTTTATAGCCAAACCCCGATTCGCCGTCAATGGTACCAAAGGGCAATAGTCTTGCCCGAAAGCACGATCGGTCTCCTCGATATTTCGGGATAAGTATCATTTTGTTCAGCTCTATATATGTTACCTAAATGATTGAAGGTGGACGCATGCCACAAACCGAGTTCTGAGACTGCTCCCCCATCGCGGCTCAATCCCGCCTTCTCCGCCCCCCAACTCCTCCTCGATTCGCTATTCTCTTCGTTAGGCCTTTTCATCAGAGCCGTGCAAGAAACGTGCACGGGGGTTGCTCGTTTTTGTTCACACGCGTCACCGCGCCTTGTGCGCTTGTGCAAGGCGGGCTAAAGTGGTCTGTGTGCCTGTCTAAGGAGACGCTGCTAATACTTTGGAAGAACGAATCTACCCTGAGACTCCCACGTCACGGTTCGAGAATCTCAGGACTACGGAGCCAAAGGGGGATTTGGCAAAACCCTGGTTGGGCTTAGCGACACAACGCTTTTGATAAGCGGCAAGCGCATCTCAGCGAGCCTCTATTGAACCACGGTGAACAGGGCCGCCATTCCACCCTGAAAGTGCTCATTGACATGGCAGTGGAAGAGCCATGTCCCAACATTATCAGGCACCATGTCCGCAACGGCCATCGCCATGGGAGTCAAACTCACTGTATCGGTACGCATATTGTTGGAAATCGCGGTCTCACCATGCCAATGAGCTGCGTGGACGTCATCCTCATTACTATTGGAGAGCAGATACCACCGGACATGCTCGCCCCGCTTCATGGTTAACATGGGCAGATTGCCCTCGATGAAGCCGTTGATGCTGTACATGAGGTTTAGTTTCCAAAAGATCGGATCGACCACTCTCAGGTTCGGGGAGTATTTCCTCTTGCTCGCCAGGTTGGCTTCAAAATACGCGCTTTCTGTCTCGTCGAAAATCGCGAAGGCCGTAATAAACTCGCGGTCCACGTCCTTGGGTGTGCCGTCCGGCTTGGTGGAACCCCGCCGGCTGACGATGATGGGGCCAAGCAGACCGGCGTTCATCTCTTTGGGCTCGACAAAATGGGAATGGTACATCCACACGGTTGAACTGGGATCATGAGGACCGGGACCCGCTCGTTCGGGCACCGACCAGATATATGTATAAGTCCCACCAGGAGGGATTGCATCGTCTTCCTTGTCTGAATTGGACGTGCCATCGCTGTACAATGCGCCTTCCGAGCTCTTATTGTACGCAAACCCATGCGGATGCATAGTGCATATGATCTTGGTGTTGTTCTTGAAAAACACCCGGACCGTATCTCCGACCTCGGCGCGAATGAGCGGGCCCAGAATGCCTAGGTGCTCCCATTCCAGAGCACGCGGCTTCAAGGCCTTGAAAGTAGCGTCGGTATACTCACGATATACCGCCTTCAAATACTTTGGAGCGCGTATGGTCGTTGATGACGGCTCCACTTCCTCGACTTGAGGGGTTCCGGTAAGGTTCCTGCCGCGGGGAGCATAATTCCAGGTCACTTCGTCCGCAGCAATGTAGTAGGTATGCATCGCGCCTGGATGAGGCTGAGGCATTTGGGCGCTGGCCGTCGTGCCCAGACACAGCAGAACGGCGGTCAAAACCCTTCCCAAAGTCTGCCTACTCACCGAGCCCTCCCCTTTTCTTGTTGATAGTACGCGTTAAGCTGGGTACAACTACATGTGCAGGCTCCAGAGCGTTCCCCTCACTCGCAGGCGTTATTCAGTTTCCAATCACAGAGGTCTCCGCAAGCCCTATCGGTACGCCATTGAACAAATCTAGGACCGACACTTTGATTTGAGACATCTTGGTCTCAAGATGACGGCGGGTGACAGCCCTGCTCTCGTAACATTGGCCAATCATGTTCACAATTTCTTCCTTTTGCAGCTCGCGCGCGTCCGCCACCAGCGATCCAACACCGATCGTCTCCATCACGCCCATGAACTTATCGCTATAGGCGATGGCCACCGCCGGCACATGTTGCGAAATTGCCGCAATGCAGGCATGCATTCGCGAACCAATGAAGAAGTCACACAAACCAATTACGTACTTGATTTCACTCTGATCATATGAGCCCTGCAGCAAGCCCAGACGGCCGGGATACTTTTCGCGCAAACTCGCGAACACCCTCTCACAAACCAGCAGGTCGCTCTCGGAGCCTTCCTGAGTTCCGAAAACGTGTGGAACCAAGAGAATCGAGGCGTCTTTTTTGGAGATCAAAAAGTCGATGAGATCATAGACCAATCCCTTGTAGCCGGTCAGGAGGCCGAACGCGTTGTTGCGTGTGTAACCTCCCATGAAGAGCAGCCCGCTGATGTTGAGGCCTATGAGGCTCGTCTGGCATTTTTTCTCGAGGGACAGGCCGACCACGTTCAGGCAACTGGGTGCTAACGGATCCAAGACAAATGCGACGTCGTAGCGGAACCCGTATTTGTCGGGCAGATTCTGGTGGCCAAGGAAGCCGTGCAGTGCTCGAAGGCTTCGATAGTCTCTCACGTAAACTCGCTCAGCGCACCGCAAAATATACTTGGCGATGATCTGTGACAGCTTGCCTCGAAATGGTCCGAGTGTTTGCGGCAGCAAGACCAGCTTCTTGCCCAACAGAATAATTAGAATCTGCGGCAACGAAACGTAGAGGAGCCTCCCGATGCCGTAGATATCGCTGAGGCTGTCCCCTCCTGAAATTGAAGCAAAGAGATCTGCCTGGCAAATCTTGCGTAGGCAGCTGTTTCTGGTGGCGAGCCAGTTCCGTCCCTTTTCAGACGGAATGATTTTCAGAACGACAGCGATCAGCAGAAGAACAAAGATATTGTTGGCGAGGTAGAATTTCTTTGAAAACCTCATATTGACGAGCGGAACCGCTACTTCCTTGCCGTCGAGGGCCAGAGCATGATTTGAACGCTCTCTCGCATAGTCTAAAAGAAAAACGGAGGCATTAGGGAACTGCTTGAGTATACACTTTATCGCACCTGCAGCGAGGGCGCCCACACCCATATTCTGCGTTTCGAAGCTGGCACCGAGGAGACCAATTTGAAACTGCTCATTACTCGACATAAGGAGGTGAGGCTGAGTGCTTTCGTCCGCTCGCGTGTTCTCCCACTACTTTGCCAACTCAGAAACCCTCGAGCGGGAAGCTAGGGTCGAGATCCCTTCGCACCCGGCAGAAAGACCCGGGATGTGGAATTCGAGCTCTCGCTTGCGGGCTAAATCCTGGCGACTCCGCTTTTCCGCCACAACCAAGAATTCCGACGCAAGCCATCTGGCAGACAGTCTTCCGTGCAAACCGGAATCTCCCTTCACGTCCTCCCAACCAGCCATGTGGCTGTGAGTGTGCGGCGACTGGTGGCGAGAATGCACAACCGGACTTGGCCGACGCTAACTTATTGCAGACGAAAAATGGCCTTGACTTCGGGGTCCACTTCAGTTCGGGCGGTCCGACCACACTGCAGCGGACCGCTCAACAGGCCACGCTGTGCGGGACTGGGTTGTCTTGGGCTGGACGTTTCGTCCCACTGATCCAGACATGCCCGGCACAATTATTCCTAAAGTGCTTCGAAGCCTCGGCCGATATTGTGATATAGTATTGTCGGATGGAGCCGATACCGTTGGGAAGGCCTTTTCCGTTCCTTCAGTAAAGTTGGAATCACCGACGTACCGTGGGCCATCGTCGAAGCCGAAGTTGGGCAGATCAATTGAAACAAACAGTCCAACAGCTTGAATGGAAAGGGGATCAGAGAAAATGGAATGGCGGAGAACAGTCTGGACACTTCTGGTATTGTGCGTCGCGGCCTCGCCTTCTTTGGCCGTCACCCACTTTGTCTACGGCGGCGCTTCGGGGTCTAACAACGGCACAAGCTGGGCCAACGCCTGGACAACCCTTTCGGGCATCAATTGGAGCAGCCTCACTGCCGGGGATGTGGTTTGTGTGGCAGGAGGGACATACACCAGCGGGATCACGACGGGCAAGAGTGGGACAGCAGGAAATTCCATTACCATTCGTAGGGCAACGGCCTCGGATGCTACCTGTGGATCGAGCACTTCGGGATGGAACTCGGCCTTCGACGCTCAAGTGAACATGGGCTCAAACACCATTACCATCCAGAACAGCTACATCACTATCGATGGAGCCGTGCCGAGCGGCATCTACGGTACTGTGGCGAACGGAGGGGGATCCTGGCTGGGAGTGGCCGCAGCTACTTCCAATGTGACCATCCGGTACATCGAGATGTCGGGTCCGTGCCCGCCAGCGGGCTGCGACCAGAATTCAGATTCTAGGGCTGTTAACCTAGACGATTACTCCAGCGGCAGCTACCTGGCGCAGACCGACTGGGACCTCTACGGCCTCAACATGCACGGATTCTGCACGCCCGTTATCTCCTACAACGCGCCGGGACTCATCATCGAGCATTGCCGCTTTGCGGACTCCATTGATAATACTTCGGGAAACCCAAACTGCCATCCCAATACCTATGAGGATGGAGGTGGAAGTGGCCAGACCTTCCGCTACAACGAAATTACCAACTGGCAGGTCGAGGGGATCATGACCTGCCCCAATGGAGGCTGCACCACCGACATCGCCATTTACGGAAATATCTGGCATGACCCCTATGCGGGGAGTTATCCACGATTCCTGGAGGCCCAAGGGAACTCAAATGGTCCCTACCTTGTTTACAACAACACCTTTGTAAATATGTATTACGAATGCGCTGGTACAGCCAATGGAGGTTCTTTTGCTTCGGGCACAATTGGGTACAACAATCTATACTATGGCAACGACTTCACGACCTGCGGGCTTCCCAGCGAAGATTATGCGGCATCGAATGGAACGACTGGAGAGACAAATGGACAGAACGGACTGACGAGCAGCATCTTCACAAACTACAGTGCCAAAACAGTAGCAGGGTACAACCTGAGCGAGCACACGAACGCCGGCCTTAATTTGGGTTCTCCCTACAATATCGACTATGCCGGCAACACGCGGGTTACCTGGGACCGGGGAGCCTATGAATTCGTCAAGCCCAGCCCCGCAACGAACTTAACCGCCACCCCCCACTGATCCGAGCAGACGGCTCCAAATTGATCGACCACTTATCTCACCCGGTCCTTAAGCATCAGAGGAGGCCCTTGCGATGATTTACCGTGCCCTCCAACCTCTGCACAACGCTCTTTCTCCAGCCGTGGACAAATCGAGCGAGCACACAAAGTACCACCGGCAGCAGAATGAGCATAGCCCAACGCTCAAATACCAACTCCAATGCGTCGAGGCGGTATGCATAGTATAGGTCGGTGAGTTTCCGACCCAGGGTGCTCCTCGAAAGCCTCAAGTCCCGAAAGTCGGAGAGCCTTCGGGCTATATTTCCCCATAAGTATTTCTTGGAAACGTCGATATTGGCAAGGTCCAAATCATTGACGTAGGCGATTTCGACGCGCCGACTCTGCCTCGACGCCAGAGACACGTCGAGCAAGATCTCGTCCCTCGATACCTGATAGGGAAAGGGCTCGCCGTCTACAAAGAGGGAGCGTATGGGGGGCGTGAGGTTCTCGGGCTTGCGAACATGAAAGATGGCACTTCGCCCTCCAGGGTTCGTCAGATGGAAGTTCGGGGAAAAGGCAAGGACATCATAATCCTGGTCCCGTCTCAGCCGAAGAAGATAAAGATGCTGAACAATATAGCCCAAACTTCGCCACTGGGTTTCCGGCTCAATACGGTTGACTTCGTCTGCCACCCAGTTAAACGCGCTAATGCCCCTGTGGAAGAATTCCTGGTGTTCATAGAATAGCAGCGGGTTACCCAAGTACGAGTTGACTGCAAGCGCAGTGGGAGAAACAGATGCTTCGCCAGGTGAATGCCGCTTCAAGCTTAGAAAATTGTCGAATGCGAGCGTCTCAGGTCTTAAGATGAAAAGCGGATCACCCGGCGCGCTCGAGTCCAAGGGTACATTCTGGGAGTTCGCTGTGGCCCAGTAGTTGTATTTCTTTAACACTCCAAAGGTTTCTGCCGGAGCCACAGCATGCGGAAACACCATGACGGGGTCATATGGAATCCCGGTAGATCTCTTGAATTCTTCCATCCGTGCCAATGCCTGTTTGATATTGGCGATTTGTCTGATGAGCGGCTCCCGCCTGTACTCCCCAAATTCTCTGTGGTCATGGTTGTTACCGTGAACGCAAACAGAAAACCTATCTGGGTGACGGTGGAACAACGAGACTACATCCGACTGACACCTGTCGAAGTTCCATGGGATGAATGCCGTGGTCAGATGAAAGTTATGTTTTTCCATCTCCTCCAAAAGCGCCTGGTAGTCCAGGTTCCCATAGGGCTCGATCAACCAGGGGTCATCCACCGTCAGATTTGCATAGTGGCCAATGGTGTGCCACGCCCGATCGCCCGTCGCATGCCGAAGGAACATCATAACCGGCGCGATGTTCGAGAACGTTCCAACCAAGTTATCGCTGTCGGGAACAGAAGCGCCACCTCCGGGGGCAAAACCGGCCAGAATGAACACGTGCTGTCGGCCGATAAAGAAATCAACGAATGCCGGCTGGTTCTCAACCTGGTTCGAGACTTCACCAAGGACCCTGACCGCGGAGTCTCGGGCGAGCTCAAGACTACAAGTCACCGTTCCCTTAAGAGGGAGAGTTACGCCGGCCAATTGGTACGCGATCTCATTTTCCTTGGAAATCACGAGTTCCCAAGCGCCTGAGTCACGAGCAGGGGCCCTGCAACCGATGACACGACGCCCAGTCCATTTGGAAACTGAGGCAGGCAGATCGTGCACATAGGCATCCACAATGAGTAAGGGGATGTTTTCTCTGCCTGGCCTGCGTAAGGCGGAGAAAACCTGGGCTTGGTCAAGGTCCGATAGGGTGTCCGCCGTCACAACAGCTGCCAGCGCATCCGATTGCCTCAGCGCTTCAACGACTCGCTTACTGTCGTTCCGATCTCGGACCGCCAAGCTCTGCACATCTAAACCGTAGAATCGAGACGCAAGGTCCACTTGGGATCTCACAGCCGTAGTTTCCCCGTACTTGCCTACGGATACAACAGCCGAAGCATAGCAGGAGGAGAAGGCAACCAGGATAACAAATGCGAGTTCAAGCCAGGTTTGAATCCAGGCACAACACAAGCCGGTACTTCGATGTCCACATCCGGCAGAGGGCGGACGATTGTGCTTGGCAGTTCTCAAGAGCAGCTCCTGATTCTAGAACTCTGAGGACAATATTCCGGAGGATCGGGTTCAGGTAGTCTGGAATGCCGCCTCTAACTCGACGGTAGAAAAGCCGCGGCCCCGCGAGGCGGAGCGCTCGGCTTCGCCCTCTCGGCACTTGCCGTGTGCGAGTGTGAGCGCAATCAGAACCCAAAGCATATACCCGTTTTGGCCCCAGGAGTACATTCCGACACTGTACATCTGGAAATAAAAAATCAACATGTTTACGAGCAGAATTAAGCTCAGCTGCCTGTCGGACGCAGGAAGCTTCCAGTATTCTCTCCAGGCGATCCACGCAGGTTTTAGCAGCAACAAGGCGATGATCAGGAGGCCGACAAAGCCCGTTTCCACCATCAACTCCACCCACGCGTTGTCGCAGCTCAGGAACACATGAGGCTTTCCAAGGAACTCCCCTTCAATCCCCAAATCGTAGAATGACTCCAACCCATATCCCCAAAGGGTGCGCCCAGGGCTTTTCAGGAGGGCGCCCGTCGCGGCGCGCGGCAACGCGTATCGGTACTCATAGGAAGCACCTGTGTCCGTGTTCATGTTAAAAGTGTTCGCCCAGATGCCATCGATCGTACCCCATATGCCTGGACGAATGATCATGACTAGCAGAGAAAGCACCCCTATCATCAGAATGCTCTTACGTGTCTGCTTTGCTGCGAAAAAGAGAAGAAGCAGACAACCCAGAATGACGTCGAGCCACGGGCCTCGGCTGCTGGTCTTATAGATATTCAAAAACATCAACATGAGTCCGCCCCACAGGAAGACCTTTTGCCACGCCTTCCGCACTACGGTCAGGAGGTACAGGGCCAGTGTTATAGCCATCGCCAATGCGGCGCCAAACAAGATCGCGTGGTCAAACGTGGATTGGACTCTCACTTCTCGATCAGCCTCCTCCGTGCTCCAATGGTGCAGGACTTTGGGCAGGAGTTGTAGAACGTTCCAACCGCTGTACGCTTCAACTGCCCCAAAGACAGAGCAAACTATGATGGCCAAGACTATGGCCGTCAGGATCTTGTGGATCGTTTGGACCTTCGAAACGGTTCTCCAGTAAATAAAGTAAAGTGTGTAGTACTCGAAGACTACAGAAAGCGCCTTCTTGATGCTCATCACGGGGACGATGGAGTTCGCTGTAGACACGAAGCACCACGCAATGTGCATAAGCATCAGGAACTTGAGCGGAGTAGCCGATGCGTCCCCTGTCAGCCCCCGGCTTCTGCCGGAGGAGAAATATAATAGAAGCAGAATCACCACAATGAGCCTTTGGGTCGTCAAGTTGAAAACGCCTAAAGGTATAATGGCTTCGATCGGCACCAAGACGAGCAGGAAAGAGGCAAACGGCAACGCGGCCTCCAAACCCTTGGACTGGGCGATGCCAATCAAGCCAATGATTGCGATTAGGTCAATCAGAATTGTAAGAGTCATAGCCCCTTGACGTAAGGGTCTGCCCCTTCACATATTGTGAGTTCCTGACACGCCGACGCCCGGCGTCGACAGATCTGTCCACCGTCGTCCAGTCAGGACGGAATAGATTCTCTGCATCTGCTGTCTCCGCCTTGTTCGCGTGAAAGCTGGATCCTGCAGTCGCTGATCGGCACGCGCATAGGAGCCGACAAATCCTGCTAGAAAGCATGCTGGTTTGGTCAAACTGTGGGTTTGGCGCACTAATCTGATGGTCTTGGCTAGGACAAAGACCGGGTGGCTCCACGTATAATAATCCGCCTTCCCGCGTTCCCAGTAGACGAGGCTAGCGTTCAGCCCTTCTCCGGTGGGCCGGCGGTGGATCACACGGTACTCGAAAAAACTCCTCGTTCTCCATCCCTTAGTCCAAGCATAGACCTCATCAATGGTATCCCAGCCCATTCCGGTCGTAAGCCCACCGATTTGCTCGAAACATTCACGGCGGTACATCTTGAGCGCGCCCCGTACATGGTAGTCTGGATGCCTTTCCAGCTCTAACCCCCCATTCCTTTCGATGCAGAGACAGCCGCCAGCAATGCCCAGTTTGGGATCCCGACGGAATTCGTGGAGAATCCGCACTATGTAGTCTCTTTCGAAAACCAAATCAGCATCAAATCGTGCCACGAATTCGAACTCGGAGAGGTTCAGCCTGCGCAACGCCTGGCAGACTGCACCTTCGCCGCCGGGCATCCTTCCATGGCTAACTGGCAACTGGACTAGCTCGATAAAACTGAATTGCCGGACATAATGTGCTACGATCCCTGGCGTGCCGTCCCTCGATCCATCGTCCACAATTATCCACTTCGCAGGGCGCACCTCCTGTGCCACAATCGAGTCGATCATTGCCCCGATATACTTTTCTTCATCACGCACTGGGGTAATCAGAGCAAAGCCCATTCCATTCAATCCCGTTGTCGTTGACTCGGTGACTAAAGCTTATCTGAAGTGCGATCTCATCAAGGAGCGTTACAATGTGCTATTCCCTGGGTGTTGACCAGCTCTCAAGCCCTACAGCCCAATGGAGAATCCGCGACCATTTGTGGAGTACGGAAGCAGGTGTCTTGCTCCGGAAGCCAAACCGCCCAAAGGGGATTGAGCACACAGCCAGAACAATCCTAGTTGCTGCTGCTGCTGCAAGCGCGACCCTGTACAGCTTAGAGTACCAATCGCCCCTCGTAGTCCGGAAAAATTGCAGCAGAGACTCTTGCTGTCGCAAGTTCGGGAAGTAAGCTTCCTGCTTGGCAGCGCTCCTCCCACCGTGATGGACGACCGGACAACCATTCAAATAGTAAATACTATACCCGGTCTTTCTTATTCTGTAGCTAAGGTCGAGGTCCTCGACATACATGAAGTAGTCTTCGCTGAACAGCCCCGCCTGTTCAAAGACACCTCGCTTCACCATGAAACAGGCGCCGGAGATGGCATCGATTTCCGCGGGCTCGTCACCGTCTGAAAAGAGCGGCTTCATCCCCCACAGACCGGAACTGGGAAACGCTCGCCGCAACAACTCTGAATCCAATAACTGGTTCCAGATCGTCGGATATGCCTGCACACAGCTAGACTGCAAAGATCCGTCGCTGTTGAGCAAGCGGGCACCCACCGCGCCGGCCGAGGGATAGGAACGCAGATGCCCAACCATCTTCGTGAAAACATCTTGTCGGATTTCGGTGTCAGGGTTCAAAAATAGCAGGATGGCGGCCGATGAACGCGTGTAACCGAGGTTGTTGGCGCGTGCGAAACCCAGATTCTCGGTGCTTTGGATAAGCACAACATTGGGAAACTCCTCCCGGATGACCCCTTCGCAACCGTCACTAGAGGCGTTGTCGATGACGATGACCTCGAAGGTAATTCCCCCGGTCTCGCGGTAGATGGACGAGAGGCAGGCCCGCAAGTAATCAACCGAATTCCAATTCACGATGATAATCGACAGATCCATGAATTTGTCTGACCTACGTCTCAGTGGCCTTAACCTGCATGTGCAACGCGAGCGACGGGACTTCCGTGCCTGAGGCATGATTTATAGAAGCGCTGTGGCGTGTGCAGCCAGTCGTACCCGCCCTCCACTTTGGCCTGGAAAAAGCGGAGGTCGTCATGAGAGTTCACTGGAAGCCGCGGTAAGAAGTAACGGTCGTGGTCGCGTCCAGCTGTGCCAATGACGGTGGAAACGCCGTTCTCATAGCCATGCTTCCCCAAGAAACCTCGGAGCATTTCAACGAATCGCTTATCGTGCTCAGGAAAGGCGAACGGGTAGGAGAAAGACCGGAGGGACTCGCTAAGCTTTTCCTCGATCGTCTCCTTCGATTGCCTGATTTCGCACTCAACCTCGCGTGGACTCATTCGCCAAAGCTCGGGATGGTTTACCGTGTGCGAACCAATGTGTATACCATGGGCATGAATTTCCTGTACTTCTTTCCAGGTCATGAACTCCTTATTTCCGACACGGGTGTGCTGCGCCCGGATGAAACCCGACACGATGAACACCGTTGCCGCAAAGCCGTTCTGCCCCAGGATGGGGAGTGCTTCTGTGTAGAAGTCCCGATAGCCATCATCGAACGTTATGGCAATGGGCTTCTGCCTATCCCCGCCCGTCTTGATCGCATCGACCACGTGATTGAGATCTACCGGTGTGTACCCGTTGTCCCGAAGAAACTTCATGTGGCGCGCAAAGAGTTCTGGGGATGTATTGGTCTCAAAATAAGGGTGTTTCGTTCCCATTCCGTTACGGATGCTGTGGTACATGAGAATAGGAATCCCCCGGTGGCGATGCCCTTTCAGGACCCGCAAAACCGGGTGAATCAAACTCACGCTCAGGGCACGGTCAAGCCGAAATTTAGACATATGGGGCCGAACAAAGCAAAACATGAACGCGCTTGCGTCAACCTGAATCCTGCGCAATAGGTGCAGGGACCTGCTTCCAGGTAGTTTCAAAAAACGCGTTTCGGCGTGCTTGGGACATTACGCCCAAACCGCACTTTTAGTCAGGTTTCGGCGCAGGCGCCAAGACACCGCTTCTGACCAGCCCTGACAAACCCGCGGCGTCCGTTCTCGCGTGCTTATGAAGCAGGATCCAGGTTAACTCAACATGCGATGTGGTGGCGTTCGACAAACCGGAATGCTGCTCCCGGCATAATGGAAAAGAGCAACGTGGGTTGACCTCGACTGATCTAGCGTAGGTCCACGTGTTCCTGAACACCTCTCACCCGAGAGCAAAGGGTGTCGATGAGGTCTAGATACTCCCGCTTCTTCTCCTGCCAGTTATTGTGCCGGATGTATTGTGAGGCGTTCGCGGCCAATCTCTGCCGAAGTTCCGGATTACGCCAGAGCAGCAGGATAGAGCTGGCGAGGTCCGACTCGTTCTCCGACTCAAAGAACTTT
>Ga0326728_10013927_pt1 | contig 17274 bp, 17 predicted proteins | sample MB3enrmetagenome_FD_207602 | JGI IMG/M metagenome (GOLD analysis project Ga0326728, IMG submission 207602) | Lab enriched peat soil microbial communities from McLean, Ithaca, NY, United States - MB31MN | ecosystem: Environmental > Terrestrial > Soil > Wetlands > Peat | place: USA: New York... | reverse complement strand
CAGCCGACGCATCTGCTGGTCATTGCGATTGTTTTACTTGTGCTCTTTGGCGGCAAGAAGCTGCCGGAACTGGGCAAAGGTTTGGGCGAGGGATTGAAGGGCTTCAGGGAAGGCCTCAAAGGCGCCACCGAGCCTGCTCCTCCTGCGCCGGCCACACAGCAGAATGCGGCTCCCACAACGCCGCCCGTCTCGACGCCAAACGAGCATAAATAGAGTCATGGCCGGGATTCAAGGCTGGATCCGGTTTCGTAGAGATTTTAGTCCTTGTTGCTGAGGTTACTCGTTCAACAGAAAGGCCTGTGCGTGAACACAGGCCTTTCGTGTCTATATGGGTGGTACGGGTCTGCCGCTCCTAGCGGGCGTCCTGCCCCGAGGTGTAGTAGCCGGTCTTGGCGATGACCTCCATGCCGGGCCGCTCGACGCGCACATCGATCTTGCGGAACCTGGTGTCGAGGATCGGCTGGTGGCTGTAGTAGCCCAGCGTGTACTGGTTGCGCGCCTCCTCGGCAATCTTGGCGTAGCTCCTTTCGATGCCGTCCACGCCGTGCTCGGAGTCCAGCACGCCGCCGGTGGCGTGGGCGTATTTGATCAGGATGTTGTCAATCATCATGCCGGGTATGTGGAAGCGGCTTATGTAGCCCTCGCCCCATCGCGCCGAATCGCCCACCAGCGTGCCGTAGACGGCGGTCTTGTTCGTCTGCAGGTACTTCAGCACCTCGGGATATTTGGCCTTGCTGCCATACTCCTTGCCGTCGCTGATGACGTAGATGATGCGGCGGCGTCCCTTGGGACGGGTCGACAGCTCCTTGGCCGCGGCCAGAATCGCGTCGTTCAGGGTGTGAATCTCCTTGGGGAGGGACATGAATGTGGTCCCGCCGGTCGCCCCGCCTTTCTGGATGTTGGGGTCGGCGCAGTTACCGTTGTAATGGATGCTGCAGCCGGCCAGCGGGCCGTCAGTGACCGGAACCAGCATCTCCGTGCCGGCGGTCTTGGTCATGGAAAGCACGAAGGGAACCCGCGCGCTCTGTGCGCCGGTGAAGCCACCGGAGCGGTTCTGTGCGCCGTTGTTATACGAAAAGACGGCCAATTCGTCATAGGGCGTAAGCGCGCCCTGGATGGCGCCCAGAGAGTTGTTTACCTTGGTCATCACGTCAGAAGTCAGGCTCTGATCGATGACGAATGCGATCGACAGCGGAAAGGAATCCGTGGTGAAAAAGGAGATTGGCTCACGGGTGTCGTTTTCGTAGACCTTGAAGTCGTGATAGGTAAGGCCGGCCACCAGCATGCCCTTCGAGTCCTTCACGGTGACCGGAACCTCGACGAAGTTCGTGTGCGTGATGAACTTTGTAATTGCCGAAACTCCTTCACCGGAGGTGGGCTGTTCTGGCGGCGTGGTCTGGACCTGGTCCTTAGCCGGACTAGAGATGACCTGACTGGAGGGCATTTGGCTGCTGGGAGCCGGAGGGATAGAGGACGGCGGGGGCTCCGGCGTGATCTCCCCGGCACCCTTGCCGGGGGTAATTGGGCCGTTCACGTCAGAAGCCAGAGGCTTGGGCGCCTGGGGCGTCGGGGCGTCGGGCACGGGGGGTTGCTGCTGTTGGGCAAGAGCCGCCAAACTCAAGCTCAAACTCAGGAGCGCGGCTACAGCGAAACCAGAGTAGCTGTACCGGGAAGTAACTCCGCCAAGTGGCTTTTTCCTTACCGGGGTCCCCGCGGACAGGTCTTCGTCCGTGGGGTGGAAGTAAAAGCCACCATTGACGCTCTTGCCTAGGACACGTTTACTCTGGTTTCGCTCTAGCGCTATTGCCGTTAAACCTAGCTTCACAATTACTCTCCACAGACACAGTGCTGCAACTGTCAGATTATCAGACGCGCCAGCGCCGCGCAGGTTGCGCCCGGCGCGTATCCTTTCCGGTATGCTCTCTTGAGAGTCCCAGTTTCGTCTACAGGACCAGAATGTTACCTCGATGGGGAATTGCCGTTGTATTGCTTGGCCTGCCGGCGCTGGTATCGGCTCGGGCCCAGTCGGCTCCCGCGCCGGGCGCGCCCCCGGTCAGCACCGCGCCAGGCCCGGCGCCCGAGGCCCAGCCACTGGCCACCCTCAAGCTGAACGTCAACCTGGTGGATGTGGTCTTCACCGTCAAGGACAAGGCGGGCAACCTGGTTCCCCACCTGACCAGGGACGACTGTACGGTCTCGGAGGACAAGCAGCCGCAAACGCTTAAGAGCTTTGTGGCTGAAACGCACCAGCCGCTGACCCTGGGCATCCTGCTGGACACCTCGGGGAGCCAGGCCCATGTGCTGCCCCTGGAGCAGGAGGCAGGCAGCCAGTTTCTGGAACGAGTGCTCAAGCCCAGGGACGAAGCCTTTCTGCTTTCCTTCGATGTGGATGTGAATTTGCTGCAAGACTACACCAGCAGCTCCCGCCAACTGGCGCGGGCCATGAGCAAAGCGGAGATCAACACCGCTGGAGGCAATGGCGCGGTGGGCATTCCCGGCGCCGGCGGCGGCACCATTCCCACCATCGGAAAGCCCCGGGGAACCCTGCTTTACGACGCGGTCTACCTCGCCGCTACGCAGGTGATGAACTAGGAGACAGGCCGCAAGGCGATGATCCTGCTGACCGACGGCGAGGATGCGGGCAGCCGCGCCAAGATCAATGAGGCGATTGCCGCGGCCCTCAGATCCAACGTCATGGTGTACGCGGTTCTGATCGCCGACCGGGACTTTTACCGGGAATCCGGATACAGCGGCCACTCGGCCTTGAAGAAGATGACCGAGGAGACCGGCGGCCGTCTGATTGACGTGGGCAGCAACGGCAAAAAACTGGAGGCCGCCTTCCAGCAGATCGAGGATGAACTGCGCACCCAGTATGTCGCCGCCTACGCGCCCAGCAACTCCAGGCTGGACGGCAGCTTTCGCAAGCTCGACGTAGATTGCCGCGGCGACGGCATGAAAGTGCAGGTTCGCAAGGGCTATTTCGCCACCGCGCCGCAAGAGTAGCGAACTGTGAGAAGTGATTAAGCTGTGTAAAAAGGTGCCTGAAAAGGCCTCCACTGTTCTATATTCGGACAGTTAATTACCTTAGTAGTACCCCGCTGTAATCTGGCGCGGCACAATCCAGATTATTACTATCGGCAAAGGTTGAAAAAACTTTAACCTTCTTGAGAATTTTTCCGAGAGCAAGAGTTTCTCTCCAGGAGCCTTCCATGAAGACGAACTGCGCAACCAACGATGGTTTTGAAATCAGTCCCCGGTTTCGCCGCACTATTGAAGAGCGGATTGAGCGGCTGGAAAAAGATGCGGAGTTCGACGAGGCGCAGGTAGCCTTGCTGGAAGACGGAGATCACATCCGCAGGCATATGCGGCTGGTTGCCCTGCAGCGGGGCGAGGCTCTGCGCATGAGATTGTTTTTGGATCGCGCCAAGACCCGCCTGCCCCGGCCGCTCATCGAGTTGTAAATTCGGCGAGGGTCTGCGCTCCTCGTGTTCTTGTCAGCACCATTCCTGAGGCAAGATGACGGCTTTTCCTTCTGGTATGCACATGCTTTTCACAGATCCGTGTTGCCGCAAGTGACGGCGTGTCTTAAATCTAGCCATTTTCCACCGATTACATTTGGATTATGAGGCCGATTTTCGCTTCGTTTTCCCTCTTCCCATCAGAGCCGATTCCCCGTACGCTTGGCCTTCATTGGATCATTTTTACCGGCGCTCCTGCCGGGATTTGCCTTAGGTTTCATTTACAAACTAACCGTGAGTGAAGACAGCTGCCTGTGCATCGAATGGCCAGTTGCCGCATAGCACGTTCGCCGTGCCCGCCAGGGCCGAGCGCGCGGCATGCAAGGCAATCCCGCCGCAAGATTAACCAGGAAATGGCCGGCTCTCTCCCGGCATCCGGGCCCCAAGCGCATTGCGCCAGCCTGCACCCAGCGCGGGCACAGGCGGAGTGTACCCAGTCGGAATCAAGAAATCCAGCACCAAGGAGTTTATCCCCAGCCATGCGACCCAAGAAAATAATTCTCTGCGTAGACGATAACGAGCAGGATCTTTCCGTGCTCAAATTTATGCTGACGACCAACGGTTACCGGGTGGTTTCAGCCAGCAATGGTCAGGATGCCATCGACCTCTTTGCCAAGACCGCCGTGGACCTGGTGCTGGCCGATTTTGGTCTGCCGCAGATGAATGGCAGCCAGTTGGTGGAGCGGCTGAAGCAGATAGCGGCTCACGTACCCATGATTCTGCTGGGCGACCCGCAAAAGATGGCGGGCGAGATGCACGCCGCCGATGCCCTGATCGCCAAGAAGAACTACTCGCCCCACGAGCTGCTGGAACGCATCAAAGTGATGAGCGCCCGCAAGCGCGGCCCCCGCAAAGGCTCGCAACGGATGGTTCCCGCGGTGGAACTGGCGGTGGCGTCGTAAAAACAGGGAGTAGAGACTAGGGAATAGGGACTAGGAAAAGCCACTTATGCCAATTTGGCTGAGTATCCGTGCTTATCACGCATTTAGCGGAAAAAGATGGGATACAACGAATCCAGCCAGTCTCTAGCCCCTAGTCCCTATTGCCTATTCCCTGCCTTTCCCTCTTGACTGCTGCGTGTGTGGGTGGAATACTCCCCATCGGTACTAGTCTGGCGTTTTTTATCTCCCTGCCAGCGGGGGTTGGCCTTTTTATGGATCTGATCATTCTTCGCCTTCTTTTTGTGGCCCTTCTTGCCGGGGTCTGTTTCTTCCTTCAACCATTCGGCATAACGGGATGGATGAGCGCGGCAATGGGCGCCGGTGCGGCCGGCGCGTTCATTGTCTTCGAGTACCGCGTCCGGGTGCTGAGCCTGAAACGGCTGATCGGCGCCGTGGTGGGTAGCATTTTGGGCATTTTGGGCGCGGCGCTGTTTTGCATGGTGCTGCGCGGCGCGCTGACGCCCGGGCCCACATCGTCCGTCATCCAGATCTTCGACCTGCTGCTGATGACCTATGTGGGACTGCTGGTGGGCGCCAGCAAGGGCGAACTGCTGAACCCGGCGGCGCTGGGCACTGTTTTCACGGGCGACCGGCCAACGCGGCGCAGCGCCAAGGTGCTCGACACCAGCGTAATCATCGACGGCCGCATCGCCGACATCGCCGAGGCGGGCTTTATCGACGGCATGATGGTGATTCCGGAGTTCGTGCTGCGCGAGCTGCAAACCGTGGCCGACTCTACCGACGGATCAAAACGTCAACGGGGCCGCCGCGGCCTGGATATGCTGCAACGCATGCAATCCAACCACGCCATCCAGGTGCAGATCGTCTCCGACGATTTTCCCTCTATCCGCGAGGTAGATCTGAAGCTGCTGGAGCTGGCCAAGAAGTGGCAGGCCAAGGTGGTGACCAACGACTTCAACCTCAACAAGGTGGCCCATCTGCACCACGTCGAAGTGCTGAACATCAATGACCTGGCCAACGCGCTGCGCCCCGTGGTGCTGCCCGGCGAGAGGATGTCGGTGCTCATCCTCAAGGAAGGCAAGGAGTTCAACCAGGGCGTGGGCTACCTGGACGACGGCACCATGGTGGTGGTCGATCACGCGCGCAAGCTGATCGGCAAGACAGTGGAGATCTCCGTAACCAGCGTGCTGCAAACCGCCAGCGGCAAAATGATCTTCGGCAAGATGGAAGAGAACGGGAAAACCCCTGCGGCGGGGCCAACTGCCATATAAGAGGTATGCTGCCAAGATGAATGAACAACCCATCGTCTGTAGTTGTCCCAAACAAAACTGTCCGCGGCATGGCGATTGCGTTGCCTGTCGGGAGTTTCATCTGAATTCCAAGCATCCCAGGCCGCCGCGTTGCGAAAGAGAACCCAGCGGGCTGCGGCGGCTCTTTGGCGCACGCTCATCGGCGGCAGGGTGAGCTTCGAATTCCATGACGATAAACTGCCGTTATTGCGTTGATAAAATGCCGTTAACTGTTTGCGGAATCAGGCGGCTTTGACGGCGATGCAGGCGGAACGGGAGCTGGGCCAGTCCTTGCAGATAATTTCCCCTTTCTGGCGCACAATCATAGCAATCAAACGGCAATGCCGCTCCCGATCTTTGAAAACTGATTCGCTGACAGCCTAAAACACACATCATTTCGCCTCCGCCGCTTCCGCAACCAACTCATAAATAATGAGTTAGCTCTACCGAATGCGCAAAAATGCAACAATTGTTTTGCCTGTTTTCGCCTTTCAGGTCAAAAGGCTAAATCAGATAAACATAATATAATCAACAATATAACCAATCAACTAGGGCGAACAAAGAACAAACGAAGGGCGAAACCCAAACGCGGGATTCCGCGTCAATTATCAGACGCGGGTGTCGCATCCTTCATCGAAATCGTATTTCAAATTCGATGGCCTTGTCCTATCGCCACTCCTCAATACTTTTGTATCTTGGGGTCGATCTCGTCAGCCCAGGCCAAAATCCCGCCGGCCAGGTTGACCACGCGGGGATAGCCCTGCTGCTTCAAGAACTCCGCGACATTCTGCGAGCGGACGCCCGAGCGGCACTGGACCACAATTTCACGGTCGCGCGGAATCTCGGCGAGGCGATTGGGGACATCGTTCTGCGGAATAAGCTTGCCGCCGATCTGGGCGATCTTGTACTCGTAGGGCTCGCGCACGTCGAGGATGTAGACCTCTTCGCCGGCATCGATGCGGCGCTTCAACTCCTTCACGGCAAGCTGGGGGATTCCGTTCTTCACTGTTTTCTCCTCCGGGGTTTCGGGCATAATGCCGCAGAAATGCTGGTAGTCGATCAGTTCGGTCACGGTGGGGTTGGAGCCGCAAACCGGGCACTTGGGATTCTTGTGCAGCTTGAGCTCTCGGAATTTCATAGTAAGCGCCTCGACCAGCAGCAGCCTTCCGATGAGCGATTCGCCTTTGCCGAGTATGAGCTTGATCACCTCGGTGGCCTGGATGACGCCGATGAGTCCGGGCATGATGCCCAGCACTCCGCCCTCGGCGCAACTGGGAACCAGGCCGGGCGGCGGCGGCTCGGGATAGAGGCAGCGGTAGCACGGGCCTTGCTCGGTGGCGAAGACGCTGGCCTGGCCCTCAAAGCGGAAGATGGAACCGTAGACGTTGGGCTTGCCCAGCAGCACGCAGGCGTCGTTGACCAGGTAGCGGGTTTGGAAGTTGTCCGTGCCGTCGGCCACAATGTCGTAGTCCTTGATGATTTCCATGGCATTGGCGCTGGTGAGCATGGTTTCGTGCTTGACGATGCGGATAGTTGGATTGAGGGCGGTAAGTTTTTCCGCGGCTGAATCCAGCTTCTTGCGCCCGATGTCCTTGGTGGAGTGGATGATCTGGCGCTGCAAGTTGCTGGCGTCTACAACGTCAAAGTCCACCAGGCCCAGCGTTCCGATGCCGGCAGCGGTGAGATAAAGAGTGAGGGGCGAACCCAGTCCGCCGGTGCCTACGCAGAGCACGCGCGCGGCTTTTAGCTTCTGCTGGCCCTCCATGCCCACATCGGGCAGAATCAAGTGGCGGGCGTAGCGGGAGAGATCGCTGGTGGTCAGCTCGGGCAGTTCGGCGGGACTAGTTGTAGTCGTCATGTTGTTCCATTCTCTGGTGGATGTGCAGTTGTGGTTGGGAGATATTTGCTCATCTATAGGTTAACAAACACCAACGGCTCCGCAGAGAGCGGAGCCGTTCGCGGATTGCAGGGTGAAGTCAGTTATGGTTTGTGCTTCTTGGGCTCTGCAGCCGGGGCTTCGACAGCCTTCGGCTTCCAGAAGTCAGGAGCGGCATTGATGAATGCATCGGGGACATAGCTTTGGGCGGGGTTGACGGAGTACAGCTCGAAGCGATCGGTGTCTATGGCAACTTCGCGGAGTTCGCGTATCCGAACCTTATCGCTTTCGCTCAGGACCGCGTCGAACTTCGGCTCTAGTGCGTCGCTCTGGTCGATATCGGCCAGCGAATTGTCGGCGGTGAGGAAGACATAGGAGCCGACCTGATCACCGTACTCCACGCGGTATGCGCCCCAATGGTCGTTGGTTCCGACTTTATCTTCGGCGGCTATCCACATTTTTACCAGCTCGGCGAATTCCTTCCCGTGGCCGGGACGAACGTGGATGATACGGGCTTCCAGATAGCGGATCTGCGGGCTGGGCGGATGGGGGTGGTAGCTGAGTTCAGGCACGGTGCTGAAGATCAATTGCTTGGAGTCTTCCAGCAGCTCTCCATCGGCCACGTTGAGACGCTCAAACTCGGCCGCGGCGGGGCCTTCGAAGATCTTGTTGGCCTTTTCCAGGGCTTCAAACGAGTCAAAGTGCGACAGGTAGATGGCCCGTGGTTTGCCAGAGAGCGAGTTAAAGGCCACGTAGTAGATGGGGAAATTGGCTTTGGTAACGGCCTGGACGAAGGCACTCTCCGTCTTGTCGTGGGCCAGGCCGCCCTTGCCGGGCTTGGGATATTCCACGATGATCTGCAGGTACTTGGGCGCCGAAACAGATGTGGTTGATTGATCCTGGGCGACGGCTACTGAGCTGCCAGCAACCGCAAGAGACAGTCCCAACAAAAAGGGGCTGAACTTATTCATGTGTAAAACCTCCGTGATTTTCTTGGAGATCGGACGCAATGGAGGGGAATCCAGGGAAGAGCGTACGACCCAAGTATTGTGATTAGACAGGGTGGACCGCGTGTGTGTAAAGGGGTTTCTCAAAACATCTGGATTTTGCCGGTGAATGAACGCACGCAATGGAATTGCGGTCAGTGCTCCAGGTGTGCGAGATTGAGTATGCGAAGGTGCAGTTTCATTGGTTTCTGCCGATAACAACCTTGAAACCTGGCAGATTGGAAGGCGACCGTGAGCCGAAAAAAACGCAAGCTGAACTTTGATCAAACGCTTGAGAAGCTTCGTGCATATTCCTTCGAAGCGGCGCCCTCAACCGAAATTGCAGGCGGCGTGCTGGTGACGAAGTACGGGGTGGGGGCTGTTCTGCGGGCTGCCGCGGACAAAGAGGCGCCGGTGGCCATGGTGGTCAGGCCCGGAGCGCTGGTTGGGGGCCAGGTGGCGCGGCTGGTAGACCGAGGCCACCAGAAATTCATTCAAACGAGCCAGTTAGAGCTTCCTGCCACGGCCAGCCAGTTGCACGCGATTCACCGGTTCAGCGAAGAGTTGAAGCAGATAACCGGCGCAATCGACCTGTACAACGAGTCGCTGGGAACCACGAGCGACCTTTACATGTATGACCGATTGAAGGGCCGTGAGGCCGCGCAGCCTGACCTGCAACGCCCGTGGAATCTGGCTGAAGGGCACTGAAATTTCCAGAATGCCTGTGGTGAGAGCCATGGAATCTGAAGTGAAAAAGCAGGTCGGCAATCCGCCGCAGGCCAAGCCCATCGGCCGCGACCGGCGCGAGGCGTCGCGGGAAGCAGTCGATACCTCTGCGTCGATTTTTCTCATCAAGATCGCATCGAGGCTGCAAGGACGCATTCTCGACCTGAGCATGAGCGGTTGCCGCATCCGCGCCAACGAGCGTTTTCCGGTGGGCATTTACACGCGGGCGGAGATCGAGTTTCACCTTGAAGGGCTGCCCTTCCGGCTGGGCGGCGTAGTGCAGGCCATTCACGACAAGCACACCATCGGCATCCGCTTCCTGGACATGAGCAGCCGTAAAGCGGAGCAGGTAAAGCAGCTAATCGAAGATATCCGTGAGATGAGAGAGCTGGGAACAGGGAATAGCGATTAGGGAACAGGGATTAGGGAATAGGGATTAGGGAACAGGAGGCAACTTACCGCCGCTTTGCCCGCTCGCGTTGCAGTTCGCGATAGACATCGCTCTTGGATTGGCCCAATTCGCGCGCAAGACGCTTGAGAGCTTCCTTCTCGTCGATACCGGCTTCAGCCTGGAGACGGGCGACACGGTCGGAAACTGATTCCCTGGTCTCCAAATGCGAGGGACCATGGGCACCCGTAGCTCGATCAGGCGCTTGGATAATCAGGGTGATCTCGCCGCGCATGCGATCACGGGCGGCCAATTCGCGTCTCGCCTCGGCCACCGTGCCGCGCAAAAACTCTTCATGAATCTTGGTCAGCTCGCGAGCCAGCACTATGCGCAGGGCGGGACCAAATACGGATTCAAGGTCTGCCAGCGTTTCCAGAATGCGGTGCGGCGCTTCGTAGAAGACCAGGGTGCGCGGGGCGCCGGCATTTTGCACCTCGGCGGCCAGTGCTTCGAGCCGGGTTCGCCGCGCACCGGCTTTTTCCGGCAGGAATCCGACGAAGTGAAACTCATCCGTAGATAGTCCGGAAGCCACCAGCGCGCTGAGCGCGGCATTGGCTCCGGGGATGGGGATGACCGCAACGCCGGCGGCAATGGCCTGGGCCGCGAGCCAGCCTCCGGGGTCGCTGATGCCCGGCATTCCGGCGTCGGAGACCACGGCGATGGCCTTGCCGGCCTTTATGTTTTGGATCAGTTCGGTGGCACGGGTGTGCTCGTTGTGCTGGTGACAGCTTACGGTTGGTGTGGTGATCTCAAAGTGGTTAAGCAACTTCTGCGTCTGGCGGGTGTCTTCGCAGGCGATGCGGTCCACGCGGCGCAATACGTCAAGAGCGCGCAGAGTGATGTCACCCAGGTTGCCAATGGGCGTGGCGACCAAGTAGAGGCCGGGGGCGAGGGACGATTCAGGTTCGTCGGCGATGGGCACGGTCAGCCTCCGGCTTCCTAGAGGGCTTTCTCGCGGGCTTCTTCGCGTTCCAGGCGGCGCTGCTCGGCCAGCAGCGACATGGCGCTCATCAGGTTCTGGACGCTGACGATGCCCACGACGCGGCCGCTATCGGTGATGGGAATCAGGGAGAGCCCGCGCCCGGTCTGAATGCGGCGAATGGTGGTTCCCAGCGTGTCGTCGGGGCGCGCGATCTGGAAGGCCTTGGACATGGCCGCCTGCACGTAGCCGTTGCCGTCGGTGCGCAGCGCGTCCACGATGCGCTGGCGGCTGATGATGCCCACCAGTTGCGGGCCACGCACCACGGGGAAATCCTCTTGCAGCGAGTGGACGCAGCGGGCCAGCGCGCCGGCCAGAGTGTCAGAGGCGGAGAGCGTGGCGAAGTCGGTGAGCATGACCTCGCGCATATGCACGGTGTCCACCACCGACTGGAAGAAGACGCCCTGGTCCTCGATCTGCGCGCCGATCATGATGAAGAAGCCGGCGATGATGAGCCAGGGACTATGCAGCAACATGCCGGCAACCATGGCGATGAGCGCCAGAATCTGGCCCAGCCCGGCAGCCATGCGCCCGGCGGGAGTAAAGCCGTGCTTGCGGGCAAAGCTGCCCCGGAGCAGACGCCCAAAATCCAAGGGGTAAGCCGGGAGCAGGTGCAGAAGGCCCAGGCCGGCCTGCATCCAGACCATGCTGCGTATCAGATGGGCAGATGAAATCCACGGCTGGTCAAAAAGTCTGATGTCGCCAGCGGCGCCCAGAAAGGCCGCGGCCAGCAACAGCGCCGTGGCCAGGTTGGCTACAGGACCGGCCAATGCCAGGCCAAACTGCCCTCCGCCATTGCTGGAGCCCTCCTGGCTTTCCGGGTCGGCATAGGCAAACATGCCGCCGATGGGCAACAGCAAAATGGCGCGCAGACGCAATCCGAGCCATGCAGCCACCATCAGCCGCGCCGTTTCCCGCACTACAACGGCAGCCACCAGCACAAGAAACAGCCCTAGGCCGGCCATAATGCCATCCGAGCCGCTGAGCGCCATGCAAACAGCCGCCAGAAGCGGGAAAAATACATGGACGCGCATCTCCACGCCCATCCATCGTCCCAGCGGAATTGACCAGCCACGCATACAGAATGATTGTAAAAGGTCGGCCCCCTCCATCGAATCCCGCTGCTTTTCCGGTATGCTGATTGGCGTGCGCATCATTGCCGGATCGCTCCGTTCCCGCAAGCTGGAGGCTCCGCCGGGGGTTGCTACGCGTCCCACCAGCGACCGGCTGCGCGAAACCCTCTTCAACGTGCTGGCGCCCCGCATTCAGGGAGCGGCGTTTCTGGATTTATATGCCGGATCGGGCGCGGTAGGGATCGAGGCGTTGAGCCGCGGGGCAGCGCGGGTGGAGTTCGTGGAGCGGGCTCAGGCGGCGCTGAAGATTCTGCGCGGCAACCTGGAGAGTCTAGGGCTGAGGGAGGGATTCCGTGTTCACGGTTGCGCCGTGGGCGCGTTTCTGCGCCGAGACGCGGAGGCTGGCAGAAAACGAGAACAGTACGAAGCAGTTCGAGAACGCTACGAAGTTGTTTTTCTCGATCCACCGTGGGATGCGGCAGAGGAGTACGCGGCTACGCTGGGAATGCTGGGCGGGAAGGCTGCCGTGTTGCTCGGTACAGATGCCGTGGTCATAGCCGAGCACCGGCGCAAGATGCGCCTCGAGGAGCGCTATGGTTTGCTTGAGCGCACGCGGCTGCTGGAACAGGGCGATGCGGCGTTGAGCTTCTATGCCACGCAGGTCAGGCTATAACTTGCTTACGAGGAATTATTTCCCTGATCAGGAGAGGCAATGCGGGCGCAATTTCCACCGATTTCTCATTAATGACAAATGAATTTAGCGTTTTCAGGGCACAAATCCGCCGATTGTGAGCGAGGTCACTATCAACCCCATTGACAGAGCCGGAAAGGAGGAGAAAAATGGCGAAGCGGGGTATTCTGAGCCGTTTTGTGCGGTCTATGGAGGGAATGTGAAAAACGCAAGAAAGATGTTTGTTTTGGGAATGGCAGGTTTTCTAAGCGCAGGGTTGTTGCTGAGCGGCTGCAAGAAGGCGCCGGAGCTGCCCAAGGCCACTGCGTTGGCCTTGATTCAGGCCAAGTATGACCAGGCGCCCGCGGCAAGCGTGGCCATCGCGGTGGACGTGAAAGGGCTGAAGGATGGCGTGGCCGCCAAGTATTGGGACCGGGCCAAGGTCTATCCCAACCGGATATGGGGCGACTTCCCGCTGTCGGCTGAAGGCAAGAAGGCGATCAAGCTGCCCAACGGAGGCGATACGCTCCAATGGCGTCCGGAAAAAGACCCCGATCCGAATTATGCAGTGGTAGTGAACTCGGTGGCAACCAACCACCTGAAGGCGCAGGAGTTGCAGGACCTGCAGGATGAAGTGCTGCCCGGCGTGGATATGGCCAAGGGCGCCGATTTTAACGAAGCCGTTAACCTGGAAGGCTTGCCGGCCCCGTTGGTGAAGATAGCCGGCAACCCCATCAACAAACTGATCACCAAGCGCCATGCCGACTTTGCTTACGAAAACGGCGCCTGGGTGCTGCATTCGATAGAGTAATTTGGAATAAACTTGCGGGGTGGGGCAGCTTGATTTGACCCCGCCCCGATATTTTGTTATTGTTAAAAGGTTCCGCAAGAACGTCTCTATCCGTGTGTCTTGACGGCGGAGGCGAAGGGGGTAGCCCGGTCCGGCTGGAGCCGGCGGCGCTAATCCTGGGCCAGGTGAAGTTAATCCTGGCCAAACAAGTCCTGGAAATCGCTCTATTCTTGCAAAGGGCAGCCGGGGTCCTCGGCGACAGGTCTTCGTCGCTGGGGTGAAGAAACAAATCGCTACGGCGTCCGCGCGTTCTCCACCTTGGAGGGCTATGCGGGCCGGAACCGGCGAAACGGAGTCGGCTTTATCTGCGACAAGCAGGCAAACGCACGGCCACCGTCCTGGTTCTCGTCTGAGATTGGAACGAAGGCAGACGCGAAGCAGCAAAACAGGGCTTCCGTGCGCGTGCGCAACGAGGAATTGTTGCGCTTTCGCTGCGGGCGAGCCCTATGGGTCTGCGCGCGGCGGTCGAACGGGATAGGTCAAGGTTTTTGGAGTAAGGAGTTTCAGTTTGCCTACATTCAATCAGTTGGTTCGCAAGGGGCGTACGGCCCCCCGCTACAAGACGGCGTCGCCGGCGCTGCAGGCCTCTCCGCAGCGGCGCGGAGTTTGCACCCGCGTTTATACGCAGACGCCCAAGAAGCCGAATTCGGCGCTGCGCAAAGTGGCCCGCGTGCGGCTGACGAACGGGATCGAGGTCACCACCTATATTCCCGGCATCGGCCACAACCTTCAGGAGCACTCGATTGTGCTGATTCGCGGCGGCCGCGTGAAGGATCTCCCCGGGGTCCGCTATCACGTGGTGCGGGGAACGCTGGATTCGGTGGGCGTGAACGAGCGCAAGCAGAGCCGGTCGAAGTACGGCGCCAAGCGCGCCAAGGGCGCGGCAAAGAAGTAAGAAAGTGAATGAGTGAAGAAGTGAACAAGTGAATAGCTTGGAACTGATCACTGACCATTGATTACTGGTAACACGGTTCCGGGATGGTTGACTTGGACCCGGACTGGGGCACGAGAAGCAGCGCGAGAGCGCGAGGAAATTAAGGATTATGCCGAGAAAAGGGCACACAGTGAAGCGGGAAGTGGCGGCGGACCCGGTCTATGGGTCGACGCTGGTCACCAAGTTTGTCAACTCGATGATGTGGGGCGGCAAGAAGTCGACCGCCCAAGGCATCTTTTACGACGCGATGAAGACCCTCGAGGAGAAGGGCGGCGGCGATGATGCGCTGAAGCTCTTCAAGAAAGCGGTGGAGAACTGCAAGCCGCTGCTCGAGGTGAAGACCCGGCGCGTGGGCGGAGCCAACTACCAGGTGCCGATCGAGGTGAATCCCGAGAGACGCACTTCGCTGGCTATCCGCTGGCTGCTCACCTATGGCCGGGCCCGCGGCGAGAAGGGCATGACCGACAAGCTGTCAAACGAGTTGCTGGACGCAGCCAATGGCCGCGGCGGCGCCATGAAGAAGAAGGAAGACGTGCACCGCATGGCCGAGGCCAACCGGGCCTTTGCGCACTACCGCTGGTAAGTCGGCGGGACTAGGGACTAAGGACCTGGGATTAGGGACTTAGTTGGACAAACAGATTTAACCGCAGGGCTTTATAGCCCGCTAGGAAGAAACAGCCGTGGCTCGCACCGTACCACTTAATCGCTGCCGGAACATCGGAATCATGGCGCACATCGACGCCGGGAAGACGACAGCGACCGAGCGCATCCTGTATTACACGGGCATCACGCACCGCCTTGGCGAGGTGCATGAGGGCACGGCGACCATGGATTACATGGAGCAGGAGCAGGAGCGCGGCATTACGATCACTTCGGCGGCCACCACCTGCACATGGAACGACTACCTCATCAACATCATCGACACCCCCGGCCACGTGGATTTTACCGCCGAGGTGGAGCGCAGCCTGCGCGTGCTGGACGGCGCGGTGGCGCTGTTTGATTCCGTCAGCGGTGTTCAGCCGCAGACAGAAACCGTGTGGCGGCAGGGCGACAAGTACAAGGTTCCGCGCATCTGCTTTGTGAACAAGATGGACAAAAACGGCGCCGACTTTGAGCACGTTCTGGACACCATCCGCAAGCGGCTGGGCGCGCGTCCGGTGGCATTGCAGATTCCCATCGGAGCAGAGGCTAACTTCAAGGGCGTCGTTGACCTGATCGAGATGCAAGCTGTCCTCTGGCACGACGAGACCCTGGGCGCGGAGTTTTCCATCGAGCCGATTCCCGCCGCGCTACAGAAGAAGGCGGAAGCATTCCGCCTGCAGTTGATCGAGATCATTGCCGAAACCGACGACGTGCTGCTGGAAAAATTTCTCGAGGGAGAAACGCCGTCAATCGCGGAACTGAAGGCGGGCATTCGCCAGGCCACTATCGATTTAAGGATTTTTCCGGTCATCTGCGGAAGCGCCTTCAAGAACAAAGGCATCCAGACGCTGCTGGACGCGGTGGTCGATTACCTGCCCAGCCCGCTGGATAAACCTCCCGTCGAAGGCGTCGATCCCCGCCATCACAACCATATAGAATCGCGCAAGCCGGACGACAAAGAGCCGCTTTCCGCCCTGGCCTTCAAGATCATCAACGACCCCTTCGGCAAGCTGGGCTTCGTCCGGGTCTACTCGGGCATGCTCAAGACCGGCGACACGGTGCTCAACCCCCGCACCGGCAGGACGGAGCGCATCGGCCGGCTGGTGAAGATGCACGCCGACAAGCGCGAGGACGTGAGCGAGATTCTGGCTGGCGACATCTGCGCCTGCGTGGGCATGAAGGATCTGAAGACTGGCGATACGCTGTGCGATCCGCATCACGCTATCGCTCTGGGCGCCATCACCTTCCCGGAGACGGTGATCTCAGTGGCTATCGAGCCCAAGACCAAGGCCGACCAGGAAAAGATGGGCGTCGCCTTGGCGCGGCTGGCCGACGAGGACCCCACATTTAAGGTGCGGACGGATGAAGATTCCGGGCAGACGATCATCAGCGGCATGGGCGAGCTGCACCTGGAGATTCTGGTCGACCGCATGAAGCGCGAATACAATGTCGAGGCCAATGTGGGCGAGCCCAAGGTGGCCTTCCGCGAGACGATCCGCAAGAAAGCCGAGGCCGAGGGCAAGTACATCCGGCAGACCGGCGGCTCAGGCAACTACGGCCACTGCAAGCTGAGGGTCGAGCCTAATACTCCGGGCGCGGGCTACGAGTTTATCAACGAAATCAAAAGCGGTTCGGTGCCCAAGGAGTTCATCAAGCCCATCGATCAGGGCGTGCGAGGCGCGCTGGAACTGGGCATCTTGGCCGGCTACCCCATGGTGGATGTGAAGGTGACGCTGTACGATGGCAGCTACCACGAAGTGGACTCTAACGAAATGGCCTTCAAGTTTGCCGGCTCCATCGCTTTCAAGGAAGCCGCGCGCAAGGCCAACCCGGTGCTGCTGGAGCCGGTGATGGCTGTGGAAGTCACCGTTCCCGAGGAGTTCATGGGAGTGATCATCGGCGACATCAACTCGCGCCGCGGGCGCATCGAGGGCATGGAGCACCTGGCCGGCTCGCAGATCATCAAGGCGATTGTGCCGCTGAAAGAAATGTTCGGCTACGTGAACGACATTCGCTCGTCGACGCAAGGACGAGCTTCGTATTCAATGCAGTTTGCAAGGTATGAAGAAGCTCCGCGCATGATTGCCGACGAAATCATCGGCAGATCGCAGGGCAAGTAGGACTGGCCGTCTAGGCGGAGTTTTCCGGACGGTGGTGAAGGAAAAGTTTTGGGGCTGGAGCCGGATGGCCGGGGTTCCCAACGACAGGTCTTCGTCGTTGGGGTGGTTGGCCGGCGCCTCGAGTTGAAACAGGCAGTACAAGCTATGAAAGGGAGTTGAGACTTTTATGGGCAAGGAAAAGTTTGATCGCACAAAGCCGCACGTGAACGTGGGGACGATTGGTCACATTGATCACGGCAAGACGACGTTGACGGCGGCCAT
>Ga0326728_10013926_pt1 | contig 17277 bp, 14 predicted proteins | sample MB3enrmetagenome_FD_207602 | JGI IMG/M metagenome (GOLD analysis project Ga0326728, IMG submission 207602) | Lab enriched peat soil microbial communities from McLean, Ithaca, NY, United States - MB31MN | ecosystem: Environmental > Terrestrial > Soil > Wetlands > Peat | place: USA: New York... | reverse complement strand
GCTGGCTCCGATGAGTCAGTTCTCGAAAGCAGACCCGGGTAACTTCTCGCGAGCGCCCAAGTTCGGGTCCGTGGCGGGAGAAAGCGCTCCGGCGGGAAGGGCCGGCTTCGATACCACTCTGCCCGAAGGAAACTCCATCAGAATGGCCGTCACATGCCCGTTCTTAGCGTTGATCAGATCCGAAACCAGGAATCGGTCCGGCGCCACAAAGGTGAAGAACCGCCTACGGTCGGGGTTTTCGTCCAATGCAGTGGCGACCGCGCTATCGGCTAGAACATTCAAGCGGCCCTTTAGCGCCACCGGGCTGTTCAAGTGCAGATCCCACGCGAACGCTCTGCCGCTCCACCATTCCCTTGGATCCCGGTCGAGGCCGTCGCCCGTATGGGTGGTGTAGTGCACTTGCAGCGCAGCGACAAAGTAGCGGCCGTCTGGGGAAAAGGCGACTCTCACCGATCCCGCATCAGATCGTAGGTGTATAGGGTTCCCGTCGTCTAAAAGAGCGCCGTTCGAACCGAACCCATCCTTCCGGAAGATCGTGCTCCCCGAGGCAGTGTCGATCAGCCAGAGAGTCTGAAACAAGTCGTTGCACGCCAGGAAACTGCCATCCGGGGACAGTTGTTCGGTTTCACACTCATGAGTTGGTAGCTCGTGAGTATCCGCGCGGGAACCACCCGCGATGCTCCAATACTCCAGGCGGGCAGCGGCGTTCGCCAACTTGATCTGCACCGTATCCACGCGGGTGCCTCCACGGAGAAATGTGATGCTTCGAGAATCGGGCGTGAACTGAGCATGGATGGCATCTTGCACGGGAATCCGGAACAGGACGGCTAGCGGCGTCACGGTAAGCAGCGTGATCTTGGAAGCGTCCTGTGCCAGAATGTAACGGCCATCGCGGCTAAAGCGAAGTTTGCGGATCGCGTCGCTCGGCAGCGGCTGGGTTCTTCCGGCAGCAGTCGAGACTGCGGTCAGGAGCGCAAGCACAGCTATTCTCCGCCGAACAACGGCGCCATTCATGATTCCAGCATGTCACGGCCGGACGACCCGGCGCCCGGGGTTGGAGACCCCGGAACAGCAGTGGATCGGGCCGGACAACGTGACCTGCATCCTGCTGCGCGGCGCGCCGACGTGGCCATCGCCTTCGGATCACCAATACTAGATCACGGCCCACGCGGCACGTCTGCGGGGCGCCTACCATGCGGCCTTGTGAGCTGCCCTATCCAGAGCAAACCATAGGCAAAAGGCAGTAGACAATCTACTGCATATGGAGGTAGAATCTCTACATCCAATGGCTAAGGTCGATCTTTATCAAAACCGAATCGAGCTGTTGCAGGGCACGCTCGACATGCTAATCCTGCAGACGCTGCGCTGGGGCACGCAGCACGGCTACGGCATCAGCCAAGCGATACGCGCCGGATCGAACGAGGTGCTGCAGGTGGAGACGGGATCGCTTTATCCGGCCCTTCATCGTCTAGAAAAGCGAGGTTGGATCAAATCGGAATGGAAGACGTCCGCGAACAAGCAACGTGCGAAGTACTACCGGTTAACATCCACCGGCAGGAAACAGCTCGCCAGTGAGCAATCGCGTTGGACACAACTGGTTGCGGCTATGGCGGCACTCATGCAGTCGAGCGGGAGCGAGGTGAAGTCATGAACTGGAAATCAATTTTCGGCCGCCAGCGAGACGATGAAATTAATGAGGAGATCGAGTCGCATTTGCGCATGGCGATACAGGGTCGCGTGGAACGGGGGGAATCGCCGGATGAGGCGCGGCACAACGCGATTCGCGAGTTGGGCAACACGATGAGCGTCAAAGAAGCGATTCGCGATGTTTGGGTTTCACGGACGACGCAAGAACTGGTGCAGGACATTCGCTTTGCGGCGCGGGTGCTTGCGAAATCGCCGGGGTTCAGTGTAGCGGCGATTGCGCTGATCGCGTTAGGAATTGGCGGGAACGCGACGATTTACTCGATGATCAGCGCGGTTTCCTATAAGCCCATGCCGAGCATTCATGCCGACAACCTGATTTCGCTTGGAATCATGAGGGATGGGCGGCAGGACGATCCGGGAAACTCGTATGCGAACTACGTGGATTACGTGGCCCAAACCAAAACGCTGCGACCTATGCTGGCGCGCGGATGGGACCGGTTCACGGTGACACTGGATAAGGCCAGCTATGGGGTGTTAGGCACGCTGGTGACGACCAACTACTTTGAGACGCTCGGCATTCGTCTCGTGAAAGGCCGGCCGTTCACGGAGGCGGAGGGCCGGCTCGACGCATCCGGTTTAGTGGCGGTGATCAGCCATAGCTTTTGGCAGGAGGCGTTCCAGGGAGCCGATGACATTGTGGGACGCAAGATTACTCTGAACGGCCATCCGGCGACGATTGTTGGGGTGGCTCCGGAGCGGTTTCACGGCCCGCAGGTGGGTGAGCGCAACGATGTTTGGGTGCCGCTATTGAGCTATGCACGTATTCATCGCATGGAGCCGGCGCTCCATGGACGCGCGCTCTTCCGGGACTCTATCGGCGTTGAGCTCATTGCACGTCTAGCACCCGGAGTTTCCCTTTCCCAGGCGCGAGCGGAATTCGACACGATTTCGAAACGATTGGAGGCGGCCTATCCGGAAGCCAACAAGGGCATGTCGGTGCTGCTCGAGCCCTATTCGGCGATGGGCCCGGGAATACAAAGGATCCGGCTATTCATGAACATCATGCCGGTTGTAGCGCTACTGGCCTTGCTGGTTGTGTGCGCCAATGTGGCGAATCTGATGCTTTCACGCGCCGTGTTCCGGCAGCGCGAGATCGCGGTGCGCGAATCGCTGGGCGCGCCGCGCAGCCGAATTCTTCGCATGCTGATGGCCGAAGGTCTGACGCTTTCGCTGGTTGCACTGGTGGCAGCCTGGGTGTTTACGCGCTGGGCGTCGCAAGGGCTCTTGCACCTGGCGGCGCAAGACGCCGGCCGGGCGCTCGATCTCGACTTCACGCCGGACTGGCGGGTAGCCGGCTATGCATTGACGCTGGCAGTGTTTGCGACGCTGGCGTTCACGATCACGCCGGCGATCCGGGCGTGGCGCCAGGATCCGCTGCCGTGGTTGAAGGCCGGGGAGCAAGGCGTGTTGCGGGGACGCTCCCGGCTCTCCAGCGCTCTTGTGGTCGCGCAGCTTGCTTTATGTGTGGTGCTGATCACCGGAGCGGGGCTGGCGTACCGCTCGCAATATCTAATCAACAATCTCGAATTCCACTACGAGACGGACCACCTGGCGCTGGTTATCGTGGGAACGGCGGGAAGCGCGACGGATCCAGAGCAGCATGTTGCGCTGCTCGAACGGCTGCGCGAACGGCTGCGTGCTGTTCCCGGCGTTCTCGCCGTTTCCTATGCGCGAAGAGTGCCGCTGCGGGGCGGCATCCCGTTGGGTCCGGTGAAGGGTGGCGCAGTGTTGGAGCCAATTCCAGCGGACGCGAATTCCGTGGGGCCGGACTTTCTGAAGGCGCTGGGCGTCGTGCCGTTGGAGGGGCGCGGGATCTCGGAGACGGATCGCGTGGGGACGAAGCGGGTCGCTGTGGTGAATCAGAATCTGGCACGCGCGTTATGGCCGGGACTATCGGCGATAGGCCAGACTTTTACGTTCGACGGTGGAAAGGACCTGGCAGAAGTCGTTGGCGTGGTGCCGAACGGCGCTTACACAGATCTCCAAGAGGGCGAGCGCCGGAATGTCGTCTTCGTAGCGGAACGGCAAAGTCCCGCCAACCCCGGAGAGACGCCGTTGCACGTGCGCTACGCGGGCAGTCTCGACCGGATTGCGCCGGCAATTCGAGCAGCCATTCGGGAGACCGATGCTCGCGTGCCTGTGTTCGAGTTGCGAGGAATGGAAGTAGAGGTGCGCAATCAGACCGGGCCGGTGCTCATGATCGCCACGCTGCTTTCCGTCTTTGCTATCGGCGCCCTGGTGCTGGCGGGAATTGGGCTATACGCGGTGATCGCGTTCCATATGTCGCGCAGAACCAGGGATTTCGGCATTCGCATCGCCCTCGGCGCGTCATCCGGGCAAATTATAAAAGCGGTTTTGAAAGAAGGGCTGGTGCTCAGCGCAATCGGCCTAGCTGCCGGATTCGGTCTCAACGTGGCTGGCGCGAAAGCCCTCGGGAGTTTGTTGTACGGGATCACGGCGACGGACGCGCCGACATATCTGGGAGTCTTCACGTTGCTGAGTACGGTTTCTCTAGTTGCCTGCTATCTTCCGGCCCGGCGCGCCGCGAGGATCGATCCGATGCAGGCGTTGCGGCAGGAGTAGGGGAGCGCCTGACGGAAGACCACAACGTTCAGCGATCAATTTTTTCGGTTGGAGTGGCACCTCGCCTGTGTCGGCGCCGTCGCCCGGTATCGTTATGAGTTGAACGATGAATCCCAAGAGGTCGTGTGCTGGAAGAAAGCCCAGGCGACGACATTGTAAGGACGATCGGCTTCATCCGACGCTCCTTGGAATCGGGGGAGAAATTTTCCGGCGCCGGTTCACTGTGTCTTTAAAGACAGGAATAGCAGGTGACCAAACCTTTCAAAGCAATTCGCTGGGCGTGTGTGTGGACGGCGGTTCTGCTGCTTGCGTGTTTCGCGGTGGCGCAGGATGCGGCGCTGCATATAAAAATCGTGGCGGGAGACGGCGGGAGTCACGAGCCGGGATCGCATGTGGGGAAACCGCTAACCGTGGAAGTGACGGACGCGACCGGCAAGCCGGTGGCCGGAGCGAAGGTGAGTTTCCAGGTGCCCGAGGAGGGCCCGAGCGGCCTGTTCACCAATGGATTACGGACCGACCTGGCGACGACGGATGGCAACGGGCGCGCCACGGTGCATGGGTTGCAGCTCAATCGCGTGGCGGGATCGTTCAACGTTCGCATCACGGCTGCTAAGGAACAGGCGCGCGCGGGAACAATCGCGAAATTGACTATTGGAGGCGCGGGCGAGCAGGTGGAGAGTGCAGACCGAAAGCGGCGTCACCTGCGGCGAAAGCGGAAACTGCACCGGCACCGGCGGCGCCCAAGCAAGTTGCGCCGGCATCGCCAACGGTCATCATGCCTGGAACAACCAGCAAAGCTCCCATCGCGGCAACGGCCCAAACGCAGCCAGTGGCGACCGACGTTAAAGCATCTGCGCCGCTGCCAGGAACCGTGCCGACGATCATCGTGACGCAGAAAAGTTCGAATTCGGTCACGGAAATCGGCGGTGGGGGCAAGTCGCACAAGAAATGGATTTGGATCGGACTTGCCGTCGCGGGAGGCGCGGGCGCCGCATTCGCAGCCTCGAGCCTGGGTGCGCGAGGCGCGCAGGGAGCTTCCAGTACTGCGTCGGGAGTGGCAGCGGGGTTATCGTCCGCGGTCACTATCGGCTCACCCACCATCACGATCGGAAAGCCCTAATCCTAATGAACCGAGCCATTCTCATCGTCTTTCTGTGCGGGGCGTCAGCCTTCGCGCAACCGAAACTCGACACGGCGGCGGATTTCCAGCAGTTCTTCGCTTCTTCCGATGAGGGCGGTGTTTTCGCTCTGGATGCATTCTTTCCGGTGACCGCGGGCATGCCCTCGCAGGTGGATTCGGTCGAGATCCAGATGGTGAATGCCGCGGGAACCACGCCCACCACCCGGCTGTATTTCACTACACCGTAAACGTTCCGCCGTTGATCTCGATGGTCTGGCCGTGGATGTAGCGCGCTGCCGGCGAACACAGGAAGACGATGGTGTCGGCAATTTCCTCGTTCGTGCCCAGGGTTCCTGCGGGCGTCACCGCAAGGACGGAGTCCAGAATCTGGCGCGTGGAGAACTGGGCGTGGAAATTGTTGTCCACGGTTCCCGGCGAAACCGCGTTGACGCGAATTCCGTGCGGGGCCAGTTCCTTCATCATGCCCTTGGTCATGGCGGAAACCGCTGCTTTGGCCGCAGCGTAGACCGTGGCACCGAGGCCACCGCCGGTGCGCGCCGCGATGGAGCTGACGTTCACGATGAAGCCGCTCTTCTGCGCAATCATGTGCGGAGCGACGGCCTGAGCGATGAACCAGGCGCTCTTGACGTTGAGCGTCATGACACGATCAAACAGTTCGGGAGTGAATTCGGTGAGCTTCGCGCGTTTGACCAGCGACCCCGCATTGTTGACCAGAATGTCGATCCCGGCACGGGTCGATTGCAGGCTATGGAGAAAAGACTCAATGCCTGCGCTGGTTCCCAGGTCCGCCTGGATGGCGGCGGCTTCGGCTCCCGCGCTTTTGACGGAAGCGACGACAGCATCGATGCCGGCTTGATAGGAGTTGTAGTGCAGAACCAAGCGCCTGGCGCCGTGGTTGGCAAAAGCGATCGCAGTCGCTGCGCCGATGCCGCGTGAAGCGCCCGTGACGAGCGCAGTTTTCCCAATGAGTTCCTGATCCACGCTTTAAAGTATAGATGGACTGGAACGGGCCGCGCGGCGTCAGGAGCCTGGCTGCCGGAGCCATTCCTTGAGCGCATCTCGATAGAGCAAAATGCCCTTGCGCGAATAACGCAGATAACCCTCGCGCCGGAACTGGTTCATGTAATGCGTGACGATCTCACGCGAGGTGCCCACGTATTGCGACAACAGTTCGTGCGTGAACGGCATCATCTCCACGGACCCGTCGTCGGCGTTCTGACCGAGCCGCTGCGAGAACCGGATCAGGGTGCGGGCCAGACGGCGGGCGATATTATCCACCGAGAAGCTCTCGATGCGGTGCCCAAACTCAATCGAACGCTGAACCAGAATTTGCAGCAGGGCGATCGCCAGGCGCGGACGGCGCATGACCAGATCTTCAATTTCCGCGGTGCTCCAGGTCATGGCCTTGGTGTTGTCCAACGCGATGGCCTGTTCCTCGCGCGCGGCCGAGCTCAAAAACGCCGCTTCTCCGAAGAACTCGTCCGTCTGGTAGATATCCACGACGACCTGGCGTCCATCCTCCGCCATCCGGCAGACCTTAACTTTGCCGTCGATAACGAGATAGAGATTGCTGGACGGTTGGTCCGGGCTATAGATGACTTGGCCTTTCCGGTACTCCAAGATACTGGAGCAAGGGAGGTGCGCCAGCGGATCTTCCAAAGGCTTTTGCGGTACAGCTAATGTGGTAGGGCTGGTTACCATAGCTCTCTCCATTCTAGCGCCGCCTTCAAAAATGGACGGCCTCTGGCTGTGCGCCCGAATATGTTAGACGCAACCGACAATGGAAACGTGGGCCTAACCGGGCAATTGACCCTCTGCCCGATTGCATGTATTGTGCCAAATGTTACGCTTTCTCTCATTGAAATGCAATGACTGTGTTTTAAACACAGTAAGTGCAACATACGGGGCGAATTAGCAAGTTACTGGTACATCGGCGCTTGCGTTGAGTTTTGTTCGCGAGATCACAAATCCAGTCTAAGCCTGTCCGTTTTTACATAGCGACGACGACGATTCGACACGTGCTGTAAGCTGACTAAGACCCGAAATGAAGTGGATAACCCTGTGTTGGCTCCTCCTTGCGTGTGCCTTTTGCACGTTGGCCGCCGAATATGGTGCGCCCGCCGGAACGAGACCGGCGATCTCCCGGCGCGGATTGCCGAGCATTCTTCCCGGTGGCCGCATCATCGCACCAACCGGCAAACAATTTGTCACGGGACCCGGGCCGTTCGGGCTAGCGATCAGCCCGGATCACAAGACTCTGGTCTCGGTGAACAGCGGCCCGGAGCGTTTTTCCATCACCGTCATCGAGCGCGATAAGAAAGGAGCAACGACCACTCAGCACTTCGTGGCCGCGATTCCGCGGCCCAATGGAAAAGATGGCCGCGAAGAAAAGGAGCAATGGCGCAGCGTGTTCATGGGAGTGGCTTTTTCGGGGAATCACGCAGCCTACGTTTCGGAGGGGAATTCGGGGCGGGTACGGCTGATCGATCTTTCGTACGGTAACAGCCGTAAGCTCTTCGATCTGAACCAGAAGGGATTCTCGGACAGTTACACCGGCGATCTGGCATTCGATGCGGGCCGGGGATTGCTGTATGTGCTTGATCAGGCGAATTTTCGCCTGGTGACCATCGAGACACGGAAGGGGCAGATTGTGGCCTCCCTGCCGGTAGGCCGTTTGCCATTTGCCATCGCGCTCTCACCTGACAAGCGAACGGCGTATATCACCAACATCGGTGTGTTTCAGTACAGTCCGATACCGGGCGCGGACCGGAAAAATCCGCAGGCGACAGGGCTGCCGTTTCCGGCGTTCGCCTTCCCATCGCCCGACGCCGTGAATGGCCCACGGCGTGATACGGCACACGGTCCGGTGGACGTGCCAGGGCTGGGCGATCCGAATGTGCGCGAATCGAACTCGCTTTACATTGTGAACTTGGAGGATCCAGTCGCGCCTCGGGTGGAGAATGTCATCCGTACGGGAAAACCATTTGGTGGAAGCGTCGAGGGCGGCAGCAGCCCATGCTCCGTGCTGGCCACCAGCGACCGGGTGTTTGTTTCCAACGTCCACGACGACGCGGTGACCGTTGTCGATCCGAAAACGCAGAGCATCGTGGGTGAGGCAGCCATTCGAATTCCCGGCCTGGAGACTTTTCGGGGAGTCATGCCGGTGGGGATGGCGTTGGATACCGAGCATGGATGGCTGTTGGTGGCGGAGGCGGGCATCAACGCGGTAGGGGTTATTGATACGCATGACTTGTGCGTTTTGGGCCACATTCCGGTGGCATGGTTCCCGACGCGAGTCTTGATCGATGAAGACACCGTCTACGTAACCAACGCCAAGGGACACGGCACGGGGCCCAATGTTTACCTCAACTTGAGTGAGGCGGATAACTTTGTCAATGTGATGCGCCGCGGCTCGATCTCAGCATTTCCTTTGCCCGATGCGGCGGAACTGGCCAAGAGCACGGCGACGGTGATGGACGCGAATGGTTTTCGGCCTCGGCTGGCGCCCGCTCTGCCGGTGCCGCCGGAGATCCGCCACGTCGTGCTGATCGTCAAAGAGAATCGCACGTTCGATGAAGTCTTTGGGGACATGGCGCTCGCGGGGGAAGGCCCGGTGGCCGGTGTCCCGGCGCTGGCGCGGTTTGGGATGCACGGTTTCGCCTACGGAGGCAAAGAACGCTTCAGTGTGAAGGACGTTGCTGTGACGCCGAATCATCACGAAATCGCCAAGCGCTGGGCATTCAGCGACAACTTCTACGCGGACTCGGAGGTCAGCGTCGACGGGCACCACTGGCTGGTCGATGCGTATCCCGACATCTGGACCGAAAGCTCGCTCATGGCAGCTTACACGGGCGGGAAGGACTACCGGTTCCCGACCACCGCGCCGGGGCGATTGTTGTTCGCGGAGAGTAATTCGTCGGTGCATCCGGAAGAGCAGCCGGAGGGCGGAACGCTGTGGCACCAGCTGGAGCGGAACGGCGTTACGTTTCGCAACTTTGGCGAAGGATTCGAGCTTGCCGGCAACGAGGAAGAACCGGGTGAGAAGCCGACAGGTGCGCGCTTCCTGACTAACGTGCCGATGCCTGAGCCGCTCTACCGCAACACTTCGCGCGAGTACCCGGGCTTCAATACGAACATCCCCGACCAGTTTCGCGCCGATCAATTCATCCACGAAATTCAGGAGAAGTACATCAACCGAGGCGAGCCGTTCCCCCGCTTCATTTACATTCATCTGCCCAACGACCACATGGCCAAACCCCGGCCGGAGGACGGCTACCCATACCATGCTTCCTACGTGGCGGACAACGATTATGCGCTGGGAAGGATTATCGAGTTTTTGTCAAACTCGCCGTGGTGGAAGGAAATGGCGGTTTTCATCACCGAGGATGACGCGCAGGGCGGCCGGGATCATATCGACTCGCACCGCACGGTATTGATGGCTGCGGGGCCGTACATCAAGCGGAACTATGTTTCGCACGTCCATGCCAGCTTTCCCGGCCTGCTGAAGACCATTTTCCGAACCTTGGGAATTCCACCGTTAAACCTCTACGATGCCACCGCGTCGGATCTGGCGGACTGCTACTTCGCATTGCCGGATTTCGCTCCGTACCACGCACTGCCAGTGGATAAGCGAGTATTCGATCCGGCCAGCGCGCGGGAGCCGCTCGACCCCAAGCCCTCGCCGCGCATGGATGATCCCGAGGTCATCAAAGAATTGCAAAAGTAGCGGCGATTAACGGTTAGCGCGACCGGTGCGCTCGATCCAGTGGCGAAACATCTGGACAAAGTCGGTGGCCTGTTTGGCGGAATACAGTTCATCGATGCGGAAATGCATCTTGCGGCTCCAGTTGGGATACTGCCACGTGGTGCCGGGGAGGTTCTGCTGGGCAATCTCTTTTGTCAGATCTTCCTGGTTGACCAGGAGCAGCATGGCGGGCGTGGAAGCAAGAAAACCAATCACCGCGTTATGCAATTCTCCGGTAAGCTCGGGGACGTCGCTCGCTGAGCGCGGAAACCCGGGCGGCAGAAGTCCTGCGGCCAGCAGCGCATCGAGCATCTTCTGCTTCTCGGCCGCGCGAGCGGCTAGCTGGGCACGATAACCGGCTTCATCCAGAACACCGGCGCGGCGGCGCTGCTCGATATCCTCATGCACCCAGAATCCGGCTAGCGTCGGCAAATCGTGTGTAGTGGAGGACACGAGCGTCTGCCGCGGGTAATCCACATTCCGGCGAAAACGGCCGTTCCCATCTTTTTCAAAATACAGAAGCCGGTAACTGAGGATGCCAAAGCGCGCCAGCGTTTCGCGAACCTCGGGCTCGACGGTACCCAGATCTTCGCCGATCACGACGACGCGATGGCGCACGCTCTCGAGCGCGACGATGCGAATGAGGTCGTCCCAATGGTCGCGGACGTAGGCGCCGTGGGCGGCGTCCACACCGTCGGGAATCCAGTACAGACGGAAAAACCGCATCACGTGATCGATGCGGAGCGCTCCACCGTGGCGGCAGTTCTTGCGAATCGATTCGATGAAAAGGCGGTAGCCGGACTCGCGGTGCTGTACGGCATTGGGCGGAGGAAAGGCCCAGTCCTGGCCCTGCGGAGAGAAATCGTCCGGCGGCGAGCCGACGCGGCATCCAGCGGCAAAGAAGGACCGGTGCGCCCACAGGTCGGACCCGAAACGGTCGGTGGCCAAGGCGAGATCATGATAGAGACCGATGGAGAGGCCCTTGTCGCGAGCATGCTGCTGGGCGGCCTCGAGTTGCTGATCGATCTGCCACTCCAGGTATTGGTAGAACAGGACTAATCGCCAGTGTTTTTTTGCAAACGCTTCGGTTTCGGGTGAATCCGGGCTGCGAAAGGGCTCCGGCCAGTCGGTCCACAGCCAGATCTCGGGATGGCGGCGATGTATCCACTGGTCGAGCGCGCAGTAGGTGGCAAAACGCCGTAGCAGATCTCCTTCGCGCTCGATGTACTCCTGGAATTGCTTCGCGCGCGCCGACCCGGAGCGGTATTCCCTAAGGAACGTGGCGAACAGCGGCTTCAAGAACCGCATCTTGAGCGCGTGGACGCGTTCGTACTCCACAAAGTCCGAGGCACGCAGCGCTGCGATTTCCTGCTGGATTTCCGGCTGCGCCCAAAGACGCTGCGCGTGCGCGCAGGCGGCAAATTCCGGAATGCTTTCCACATCAAGATAAAGCCAGTTCTGATAAAAAATCGAGGTGGGCAGATACGGGCTGATGTTATAGGGGCGGCGGTTGTGGATGGCGTGCAGCGGATTCAGGGCCACGAAGCTTGCGTCCACTTCGTCCGCCACCCAATCGAGCACGCCTTGCAGATCGCGAAAATCGCCGCAGCCCCAGTTGCGCTGGGAGCGGACGCCGTAGAGGGCGATGGCGATGCCGGCGGACCGCAGACCTTCGGGCAGATAGGCACGATCGGGAGCGATGATGAGGCGCATCGAGGCGCCGCTGCCACCCACCAGGATTTCGACGTCGTGATATCCGAGTGGGAGATAATCCGGCAGAGGAATTCGCTTGCGCACATACCGCGCGCCATTGAACTCCGCGATGCCGGCTACCGGGATCTCGCCAAGCGCCACCTGATGGATCTCCGTTGCGCCGCTCTCCACCTTTAGGGTCACGCGGGCTTCGAGCGCGGCGAATTCCGCCGGCAGATTGGCGGCGAACACCCTGGGGCGCTGGCTCTCGCTGATCACCAGGCTGGGCGGGACCAGGCGCGACCACTCCCGGCGCGAATGCTCTTCGGCCGCAACGTCAAGCTGTTCTTTGGAACCAGCCTCAATGCCTAGCGACTGAAGGATGGCTCGCTTGGTTTCCGGCGGAGTGATATGGTGTTTGCCCCAAATATCCCAGTAATCCGGTTGGATTCCCCAGGTTTCGGCGGCTTTGTCTAGAGCTTCATTGTATGTGGGGGAGGGCATCGGCACGCGGCTATTTCGATTCTAGCAGCCGTGTGCCCGCGAAACCGCTCTTTCGCCGTGCGAAAATAAAGTCATGCCAGATAGTCCATTAGCCAGCGGTCCGGTGGAACTATTCGCGCGCATCGACAACGAATTCATGGAGCGATCAGCGGCGTCGGAAGGTGTGATTCTCACTACGCTCGACAACGCTCTCAACTGGGCGCGCAAGAACTCAATCTGGCCCATGTCATTCGGGCTCGCCTGCTGCGCCATCGAAATGATGTCGATGAGCGCGTCCCGCTTCGATATTGCGCGCTTCGGGGCGGAGGTGTTTCGCGGCTCGCCGCGGCAATCCGACCTGATGATTATCGCCGGCCGGGTTTCGAACAAAATGGCGCCGGTGATCCGCCGCCTGTACCAGCAGATGCCCGAGCCGAAGTGGGTGATCTCGATGGGTGCGTGCGCCACATCAACGGGCGTTTTCAACAACTACGCGCTGGTTCCGGTGAACCAGGCGATCCCGGTGGATGTGTACGTTCCCGGCTGCCCGCCGCGTCCCGAACAGCTCATCCACGCGCTGATGATGTTACAGGACAAGATTCAGGGGCAAAGTGGAACTATGATGCAGGTTTTGAATCTGGGGTGAGAGGGCGAGGCGGCGCCTCGCCGCAACATCAGCCGCCACGACTCTTTCTATTAAGAATTGCGGATCGATGCCCACGATTCTCTATGTACAGGGATGGCCATTCTATTTCTATTCGAACGAGGGCAATGAGCCGATGCACGTGCATGCCGTGAAGGGAGATGCCGAGTGCAAGTATTGGATACATGCGGACCGTTTCGACATCACCGAGGACTTTGAATACAACTGCACGCCGCGTTTGAGGCGCGAGGTGCGCCAAATAATCTTCGAGCATTTCGACCAGATCGTTAATGCGTGGCGGGAGCATTTTGGAGGATATCGTGCCAAGTAAGACAGAGCCGGTATTGGCAAAGGCAATCGTAACCACGCCCGAGGCCCTCATTGTGACGATGGAAAGCGGGTCCGTGTCGATTCCATGGGAAAGGTGTTCCGAACGGCTTGCTCGCGCATCCCAGGCAGAACGGGATCGAGCCGTACTTTCGCCGTCCGGTTACGGAATCCACTGGCCCTTAATTGACGAGGACTTGGCTGTGGGGCCCTTGGTTCTATCAGGCCGACTGGTCTCGTGAAAGCACTCCCGGGGAAGCTTCTGGTAACCCGGGCCAGAATCCGGCTTGAATGTGGATGCCAAGCATCCCCGCCTTAAGCTTAAGTGGTTACTTCTGCCGGTAGGGAGTGAGGGACCGCTTCGATATATGCCGGTTCCAGCCATTTTCTGACTTGTGGAAGAATGGCCTCGGCCGCGCGCTCGCCGGCTTCAATCATCTCCGCCCCAGTTTTGAAGCCGTCCCATGCGACGCTCGTCACATCGGGCGAGACGATCACATCGGAATGGCGGCGCCAGCTCTCCTCCGTCCGGCTTTGCAGGATCTGAAAACAACGGTTCACGACTTGCAGCATGTTACTGGGCACAACGGCTGGAGCTTGCATGGGCAAGCAGGCTGAAATCACGTGCGTCGCACCCATCTTGCGGGCAAGCTCCGCGGGTACCTCCATGCACATGGCGCCATCCACCAGCAAGCGGTCCTGGTGCCGGATTGGCTGAAATAAGCCAGGGAAGGAACAACTGGCGCGGATGGGCAGGATGACGTCGCCGGTGCCGTGGAACGAAACAGGCTCTCCAGTTCCCAGGTCGGTGGCCAGAATTCCGAGCGGAATCTTCATCTCTTCGAAGCTGAACTTCTTGAGCACCCGTTTGAGGAACGCGGCCATGCGCTCGCTCCCCACCAGACCCAGCCGGCAGAGCGTCCAGCGTGCAACGTCGTTGAATCGCATGCTACAGCCGATCTTGGCGATTTCTTCCACCTCGGTGCCACTGGCGTAAGCCGCGGCCACAATAGAGCCGGCGCTGACGCCGGTAATGCAGTGAATAGGGATCTGCTCCCGTTCGAGCACTCTGAGAATGCCGACGTGGGCGATGCCGCGGGCGAATCCGCCGCCGAGCGCGAGGCCGATTTTGGGTGGCGCGAACGGCTCAGGCGCGACAGAAACTGCCGGTTTCGAAGTTACCCATCGCCGCCAGAAGGCGCGGAGCGACAGCGTCAGCCGAGAACTCATGAGCGTCACCTCCTCCGGTCCCCCGCCCTGGATGGTCTACCATTAATTTCCATGAGCATTTTTCAGGCCAGGTTTCTCCGCCGTTGTATCCTGCTGTTCATTCTGCCTGCCGCCCACAACCCTCTTATCGTCTCATTGCGCGCGCAGCGTAACCTCTCCGGTACTCCGGAGATCGAACTAGCCCTCCGTAAGCTGAACGTTCTAGGGAGCGTTCTGATGATCGCCGCCCATCCGGACGACGAAAACACCGCCCTATTGGCTTATTGTGCACGGGGCAGGTCGCTGCGAACAGGTTATCTTTCGTTAACGCGCGGCGAAGGCGGGCAGAACCTCATCGGGCCCCAGCAAGGCGACCTGCTGGGTGTTATTCGGACACAGGAACTGCTGGCTGCCCGGCGCATCGACGGCGCGGAACAGTTCTTCACACGCGCCATTGATTTTGGTTATTCGAAGACCGCCGACGAAGCGCTGGCCAAGTGGGGCCGCGACAACGTGCTCTCCGATATCGTGTGGGTGATCCGAAGGTTCCGGCCGGATGTCGTCATTTTGAGATTTTCCGGTACACCACGCGATGGACATGGGCATCACCAGGCTTCGGCGATTCTGGGCAAGGAGGCGTTCTCTGCTGCGGCGGACAAGAATCGCTTCCCGGAGCAACGGCGTTACGTCCAGCCGTGGCAGGCCAAGCGCCTCGTCTGGAACGTGTTCAGTTTCACTCCCGAGCAGGAGAAGGAAGCCCAGGCGCTGCCGCATAAGGTCGAGGTGGATACGGGTGAGTTTGACCCGGTGCTGGGAAAGTCGTATGCCGAGATCGCGGGCATCAGCCGCAGCCAGCACCGCAGCCAGGGATTCGGCGCAGCGGAGCGGCGCGGCCCATCGAAGAACTTCCTGGCCACCATCGCGGGCGCGCCCGCGGACAAAGATGTATTGGATGATGTGGACACCACGTGGAGCCGCGTGCCGGGGGGCGAGCCCATCGGACGCATTCTCGCCGAGGCTGAGCGATCGTTCATTCCGGCACAACCGGAGAAAACGATTCCGCTGCTGCTGAAGGCGCGGCCGTTGATTGCGTCCATCGACGATCCATGGGCAAAGCGGAAGCTGGAGGAATTGGACGAAACACTGGCACTGTGCAGCGGGCTTTGGCTGGATGCGGCCGCCGAGCGCTACGCGGCGGTGCCCGGTTCGACGTTGAAGATAGAGCTGGAGACGATCAACCGCTCGCACTACCCAGTCAAACGAACGGGTCTGGCGCTGTCCGGGCCGGGCGGCGGCCAGAGCGCGGGAATATCCGACGTGCACACGTTAGCGTACAACGAGCTCGTTCAGCAGGAGATGACTTGGACGATTCCTCCCGGCACGCAGTACTCGCAGCCCTTCTGGCTACGCAAGCCTTCAGTGGGCAACACCTACGACATTGCCGGCCAGGAACTGATCGGACTCGCCGATTCGCCGCCGGAATTCGTGGCAAGCTTTACACTCGACTTTTCCGGAACGAGCGTGACGCTTACGCGGCCGGTTCATTATCGCTATGTCGATCCCACCGAAGGTGAGTTGACGCGCGCCGTGGCCGTCGTGCCGGCCGTTGCGGTAGACCTGCCGGAAAACGTCGCGCTATTTCCCAGTGAAGCGCCGAAGAAAATCGAGGTGCACGTGAAGGCCAATACGGCGGATATGGCGGGCGATCTGCGGCTGGAACTCCCAGAAGACTGGAAGACGGCACCGGCGTCGCAAGGCTTCCGGCTGGCCCAAACGGGAGACGAACAGACATTGACGTTCGCCATCACGCCGCCGCGGGAAGATGCGCAAGGCCAGCTCCGCGCCGTGGCGAAGGTGGATGGCAGAGAGATCTCTTCGGGCGAGACCGTGATCGCCTTTCCGCACATTCCGCCGCAGACGCTGTTTCCGGACGCGGCGGCAAAGCTCGAGCGCGCGGAGATCAAGCTCACGGCGCACAAGATCGGCTACGTGATGGGAGCGGGCGACCAGGTGCCCGAAGCGCTCCGGCAGCTCGGATGCGACGTAACCGTGCTCACGGCGCGTGATCTCGCCGAATCCGATCTCTCCGCTTTCGATGCCATTGTCACCGGCGTGCGAGCGTACAACGTGCGACCGGATCTGCGCGCCAACCAGCAGCGGCTGCTCGACTACGTGAACAGCGGGGGCACCATGATCGTGCAATACAACGTGGCCGAGGGCGGACCGTTCGGTGGACGGCGCACGGGAGAGTTGGATCATCTGGGCCCCTATCCCCTGACGGTTGGCCGCGGACGCGTGAGCGTGGAGGAATCGCCGGTGCGCTTTCTCGATCCCGGCAATCCGCTGCTCGTGGCACCCAATCACATATCGGATCGCGATTTTGACGGTTGGATACAGGAGCGCGGCCTGTACTTTGCCTCCGAGTGGGATTCGCACTACCGCGCCGTGCTGGAAACCCACGATCCCGGCGAGAAGCCGCTGGAGGGCGGCATGCTCTATGCTCGTTACGGCAAAGGCGTCTACATCTTCAGCGCCTATTCCTGGTTCCGGGAGCTGCCCGCGGCAGTGCCGGGCGCGTACCGCATCTTCGCCAACATGCTCAGCGCCCGGGGATCGCGCTGACTTCCTTCGGCGCAGGGCTTAGGCCGGAGTTCCAGAGGGGTTCGGACGGTATTCTGCTGAATCGCCGAGAGATAATTCAAAGGTCAGTTTCCAGCTACTGGCAACAGGCGAGCAGCGCAAAGGCCA
>Ga0326728_10013925_pt1 | contig 17278 bp, 20 predicted proteins | sample MB3enrmetagenome_FD_207602 | JGI IMG/M metagenome (GOLD analysis project Ga0326728, IMG submission 207602) | Lab enriched peat soil microbial communities from McLean, Ithaca, NY, United States - MB31MN | ecosystem: Environmental > Terrestrial > Soil > Wetlands > Peat | place: USA: New York... | reverse complement strand
TTCACCGGGTTGGTCGATCTCGCCCGGCGCGGAGTCCGCTTCGACCTGCCGGGCCTGGAACAGCAGGCCGCGCCGAACGGGACTAAAGCGGCCGAGCTGTCCGCCAGGAGGGCTCCGAAACAGGAGCAGCGGGCGGCGGCACGATAGTCGTCCGATTTTGGATTTTCGATTTTGGATTTTGGATTGAAGACGGTGTATGGGGCAGTTCCTCTTCAGTGCAGAATCAGACCGGAACGGACGACCGACAGAAGGCGAAACAAGACCGGCAACGTCGAGCGATGGCCCGTGTTGCCGGCCACACTCGAAGTCTATGAAGGCGTCCTTGGTCCCTTGTCCTTGGTCACTGGCGATAGGAAGGAACCGACGAAGGACAAAGGACAAAGGACTAAGGACCAGGGCTAAGGACTAAGGACAAAGGACAAAGGACAAAGGACTAAGGACAATGGCTGAATTCACCCAAGAAGTGCAAGCGGAAGCGCAGCGCGGACTCCTTCTCAGGATCCTGGTGGCGTGGCGGCTCGAGCGGGTGCCCTTCCGTGAGCTGCGCATTCAGATGTTGCGCCGCTTGAGTTACATCATTTCCGACCAGGACATCCTGTTCCACCTGAAGTATCTGGAGCAAAACGGCTACGCCAAATCGGAACGGCTGCGGGCCGGCCGCGCCGACTACGAGTTGACGACAGTGCAGGCCACAGCCAAGGCCGTCGATTTGGTGGAAGGCCGCCTCGCTCCCGATCCAGGGGTGGCGCTGTGAAGAAGGGGCTAAGGACCACCAGGGCTTGGCTTGTAGGGGTACGGCTTGCCGTACCCTCTTGGTTCGGTCACGCCCGATACGAGAAAAAAGGGTACGGCAAGCCGTACCCGTACAAGCTGATTGTTGGAAAGGTCGACATCGAGGAACTGATTCATGAGGCCGTTTGAGGGGTACAAGAAAGTCGTCGAGGTGAGCAAAGAACACCCGGACCTCATCGCCGAGATTGACGAATTCCTCGAAAAAGGGCGCAACCTCCGCTGGATTACCGGGCGATTGAACTTTGACTTAGAGAAGCTGGGACGAATATCCCGACTGGAGCTATTGGAAGTGGCAGGCTTTCTCCGCCATCGGCGCGCGTTGCAGGAAAAGCAGCAGAGACTGAGGAAGGCGAAGGGCATGAGTAAGCGAGAAAAAAATAGCACCCTGTCCGGCGAGCAGGCTTCGATCGCGAACTCCGCCCCCGCCGAGGGAAAGCCGGGCCCTGAGGAGAGTGCCAAGGAGCCCGTCAACGCACTTTCCGATGAAGACAGGCGCAAGCGTGCTGCCGAGGACCGCAAACGGACCCACGAAGAGATCGTGGTGTGGGCGGGAGAGGTAGTGAAAGACGTGTTCCTGAAAGCGAGAGAGGATCCGGAGAGCGACGCCGCGACCGTGGTGAAGGTTTTGCTGATAAACCAAGTCGTCGCCAATGAAGAGAAACTGACCGAAGAGGTCGTGACCAAGTTGATGGAGGTAAACCGGAAATACGAAGAACTTCAGGGGCAAAAAACGAAGCAGGAAGGGGAGATGCGCGACCTGGAGGGCAGGATCACGGTGAGCAGGCAAAAGGCCAGGGCCCTTGAGCTCGCCAACAAAGAGAAGGAGAAAAAGATCAAGAACATCGAGAAGGTTCTGAGCAAGCGTCGCCAGTTCAGCCCGGATCAGATCTACGACAAGATTTCCGCCGTCATCGGTATGGGCGACACGGTGGTGGAGAGAGTGGAAAGGCAACCGGCGCCCGGAATTTAGGCACTGTCATGAATAAGTGTTCCATGTCGGATCAAAGGACCCCCTTACCCCCGGCCCCTCTTGCAAGGGAAGAGAACAGAGTTAGTCGCGGCGTCAGAAGTGAATTCGCGCGTCATTCTGAGCGCAGCGAAGAATCTCTCTTCAATTCAACCGGTCGGGAGAGCCAAAGAGAGATTCTTCGCTGCGCTCAGAATGACATGGTTGGAAGTTTTCGGCATCCACTTGGGACGTTGCGTATGGCTCGACCCTACTTCCCTGTCGCAATCGGGAAGCGGGGGTACTGTGGTATTCTCGCGTTGCTTCGGAACCTCGTTTGCTTCCTAGTTTACGCCTCAATGCTTTTTCTTCCCGGTTTTCCCTGTTCCTGTGTTGCCCAAGGTAAGGGAACGCTCGTATTCAGTAACAGTGCCGTCTCCGTTGACTGGCACGACGACTACGGTGGACCCACTTCCGACTTTAGTTGGTTCAACCTCCGATTCAATGGTGATCAAAGCCCTGACGACAAGGACGGCCTCGCTCTCGGACGTCTGGACGGAAGCCAAGACTTTCTTGAACGCACTCGGGGCGAGAATATTCATCCTTTTGCGAGCATAGCTGTTCGAGTTGGTGAGCTTGTCGGTTCCAATCGAACTATATTGGCCGCAACTATAGAGGCCGATATCAATGCCATCATGCGGGAGGTTTACGTGTGGTCTTGGCCCGATCAAGACTCCATTCTTCCAATCGAGTTCATAGCTGATTTCAATAACGGAAACGACTCCGTGATCAAAACCCGCAACTTCGAACTGAACAAGGTATTTATCCAGGGACTTTATGTGTTTAAGTGTACCAGCTTTCATCATGTGTTCAATGGGTACGGTTGTGCTGAATGTCTTGGCGCTTTCACGTTCGATGATGTCAGTCAACATCGCAACAGAACTGTTCGGGCTTATCTGAGACTCCATTCCCCTGATCCAGGTCGGGAAGTTATAGGTGACAATCTGCTGTGTTGGGGATGGTCCCATTCTCATCGCTTCGAGCCCGATACACGCAACAATGAAACGGCCTTTCAGCAGCGCTATCTTGTCGGAGGTTCCGACATTGATGAGTGTCCCATTTGCTCCTGGCTCATTCACCATGCGGTCAGTCCCAGCGACGATTCGATCCGGCGTGATAACAAACACGCCCGTCGTGGCAACGCACTGAGTAGAACAGAGAAAGAACAGGTGAAAAGCGCAACGCCTATATTTTGAGAGGTTCATCGATACTCCAAACGTGATCGGTAATTCCCGCTTCCATCGCAGGAGTTACGCGGGGAGACTGATGCACTCTAACAAAATTGTACCAAGCGAAGCAGAGCTCCAGCATCGCGTAGGGCTCCTCGCATTTCTTGTTCGAGGAATTGGTCAAGCATTCGCTTGGCCGCTTTGATGGGATTCGCCATGCCGAGAGCGTAGCACGGAGGCGAGAAAAAAACAATGGCTCAGCAACGCAACAATATCGCACTACCGAAGCGGGAAAGTTAGTTCAAGGCTAAGACAAAAGTGAGCAAGAGGAACATAACGCGAAAGGTGAGTAAGGAGTCCGCCGAAGATGCCGGGCTAAAGCCCGGCGCTACGACCGCACCGATCGAGCGCGAGAGCGGCGCGGTGGAGATCGTCGAACCCGAACTCCTGAACGCCACCATCCTGCGGCCTTACCAGATTCGCTGGACGAACGATCAAGCTCGTTTTGCCATCGCGGTGAAGTCGGCGCAGATCGGCTTCTCGACCGCGACCGCAGCCTGGGCCGTGCGGCGCTGTCTGCGGATGCCGCGGCGCACGGTGGTGTTCCTGTCGCGCTCGGAGCGGCAATCGCGCGAGCTGGCGGAGAAGGCTAAGCAGTGGCTCGAGGGCTACCACGGCGTGGCCGCCCAATACCTTCCGGACCGGGCCTTTGAAGGCACCTCGGCCCTCCAGCACGAGATTCGCTTTCCCAACGGCTCGCGCATCATCGTGCTGGCGGCGAATCCCGATACGGCGCGCGGCTACACGGGCGACGTGGTGCTGGACGAGTTCGCCTTCCACCAGGACTCGCAGTCCATCTTCACCGCCGTCTACCGCCAGGTTTCGCTCGGTTACTCGATGCGCGTGCTCTCCACGCCCAACGGCCCGCAGGGGAAGTTCTACGAGCTGGCGAAAAGTCTCAACTTCGACCTTGGCGCGCGCCCGGCCAGCCAGCCGGTCCGAATCGGAAGTGATTTTGGATTTTCGATTTTGGATTTTGGATTGAAGAAGCAAGATGGAGGCGCCAGCTCTTCGTCTTTAATCCAAAATCCGAAATCCAAAATCCAAAATCCTTGGTCGGGCCATTGGGTGGACATTCACCTGGCGGTGGAGGAAGGCTGCCCGCTCGAAGTGGAGCTGGTGCGCGCCGGCTGCGACGAGCAGACCTGGCTCCAGGAATACTGCTGCCAGTTCGTTTCCGAAGGATCTACCTGGATCCCGCCGGAGCTGTACCAGCAATGCGTGAGCTCCGAGGCGGTGAGCGATTTTGGATTTTGGATTTCGGATTTTGGATTGAAGAACCAAGACGGACCTGGACTGGGCTCTTCGTCTTTAATCCAAAATCCAAAATCCAAAATCCAAAATCTGTACGCCGGTTGGGACATCGCCCGCAACCACGACCTCTCGGTGATCTGGGTTTCCGAGCTGCTGGGCGACGTCACCTGGACGCGCGGGGTGGTCGAGATGCGCAATATGCCCACGCCGGAGCAGATTCGCGAGGCCCGCTCCCTCATGCCGTTGGTGCGGCGAATGGAGATTGACAAGGGTGGCATGGGCCTCGCGATTTACGAGGCCCTGGCCCGCGATTTTCCCGGCCAGGTGGAGGGTTTCCAGTTCACGGCGGCAAAGAAGGAAACCATGGCGGTGCTCGCCAAGCGGCGCATGGAAGAAGGCAAAGTGCGGCTGCCGGACCGCGACCCGATCCGGCAATCGTTTCGCGCCGTGCGCAAGTCGGTGAATTCCCTCGGGCAGGCGCGCTTTGACGCCGAGCACGACTCGCGCTACGGCCACGCCGATCATTGGTGGGCCTTCTGCCTGGCGGAGGCGGCGGCCGAACAGCCCGCCTATCGCCTGCGTGAAGTGGGCGCCGTGGTCGGACAGCCGGTGATTCCGGGGTTCGGGTTTCGGGATTCAGGGTTCGCAGGGGCAGGGCTGGCTCCTCATGAGCCGGGACCGGCGATGAGCGGCGGACTGCGGTTTCCCACGTGAGAGTCGGCAGAAGACAGTAGGCAGAAGGCAGAAGGCAGAAGGCAGAAGGCGGAAGGCGGAAGGCAGTAGGCAGTCGGCAGTCGGCAGGCGCTGCTATGAACAAACTTGTTGACCGAGGGGCTTTGCTTCACGAACTTCGACAACTCAACCAGACGCTCCGCGAAATCGCCGGGTATCTGAAACCATCAACCGCCCGAACCGCCATCATGGCAAGCAAAGGAGCAATCATGGGTCAAAGCACTTACAACAATACACCGGGATCGGACGTTTTCATGTTCAAGACGCTCGACCAAAGCGGCAACGACATCACGGCTCAATGCACGTACACGGCAACGAGCCGCGGCACCGCCGTCACCTTCGGGCCTGTCAGCGGCAACACGGTGCCCCTCACGAACGTCGCTGGCACTGACACGCTGACCATCACCACCGCCGACGCCGGCTTCGCCGTACCCAACGTGGTGCTGGCGGCAACCATCACGTCTCCGCCGCCTCCAGCCGTTCCTGGCACGACTACCGTCGGGTCTCAGACCGGCACGATTTCCTAGGAAAAAGTGGCGAGTGGCGAGTGGCGAGTGGCGAGAGAAGGCAGAAGGCAGAAGGCAGAAGGCAGTAGGCAGAAGGCAGTAGGCGGTAGCCGGTTGGGAAGCCGCAGAGCGGCGGAAGAAAGCAGCCCAGGGCGCAAGCCCTGGGAAGAGGGCTAATAAACTCCTCCCCCTCTCCCTTTGGGAGAGGGGCCCGGGGGTGAAAGTCTTAGGGAGGAAGGCGGGACAAAGGCAGATGGCAAAGGCAGATTTGAGATTTGAGATTAGAGATTTGAGATTTGAGATTAGAGATTCGAGATCGCAGATTAGGGACTCGAGACCGCAGATTAGGGACTCGAGAAGCAGGAGCGGAAGGTCGGCCGATTCGGTCCTCTACTTTTGTTTCTTGAACTTTGCCTTTTGGCTCTTGATCTTCTTCTCTCCCTGCCCACCGCCTTCGGCCTTCTTACTACTGGTTCGGGCGAGCTTTCTGCTCGTCCTGGGGATGTTGTCTGTCTTCATGGGTCGCCGGCACGGCGCTGCGGACAAGCTTTGGAAATCAGAAATTAGAAAGCAGAAATCAGAACCAAGACCGCCTTGCTTTTCTGATTTCTACTTTCTAATTTCTGATTTCCGAAGCTTGTCCCTCGCCGGCGCCGGACGAAGCGCTGACGACAGTCAACTGACAACCGATAACCCGACTACGGGCCGATTGTGGGATGGGTTCGCGGCCAATGGCTGTGCCGCTCCGAGGGTGATCGATCGAGCTCGGATCACCGTCGGGCACCAGACCTGACCGCGCCGAAACAAAGACTGCCATTGGTCCTTTGTCATTTGTCACTTGCGAAGAGCCAGCCCGCGGGGAGCCAGTGACAAAGGACAAAGGACCAGTGACAGTCTTCAACTGAGAACTGAGAAAAAAGGAGAAACGATGGCAACTCATTTAGTTGTCCCCCTGGCAGTTGCAGGGCTCTGGTCAAAGGTAACGGAGACTACGGTGGTTGGGCACCCGTACATCGCGCTGTGCCTGGAAGCGATGGCGGTGGTCGCCCTCACCCTCGTGGCCGCCGGCTTTCTGGTTCTGGTGTTGCGGATGTCCCAGGCGGTGGATCAGTTCATCGCCTCCTGCCGGCAGCGGCAGAAGTTGGAGGCGAGAATCGCCGAGGCGCTTCGGGATTACGTGAACGACAAACGGCTGATGAGCGAGCAGCTCTTGACGGCTGCCTCGGCGCTTCAACCTTGTTAATTGCCGATTTTCGATTGCCGATTTTCGATTGAGGAACGGATGACGTCATTGGTCCTTTGCCATTTGTCACTTGCGAAGAGCCGGCCCGCGGGGAGCCAGTGACAAAGGACGAAGGACCAGTGACGCGATCTTCAATCGTCAATCGGCAATCGGCAATGGTTCAGGGGGGCGGTCCGATGCCTCCGCGCTCGTTGAGTCCGGGTGTGAGCCGGCGCTCCATCCGGGTCGGGATCGCCCCACTGAAAAAAAGAAGGCAGTAGGCAGAAGGCAGTAGGCAGAAGGCAGTAGGCAGAAGGCGGAAGGCAGAAGGCAGAAGGCAGTAGGCAGAAGGCGGAAGGCAGAAGGCAGAAGGCGGAAGCGACATGAGTCGGCGCGGAAACGTCCACGGTTGTCATGCTGAGCGCAGCGAAGCATCTCTCTTCTTAGCCCGCAGAGGAGCACAAGAGAGATTCTTCGCTACGCTGCGCTTCGCTCAGAATGACATGTCTTCCTGCCTACTGCCTACTGCCTACTGCCTACTGCGTTCCAGCGGGAGGGCAGGAGTTAGGGAGTGATGGGAGCCCATGAGGCGCAGATCATCTTGTTGTCCATGGCGGTGCTGGCTTTGGTTGCCACCGCGGCCGGCTTCGTCGTTCTCGTGTGGCGGCTCTCCTGGACCATGCAGGGCTTCGTCGCCACGGAGTTACAGCGCTCGAAATACGAGGAGCGGATTGTCGCCATCCTGCACGAGTACATCGAATTGCAGCGCTCTACCAATGAGCAGCTCTGGATGGCGGTGCAGGTCCAGGCGGACCGGCTGAACCGCTCAACGGAGAGGAAGATTGCGGCAGGAATTAGGGACTAAGGAAGGCAGTAGGCAGAAGGCAGAAGGCAGGAGGCAGAAGGCGGAAGGCAGTAGGCAGAAGGCAGAAGGCAGAAGGCAGAAAGCAGTAGGCGGAAGGCAGTAGGCAGTAGGCAGTAGGCAGAAGGCGGAAGGCAGAAAGCAGAAGGCAGGGAGAGGTTAGATTGCAGATAAGGGAGCCAAAAGCAGAAAGCGGAAGGTGGACGGCAGGAGGCAGAAGGCTCCGAAACTGTGTTTCTTCCTGCCTGCCTTCTGCCTACTGCCTACTGCTTACTGCTTACTGCCTACTGCTTACTCCCTACTGGCTACTCCCTACTCCGTGAGAGGCGAAGCACATGGAGCCATGGCTAGTAGACGTTCGCGACGAGGTGGTGCGGGGGGTCATCCTGAGGGTCCTGATCAAGCATGGGCTCGACTGGATGGCGTTCCAGTCACTCCAGAGTCAGGTGCAACTGGGGCAGGGCTATCCGCTGGCGGACGAGGAATTGAGGTTTCAGTTGGCCTATCTTGGCGACAAGGCGCGCGGCTACGTGGAATCGAAGCCGTTGCGCGCCGGGCGGACGCGCATCCGGGAGTACGCCTTCGTGCGCGCCACCGCCAAGGCCGTCGACTTGCGCGACGGGCTTATCGCTTCGGACCCGGGGGTGGCGCTGTGATTGACGATTGCCGATTGACGATTGCTGAACGGAATGACGTCACTGGTCCTTTGTCCTTTGTCACTGGCTCCCCGAGGGCCGGCTCTGCGCAAATGACAAATGACAAGGGACAAAGGACAAATGACAAAGGACAAAGGACGTCTGGTCGTCAATCCCCGGGCCGCTTGGCGGAGCTCTCCATGGACCATCCGAGTCTTACGGCTTTCATGGAGAACCAGATGGTGCTGGAGCGCCCCGCCAACGAGATCATTAAGGCCATGGCGAGTACCTACGGGGTGGCGGTGACAAAGGCGGACATCGCGGCATACCGGGCGAAGGTCTGCCGCGCCGGAACCCAGGCGATGAAGGAGCTGATCGAGCGCTCGCGCGGGGACATCGGAAAGCTGATCGAAGCAATGGCCTCGGACCGCGCCCTCAAGTATGCCATCTTCGCCGAAGCGTGGGTGGGTGTGGAGCAATTGATTCGTGGCTAGGCATAGGGATAAGGAATTGAGTCATTGAGTCATAGCCGTCAGCCATCAGCCGTCAGCTATCAGCAAGAAAACCTGATGGCGGCTTGCTGATAGCTGACGGCTGATGGCTGAAGGCTATGGCTCGGCAATCGGCAATTTCGGGACTGGAGGTTGAAATGAAAGAAATGTTTGGAGCATTCATTTTCGGTTTTGGCGTGGGCGCGGTAGCGCTGGGCATCGTCGGCACCAGGGTCACCAAGGAAATCACGCGCGCCAAGGATGAGATGGCGGGCTTGCTGGAGCGGGTGGCGCAGGCGGTCGAGCGGAAATAACTGAGTCATTGAGCCATTGGAATAGTGAATGGTGAATTGTGAATAGTGAATTGTGAAGCCTGACAGGGGTCTTTAATTCACTACTCACCATTCACTATTCACTATTCCGAGGATCACTTATGAAGTCTCATTCAGGCGGCAACGGTGATCAAGTGAAGCTGCTAGGACGCGAGCTGCGGCGGGCGGAGAAACTCGCGGACCGCTTGGATCGGGCGCTGGCGCTGTCAGACCAGGAGTTAGGCATCAGGGGTCGGGGGGAAAGGGCAGTGATTAGGGATCAGGGATTAGGAATTAGCGAACGGCTGAGGCCTGCTAACCTCCCGCCCCTGATTCCTAATCCCAGTACGATCCAGCCCGTACCTCCGCCGACGCCGGGCAGCGTGACGATTGCCGCCGGCCGCGGGGACCTGGCGCAGACGTTCGGCGTCGCCGGGACCGCGATCACTTCAGGCTTCCTGCGCGATCTGGGTGAATACAACGGCGAAATGCTGGGGCTGGGGGCGGTTCGGACCTACGAGAAAATGCGCCGCGGCGACGCGCAGGTGCGGGCCACGCTGGCCGCCTGCAAGTTGCCCATCCAGTCGGCCAAATGGGACGTCACTGAGGGAACAGGGAACAGGGAACAGGGAACAGGGAAGAAAGTCTCGTCTACGGGCGCAGGCAAAAACACTCAGTCGAAAGGGAAAGAGATTGCAGCCTTTGTTAAGGACAACCTCTTCGGGGGCTTGGAATTTCGCACCTCGACGGGCGGGTGGGCCACCCAGAACTGGGATGAGGTGGTGCGCAACGCGCTGCTGATGCTGGATTTCGGCTGCGCGGCGCACGAGGAAGTGTGGACGGTGGATGGCGACCGGGTGCGGCTGCGCAAGCTCGCCAGCCGCTTGCCGCTGACGTTCTACCGCTGGCACACGGAGGAGGACGGGGAAACGCTGCTGGCGCTCGAGCAATACGGCTACCGGGGCGGGCGGTTCTTGAACGTTCTGCTGCCGGCGGACAAGATGGCGCTTTTCACTTACAGCCGCGAGGGCGCCAACTTCTGGGGCATCGCCTTGCAGCGGCCGATGTATCCGCACTGGTACGTGAAGAGCCAGCTCTACCGCATCGACGCCATCGCCTGTGAGCGCAACGCGCTGGGCGTGCCGGTGTGGAAGCTGCCGCCGGGATTCTCCAAGGAGGACCGCGACGCGGCGTTCAACTTTGTCACCCAGCTCGCGGCGCACGAAGCGACGGGGGCGGTGGAGCCGCCGGGCGATCCGTCGAGCGGCTTCCGCATCGTCGGCTACCAGGGCAACCTGCGTGAGGCGATGCCCTCGATCGAGCACCACAACATCATGATCTCGCGCGCGGCGCTGGCGCTGTTCATGGACCTGGGCACCACCAGCCAGCACGGGTCGCGGTCGCTCGGCGAGTCGCACGGCGACTTCTTTTTGCTGTCGCTGCAAAACCTCGCCGACCAGATCGCGTGGACCATCCAGACCAGCACCATGCGCCGCCTGGTGGAATACAACTTCGGCGAAGGCGCGCCGGTGCCGGACTTGGTGGTGGCGAACGTCCAGGCGCGGAGCCTGGCGGCGATCACCGATGCGCTGACCCGGCTGGCGACGGCGGGACTGGTGGTCTCAGAGTCGAACCTGCGCGAGTTCATCCGCGCCGAGCTGGCGCTGCCCGGCGAGAGTAAGGCTGACCTGGTCGCCATCCGCGGCGAGACCGTCGCCGAAGGGGCGGGGGCCGACGTCTCGGGGCGGAGCGCGGGCAAGGCTTGAAAAAGGGTAAAGGGTGAAGGGTAAAGGGTAAAAGCTAAGGATAAGACGAAAGCTCCTTAGCTCCAAGAGATGGAGAACCAAGGACAAGTGACTAAGGACAAAGGACCAAGGACTAAGGACCAAGGACGCTTCTTAATGATTCAATCGCTCAATCACGCGATGGCCCAATGGACAGGGTCTCATTTCGCAACCCTCCTTTCAGCGAAACTGAAGCCACTGCTGCGTGACGGCAAGAAGCTTTATGAGATTCCCATCGCCGTGACGGGCGCCTGGGTCAAGCACGGGCACCGGTTCCAGATTACCCCGGACGACTTGGCGGCCATGGTCCGCAATTTTCGCAAACGCAAGAACGAGCAGGTGGTGATCGACTACGAGCACGCCAGCGAGACGCCCGAAGTGGCGCAAGGCGGGCCCATACCGGCAGCAGGCTGGATCCACGATTTGTCCTTTGTCCTTGGTCCTTCGTCAGTTGTGAGGACGTCTGCTGCCAAGGACGAAGGACAAGGGACAAAGGACGTCCTGTCAGCCTTGGTGGAGTGGACGCGCGAAGCGGAAGAGCTGATTCAGCAAGGCGCCTATCGCTTCTTTTCCCCGGCCATCGAGTGGGGCTACCGCGATAAAGAGACGGGCGAGCCGCAGGGAGCCACGCTGACCAGCGGCGCGCTCACCAACCATCCGTTTCTTGAGGAATTGCCGCCCATCATGCTCACCGACCTCGAGAATTGCCGATTGCCGATTGTCGATTGCCGATTGGAAGACGGGAAGGGAGTCGGGAGTCGGGAGTCGGGAGCCGGGAAGAAAAAGGGAATCGGAAGTAGGAGCCGGGAAGGAAGTTCTTCTTTTTCCCTTACTCCCTACTCCCTACTCCCTACTCCCTTCAATCGGCAATCAGCAACCGACAATCGTCAATTGGAAAGTGGGACCAAGCAAGGAGGAAGTAACGTGAAGAAACTGTCACTGAGGAAGTTCAAAGAAGGGCCGCTGGCCGGAGGCCACGGTGTCTTCGACGGCGACGACGCGATGGGCTGTGTCGACACCGGCGATTTCTGCGATTACGTGAAGAGTCTTCTGGAGGATGGCGAATTGGATGACGTCTTCGGGGAGTCGCAGCTCTCCGAGGTGTCGGCGGAGCGCGCGCACCTCGCCTTCGCGGAGCGCGTCGGGATGCCCGGCGCCTCGCCGGAGGCGATCCGGGAACGCCTCGCCTGGGCGGGGACGGTGGAAGCGGAGCGATGCGCCGGCGCGGCTCGCGCGCTGCTGATGGAAACGGTGAAGGACGGCGAGATCAATCAGGCGCGCGCCATGGAACTGGCGGCGGAACACAAGATCGCGCTCGCCGATTACATTGCCGCTCAGGACGCGGAGAAGAGACTGAACGAAGCGGTGCGGGAGGGCAAGATCCTGCCGCGCGACCGCCAATTCTTTTTCCGCGACGCCCTCGAGCGTCCGGCGGAGTTCGCTGAGTTTGCCCGGCGGGCGGTTCCGGTGGTGCGCCTGGGCTCGCAGGGGATCGGCTCGGCGGGCGACATCAGCGTCGACGAGGAAGTCGAGATTCGGACGCGGAACCTGATGAAGGATGAGAGCCTCAGCTACGCCAGGGCGCTCAAGCGGGTGCTGGCAAGCGACAAGGAACTCGAACGGCGGTACCACGGCGTGCATCGCCGGGAAATCGGCTCGACCACAGCCCCCGCTGCCGGTGGGATCGACGCGGCGGGCATAACGCAGTAAAGAAGCTTTCAGCCGTCAGCTCTCAGCTCTCAGCAAGAAGTCCGGTTGTCTTGCTGATAGCTGATGGCTGATAGCTGACGGCTGTTTCGATTAGGAGGAAACATGGCAGGCATCAACGGCTTGGCGCTCGGATTCCGGTCCGATGCCAATGTTCGGGTTAACAAGTTCAGCGTCATGGTCAAGTCTTCGGCCAACACGTCGACGCAGAAAGCTCATTACGCCGCGGTACCGGGCGGCCAGAACGCTTCCGGAGTCCTGGGGGTGCTCACCGAGCACTTCGTCGAGCCGAATTATTTCGTGCCGCAGGGCACCAGTCCGACGACCGTCACGGGGACCACGCCCCTACTCTACAACCTGACCAATCACGGCATGACGCTGCAGGTGAATGGCGTGGCCCGCTGCATCTGCGGCGTGACGCCCATCAATCAGGGCGATGTGCTAATCGTCGCCGACAACTACGGCCGCGTGCAGTCGCTCGCGACCTCGGGTCTGGCGTCGAACACGGCCTTCTATGCCGTGGGCACCGCTCTGCACGGCGTCACCAACGTTAACGACATCGTGCAAGTGAACCTCGAATTCACTCAGGGCAAGGTGTAACGCAAGCTGAGGTGATCCCCGTCCTGGGCGGGGAACTCAGTTGGGACGGCGCGCGCGCAGCGGGCGGGTCGCGCGCGCCCGAGGGCCTCCATTTCCCCGGCGCGCCCGGGGGCCCGTCCGGAGAAAAATGAATGGCTGACATTTCTTTGCAATATCTCGACCAGCCGCTCAACAACGTGAGCGTCGGCTACCAGAACGACGACTATTACGCCGAGCGGCTATTCCCACTGGTACCGGTGCAAAAGCAATCCGGACGCTACTGGGTGTTCGGTAGAGAACGCTTTCGGCAATACGAAACCATCCGGCACGCGGGAGCGGAGGCGCGGGAGATCGCTCCCTGGTCGCTCTCCAACAACACTTACTTCTGTGACGACCACAGCCTTAAGGACAAGATCTCGGATGAAGAGGTCGCGAACGCATCCGGGACCGATCTCGAAATCACCACCACCGAGAATCTGACCGATGCGCTGCTGCTGGACCTGGAGATCCGCGTCTCCAGCCTCGTGTTGGGCGGCACGGTGCCGAACACGACGCTTTCGGGCACCAGCCAATGGTCGGACTACATCAACTCGGATCCGGTCTCGGCCGTGGAGGCGCAGAAGACGATCATCAAGCAGGCGGTCGGGAAGACGCCCAACACGCTGGCCGTCGGCTACCCGGTGTTCGCGACCCTCCGTCAGCACCCGCGCATCATCGATCGCTTCAAGTACACACAAGTCGGTGTGCTCGACGAAGGCGCGCTCAAGACCGCGTTTGGGGTGGACAACTTCTGGGTGATGGCGGCGGAATACGACACCGCGACCGAGGGCCAAACGCCCGCCCTCAACTTCGTCTGGGGCAAGAATGCGCTGCTGGCCTATGTGGTGCCGGAGCCACGCCGCCGGGAGGTGACCCTCGGGTACACGTTCCGGTGGCTGTTCGGGGCACCGGAACTCGGCGGCACGCTCACTAAACGGTACCGCGTCGAGGCGAAGTCCGCCGATGTGGTCGAAGTCCATCGGTACGACGACATTGAGGCCGTGGCTCCACAGGCGGGCTTGGTCTTCCTGAACGCCACGACTTAAGGAGTTATCAGTTTTCAGTGGTCAGTCTTCAGTTCAAGACAAAGACCATCGACTGAAAACTGAGGAGCGAGAACTGAGGACTCAAAACTGAGTACCTTTCAAAAAAGGAGATTAATTGAATGGCAAAATACAAGGTAGTTAGACCGATCGAGCATAACAACAAGCTCTATCTTCCTGCGGGAGGTGCGACCACCGGAACGGCCAAGAGCGCGTCTCATGGTGGCGATATCCCGGTGGACAACTCGGGCATCATCGATCTCACCGAGCAGGAAGCCGAGAAATTCAAGAACGGGCAGGTTGAGCCTGTCGCAAGAGGAGGCTCACCGCCGACAAAAGGGGGGACCGGAAAAGGAGCGCAGGCCGATCCGGGGCCGGCCGATTTTGTGCCAACTCCCATCAAGCAGATCGAGACGAAGCCGGCCGATTTCGTGCCGACTCCGATCAAGCAGATCGATCCGGGGCCGGCCGATTTTGTGCCAACCCCCATCAAGCAGTGAGTGACGGTGAGGGCGACAACGTGCGCCCCTCGTCACGGATCCTCTGTCGGTTGAGGTGAAAGTATGGCTTTTTCGATGACACCGCTTTACCAGTTTGTTCAGGAAACGTGGGTAGGCACCACGCTTCGCAACGCCAAACTCGCCGTGACCAACCTCTCGGCGAATTCACAACAAGCGGTCGCACACGGTTTGCCGACCACTCCCATCATCGTCGGTTTGGAGCCCAAGTCCAACTCGACGTTCTGGGAGTACCAAGCGGCCGATGCGACCAATATCTACGTGGGTGTTGGCGCGGCAAGCGGCACGCACGCTGTCGATATTTACGTGACGTACTAAAAGGAGACAGGAGTCAGGGGGCCGGGGCCGAACAAGCGCTCAGCCTTCAGCCACAAAGCGGACTGGGCTTGCCCGCTGAAAGCTGATGGCTGAGGAATGAGAGCTTGTTCGGCTCCTGGCTCCTGGCTTCTGACTACTGTTCTATGGGTTACACCACCGTTGGCACAGTGGCAGGCATGTTTCCGACGTTCGTGCGCGGCACCGCGCAACAGAAACCGTTGGACACCCTTATCCAGCAGTACATCGACGACGTGGCAGGTGAGATTGATGCGGTCCTGACGCGTCGCGGCTTTGTGGCCACCGGTCTCACCAATACTCAGATTCAGGCGTTGCTCTCGGCCGGGGCGCTTAACATCTGCGAGATGATCAACCGTTTCGGCGCCGCCCAGCAGTTGGGCGCGACGCTGGCGACTTTCGGAGTGGCCAGCGCGCGGCAACAGGCCCAGAGCTTCGAGGCCAACTACGAACGCCTCAAGAACAGTCTTGATGCCCGAAACGAGCGTGGCGAGCCGCTGGCGAGTGGGCCCTATGACAAGTATTTTGACCCCCTGGCACGCACCGAGAGCGCCGAGCCGGCCCTGGAAGCGATTGCGGGCGGGGATATGGACAGGTCGGAGACGCCGATTGAAATGGGCACTTCGCAGGTGTTCGGCAAGTTCGACGACCGGGGAACCTAAGATCTTGGATTTTAGATTTTGGATTTTGGATTGAAGAAGGAATGGATGGAGGGTCTGGTGCGAATTGGGATTGTCGATTGAAGGAGGGAATGGATGGAGGGTTCTGGTCTTTAATCCAAAATCCAAAATCCAAAATCCAAAATGGCCTACACGCCGGCGTACAACGCGACCTTTGGGAAGCCGCTGCTGAACCAGCTCATCGCCATCATCCAGCGCGATCAGCAGGCCGCGCTTCAGATTGTCAATTCGTCGCTCGGCCCCATTAACGAGTTTCATAAGGGGCCTGGGGCCCGGACCGCCTTTCCCTGGCTGACGCTAGCCGCTGACTCGACGGTCTTTGACCGTCAAACTCTGGGCACGCGAAGCTCGCAAATACGCGTCACCCTCACGCTCGATGTGGGGCAGTTTGACCAGGAGATGGCCCAGGACAACGCGCAGGACTACGCCCGGACGCTCGACATGGTGACGACCACGGCATCCCTCTCGGACTGGGTTACCTCGCTGCCCATCGTGCACGAAACCGTTCCGGGCGGGGTCACCACGCCATCGGCCCTCGGGGCCGTGCACGACGTTTTCGTGGAGTCACACCACTACAGCCTGGTGACCCTGGCGGGTATTGATGCCCCAGTCCTCCGCGCGACGGTGACGGTACTGTTCGACTTGGAGGAAACGTGAGCCGCATTTTGGAGCGCCGGATGCGGCACGAATTGGATTGGCGATTGAACGAAGAGGGAATCGATGGAGGGTTTTGGTCTTTAATCCAAAATCCAAAATCTAAAATCCAAAATCAGAGGAGTTTTTCATGCCTACTTTTACGATCACTCTTCCGGACATTCATCAGGGGCCGGGATTTCTCTGGTACAACGTGCAGATCCCCGCTACGGGCGCGCGACTCCTGGTGGATGCCAACGGCAACCCGACGGCCGGTTCACCCCTGCCGATGGGAGCTTCGGAGGGCGCGGCAACGTTCCATATGGAAGCCAAGATCGAGGAGATTTCGATCGATCAGGAGACCGCCCCGGTGGATGCGGTGATGACGGCCGAGAGCGCCTACATTGAGGTGACGCTGAAGGAATCCTCGCTAGCCAAGATTGGGGTGGCGCTGGCACACGACACCTACTCGAGCGGGACCGACTCGGGACTGCCTTCCGGGGCGCAGAATTACGAGCAGATCACCGTGGGCGGGCGCGTCGCGGTCCCCCAATGCGCGGTGGCGCTCATCTCGCCGCGACGCAGTTTTTCCAATCCGGGCAAGTTCATGGTGGCGTGCCTCTACAACGCCTACCCGCACGACCCCTTTCAGGCGGGTTTCACGCGCACGAAGGAAGCTACGTACAAGGTCCGCTTTGAGGGGTTGGCGGTCCTTTCGCGCACCCAGGGCGATCGGGTGGCGCAGTTCTATCGACAGACGTAGGAAAGAAGTGGCGAGTGGCTAGAGAAGAAGTGACTAGTGGCTAGTGGCTAGTGGCTAGAAAAGAAGCAAGAAAGAAGTGGCTAGTGGCTAGTGGCTAGTGGCTAGGGAAGAAGCAAGAAAGAAGTGACTAGTGTTTCGTGGCTAGAAAAGAAGCAAGAA
>Ga0326728_10013924_pt1 | contig 17279 bp, 14 predicted proteins | sample MB3enrmetagenome_FD_207602 | JGI IMG/M metagenome (GOLD analysis project Ga0326728, IMG submission 207602) | Lab enriched peat soil microbial communities from McLean, Ithaca, NY, United States - MB31MN | ecosystem: Environmental > Terrestrial > Soil > Wetlands > Peat | place: USA: New York... | reverse complement strand
AGCAGGTGACGCAGGGGCGGCAGGCGTACATTGTTTACCCGGTAATCGAGGGCACAAGGGAGGACCAGCCGGAGCTGGATTTCTCGCATGATGAGACGGCGGCGGAGATTGAGGCGGCGACCACATCCCAGTTCTCAAGAGCGAGACCTGGGTCACCCAGTCTTCAATCCGTCCGAAAGGGGAAAACGGCGGAGTTGTTCCCCAAGACCGCCCAGGAAGCCAATCCCGGCGCGAAATCCGGCTTGAAATCCGCTGTGGAGATGCACGAAAAGCTGCGCTCAGGGCCGCTGGCGGGGTTGCGCGTGGGCCTGTTGCACGGGCGGCTGGACGCTGACAAGAAGGAGATCATCATGCGCCGCTTCCAGCGCGGCGAGATTGACGTGCTGGTGGCAACCACGGTGATCGAGGTGGGCGTGGACGTGCCCAACGCGACGGTGATGGTGGTGGAGCACGCGGAGCGATTTGGGCTGGCCCAGCTGCACCAGTTGCGCGGGCGCGTGGGCCGCGGGGCAGCGAAGAGTTATTGCATTTTGATTACGGGCGAGCGTGTTTCTCCTCTGGGCGAGGAGCGGCTGAATGCCATGGTGCGCACGCAGGACGGATTTGAGCTGGCAGAGCTGGACCTGTCGCAGCGCGGGCCGGGAGAATTTTTCGGCACGCGGCAGGCCGGGCTGCCGGATTTTCGCGTGGCCAATTTGCTGCGCGACCGAAAGTGGTTGGAGCTGGCCAAGATGGAGGCCGCGCGCTTTGCCAATGCGCCCGCCAGCCAGACGGGAAGTGAAAACGAAGCAACGGAAGCCGAGCGTGCGCGGGTGTGGGCGCGGCTGAAGGAGGCCTGGCAGCGCCGCTATGGATTGGTGGAGGCCGGTTGACCAGGCAAACTGCCGCTTGATAACATCAGGATAGCGATTCTGTATCCAATGCAGGTGAATCCAAAGGATTATTCCATAGCATTGTCCTCCGATAAGAGATATTAGTTCGACAGGATCGGCAAACGCCCGAAAGGATAAAAACGCCGCAATGAGATGTAAATCACTGATTTATTTTGCTGTCGTCCTATCTTTATTTTCTATTACCGGCTGCAAACCCAGCCCGGAATCGCTGATGGCGGCAGTCAAGACAGATAACACCGCGGAAGCTATCAGGCTCATCGGAAAGGGCGCCGATCCGAATAGCCTCAGTTCGCCTAACGGCTGGAGCGCGCTGCATTACGCGGCCATGAACGGCAACGTGGAGATTGTCAAGGCTCTACTCAAATACGGTGCTGACCCGAACTACGCTGCAACCAAAGACGGTAAGGCGAACGCGGTCCTGGCCGTGAAGCCTTACTCGCTCGCACTGGGGATGCTGGATGTAGTCTGTGAATATAATCAGCCCTCCGACAGGGAGGCAAAATTGCGCGAGAATGGACTCGACGATCCCGTGTTATTGAAAAGCGCGAAAGATCCAAAGGCTGTGGAACACTATCAGGATGTCGTTGAGCTATTAGTTAACATTACGAGAGACAAGTAGCCGCGGAGCGCGCCGGCTCCTGGATGCGTATTTCCGCCGGATCAGCCAAAGGCAGGCAAAGTCCATGCTGCGCACAGTTATCTTTTTTACCGCATCCGCCGCGATACTGCTGCTATCGTGGCGGTCTCTAAAGGATGTACGCACCCACGGATTTTATCGCTTCTTCGCGTTCGAACTGCTGCTGGGGTTGATCCTGTGGAACGCTCCGTTGTGGTGGCGCGATCCGTTCTGCCGGCGGCAATGGGTTTCCTATCTCCTTGGAGCCGTGTCCATCGGGCTGGCGATTGAAGGCTTCCGGCTGCTGCGGATGATTGGCCGGCCGGCTCCATCCAGCGTCGCGAAGACCAACCTGGCCTTTGAGAACACAACGACGCTGGTTACGGTGGGCGCATATCGGTGGATTCGGCATCCCCTGTATGCGTCGTTGCTGACGCTGGCGTGGTGCGCCTATCTGAAGAATCCCTTAGGACTTGCATCGATTGCGATGACGCTGGGCGCGAGCGGTTCCCTGCTGGCCACGGCGCTTGCCGAAGAGCATGAGAATCTCAAACGCTTTGGCGCGGCCTACGCTGATTACAAAAAGCACACTCGGCGATTCATTCCGTTTGTCTTTTAAAAGCGTATTTATCGGTGGCAGGGGACGATGGGACGACGGTCAAGCGATTCCCGAGGTGCTTGTACCGTGCGTCATTTCGACGGGAAAGGTCTGAATCTCCAGGTCGATGCTGGCAATCTCGGTGCCGCAATCCTGCTGGTGGCTGCGGGTGCATTGGCAGAGTTCAGTAAACCGGATGTGCCCGCTCTGGCTCAGTTCCAGGCCGGCGGCGATCATCACGCTGTAAATATCGACGCAGGCCTGCCGCTCGAACTCGAACAACATATTCACTGTGCCGGTATCGTTTGCTCCGCGGCTGAGAACCCATCCGCCACAGCCGAGAATTGCGCCGGTGAGGGTCTGGACCAGGCGCGAGGGCTCTTCAATGGAGATGGCCTTCATCTGCATAGCCCAGGGAATGCTTGTCATCTGTCCTGCTTCGTGGGTTGGCAGCGTGAGTCTCACATCTGCCTTATCGGAGCCGGGGAGCGCAGCATAACCATTGTTGCGGAGTCGCACGGAACCTGACCGGCTTTGAGACACCTCTGCCCGCAGCGAGGTTGGAATCCCCTGCGCTGGTAATTGGAGGCGCTTTGTTCCCGAAGAACAAGACCGCGGCGAGGCCCGGCTGACAGCGGCGCAAACACAGCAAAAGGGAAATGATGTAGCTTCATAGACAGCATGATTGTCGGCTCCGGCATAGACCTGGTGGAGATAGGGCGCATCCAGCGGTCCATAGATCGCTATGGTCAGCGGTTTCTGGACCGCGTGTATACGGCGGCGGAACAGGCCTATTGCCTGCGCAAGCGCAAGTCCGCAGAGAGTTTTGCCGCCCGGTTTGCCGCCAAGGAGGCCGGAGCCAAGGCCTTGGGGACAGGGATCAGCCATGGAGTGAACTGGTTGGAAATTGAGGTTACACGCGAGCCTGGGGGTAGGCCTACCCTCCAGCTTCACGGACGCGCGGCCGAGTTTGCCGCTCGCCTGGGGGCACGACGCGCCGCGCTTTCCCTAACTCACACCGACGAGTTGGCCATGGCTAGCGTGGTGCTGGAGGATGGGCGCTGATGGAGTTTTTTCTGCTATTCTCAAGGCATTAACCGCTTTATTTTCAACTGAGGGGAATGTCGTGCCAAGCCGCAAAGAAATTCAGTGGTCGCAACTGAGAGTGGGGGCGCTGGTCCTAGCAGCCTCGGTCGTGCTGATCGCGCTGATTCTTTTGATGTCCAGCTCGAGCGGTGGGCTGTTTGCGCGCAAACTGCTGCTGCGCTCCTACTTTGAGAATGCGGCAGGCCTGAAGGATGGCGCTCCGGTGACGTTGCAGGGCGTGACTATCGGCAATGTGGCCCATGTCCGCGTGGTTCCGGAGCGCAACCCCACGCCGGTTGAGGTGACCATGAGGGTAGGCCATGAATACCTGAACCACCTTCATACCGATTCGACGGCCTCGATCAACCAGGCGGGAGTACTGGGCGACAGCTATGTCGATATCAACTCGGCCCACGCCAGCGGGCCTCCGCCAGCTAACAATGCAGAATTGATGGCCTCCGGCTCGCCCAGCATCCAGGATGTGGTTCGTAACAGCAATGAATCCATCCTCGAGATCAACAAGCTGTTACACAAGATCGAAACCACGGTAGATTCGGTCAACTCCAGGCGCGGCGCCGCGGGCGAGTTGATCAATGACCCTGAACTGGCAAAGAAAATTACCACCATCGCTACTGATCTGGAGACCATTACAGACGCAATCGCCGGAGGCAAGGGCTCGCTGGGCAAGCTGATCACTGACGATACGCTTTATACCCGCGCCAACTCGGCTGTCGACAGGCTGAACAGGATCACAATCGCGCTGGACGAGGGCAAGGGCAGCGCGGGCAAGCTGCTCAAAGACGACTCGCTTTACAACAACCTGAACGCCGCCGTCACCAATGTGAATCAGATGGTGTCCGAGATTAACTCCGGCAAAGGCGCGCTGGGCATGCTGGCCAAGGATCAAGCTTTCGCGGGGAAACTTGATGACACCATCAGCCGCCTGGACCAGATTCTTCAAGGCATGAATGAGGGCAAGGGAACGCTGGGGCAGTTGGTGCAGAACCGCTCTCTCTACGACCATGCCGACCAGACGCTGGATCAGGCGCAGCAGTTGTTGAAAGGCATTCGCGAGGACCCGAAGAAGTATTTGGTAATTAGAATGAGGGTTTTCTGAGGGCCAGACCAGGAACGCTCCGCATAACTTGAAACGGCTCACACACGCCATTGCGCTCACTTGCGCCTGCTCCAATCCCGTGGTTTTTCAAGCACTCTCTCGCGGCGCATCGGCATTCATGGGGCCGATTAGAACTGAAAATAGATGAAGTCAATATGCCCGAAGACTCCGAAACATACAACGCTATATGCGCAGGCATAGAAGAAACACCACCTGGCCGGGGAATACGACCAAAATCGTGGCGCACGGCGCGGATGCATGATCCACCATTCAACCACAAACATGGCGAGAATGAAGATGAGCAGAAACGGCGTGTCAGAACGAGTGATTCCACCCATTCCCAGCGTGAACGAATTTAAAGGCGTCAGCGGAAATAGATGGGTGACGATATAGACCGCCGAACGAATATCTTTGGCGCGAAACATGATCCAGGCGAGAGTAACCAGAGTAAACGTAAAGAGGCGCTGAAAGGCGGTCAAGAGGAAAGGCACCCTGTCGAGAAGCAGCAGCCTGCGCACGCGCGCGCGAAGCCCCGAAGTCATCAGGGAGAGGATCATGAAGGCTCCATGCAAGCCGCCCCAGGCCAGGAAGGTCCAGTTCGCGCCATGCCAAAAGCCGCTGATCACGAAGGTGGCAAGCAGGTTGAAGTAGTAGCGGGGCACAGCTACCCGGTTGCCGCCAAAGGGAATATAGACATAGTCTCGAAACCAGGTTGAGAGCGAGATATGCCAGCGATGCCAGAATTCGCCAATGGAGCGGCTGAAGTACGGCTGTGCGAAATTCACGCGTAGCTCGTAGCCCATTATTCGAGCCACGCCCAGCGCAATATCCGAATATCCCGAGAAATCGCAATATATCTGCAGAGAAAAGGCGAGCGTGGCCACGGTGAGCTCGCTGCCGGTAAAGTTACGCGGCGCCGCATAGACCAGAGTCACAAAGCCTGAAAGCGAGTCGGCGATCACCATCTTCTTGAAAAGACCCCAGAGGACGCGCTCGACCCCGGAGCGAAAGCGTTCCAGGTGGAATCCCGGCTCGCGATGAAACTGCGGCAGCAATTGATGGGGACGCTCGATAGGACCCGCAACCATCTGCGGAAAAAATGCCACATAAAGCGCATAGTTGAGAAAGCTTCTCTCCGCCGGCACTTTTTTCCTGTACACCTCGATGGTGTAACTCATCGCCTGGAAGGTGTGAAAAGACAATCCCACGGGAAGGATCACGTTGAGGATGGGTGCGTTGAATCCAAGCCCCAATGAATGGAGGAAGCCGGCGACCGAGAGACTGAAAAAATTGAAGTACTTGAAAACGACCAGCAGGCCGATGTTGCAGAACAAGCTGAGACCCAGATACAGTTTCCGAGATCCGGGCCGCCGGCTCTTCTCGATCAGCAGGCCGGCAATATAGTCGATCATCGTTATGCCAAGAATCACGAGGATATACCTGGCATTCCAGCACATATAAAAGTAATAACTGGCGACCAGCAGAATCAGTTTGCGCGGGACGCCGCGAGAGGCCAGGAAAAGCATCCAGACGACGATAAAAAACACGAGAAACTGGAAGGTGTTAAACAGCATCGTCAGCGCTCCAGTATCTGCTTCGCGAGTAGCCGATAAACAGACTCTGTGTAGATTTTTGCTCCCTCGCGGTTTACATGGACTGGATCGGAAAACATGCGATTGGGATACAGATAGTAATCGGGACCGAGCAGCTTGCAGGATGTGTAGCGCCGCAACAAGCCGGCGAAAGCCTGATCCACTTCAGGCGCGGCCGCACTCTCGCCCACGCGCAGATACTCGGGAACGTAATAACACTGAATATGGTTCTCTTGAATAATCGCGTTCAAATCGGTTAGCTCATCGCTTGCCGGATCGGCCACTCTCGGGACAACCATCTCCGGCTGGTCGGAGCTGAGATGGAAGTCATCCGGAAGAATGTAATTGGGGTAATGACTTCTCTCGGTTATAAAGTAGTAGCCGTGATCGTGCAGCATCCTGGCCTCGTCCATACGCGATTCGCGATAATAGTTCAGCACGCCCCCGTGCTCCCGCGCGGCAACGAGGAAGGTGAACGTGTCGCGTACCAAGTACCGAAACGGAAAGATTCGGTCGGCAATCTCGTGATCGCTGGGCAGCGGGTTAAATGGATCAAAGCCTTTTTGCGTAGGTCTCCATGGCCTGGTTAACAAGAGAATATCGGGAAGATTGGACTTGTTCTCCGCCATCTTCTTCAACTGCGGCACAAACTCCGACCGCGCCGGATATCCCGAGTTGTAGGAAGAAATATTCAGGCCATCCGCGGTCGCCAAACTGTCGAAGACGGAAGGAATAAAGCCCGCCATCACCTTGCTGTCCCCGAAGATCAGTACACGGCGCGCATGAGAGTTAGCGGGAAAGATGTTTCCGCTCATCTCCTGGCGCAGCTTTGACAGGTAGAGAACCTCGGCTCCTGAAGTTAGATAGGGAAAAGTCCTGTACATCCCATAGAAAATGAGCCAGAGAACGGCAAAACCAGCCAGACCGCGAGCCACGAGCCAGGAAGCTTTACGGCCTTGATTCCCGGATGCCGAAGCATTTGTTTTAGGTTGGTTCACGCTGGCTCCTTGTGGCTTAGGCGGAACATCTTCCAGAACTCCACAAAGCCTTTGAGCCGCACCACATGGAAGTAGTCGCTGGCGACGAGGAAGAAGAGGGTTGCCACGGCCCATACGATGTGCAGCGCGCCTGAGCCAAGCTGGTCGCTGAAGGGCAGCGGGGCGGCGGAGAGCACCATGGCGAGTACGATGAGCGCCAGCTTAACGATGCCCATCACTAGATTGATCTCGACCAGCTTGGCCGTCATGGGCTTTCCGAGCCGGAAAGATTGACCGAGGGCGGAGAGCGGGGAGCGACCTTCGAGCAGCATAAGGAGCGGGGCAATCGCAAAAGCCCAACTGACCAGCGCCCACGCTGTAAAGAATCCCAGCGAGAGAAAGATGACCCCCATGGAGTAGCCGATCAGGTCGGGCTCGGCGGCGGGGGTAATGGTTGCGGCAGCGACCAAGGCGATGGAGCGGAGCCAACAAAAGCATGTAAAGAGGAAGAGCGCCAGCCATGCGGCCTGAAGAACGATCATGGCCAACGGGCGAACGCAGAGCGTTGGCTCCATGCGCTTGAGGAGAAGATTGCGGCCCAGGGCGGAAACGACCACCCAGGCCACAGCGGCTGATGGCAATAGCCAGCGCAAGGATTCGTGGATGTGAGGCTGATAGAGCGTCCATGCGTTGCTGAGTTGCACGGCCGCGACCCATGGGTTCTGAGGGTCCAGAGAACTGAGGCCTGAAGATACGGGCGGGAGGGCAACGAGAATCTTGATCGCCTCAAGCAATGTGACGATCACAAACGGGATTCCAAAGGACCAACGCCAGAGTACTTCGAGGGCAGTGAGCAAAGGCCGCTGGAAGACCCAGCCCATCTGGCCGACGAGCGACTGAGTTCCGCGCAGGGGCGCTGCCATACTGCTCCTCATGAACTAGCGGATTGAAGTTTGTGGTATCCCACCCTTTCGATAGAAAAACGAAAAGCAGGTCCTTCGATTCCCCTCCGCCACGCTCCGGGTCACTCAGGATGACAGGGCACGGAGCTGTTGCTCCTATTTAACCACCAGGTTCACCAGCTTGCCTGGGACTACGATGATCTTGGCAACTGTCTTGCCCGCGGTGCGCGACTGGATCTTGTCGTCGGCAAGAGCCGCAGATTCGATGGTGTTGGAATCCGCATTGGCGGCCACGCGTACGACGTTGACCAGCTTGCCGTTGATCTGGACGGGGATTTCGAGTTCGTCTTCTTTGGCCAGCATGGGATCGCTAACGGGCCAGGGAGCGCGCAGAACTGAGCCTTTCTCGCCGAGTTCTTCCCAGAGTTCGGCAGCAAGATAGGGGGCAAAGGGCGCGAGCAGCAGGACCAGAGAGCGCAGCAGCTCGCGCACCACTGGGGCTGGAACCTCGCCCGCCGCCAGTTGCGCGTCCACGGCCTGAATCTCGTTGACCAGCTCCATAATGGCTGCCACGCAAGTGTTGAAATGCCAGCGGCCCTCAAAATCCAGCGTGATCTTGGCGATGGTTTGATGCAGCTTGCGGAGGAGGGCGGCTCCGCCGTTTGACTCTTTGGAGGAATTTCGTTGGGTGGACCGCGCAACAGGCGCGTACTTTGTGGTCAACCGCCAGACGCGGGCCAAAAAGCGGCTCACGCCGGCGACGCCGTCCTCCTGCCAGTCGAGATCGCGGTCCGGGGGCGCGGCAAAGAGAGCATACATGCGGGTGGCGTCGGCGCCGTAACGGCTCACCATGTCGTCGGGAGAGACCACGTTGCCCTTGGACTTGGACATCTTGGCTCCGTCCTTGATGACCATGCCTTGCGTGAAGAGGCGGCGGGCCGGCTCATCGTTGACGATCAGGCCCAGGTCGCGCATCACCTTGGTCCAGAAGCGCGAGTAGATCAGGTGGAGAATGGCGTGCTCTACGCCGCCGATGTACTGGTCGATGGGAAACCAGTATTGCGCCTTTTTGGAATCGAACGGAGCCTTTGCGTTCTTCGCGTCGGTGTAGCGATAGAAGTACCAACTGGAATCGACGAAGGTGTCCATGGTGTCGGTTTCGCGCTTGGCCGCCGCGCCGCATTTAGGGCAGGAGACGTTGACAAACTCCGGCACGCGGCTCAGCGGTGAGCCGCCCTGCTGGGTGATTTCAATCTGATGGGGCAGCACGACAGGAAGCTGATCGTCGGGAACCGGCACCAGGCCGCACTTTTCACAGTGAATGATGGGGATGGGCGTGCCCCAGAAACGCTGCCGGCTCACGCCCCAGTCCTTGAGGCGGAAGGTGATCATGGGCTCGCCGAAATTCTGAGAGACGGCAATCTCCTGGAGGCGCTTCTGCGCTTCTTCGCAACTTAATCCGTCGTAATCGCCGGAATTCACGAGGATGCCGTCTTCAGACAAAAACGGCAACGCTCCGTCAGCGGCCGCGTCGGCCGGCCGGATCACCTGCACGATGGGCAGGTTGTATTTGGTGGCAAACTCGAAGTCGCGCTCATCATGGCCGGGAACGCTCATGATGGCGCCGGTGCCGTAGTCGGCCAGGATGTAGTTGGCTACCCAGATGGGAACGCGCTGGTTGTTATAGGGATTGATGGCATAGCGGCCAGTGGGAATGCCGTGCTTTTCGATTGCGCCCAGGTCACCGGCCTCGCGCGCACGCTTCTGCTGTTCGAGCAGCTCGTCAACCTGAGATTTTAGTTTGGGGTCGGCGGCGGTGAAGGCCATTACCAATTCATGCTGCGGGGCAAGTTGCACGCTGGTCGCGCCGAAGATGGTGTCTACGCGCGTGGTGAAGACGCGAATGCGCGTCTTTTCTGATTTCTGTTCGTCCAGGAAAAAGTCGACATCCGTCCCTTCGCTGCGGCCGATCCAGTTGCGCTGCATGGTGCGGACTTTTTCCGGCCAGCCGTCGAGCAAGTCGAGGCCGTCGAGCAGCTCCTGCGCGTAAGCGGTGATGCGCAGGAACCACTGCTCCAGGTCGCGCAATTCGACCAAAGTTTCCTCGTGACGCCAGCAGCAGCCGTCGATCACCTGCTCGTTGGCCAGCACAGTGGCGCACTCCGGGCACCAATTGACTTTACTTTTTTTGCGGTAGACCAGGCCCTTCTCGTACATGCGCAGAAAGAACCACTGGTTCCAGCGGTAGTAATCCGGCAGGCAAGTAGCGATTTCCGTGGCCCAGTCGTAACCCAGGCCGAGCCGCTCCATTTGCCGCTTCATGGCGGCGATGTTCGCGAGCGTCCACTCGCGGGGAGGGGTGTTGTTTTTGAGTGCGGCGTTTTCGGCGGGCAGGCCGAATGCGTCCCAGCCCATGGGATGGAGCACGTTGTAGCCGCGCATCCACATGTGGCGGGCCAGCGCGTCGCCGATGGAGTAGTTGCGCACGTGGCCCATGTGCAACTGGCCGCTGGGATAGGGCAGCATCTCCAGCACGTAGTACTTGGGCTTGCCGCAGGACGCGGGTTCAGCCGCATAGAGCGCGGGGTCCGTAGCCCATCGCTGTTGCCATTTAGGTTCAATCGTTGCCGGGTCGTAACGCAGTTCGTTCTCTTCCGCCATAACTACTTAGTGTAAATGGGGCGGCGTTACTGCGTGGGCGGCGGCGAAGGAGGAATGATGACCGCGGGTACATCTGTTCCTTCTACGCCGGGGCACACAGAGCCGGGCGCTGGCTTGTTGACGACTTCGTAGCCCTCTGGCGGTTGGAAGACGGATGCATCCGGCTCGGCCTGGGTAAAGTTTGTGAGTTCCCTGTCCATCTTGCCTGACTGCGGGTTGTCGCTCACGCTGCGCACCACCAGGACTCTGAGGCCGGGATCGGTTGCCGTCCACGTCTCAGTGGTGCTCACCAGCGGCACATCGTTCCCGATTGCGCCAGCCGGGGTCGTCGAGGTGATTCGGCGGCCGCGCGCTTCAACTCCATTGATAGTCTGGGTTCCCAGGTCTTCAATTGTGGGCTTAACACGTTCTGGCAGCATCTGATTTTCATGCGGAATTCTTACCGGTGCGGGCAAGGTAGTTGCACAATTGCGCTGCGCGCCAGGCACAGGCATTGCTACTACCGTTGCCTTCTGGCCTGGAACGGTCCAACTGCTGGTGGTTCGCGCCACGGGATCAAAGACATTGACACGAGTGATTGGCGTCTGGTTTCCCAACAATGGAATCGTCGTCATCGAGGTCATCCGGCGGCCCCGCGAGTCAATAGCAACCGTTTCCGTCGACTCATGGGTGATAGTGGCTCCGCTGACCAGCGTCTGGATGGTCGTAGTCTTGAACTCCGCCGTGTAGGGCAGCCGCGCGGCGGGCGCCGGGTTGCCCATCGTCACCGTTGAAATCCTGTTCCTGGGAGCCTGAGCTGCAACCGGCAGAGTCAAGCCTGCTGCTGCACACAAAATGACAATACGAAAGCTCACGCGCATAACTTACCTCTTACTCAAAATTTAACGACACAAACAGTCTGACGCCAGGCAAGGGAGAACGCAAGCGGGATTTCGGAGGTTATTTCACCAGGCTCAGCAGCACCTTCACATTGCGCTCCTCGTCAGCGGTCTCTTCGACGGGGGTTTCGGCGATGAAGGCGGCGTGGACGAAACGCTTGTCGTTGAGTAGGCGGCGGAAGGGTTCGAGGCCCATGGTGCCCTGGCCGATGTTTTCATGGCGGTCGAGTTTGGAGCCGCGCTCGGCCTTGGCGTCGTTCATGTGCCAGACGCGAACGGCTTCGAGGCCGACGGTGGCGGCGGCCTGTTGGATGGTTTGCTCATAGCCCTCGGCGGTGACCAGATCGTAGCCGGCTACGTGGGTGTGGCAGGTGTCGAGGCAGACGGCGACGGGGGCCGACGGCTTGAGCCGGGCGACGAGTTCGGCTACCTGCTCAAAGCTGCCGCCAAGAGAGAACTCCGCTCCGGCGGTGTTTTCGATGAGGATGTGGAAGGGAGTTCCCTGCCAGGGAAGGCCGTCGATGGCCTTGGTGATGGAGTCTGCGGCTAATTTGAGGCCCTCGTCGCGTGTGAGGCCCTTCCACGAGCCGGGATGAAGCACCAGGTATTCCGCGCCCAGAGCGAGGGCGCGCTCGATCTCGGCGCGGAAGGCCGCGATGCTTTTGGTGCGAATCTCGTCGGACTGGCTGCAGATGTTGATCAGGTAGCCGGTGTGAATCACCAGCGGAGTCACGTCGAGCTTGGCGCGCAGCTCTTTCATGCGGGCGCATTGCTTGGGATCGACTTTGGGGGCGCGCCACATGCGCGGGCTGGCGGAAAAAATCTGCAAGGTGTTGGCGCCGATTTCGCGAGCGCGCTCAACGGCGTTGGATGCGCCTCCGGTGGTGCCGAGATGAATGCCGATGCGTTTGGTCATAGTCACAGTTTATTCGATGATAAGAAGGCAGTTAGGGTACATGGAATTCCCCGGTCCCCAAAAGCGAGGGATCTCCACCCCACGGACGAAGACCTGTCCGTGGGGACCCCGAACCGGGGGCACCCGGCTGGTACATCGGATACCCCCACCCCTACTTTGGACGCAAAGTCGTTGTTTTGTTGAGGTTACAGACTGGGTTGTGCTGTAAAATCTTCAAAACAAAGGAGTTCCCTGCAAGATCGTCCAGGATAAGGAGTTACGGGCCGTTTCGGCCTCTACCGGCAGCTTCAGGCTATATGGCGGGGCGAAGTGGACGTGCCGGGACGATGGTTTGAAGGAAGACTTCTGAGATCAGTGTGCACGAAGTAAGGAAATAATCTGCAAGGGACTGGCCGTCCAGACAGACGCGTTTCGCGCAGGGGGTTCGTGGTATCCCCGGTCCCCAACTGCGAGGGACCGGGGGCACCCATATTTTTGTGGAACTCTCCGCTACGTGAACACTCGACTCTAATCGTCATCATCCGTGGTGGATTTCTTGTGGTGGACTTTGAGCATGGCGGGGACGGGCTTGTTTCCCATGGCGTCCTTCCAGAGAATCACGTTCAGCTTATCGGCGGGGGCGCGGTCGGCGTGGGTGAAGTCCATCTTCATGCTTTCGCGCGCTCCGGCGGCTGTCGGCGCATTGGCGGTGTAGATGAGGCCGTTGTCGCGATTGGAATAATCGGCCACAAAGGCGGGCTGGTCGCCGGGGCCGGTGAAGAGCGTGGAGATCAGCGAACTGAGGGCGTCATTGTTGTTCATGGGCGGGAGGCCGAGCAGCGACTCCATGGTGCGAATCATACTGACGGTGGTGTAGAAGCGGCTGTCCACAAATGGAGCCCCGGCGGTAAATGGAGCTTGAGTTTCGGAGGTTCCAACAGGCGAAGATGCGGCTCCTGGCGCATTTGTGGCTACGCCACGCGGAGAGTATTTGCTGATGACCAGCGCGATGCTTCGGTGAGCGTCCACGTGGTCGCCGCCGTTCTGGGCGTCGTCTTCGATGACGAAAATGGCGGTATCGTCCCAGAAGGGCGAGTGGGAAATGGCATCGACGACGCGGCCGACGGCTAGATCGTTGTCAGCCACCGAGGACTTTGGGCTGGGTCCGCCGGGCCGCGTGCCGAGGGTGTGATCGTTGGGCAGGCGCATGAGGATGAAGTTAGGCAGAGTATCTTTACCCTGCTGCTTGTCGGCGATCCAGCCCTGCAAGTGGCGCAGGAAAATCTCCGCGCGCACCTGGTCGGGAATCATGAGGTTGAAGTCCGGAGCTTCGACGGCGAAGTGGCCGACTAATTCTTGCTTGGTGGCAGTGTTGGAGGCCAGAAGAGGAACAGGCCAAGGCCATTTGTTCTGGCCGCCGCCCCACTCGGCTGGGAAGGTCTCGCCGGGCGCGACGGCATTGCGCGGGCAGTTGCCGCCGGCCAGCATGGCGCCCGCTTGCGGGTCGGCAACCTTGGCCGCATTGCAAAAGGTGGAGGAGATGTACTCGGCGAAGTGGTAGTAGGTTTTGCCGTGGCCAGCGAGATTGTTCCAGATATAGCCGCTGGCGGGATCGCTTACATCGGGAATTCTCTGGAGCAGCGGATTGCCGTCTGCCACCATGCCCTCGGAGTCGTAGGTTCGCTGGCTGCCGCGATAGCCCTGCTGCCATGTTCTTTCCAGGTAGTCGGTGCCGATGGCGGCGTTGGACCAAACGTGTCCGCCGCTGGAGATTTCGGCCGAGTCGTAGAAGTTGTCGAGCACGCCGAATTGGAGAGCCAGCTTGTGCTGGTTGGGCGTGATCGCCTCGCCGTACATGGCCAGGCTGGGGTCGCCGTTGCCCACCTGCTTGCCGTCCTTCTTGAGGTCGCCGAGGAGCTGATCGTAAGTGCGGTTTTCCTTGAGAATGTAGATGACGTGGCGTATGGGGTTGGGCGCGCCGCCGGCGAAGGTAATCTTCTCTTCGGCTGCCTTCATGCGGTTGGAGTCGAGCACCGTTTCGGTCCACTGGGGCAGATTCTTGTCGATGGCAGACTCATCCAAAGTGGCCAGAGAACCGTAGAGGAGCGTAGCGATGTAAGTGAAAGGCCTCAGCAGACGGCTATTTTTCGCCGCCTCGGTTGGAGGCTGGGGCATATTGTTGGGGCCGGTTCCTTTGCCTTTGTCGGTGGCGAGATAGAGCTTGCCCCCGGAGAAGGTCATGGAGATGGGCATCCATTCGGTGGGGATGAAGCCGAGAGGCTCGACCATGGCTTTGCGGGCAGTAGTCAGATTTTTCGTGTCAAATACAGCGACAGCATCGCTGCCCATGTTGGCCACGTAGAGGCGGCTGCCGTTGGCGTTGACGGCCAGCGCCACCGGCTCGGCGCCGAAGTAGCTCTGACGCGGCAGGCGAGTATCGAAGTAGCCCTTCACGGAGAAGCGGCCTGCGCTGACGTTGACAGCGGCCACGGCATCACGGTTGGCCAGAGCGACGTAGAGAGTCTTGCCATCGTGCGAGAGTTGGAAGGCGCAAGGGTGGGAGCCGGGAGCCATGGGGTTGGAAGGCTTGAGCAGCGGAAGCTTGCGGCCTACTGTTTTGCCGGCCAGATCGAGTTCGACGATCTCCGAGGCATTCCACAAGGCGACGTAGGCGCGCGCGCCGTCCTTGGAGACAGCGAGGGCAATGGGATAAGTGGAGGGCACGGCATCGCTTTCGGCCAGGTCAAAACGAGTTTCAATTATTCCGCTGGCGGCATCGAGGAGCAAAACGTCGTCGGAGAGGTTGTCGGCGACTAGAAGCTTTTCCGAAGCCGCCGAACCGATGACTGCAATTGCCGCCGGGTAAGGAATGCCCTTGTCACTGTCTGTTCCGGCGGGTAGCTTGGTCTTTTTGCCGGGAGCGAGCTGCTGCAGCGGCAGGGGAATCATGCGCTCCGGGGCGATTTTTCCCGCATTAAAGCTGTACACGACGATACCGTTGCCGGTCGCATCCTTGCCGTTGGCGAGCGGGTTGGTGAGCGAGGCCATGCTGGCGTAGAGGTGATTTCCGTCGCGGCTGAAGGCCAGGCCGGAGTAAAGCGTCTGCTTGGCGCGGACTAGCGTGCGGTCATCGGGAAAGTCCACGACGGCGCCTGTTTGGGAGGCGATTTGAGTGTCCAGCACCGCCAGCGACTGCATATACTGCGATTCGAAGGCGCCAAAGCCGGCGTTGACCGTGACCACATAGCGCGAGTCCGGAGAGACGGCCATCGAAATGGGCAGGCTGTTCAACCGCTGCGGATGCCCGGGAATCTCTCCGATCAACTGCTTGCCGGTGGGCAGATCGATGGTCTGCGCCGCAAGTACACCGGCCCCAAGAAGGAGGGCCGTAAAGGAAACTGCCAACCGCGCTGTGGTGTGCATGACCAAATCTTACAAAAACGGGGCGGATTGCGCTTTGACGTGGAATTGACTCGCCCGGAAACCGTACCATTACCAATGGCTGGGCAGCCGTAATCAGGCGCATTTTGCGGATTGACCTTAGAATCTTCTCATGAGCGAACCCCTTGTATCTCTTACCCAGATTCTTACAGACGTGATCCTGCCCAATCTGAAGAGCGTGCAGGAGAGCCAGGCAGAGCAAATTGCAGCCAACGACAGGCTGGAGAACTCCATTGATGAACTGCGTTTGCATCTGGAGTCGCAATTTGCTCACCTATCGGCGCAGTTGACGGCCTGCCGGGCGGAGCTGGCGGCGGCGCAGGCGGCGTTCAATGCGGTGCATACGCAGGATGGCACGCTGAAGCCGGACTGCACGACGCTGATTCATTAGGCTGTGGCGCCTGCAATAATCACAGTATGCGTACTGTGCTGACAGCGGAGCGGCTTTGGGACGGCGTGGAGCTGCTTGACCGGCCGATGGTGGTAGTTGAAGACGGCCGGATTGCATCTATTGCTACACGCGCGGCTACTGATACACATGGCGGCGCGCGGGTCCTCGACTTTCCCGGCGCTACGCTGGCTCCCGCGTTTTTTGACGTGCATATACATGGGGCGAAAGGCCACGACGTGATGGAGGCAACTCCGGCGGCGCTCGACTCCATGGGCAAGTTTCTGGCCCAGCACGGCACGGTGAGTTTTCTGGCCACCACGGTGACCGCGCCGCTGGATGCGACGCTTCGCTCGCTCTCCGGGCTGGCAAAGTTGCTGGCCCGGCCAGCCATTGAAGGGCAGGCGCGGCCCATCGGCATTCATCTGGAAGGGCCGTTTCTTTCGCACGCCAAGCGCGGCGTGCAGCCGTCTGAGCACCTGCTGGAGCCGGATATACCCACCTTCGACCGGCTTTTTGAGGCCGCCGAGGGCCGCGTCCGTCTAATGACTCTGGCGCCCGAGCTGCCGGGGGCCGTCGAGCTGACCGCGCATGCTACAGCGCGAGGAGTTCGGGTTTCGCTGGGCCACTCGGATGCTACCGCCGCCGAGACTCGCGCGGCGATCAAAGCAGGAGCCATCAGCGCGACGCACACGTATAACGCCATGCGTCCGCTGGATCATCGTGAGCCGGGGATTCTGGGGACGGCGCTGACCTCGGACGAGCTTTATGCCGAGATGATCTGTGACGGCATCCACACCGCGCCGGAAATGGTGAAGCTGTGGTGGAGGGCCAAGGGCCCGGAGCGCGCGATTCTGGTGACCGATGCGATGAGCGCCACGGGGATGCCCGACGGAGAGTACCAGTTGGGCGGATTTGCGGTGCAGGTGGCCAACGGGCGAGCCATGGCTCGCGGCGTGCTGGCAGGCAGCGTGCTGACGCTGGACCGAGCGCTTGCGAATTTCATGGAATTCACCGGCGCGCCGCTGGAGTTGGCTCTGCGATTGCTTACCGTGAACCCAGCGGCCATGACCGGCCTGGGCGATCAGGCTGGTTCCGTCGCCGTGGGAATGCCGGCCAGCATGGTGGCTGTGGATGGGATGGGAAAGCTGGTTGGTTCGGTGGTGAACGGGCAGGTCTGCTAACCGAAGCTCTTGCTTAAAAATATCCACGTCACAGACAGCGACAACTCACTT
>Ga0326728_10013920_pt1 | contig 17283 bp, 18 predicted proteins | sample MB3enrmetagenome_FD_207602 | JGI IMG/M metagenome (GOLD analysis project Ga0326728, IMG submission 207602) | Lab enriched peat soil microbial communities from McLean, Ithaca, NY, United States - MB31MN | ecosystem: Environmental > Terrestrial > Soil > Wetlands > Peat | place: USA: New York... | reverse complement strand
CGATACGACCGTGTACAAAGAGGCGCTGGACAGCCTGGCAAAAGAGAATCCCAAGGACCCTTACTGGAAGTCACTCCAGAAGACCTTTGCAGAAAGGGATGTCTGATGGCAGGTTCAGACTTCCATAGTGGGAAGAGGAGCGGACTCAGGATCGAGTCCGTCTCCTTTGCCTATAACCATTCGAGAGTCCTGTGCGATATCGACCTCGAGGTCCGGCAGGGTGAGTTTCTCACCCTGCTCGGGCCGAGCGGGTCGGGCAAGACGACGTTACTCCGTCTTCTGGCAGGGATGGAGATCCCGTCATCAGGGCGTATCCTGTTAAACAGCGTGCAGATAGACGGCCCCGGTACGGACCGCGGCATGGTCTTCCAGAGCTACATGCTCTTCCCTTGGATGACGCTGCAGGAGAACATCGATCTTGCCATCTCTAGAACCAACGGACACCTGAAAAAGAAGGAACGCTATGTGCTGGCAGACGAATACCTGACCCTCGTGGGGCTTCAGCGTGCAGCCCGGCTCTATCCCTTTGAACTCTCAGGGGGCATGCAGCAGCGCGGCGCCATCGCCCGTATCCTGGCCCTGGGTTCGCCATACCTCCTCATGGACGAGCCCTTCGGCGCGCTTGACCCGGTGAACAGGGTGAGGCTGCAGGACCTCCTCATCGGGGTCTGGGAACACGCAAGCCCGGCAAGGACCGTCGTATTCGTGACCCATGACGTGGATGAGGCCCTCTACCTCGGAGACAGGGTCGTAGTCCTGGGATCTACACCCGGCCGCATCATCGCAGAGGTCCCCATCGATCTCCCCCGTCCCCGGGCACGGCAGACCTATTTCTCAAACAGACGCATCAACGAGCTGAGGAACGTTATTGTGGAACATTACCAGAGCGATGTCATCGAACAGCTGGAATCGGCGGAAAGGATCGGCGGCAATGGACAGGGTATCTGACGCGGCAGCGGGTGCCGCATTGGAAAAAGGACGGAAAGACGTCTCTGTGGCTTCCGGAAAAAGGAATGTCACGGGCGGTATTGCGGGCTTCATCAGGGGCAAGGAGGGGATCATCTTCTTCATCATCCTCATCATAGCCTGGCAGGCGGTATCGGAGCTTGCATCAGTGCAGAAGCGCTTCCTCTTCCCCTCTTTTCTTACCATAGCGCACGCATTGTACTCTTCGCTGCCGGAGCTGCTCAAGGGCACCTACTCTTCTTTTCTTATCCTTGTCCCGGGCTATTTGCTGGCTGTGGCGGCTGGGATCACAAGCGGGATCATCGTGGTGAACACCCCCTGGCTCAACCGGGCCTTCATGCCCTTTGCCAGGGTCGCAGCCCCTATCCCGCCCACCATCTACATCCCCTATGCCATCGCGCTGCTCTCGACCTTCCGCGGGGCATCCATCCTGGTGGTCTTCATCGGTGCCTACTGGCCAATCTTTCTGAATACCGCAGCCGGAGCCGCAGCCGTTCCCTCCCAGTACCGGGACGATGCCCGCATCCTTGGCCTGTCGCACTCTGAATATCTCCGGCGGGTCGTACTTCCGGCCTCGCTGCCGCACAGCTTCTCGGGCATGGGTGTTGGCCTGGCGCTGTCCTTCATCATGCTCACCGTGGCCGAGCTCTTCGGGGCGAATGCCGGCTTAGGGAGGTTCGTGCAATACTATGCGGACTATGCAGACTACCCTCGCATGGTGGCAGGCATCATCTATACGGGCTTCATCACCTTCGGCGCCATGGAACTCCTGGAACGCATCAAGAGACGGATCCTCTTCTGGGTCAGATAACACCACCAAGGGAGATCAAAATGGACTATACCACCATTGACTTTCAGCAGGATCAGGCCGTGGGAACCATAACGCTCAACAGGCCGGAAAAGAGGAACCCCCTGTCGCTGCTGGTCCTCAAAGAGCTGAACGCCCTGTTCGACGAGCTCAAAGAAAACTCTGAGATAAAGGTAGTCATCATCAAGGCAGCGGGAAAGGTCTTTTCTTCCGGCCATAATCTGACGGAGTTCCTGGTCCGGGACCGCACGAATTACCGCGAGATCTTCCATGCATGCAGTACGGTCATGATGAGGATCCAGGACATGCCACAGCCTTTCATAGCCCAGGTCTCAGGCATCGCCACGGCCGCAGGCTGCCAGCTGGTGGCAGCCTGCGACCTTGCCGTGGCCGAGGAGGGGGCACTCTTCTCGACGCCTGGTGTGAGGATCGGACTCTTCTGCACCACTCCAGCTATCCCTCTGGTACGAGCCATCGGCAGGAAACACGCCCTGGACATGCTCCTGACCGGGCGCATGGTCACTGCACGTGAAGCAGAGAGCTACGGCCTTATCAACCGGGTCGTCCCTGCAGACAAGCTGGAGGAGGAGACAACGGCCCTGGCCCAAGAAATAGCTCGGGCGAGCAGGGCCACACTGTCCATCGGCAAGCGGGCCTTCTATGCCCAGGTGAACATGCCGGAATCCAAGGCCTATGCCTTTGGAAGCACCGTCATGGTGGACAACCTCTTCACGGAAGACGCGCTCGAGGGCATCGATGCATTCCTGGCCAAACGGGAACCCGTGTGGAAAGACCGCTGATCCCTGTCATATGAGACAAAGGAGATATCCATGGGAATAAAGACTCGGAAGACCTATCTGAACTCACTTACGGCCCTGCGGCCCAACATCTACAAGTTCGGCGAGCTCATCGAAGACGTCACAACCCACCCGGCTACCCGCCGGACCGTGGAGAGCCATGCACGGGGGTTCGATGCCGCCCATGACCAGATCCATGAGGACCTGTTCACCACCACCTCGTCTTTGACCGGCAAAAAGATCCTGCGCTTCAACTCGCTCATGGAATCGCTGGAAGACGTCATGAACAACGCACGCCTGAAACGGGCCATGTTCCGCCTCACCGGTACGTGCACCGGTGGATTGTGCGTAGGTTGGAACAGCCAAACCGCACTGTGGAACATCACTCATGAGGTAGACCGGGAATACAAGACAGACTATCACGCCCGGTTGAAGAAATGGATCATTACTGCCCAGAACAAGGGCCTCGTGGTGGCGGGAGCGCTCACCGACGCCAAGGGAGACCGGGGGCTCAAGGCCTCCGAACAGCCCGAGAGGGACAGCCATGTGCACATCAAGGAAGTCCGCACGGACGGCATCGTGGTGAGCGGCATCAAGGCGATGATCTGTGGGGTTGCGGCTTCCAACGAGATCTTCATTCTGCCCGGCAACTCGTACACCGAAGCGGAGAAGAACTTTGCCGTTGCCTTCGTAGTGCCCCGGGACATCGAAGGACTGACGATCATCGAGGCCAGGAGGGCGAGCGACGGCAGGGAACTGGAAGTGGGGTTCGACATCCCGGAGACCGGTATCACCCAGGCATACCTCATCTTCGAGGATTGCTTCGTGCCTAGAGAGAGGGTCTTCCTGTGCGGTGAGTATGCTTACACCGGCAGATTCATCAGCTATTTCACTGCCAACTACCGGGCCTGCATCGGGGCGTGTGTGGCAGGACAGGGCGACGTGATGATCGGCGCAGCAGCTCTCGTTGCCCGCACGAACGGCCTGAGCACTGGCGCATTCACAAGTAAGCTCATCGACATGGCAGTGAACAACGAGACCACCTACGGCCTGGGCATCGGTGCCATGGCGCTGGGTAAGAGGCATGCCGCAGGGGGCTGGATATCGGATCCCCTGCTGGCACACACCAATAAGGTGCAGGTGGCCACCCTCCCCTACGTCACGAAGAGGATCTGCCAGGATATTGGCGGCGGTATCGCGGAGACTGGCTGTTTCCCTTCCTATGCTGACTTCACCCACCCGAGCTACGGCAAGCTGGTAATGAAGGCACTCAAGGCGGGTAGACACAGCAGCGCAGAGACACGTGCGCGTGCGGCCCGCCTCGCGGAATGGCTCACCCTTGGTGCCGGGGTGCCCGGGTGCATGCACGGCGGAGGGTCGCCAGACGGGGCCCGCATGGTGGTGAAGGCGCTTACCCCCATCGAGGACTACATCGGCTATGCCCGCAGCATCGCTGGAATCGAAGAACAGGTGAGCGACCCGGGAAAAGAGAGAAGAAAGTAACACCTCAATAAAAAAGGAGTGATCCATGAATTACTATGAAAATATCCTGGATGCGATCGGAAGAACACCCCTTGTCAGGCTGTCAAAGGTAACAAAAGGCCTGCCGGTGACGATCCTCGCAAAGGTGGAGTACCTGAATCCGGGCGGGAGCGTCAAAGACAGGATCGGCAGGGCCATGATCGAGGATGCCGAACAAAAAGGATTCCTGAACCCTGGCGGCACGATCATCGAGGCCACGGCAGGTAACACGGGAGTGGGCCTCGCACTGGCTGCAGCTGTGAAAGGTTATCGCTGCATCTTTGTCATGCCTGACAAGATGAGCGAAGACAAGGTCAACCTCCTCAAGGCCTACGGTGCCGAGGTGGTGATAACCTCGACGAACGTGCCTGCTGACTCGCCAGAGAGCTACAACGGGGTCGCAGAAAGGCTAGCCCGGGAGATCCCCGGCGCCTTCAGGCCCAACCAGTTTGGCAACCCCAGGAACCCCGAGGCCCACTACCGCACCACCGGCCCTGAGATCTGGAAAGATACCCAAGGGAAGATCGATGTCTTCGTGGCAGGCATGGGTACGGGCGGCACCATCTCGGGGACCGGGAAATACCTCAAGGAACGCAATGCCGATATTATTGTCGTGGGTGCGGATCCCGTAGGATCAATCCTCTCGGGAGATTCACCCAAGGGATACCTGGTGGAGGGCATCGGCGAGGACTTTGTGCCCAAGACCTTCAACCGGCAGGCCGTGGACGAGATGGTCAGGGTGAGCGATGCCGAATCCTTTACCATGGCGCGCAGGCTCGCACGGGAAGAAGGCCTCCTGGTGGGCGGATCGGCCGGCACAGCTGTTGCCGCCGCTGTCAAGTACGCACAGCGCCTTGAGGCGGGAAAGACAGTGGTCGTGCTGCTGCCCGATACCGGGCGCAACTACCTCACCAAGATATTTTCCGACAAGTGGATGTGGGAGAATGGCCTGTTCGCGGCTGAGCCGGAACGGGTGAGCGCGGCAGAGGTGCTGAGATTGAAGCGCACAACCCCGCTGCTCATCACCGTGAGCCCCTTTGAAAGGGCCATCAATGCGGTGAACCTCATGGAAGAGCATGGGATATCCCAGCTACCGGTGCTAGACGGCGGCAACGTGGTCGGTAGCCTCAACGAGGTGACCATGATACGCCTGCTCCGCGACGGCGTAGACCTTGAAACCAAGCCGGTGGCAGAGGTCATGGGCAAGCCTTTGCCTCAGGTGGATGATTCCATCGACATATCCGAGCCTTACCGGCTGCTCCTTTCGGGCCACGAGGGGGTCCTGGTGACCAGGACCGGCCTGCCCTACGGCTTCCTCTCACGTATCGACCTCGTCAATTACTGGTCGAACAAATCCAGGCAGGTGCATCAGTCATGAAATTCTCCACCAGGGCTATCCATGCAGGACAACAGGCAGATTCTCAGACAGGCGCGACCATTATCCCGCTACACTTGTCATCCACCTTCACCCAGGACGAGATCGGCGTGCATAAGGGCTATGATTACTCACGTTCGGGCAACCCCACGCGGAGCGCCCTTGAGTTATGTCTGGCCTCCCTGGAAGAAGGCGCCCACGGGCTCGCCTTTGCTTCGGGTCTGGCAGCCGTCATGGCAGTGTTCTCACTGCTCAAGCCCGGGGACCACGTGGTGGCAGGGGAGGACATCTATGGAGGCACTTACCGTCTGTTGGAAAAGGTTTTGGGTCCGCAGGGCATATTCGCAACCTATGCAGATGCACGGGAGGTATGGGCCATAGAAAAGGCCATGCGCAAGGAGACGAGGATCGTGTGGATCGAGACACCCACGAATCCACTACTGCACCTGGCAGACATCGCGGCCATAGCGGCAACATGCCTGGCCAGAGGTGTACTCCTGGCAGTGGACAACACCTTCGCTACCCCGTACGCACAGCAGCCGCTCAAACTCGGGGCCGACATCGTAGTGCACAGCACCACCAAGTACATCAACGGTCACTCGGACGTGGTGGGCGGCGCCGTAGTGATAAACGATGATTACCTGTCGAAAACCATGCGTTTCTACCAGAACGCGGCCGGGGCCGTGCCAAGCCCCTTTGATTGTTGGCTGACTCTCCGGGGGGTCAAGACCCTTGCGGCACGCATGATACAGCACCAGGGCAATGCTCTGGCCATTGCTGAAATCCTGCAGCAGCACCCCCTTGTGGAGTCCGTGAGCTATCCCGGACTGAAGGACCATCCCCAGCATGAACTGGCCTTGCGGCAGATGGATAGTTTCGGCGGCATGGTGAGCTTCAGGCTCAGGGGCGGCAGGGAGGAGGCGAACAGGTTTTTCAAGGCTTTGCAGGTCTTCTCGTTCGCCGAAAGCCTGGGTGGGGTCGAATCCCTGGCCTGTTACCCTGCCGCCATGACCCACGGGTCCATGCCCAGAGGTGAACGCGAGCGCAGGGGTATCACCGACTCCACGGTCAGGCTTTCCGTGGGCATCGAGGATAAGGAAGACCTCATCAACGACCTCTCGCAGGCCCTGGCGACAGCTGCTACAACAAGACGTGTGCAAAGGAAGGGATGATTCATATGGCGAACAAGCTGATACCATTAAAAGAGGCCGTCACGAGGTTCACCCGTGACAATATGGTCTATGCAAGCGGGGCGGGCCTGCCCGTGGGCTCGGATTCCATTGTCTTCGGAATGGAGATGGTCAGACAGGGAAGGAAGCATATCCACTACATGCTCCATTCCTGCAGCCAGCAGGTGAACCTGTTCTGTGCTGCAGGCACCTGCGACAGGGTCGAGGCGGCCTTTTCCGGGCTCGAGGTCTACGGCTTCGCCAACGGTATCCGCAAGGCAGTGGAGTCGGGCAGGGTGATCTGGGAGGACTGGTCGAACCTGGCCATGGTGCTGCGGTTCATGGGGGCTGCCCTGGGGTGGCCCTTTGTCCCTGCCACGGTTAACATTGGCAGCGACCTCCAATGGCGCAGCTCCTTCAATCCTGATGGATTCCCCTGCAAGGTGAAGATACCCGATGTCATCGATCCATTCACCGGAAAGGTATACGGCGCGCTCCCTGTTGCTAGGCCGGAACTGGCGGTCATCCACGTGACCATGGCCGATATCGAAGGCAATGCCATCGTGCTGGGCACGGAGTGGAGCCGCTACGAGCTTGCTAGGGCCGCAGGGCGGGTCATCCTGCAGGCCGACTACATCGTGGACACCGACTGCATGAGGCAATACCCAAACTTGGTGAGGATCCCGGATTTTCTCGTTTCAGCGGTTATCCCCTGGCAGCTGGGAGCCTGGCCGCAATGCTCGGTTGGCGTCTACGACAGCGACGAGGCGCAGATGAATGCCATGAACACCATGCTCGGCACCCGGGAAGGGTACGAGTCCTTTCGGGAAAAGTACATCGACTCCTGGCAGACCCATGAGGAATTCCTGGCTGTCATCGGGGAAGAGACCATCGAAAGGATCATGACCAATGCGACCACGCACCTCATGGACCCGTACCGGAAATGGGTCAAGGAAGGCCTGGAGATACGCTCACTGATGAACGATTCCATCCACTCGCTGCAAGACCGTTTTGCACCAGGGCATATCGCGATAAATGGATGAAGTATGATGACGTTTCTTACAAGGAGATCATAATGGAATACACCAGGAAGGAGATGATGGCCATTGCTACGGGCCGCGAGATCAAGGACCACGACTTGTGCATCTTCGGGGTGGGCCTCTCCATGCTGGCCGGTTACTTTGCCCTGGCGCACCATGCGCCCCATGCCAAGGCCATAACCGAAGGAGGCGTCTACGGTTCGTCGCCTGTAGGAGGCCTGCCGTGGGGGATCGAGGACAACCGGATCTCGGCCAATGCCACCTGTTTCACCGGGGCCTTGGACGCCCTTGGATTCATGGTGGCCTCGGGAAGGTGCGACCTCGGCATCATCGGGGCCGCACAGATCGACAAGTTCGGCAACGTGAACACCACCGGGTTCTGGGAAGACCCGCAGAGCCGCCATTTCGGCAGGCCGAAGACCCGTCTGAACGGTACCGGCGGGGCTAATGAGATCGCCTGCGGATGCAAGCGGGTGGTTATCATGGCGGCCCATGAGAAGAAACGGTTTTCCGAACGGGTCGATTACATCACCACGCCTGGATATCTCGAAGGCGGCAATGCCCGTGATCGCTATCACTTCGTGGGCACAGGGCCCTCGGCCATCATCACCACCCTCGGTATCCTCCGGCCTGACGCAGTGACCAAGGAGTTCTTCCTCGATTCGTACTTTGCCTTTTCCGGCATCGAGGAGATGCGGGCGAACACGGGATGGGACCTGAAAATATCACCCAGGGCCCAGGTTACGCCCAAGCCCACGGGCAAGGAACTCGAGGTGCTGAGGGCCATCGATGTGACCGGGATGCTCAGGAAATAGCAGCTTACACTTTCAAGGAGAAGACGAGAGGCCATGTATTATTCGCATTCATACATTATATCATTGGAAAACTGCCTCAATACACTCTCCTTTCAATCCTTCTCCGGAAGGACGACCGGCGTCCTTCCCGGAGAGGGGGTTTTCTTCACCATGTTCTCACAAAGGAGCACTTCATGACAGACATCTACAACGCCATCGACACAGCTGAAGCGGCAACCATCGAACGGATCGCCCAGGTGCTGGAGATCCGCGCTGCAGACCCCCAGCAGAAAAGGATGCTCGAATCTTATTTGGATGAAATCGACTTCCCGGGGAATGCACATGTGCTTGAGATCGGCTGTGGGACAGGGGCAGTAACACGCCGACTGGCCGCATGGCCGAATGTAGGGAGCGTTGTGGGCATCGACCCTTCAAACGTTCTGATTGCCAGGGCACGGGAGCTGGGTTCGGGATTCCCCGGACTCTCGTTCCGGGAAGGGTATGCCCACCAGCTCCCCTTTGACGATGATGCCTTCGACGTCATAATCTTCCACACGACGCTGTGCCACCTTTCAGCTCCCCACAGCGCCCTTCAGGAGGCCTACCGGGTGTTGCGGCAGGGAGGCTGGCTTGCCCTTTTCGACGGCGATTATGCATCGACCACCTTTGGGACAGGCGATCTGGACCCGCTGCAGATCTGTGCCAATTCATTCCGCACATCGTTCATCAATGACAGCTTCATAGCCAGGCGCACACCGTCCCTGGCCAGGGCAACGGGTTTCAAGGTCGTGAGCTACAGGAGCCACGGCTATACCGAGACAGCAAGACCCGATTACATGCTGACCATCATCGATCGTGGGGCTGAGGCCCTTGCGGATGACGGCCAGATCGGCCGGACCCTGGCGGAGGCATTCAAGGCCGAGGCACGCCGCCGGGTAGAGGACAATCAGTTCTTCGGCTCCATCTCGTACACGAGCCTCATTGCCCAGAAACCCCGGGATAAAGGCCGCGCCAGGGCAACCCAAACAAGGAGAAAATCATGAGAATCGGATTGGTCGGCGGACTTTCGCGTTCAGAGACACCTTTTGCAAAGCTAGCCTGTGGTGCCGGTCACGAACTGGAATTCCATACCGGGGAGATAAGCAGGCACGGTGCCGGCGGACTACGCAGGTTGGTTGAACGATCGGATTTCATCATCATCCTGACAGGAATCAACTCCCATCAGGCGGTATGGCTGGCGAAACGCGCCGTGCGGGAGTTCATGCGTCCGTCGGTCGTAATGCACAAGTGCGGCATAGATACATTCAAGGAACTTCTTGAACTGCTCGATGGACCCGAAAGGCCGACCGGCACGGAGTCCGCCGACACATGCCGGGTTAAATACGGCCGGATGGGTTCAAGGTATCTCGGAAATGCCTGCTTTTATCATGAACACTCGGATGTTGAGAGGACATGGAAAGAAAATAAAATTCTAGCACGATAGAGAGGAGAAAAATCATGAAGAACATGCATCGCAACCCGGGTATCAGGCTGCAAAAACATCTGACCACCACACTGTGTACCATGACTGATCGTGGCAGGCAGGAATGACTAGTGAAGGGTTTTATCAATAAGCCCTTGGAGTATGAATTAGTAGGCACCCAAAATTTTAAAAAAGAAGGAGAACATCCATGAAAAATATTGTGACCATATTAGTCGGCATTGGAATCTTCGTATTGACACAATCTACCCCTTCCCTTGCAGGCCCACCGCTCAACAACCTTGAAGGCGTCGGGGGCATTGCCTTCAATCCGCTGGCCTATACTTCCGGTGCCAGTTTCGAACACGATGCGGGGAACCACGACGGCCTTTCCTATCAGGATGTCATATCAAAACCCCAGCTCGGCATCTGGTATGTGAGCCTGAGCGATGTGAGCGTAGACTGGACAGCTATCGGTGCTTCGGAGACATTCTTCAAACGCCTTGAGGTATCCTACGGGTATGAGGCGGTCGCCCCCAACGGCAAGAACATCCATAAAAACAACATTGGCGGCAAACTCCTGCTCCTGAACGAGAACTTCAATGACCTGCCGTTTGTTCCCGCGGTCTCTGTCGGGACAATCTATAAAAAGACATCAGGTGCCGCCGATGGTGTCGATTCTTCGGACCAGGACTATTACCTGGTGGCAACGAAGCTCCTTACCGCACTGCCGGCGCCCGTGCTCCTTTCCGCTGGCGTGCTCTCAACCAAAGAGCTCGTCACGGGTGTTTTCGGGTTTGACAAGGACCGCGACCAGATCTTTTTCGGCAACATAGATGTCATCCCTGTCCCGCAGCTTGCCGTAGGGTTCGAATATAAACAGGGCGCCCGATTTGATGACTTCAAGAATGCCAGTTACTACGACGTCCATACGGCATGGTTTGTAAACAAGAGCCTCACCCTCGTTGCGGCCTATGTCAATGCCGGAGACGAGAAATCGACAAGCAAGACCGGCCTGGGTGATGGTGTGGTGTTGAGCGCGCAGTATGCCTTCTGAACATGAAGCATGAGGGAACGCTAAGCAGCAGATAATCCCTTTGGGGAGAGGCCCGGCCGGAGTGCCGGGCCTCTCCCTGAGATACGAACATAAAGGATGAACGGGAACTTTGGTGAAGAAGGACATCAGAAGGCAATTCGGCTTTGAGACGAGAATGCTCCACGCCGGGCACATCCCCGATGCAGAGGCAGGGGCACGGGCCGTACCGATCTATCAGACCACGTCGTATGTCTTCAACGATGCCGAATATGCAGCCCAGCTTTTTGATCTGAAACAGTACGGGAACATCTACACGCGCATCAGCAACCCGACTACGGCCGTGTTCGAGGAGCGGCTCGCTTCCCTGGAAAACGCAACCGGGGCTGTTGCCGTTGCAAGCGGCATGGCTGCACAGTTCGTCACCTTCATGACGCTGCTTTCCCCGGGTGATGAGATCGCGGCCTCGGCACACCTCTATGGCGGAACAGTGACCCAGCTTGCCAATACCCTGAAGAAATTATCCGTATCAGTCCATTTCGTCGACCCGACGGATATAAGAAACTGGGAGAACGTAATCACGAAAAAGACCAAGGCCCTGTACGGTGAGATCATCGGCAACCCCAAAGGTAGCATCCTTGATCTTGAGGCCTTGGCCGGACTTGCAGATTTCCACCATATCCCGCTGATTGTGGACAGCACCTTCGCCACTCCCTATCTCTGCCGCCCCATCGACTGGGGTGCCGCGATTGTTCTCCATTCGGCAACGAAGTTCATTGGCGGACACGGCAACAGCATCGGCGGGGCTGTGGTGGATTCAGGGACATTCAATTACGGACTATTCCCCACCATAGCCGACCCATCGCCTTCATACCACGGCCTGAGGTTCTATGAGACCTTCGGCCATTACGGGTTCCTCACCAAGGTCCGGGTGGAGACTGTTCGCGACACAGGTGCATGCATTTCGCCCATGAACTCGTTCCTCCTGATCCAGGGACTGGATACTCTGTCCATCCGTATGGAGCGGCATGTGGCGAATGCACATAAAGTGGCCCGCTATCTGGATGGTCATCCCGATGTCGGAAAGGTATATTATGCAGGACTTAAGGACCACGCGGACTATGAGCTCGCAAAGAAATACCTGCCCCTGGGTCCGGGGGCCGTATTTGCCTTTGAATTAAAACCCGGCGCGAAAGACCCGAGGGAGGCAGGCCGCACCTTTATTGAATCACTGCAGCTTTTTTCACATCTGGCTAATGTGGGAGATGCACGAAGCCTCGTTATCCATCCCGCATCGACTACGCACCAGCAACTCTCGGACAGCGAACTAGAGGCGTGCGGCGTCAGCCCGTCTCTGATCAGACTGTCAATCGGACTGGAAACCACGGAGGATTTATTATGGGATCTGGATCAGGCGTTTCATGCAGTATCGGCGTAAGCACCGGCCTTACCCCTGAAGAACAGCTGCTCTATCAGAATCCGGATGTGATCGCAGACCTGCTTGATCGCAGCAAAACCATTGCAATCGTGGGACTATCGGCCGATAGACAGAAGGCGAGCTTCTTTGTCGGTTCTTACCTGAAGTATGCCGGATACCGTATCATCCCGGTGAATCCGCAGTACCAGGAAATACTTGGTGAAAGATGTTATCCGGACCTGGGCAACATAGCATTCCCTGTAGACATCGTCGATATCTTCCGCCCTGCACATGACTGTGATGAAATCGTCCGGAAGGCCATTGCCATTCAGGCAAGGGCTGTCTGGATGCAGTTGAAGATCATAAACCTGCATGCCGCTGACACAGCACAGCAGGCAGGACTGACCGTCATCATGGACAAGTGCATAAAGATGGAGCACGGCCGTTACGCCGGGACTCTCCACTTCTCCGGCATGAATACGGGGATCATAAGCGCACGGAAAAGAATATGAAAGGAAGTGAATTGATGACGAATGAAAAAACGCAGTCCGGTCAGAAGGTGATTACCAAAGTCCTGAAACAACTCTGCGCTCCGGAATCCTATACGATCGTTTCCCACCGGAGCAATCACGATATCCCCATGCCCTCGACACAGGTCCTTCGCGAGATCATGGACAGCCTGCGCTCCGTGATCTTCCCCGGATATTTCGGAATAGCCGAACTCAAGGTGGAGACCATGCCCTACTATATCGGATCGACCCTGGATTGTGTGTTCAGGAAGCTCTCCGAGCAGGTCCTGCGGGGAATATCATTCCAGGACACGAGCTGCAGTGAGGCCTGGGACAAAGATTGTGATGAGCGTTCACAAGACCTGACGGCCCGATTTCTCGAGAGTCTGCCAAGGGTTAGGCACCTGCTGGCCACTGATGTCCGCGCAGCCTTTGAGGGCGACCCCGCCGTGGACAACCAAGGCGAGATCATCTTCTGCTATCCGAGCATCCGGGCGATTACCAATTATCGTATCGCCCATGAGCTCTATAAACTGGGGATCCCCATGATACCGAGGATCATCACGGAGATTGCACATTCCGAGACCGGGATAGATATTCATCCCGGTGCACGGATCGGCGAATACTTTTTCATGGATCACGGCACCGGTATCGTTATAGGCGAGACCAGCATCATCGGGAACCATGTACGCATTTATCAGGGGGTTACCCTGGGCGCCAAGAGCTTCCCCCTCGATGAAAACGGTTTCCCCATCAAAAAAATACCCCGGCATCCCATCGTGGAAGATGAGGTGACCATCTATTCCGGGGCGACCATCCTCGGACGCATCACCATCGGGCGCGGCTCGGAGATCGGCGGCAACGTATGGCTTGCCCACAGTGTTGCACCGGGCTCCAAGATCGTTCAGGGAAAGCCCGAGGAAGTTCTCTTCACCGGCGGGGAAGGCATCTGAAAAGACAGTCATGAGGAATTGTATCTATTTACGATCACTACCTTATGCTGTCTCTCGATCCCACCTCTCTCCTTACTCCTTAAAGGATCAAGTTTAAGTATATACCATGCTTGCTGCTCACATCATCTCAAATAATGCCTCTACCCGTGTGCGGATCTGGCGTACATCCCCGTCAGAGTAGTCGGTCTCGATCTTCAGGAAAGGGAGTTTATGGGTGTTTTTTACATGCTCCCCCACCTTGTATGATTCTATGTTGTAGCTGTGGCATGCATGCAGGATCACGTCGATGACTGCATCGGGCCTGAAGCGCTCGATGAGCCGGTCGAGCTGTTCAATGCGCCTGGTGTTCGGCGACATGCAGGAACAGGGGAGTTTCAGGTACCGATCGGCCAGGGCCTGGATGGGATCTTTCGTGCCTTCTTCGATAGTATCCAGGAACGTCTTCATGCCGGTACAGTTATCTATGGCCACGATCACCCCGCCTGCCTCTTCAATAACCTTGAACACCTTGGCGGCATCGCCACCCACAGGACACCCGGTGATGAGGATGCGCGGGGCATTTTCTTTCCCGATACCTGTAGCGTTCTTTTTCCGTTTCTCAAGGGTATCCATACAGCTTTTCAAGAGAGGCTCGATATCCGTGAAGCTTGACGGCTGCGCAAGGAAGGTGAGGTCGTACATCTCCTGCCAGGATATGTACGGGGGTGTACAGGCCGCATATTCAAAGATACTGTCCATCATGGTGTTTTTGCTGTTGGTGTCCCTTATGGCGGTTTCAATTGCACTATCCTTGATATCTGTTTTGAAGGTCTTCTCTAAAAATGCTTTGAGCTTGCCGATCACTACCGCCCAGTTCCGTTTTGCCTCATCCTCATCGGGCATCTGGGGAAGATCCATGACAAACATGGGCTTCCTGTCCGCAATGAGCTCGAACATCTTTTTCTTCCCGTCGCAGGTCGTCTCCGCCACGACAGCTTCGGATAGACTAAAGAATGGACAGGTATCGGTTATGATATACCCATAGCTCGACTTGATGAGCGGGCACAGGTTTCCGGGTAGCACGGCCTCGGCAGCCTCGATGGTGGTGTTTGCGAAGGCGCATAATACCGCAGGGACCGCGTCCATGGCCCGGATGAGTTCAAAGGGCGCATACCCGCAGTAGGCACCTACTACATGCTTGCCCTGTTCCCTCTTGGATTGCACATATGCCAGTGCCCGCTTGCTCGGTGCACCTGCATACTGGTCTTGAATGAGCGGCTCCAGTTCCAATTGTTTTGTGCTCTCTTTGGACATCTCGCCATACCCTCCTGTTAAAAATCTTCAGGCATCATATGCACCACGGTGTTCGAGATCAAGTAGGAAGAAGTTATGAATAGAGTTGCTGTATTCATTCAGGCTATGGTTTTCACATGCTTTCCCCCTTGACATTTGTTAGCCAATTTAATATCTAGTTAATCAATAGTTATTGTAGTAATAAAGGCTGATTGAGGGTTGCATGCGACAAACAACACACAGCAGGCTTGATGAAGCGACCGCCCGAGATGTTCACGCGGTCTTCAACATGTGCATGATGTGCATATGTATGTGCTCCTCCAGGGAATGGGGGGTGTCCATGTAGGTCTTAATGCCTGCAGGCATCTTGAAAAACCATTCCCGGCGGGGGAGCACTGCCGAGAATGGTTTTTTTGTTTTCCAGGGATGACACGACACACTACGGACAACGAAGTAAGGAGACAGGACATGAACAAGACAAAAAAACTGGCGCTGTACGGCCATGGATTATGCAGTTCGGATTTTTTCAGCGAGATCAATGAGGACAGATCCATAAATTATTGCGGTACGTGCCCGAATCCAACCTGCAAGAGGCGCGTGGAACTGGCGCCAAAGGAGCTCTTCTCGTCTACGGACAAGGCCCGGAGGGCGTATATCAGCAAGACGAAAAGCGGCCGGAACCCCATCTTCTGGCAGGTTTAAACAAGGCCTGGGAGGAATACACAAAATGAGGCGGCATAGCCAAGAGGTAAGGCCGCGGTCTGCAAAACCGCTATTCTCCGGTTCGAATCCGGATGCCGCCTCCATTCATATACACAGGGATCGTCATTAGGGATGCGCTTGATAAAAACAGATAGGGATTTTATATCATGTACAAGATACCCAGAAACAATTATCCCATCATAGAAGAATGGATCGAACCCGGTTCCCGGGTCCTCGATCTCGGGTGCGGGGACGGAACCCTCCTGAGCGATCTTACAGAGAAAAGGCAGGTCGATGCCGTGGGTGTGGAGATATCCCAGGATATGCTCGTCCAGTGTATAGGCAAGGGGATTAGCGTCTACCAGGCCAACATCGACAAGGGTCTGTGCCAGTGGCCTGACCAAAGCTTCGACTATGTGATACTCAACGACACCCTCCAGGTAATAACAAGGCCGCAAGACGTCATCAAGGAGATGCTCAGGGTAGGCAAATACGCCATCATCTCGGTTTCCAACTTCGGCTACATACGGAACAGGGCCAGGATTCTGCTTCAGGGTCGCCTGAGCCCTAAGGTACTGGTTACCGGCTCATGGCACGACACACCGGTGATCCGCTTCGTTTCGATTCAAGAGTTCAGGCATTTCCTTAAGGCAATGAGTGTCGAGATTGTGGACGCAAGGTTCTTCCTCGCCTTTTCTCTTATAACCTCCCTTCGGTGGCCCCTAGTCAACCTCCTTGCGAGAAACGGCATTTTCAAGTTGAGGCGAAAGGAATGACACTCGACCAGATCGTAGAGACAAAGATCATAACCTTCGAGAGGCCCTTCCGTCTCGAGTCCGGTGACTCGCTGAGCCCCCTGGAGATCGCCTATGAAACCTACGGGACCCTTAACGAAAGGGGTGACAATGCAATCCTCATCGAGCATGCCCTTTCGGGCACTGCCCATGCGGCATTCTACCATGAAGGGTCAAAGAAGCCGGGCTGGTGGGACGACATGATCGGAGCGGGCAAGGGATTCGACACGGATAAATACTTCGTAGTCTGCTCAAACATTATCGGGGGCTGCAATGGAAGCACCGGGCCGTCATCCCTCAACCCTATAACCGGAAAACCCTATGCACTGGCCTTCCCTCCGCTGACCATGCGCGACATGGTTGAGGCGCAGAGGCTCCTGCTCTTAGGCCTGGGCATCAAAAGGCTCAGATGCGTAGTGGGCGGCTCCATGGGCGGGATGCAGGCCATGCAGTTCTTCTGTGACTACCCCGATATGTTCGACTCATTCATCACAATCGCCACCACTATGCGCCATTCGGCCCAGCAGATCGCCTTCAACGAAGTGGGAAGGCGCGCAATCATGGCTGATCCGCGCTGGAACGGGGGGGACTACTATGGCGAGGTGCCCCCGGAAGGCGGCCTCTCCGTGGCCAGGATGATAGGTCACATCACCTATATATCTGAAAAGATGATG
>Ga0326728_10013919_pt1 | contig 17283 bp, 12 predicted proteins | sample MB3enrmetagenome_FD_207602 | JGI IMG/M metagenome (GOLD analysis project Ga0326728, IMG submission 207602) | Lab enriched peat soil microbial communities from McLean, Ithaca, NY, United States - MB31MN | ecosystem: Environmental > Terrestrial > Soil > Wetlands > Peat | place: USA: New York... | reverse complement strand
CGTCGATGGTGGCGGGGTGGGTGGGGTAGCCACCCGGGATTGGCGTGACGGCCACGGCAACCAACAGGATTGCGATCGCTCGTTGTCGTCCGGCGAACGGCCCTTCTCGAGCGGTTAACGACCAGTTCCGGATGACCACGAGAGCACCTCCTCGCCATCGGCTCCACTCTCCGAGCGGACCCTGCCTTCAGAGACCAGTCTGTCTATCGTCGAGCGGACGACGGTGAGCGGAATCCCCGCCTCCTCGGCCAAGAGCTCGACCGTGAATCGTTCCGCGCCTTCGGCGGGCTCGATGATGCGCTGGAGGGTTGACACAGGGTCGGGCCCAGGGACGTCGTGACGCGCCCTTCGAGCGCGCCGCCGCCAAAGGAGCAGTATCATGCCTGCGCCGCCCACCGAGACGAAAACCACGAGGAACCATGAGGGATCGATTGTCGGCAGGCCCGTCGAGTTGTCGGTCGGGCCGGGCACTACCGAGGGAGGTGGTGGAGTGGGAGGCGGGACGATGGGATCCGGCGGCCGGGTCAGGACGACCGTGAGATCGGTCTCCAAGGATCCCCCTAGAGGATCCGTCAGGGAGACCTCGAGCCTCACCGACCCATTACCGTGCGTGGGGAACAGCCAGTCGTACGCCCCGTCCGAAGGGACCGTTCGGTTCCAGGACTCGTTGTCGCTCGAGTTCAGGTAGAGAAGGAACGGCGGCAGCCCCCCCTCGAGGGAGAGGTTGACCGCGAGCGTTTCGTTGGAGGAGGCGGGTCCTTGTGTAGCCGTGACCTCCGCCGAGAGGGGAGGCACGAGCGGGACCGTCATGTCGGCCTGCCAGGTCGTGCCGCACCCATCGGTCACGCCCGTCGCGATCGAGAGGTTTCCTTCGTGGCCGTACGACCCGCTCCAGGCGAAGTTGCCGACGTTCGGAAGGGTCCCGTTCCCGACCGACCCGTTCGAGGGCATGAGCTCCGGGGCCACCCACCAGGAGAACGGCGGACAGCCGGCGAGCACGTCTCCGGCGACCTCTGCGATCGCGCCGTGGGACGTGACCGTGCGAGCTCCGCTCGCGTTGGCGGCGAGCGGGGAGTCGACCCGCAGGACCGCCGAGCCGTTCGTTCCGATGCCACCGAGAGCGTCGGTCGTTCGGATGCCGATTCCGTACTCACCGGCGGCCGTGAGCGGGAGCGTGAGGACCCCGCCTCCATCGGAATCGACGCGCTCCGAGCCACCCGAGAGATTTCCCGAAAGGTTCCAGGTCAGCGCTACGGGGAGAGCCCCTCCCAAGAGGTGGACCCGCACGAGCGCGACACTACCCGCTTCCCCGATCGGGTCAACGGGTTCTGCGGAGACTTGAGGCGAGGGCACGACGTGTTCGTAGAGGACCACGCTCGCGGACGGTCCTCCGGGGTGAGGAGGGTACGCCCCGAAGAGCACCTCGGCGGTCCCGGGCGAGGCGAACGTGCAGGAGAACGTGGTCCCGTTGGGGACCGTGCCGTACCTGTTGGCCGGACCGACGGTCGCGTTCGAGCAATCGAAGAGCGTGACCGTCCCCGTCGGCGCGCCTTCGGCGATCCCCGTGAACTCGACCGGCACACCCACTTCAGCCACGTAGCTGGCCGGCGCGATCGCCACCTCGAGGCCGGGCCCGACGGAGAGGAGCTCGGGGACCGACGCGTTCACGAAACTGCCGTCCGTGTCGCTCGCGACCACCGCAGGGAGGAACTCCCCTGCCGAGAACCGATGGTCGACCGAGAACGGACCCGGGGCGGGCAGGGGGACAATGGAATGGCCGCCGTCATCCCAAGTGACGTCCACCGTGTACGGGGGCTCACCCCCGGTGACATTGCCCCCGAGGGTCGCGAGGGCTCCGGGAAGGAGCGGGTTCGGGCCCAGCACAATCCCCGAGAGCGAGAGAGGGACGACGATCGACACGTCGGATTCGCTCGTCCGCTCGAGGACCGTCACGTTCGTGTCGCAGGCGAGCACGGCGCCGGACCGGACCGTGACGGTCACCGTTCCCGAGTCGAAGGAATCCGCCGTGAACGTCTCGGAGGCTCCGGTGGTGGCGTTCAGGAATCCCGTCGCGTTCCCGGGTCCGACCGACCATCGGTACCAGAGCGGCGTCAGCCGACACAGTGGGGATCCCACCGACCAGACCGCTTGGAGGGTGAGGTTGGAGTCGGTCCGCATCCCGTAGGACGGAGGGTCGACCGCAAGCGAGGCCCCCGAACCTTCCGAGACGGGAGGGGGGGTCGTGTTCGCGTGGAGCTCCGGGGACGCGACCGCGCCCGAATGCCCTGCGGTCGTGAGAAGCAGTCCCACGAGTAGGACCGAGTCGATGGCGAGCGGAAGCCGTCGTGCGGCTCGTTCGGTGCGGACCTCCGTCACGCCACCACCCGAGGTCGAGCATCAGGGGCCGGCTATTTCTCACGCCAGCCTCCGGCGGTGGGTGGAAGGTGCGCCGTTACGGTGCGAGCGCCAGGGCAACGTGCTCGCGCGAGAACGGCACCAGGGCCGTCTCGTAGGCGACCGCCAGATGGGCGGCCGAGAGCGCCGCGCGGGCCTCACGGACGACGGTCGCCGTCGGGCGTTGCTGGGTGACCGACCGGACCTTCAGCATCAGGATCCCTCGACCCTCGAGAGAGAGGCACGCCCGCGCGTTCTCGACGAAGATGCCGGCCTGGTTCCGCTGGGCGATGTCCTGGTAGAGCAGGTCGACCGCCCCGACGTCCGCCTGGTAGCGCTCGGGCAGCTGCGCATCGGCGAGGATCGGAACGAGCCCGGGTCGCTGTCTCGCGAGCGCGAGAAGCCGAGCGAACGAGGTCGGGCTCTTCTCGATCGCGAAGACGGTCGCCTCGGGCCAGAGGTCAGAAAGATGGCTCACGGTCGTGCCGTGGGCGGCTCCGAGGTAGAGGACGGTCCGGGGCCGGCCGAGGACATCCGGCGGCGCTCCCTTGAGAAGGAAGGCCGCGAGCTTCGAGCGGAACGGGTCCCAGGCGCGGTACTCCACGCCGTCGACCGTCGAGAGCGCCTCTCCGTAGACGCTCGTTCCGGGGGTCCGATTGACCGTGTAGAGGTCCCGTCCGTCTCGGTAGACCCTCTCCCAGGGGGCGGGCTTCACCGGGACGCTACCGTCCCGGCCAGGAACTCGACCTCGACGGGGGCGTTGAGCGGTAGGCCGGCGACGCCGAGCGCCGCGCGCGCGGGCCGTCCCGCCTCTCCGAACAGCTGGACGAGAAGGTCGGTCGCCCCGTTCGCCACCTCGTGCTGACGAACGAACCCCGGGGACGAGGCCACATAGACGGTGACCCGGAGGAAGCGCCGAACCCGGTCGATCGACCCCAGCTCGGCCGCGAGCGCGCTCAAGGCTTGCAGCGCGGCGCGGCGGGCGAGCTCCCGGGCGGCCTCGAGCGGCACGTCCCGGTCCACGAGCCCGGGGTGCACGACACTCCCCGCCTGGGTCACGATCTGCCCCGAGACCCAAGCCCGCTCCCCATCGACCACGACGGGGGAGTACGTGCCCGCGGGCCGTGGGGGCGGGGGAAGCTCGAGCCCGAGTTCGCGAAGCCGCTCGGAAGGGGTCGAGGTCATGGCGGGGGAGAGCCGCGCGGCCGAAAAACGTGTGCGGGCCGATCGGACGCCGGAGTAATGAGGGGAAATCGGCTCGCGGGGGTGGATGTCTCTCTTCCGACGCCTCCGTCGGGACAAGGAGGGCGAGCCCGGGACCGAGCCGCCGGCCTCGACCGAACCCTCCACCCCTACCGAGGGGCCGGGGCCCCCCCCCCCCCCCCCCCCCCCCAGCCGGCCCCCACCCCCTCCCCTCCCGCGGAAGAGACGCCCGCCCCGGCCCCTCCGACTCCACCGCCGGAGGCGCCCGCGCGGATCCCTCCCCCGCTGCCCGACCGCCCGGCCACCGAGCCGAGCCCACCGCCTCCGCCCCGCGCCGATGGGATGTCGAAGTGCTTCGTCTGCGGAACGACGCTCGAGGGCAAGACCTGCCCCACCTGCCGGATGACCTGGGTCGAGTGACCGACGGCGCGTCACGGGGCGTTTCGCCCGCGGGTTTTTGAGCTCCCCCGTTCCAAAGCCGCGCCATGAGTTCTCCCAGCTCCCCCGTCCCCGAGTTCGATGCGCTCGAGCAAGCGGTCGTCGACCACCTGTTCGTCCTGCAACCGTCGTACGCCGTGGGGCTCGGTCTGCACGATTACGACGGCCGCCTTCCCGACCTCTCTCGATCCGGCACGGAGCGGTGGATGCGCGGCGCGGACGACCTCCTCGCGCGGCTCGCCACCATCTCCCCGGGGTCGCTGCCGCCGGAGCGAAGGACCGACGGCTTCCTGCTGAGCTTGCTCCTCGAGAGCCCGCTCTTCGACCTGCGCGTCACGTCCGACCTCGAACGGAACCCGATGAACTACCTCGGGGCCATTTCACTCACGGCCTACCTCTGCCGCGAGTACGCTCCCGTCGAACGGCGCGTCGGCGCGATCGTACGTACGCTCGAACAGGTCCCGCAGCTGCTCCACGACGGCCGCGCCCGCCTCCGCGGACCCCTCCCCAAGCCGTTCCTGGACCTGTCGCTCGCGATCGGGGGCGGTCTCCCTTCGCATTTCGCCGAGGCCGAGGAGTTCGCGGCCGGCGTCCGACTCGCCGAGAAGGTACACGCCGCCCGGCTCCGCGCGGAAGCGGCCGTCACCGAGTTCCTCACCTGGCTCCGGGAGGAGGAGCTCCCGCGGGCAGTTCCCGACTTCGCTCTCGGACCCGCCCGCTACCAGCAGCTTCTGTTCGTCCGGGAGGGGATCGAGGCGCCGTTCGCGGACTTGCACCGGGCCGGCTCCGCCGACCTCGCGCGCAACCAGCGTCGACTCGAGGAGATCGCGCGGGGGGAGAACGTGACGGTTTCCGAGCTCTCCGAACGCCTCAACCGCGACCACCCCACGGCGGGGGAGCTCCTTCCCTCGGCCCGGGGCTACGTCGAGGAAACGCGTCGGTTCGTCGAGGACCGCGCCCTCGTGACCGTGCCCGAGGAGGCCCGCTGCCGGGTCGAAGAGACCCCGGTCTGGGGACGCGCGCTCTCGACGGCCAGCATGAACCCCCCCGGACCGTTCGACATGACCTCGAGCGAGGGCGTCTACTACGTCACCCCGGTCGACGCGAAATGGAGCGTACCGCAACAGGAGGAGTGGCTCCGATCGTTGAACCGATCGATGCTTCGGAACGTCACGGTCCACGAGGTCTATCCCGGGCACTACCTGCAGTTCCTGCACTTCCGGCGGTCGTCGGGCAGCCTCGCACGGAAGGTCTACCTCTCGTCGTCGTTCGCGGAGGGATGGGCGCACTACTCAGAGCAGCTCGCGATCGAGAAGGGCCTGGGCCGTGAGAACGTCCTCGCGGAGGTCGCCCAGCTCCACGACGCCCTCCTCCGCAACACCCGGCTGCTCGTGTCCATCGGCCTCCACACGAACGGAATGACGCTCGAGACCGCGACGCAGCTCTTCCAGACCGAGGCGCATCTCGAGCGGCTTCCGGCCGAGCGGGAGGCGATCCGCGGGACGTTCAACCCCGAGTACTTCTGCTACACCCTCGGGAAGCTCGCGATCCTGAACGCACGCTCCCGCCTCCTGGAGACCCGGTTCGGGGGGAACCTGCGCTCGTTCCACGACACGATGCTCGGTCTCGGCTGTCCCCCGATCGGCCTCCTCGACGCGCTGCTCGAGAACGCCCGACCGGCCTGACGGTCGGTCCGGCGCTCCGCCGCCACGCTTTTCGGCCCCGACGGCTCCGCGGGGGGCCATGGCGATCCTCGAGGCACGGGGTCTCTCCAAGACCTACCGGAAGGGTCGGCGCCCGGTCCGGGCGCTCGACCGGGTCGACCTCGAGATCGACCGCGGTCGGCTCTTCGCGTTCCTCGGACGCAACGGCGCCGGGAAGACCACGTTCATCAAGATCGCGGCGACCCTTCTGCTCCCGACCGAGGGCGAACTCCGCCTGTTCGGCCACGACGTCGTCCGCGAGCCGTCGGCGGCCCGTCGACAGATGGCGCTGGTTCCCCAGGAGGGGAAGCTGTTCTACCACATGACGCCCCGCGAGCACGTGAACGAGTACCTGCGAGTACGGGGCGTCTCGAAGGAGACCGCGAAGAGCCGGACGGACGCGATCCTCGACGAGATGGGTCTTGTGGGCTACCAGAACGTGATGGCGCTGCGGCTCTCGGGGGGCCTCCAGCAGCGGACCTTGGTCGCGATGGTCCTCGCCACCGAGGCGCCGTTCCTCTTCCTGGACGAGCCGACGCTCGGGATGGACCCGTTCGCGCGCCGGCAGGTCTGGGGGGTCATCCGCAAGGCGACCGCGCGAGGGTCGACCGTCCTTCTCACGACACATTACCTCGACGAGGCCGAGCAGCTCTCGGAGGAGCTCGCGGTCATCGAGGGCGGGCGGGTCCTCTACCGGGGCACCGGAGAGGCCCTCAAGTCGACCGTCCGGCGGGAGGTCCGGGTCCAGTTCACCGGCTCGGTCCGGCCGGAGGAGCTCGTGTCGTTCGGCAAGGTCTTCGCCGAACGAGGACGCACGGTCGTCCTCACGACCCGCGCGTCGGTCCGGGAGCTGACGGAGTTCGCGCTCTTGCGCGGGGCCGAGGTGACGGTCGGTCCGGTCACGCTCGAGGAAGCGTTCCTCGAGCTCGTCGGTCGCGGGATCGAAGAGGAGGAGTGAGGGATGTCGATCCGCGCGCAGGCCTACGCGGCGTTCCGCATCTGCTACTTCAACGGGATCATGCCGCTCTGGCGCTCCCCGCTGCTCATCGCGGCGGTGTTCCTGACCCCGTTCAGCTTCCTCTTCTTCCTGTTCGTCATCGCGCCGCACGCGCTCTTCCCCTACGGCGTCGTGGGAGGGATCCTCTTCACGGCCCTCTTCACGGGGAACGGGATGCTGAACGACTGCGCCTACCTACGGCTCGAGCGTCAGCTCCAGCAGGTGTTCGTCGCGAGCCCCGTCACCCCGCTCGCCTACATCCTCGGGATGGCGCTGAGCGAGCTCGCCTTCGCTCTCCCCGCGATGACCCTCTTCGTCGTGATCCTCTTCCTCGTGCAGCCGATCGGCGCGCTCGCGGCCGCGGCCCTCATCGGGCTGCTCCTGCTCACGTGGCTGATGGCGACCTCGCTCGGCTTCTTCATCTCCACGCTCTTCAGCCAGCTCCGAGAGATCTGGCCGATCGGGACGCTCGTCTTCTCGGTCCTTTCCATCATTCCCCCCGTCTTCTACCCGGCCACAGAGATCCCCGCGGGCTGGCGATGGGTCGCCTTCCTCGCCCCCTCCACGTTCGCGGCGCAGCTCGCCGACCGCCTCGCGGGCCTTGGCGGGGCGATCACGACCGGTGTCCCGTTCCTCGATACCCCCCTCTTCGACCTCGTCGGACTCCTGGCGTTCACGCTGCTCTTCGGGGCCGCCGCGCTCTTCTTCGCGCGCTGGCGGGAGAAGTAGTAGGTCGGGGCGGCGGGGCCGTCCCTGTTCACCGACGGCCGGCGCGCTCGTAGAGGAATTTCAAGGTCTCGGGGTAGAACATCGAGAACTTCCAGTCACGGAATCGTTCAGGGACCGCGATCTCCGCCAGCTCCTTCAAGGGGCGATGAGCGCGCCGGTGACGGGCGACCTGGTGCTGCGCGGTGGTGACGTACTCCCGCATAGCGGCGAGGACGCGGGAGCCCCCTGGCGCACCGTGACCCGGTAGGTAGGTCCGGGGTCCGAGCGCGGCGATACGGTCGAGGATCTTCACTAGGAGGTCGGGGTCGCCGTCCCCCAGGAAGGGGTGGTAGCCGTTCGAGAGGAGGTCGCCGAGGAACGCGACCCGGTCGTCCGGAAGGAAGACGAACGTGTCGCTCGGCGAGTGGCCGCCGCCGTAGGAGAGGATCCGAGCCGTACGTCGGGTGCCGCGGACGACGAGCTCCGAGCGGTACGTCAGGTTCGGAAGCGTCAGCGTGAGCCGAGGGAAGGAATCGACGATCCCCTGCATCCATCCCCGGTAGAGGAGGCGGTCGGACCGGGTCATCGGGAGCTCTCCCGCCGCGAGCTTCCGGAGCTCTTCCTTCGCTTCCTGGGGGCCGGCGGCGACCTCCTCGGCACCGCGGGTTCGCATCTGCTCCCACGTCTCGGTGGTGGCGATGATCCGAGGGTTCGCGAACACCTGGTTCCCCCGAACGTGGTCGTGGTGCCAGTGACTGTTCACGAGGTAGTCCGCCGGGCGGCCGGTGAGCCTTCGGGCGGCGTGCGCGAGGGCCGTTCCGGAGCGGGGGGTAAGTCCCGTGTCGAAGACGAGGGTCGCGCCGCCGAGGTCGACGATCGCCGAGTTCGAGAGGGCGAAGCCCCCATCGACCGCGACCGCCGCGTGGACCCCTGAGGCGAGCTCCTGGAGCCGGAAGTGCCGCGAGGGTCGCGGGGTTGCGCTCACCTCCCGTCGAATCCGGCCTCGGTAATAACGCCCGGCCTTGTCGGTGAACAAGGGTTGACGAGACGCTCTAAGCCTGCGGTCGAGCCTTCCATTCGCAGGAGGATCCCGGAAGGCGCCGTCGGTCCTGAGAGAACTCCATGGTGGCGACTCAGGATTCCGCCCCCCGCGGAGGGAGGTCCGGCGATCGTTCCCCCTTCGGCTGGCTGGGGCGTACCATCGTCCGACACCCGTGGCGTTCCCTCATCCTGTGGATCGTGATCATCGCGGTCTGCCTCCTCCCAGCCGCGAACATAGGGTCGGTGATCTCGAACTCGTTCAGCAACCCGCTCCCGAGCTCGGACGAGAGCGTCCTGGCCCAGAACGCGTACGCCGCCGAGTTCCCCAATGCCCCGTCCGCGCCCTCCTCGGCGATCGTCCTCCTCGAGTCCCCGAACATCGTGGGACCCGTGGGCAAGAACGCCACGATCGCCGTCACCCAATCTCTGACCCAGGACCGGAACCTGAGGAACGTGAGCTCGGTCGCCTCGCTCTATTCGGCCTACTCGGCCTACCTGACCGGCGAGGTGGAGCTCGGATGGTCGTTCCTGGGACCGGCGCTGAACGGGACCCCCTCGTTGCCGACGGTGGTGAACCAGACCGCCTCCGCGCTCTGGGCTCCCCCGACCGCCTACTTGGTCAACTGGTCGAAGATCGTCGCGAACCTGAGCCCTGGCGTACCGGCCTCGCAGGCCGACTGGCCGGCCTTCAACGAGACCCTGAACGGACTCCCCTCAGGGTCGCTCAGCGTCCAGGTGATGACGACCTTCTACAACGGATACAATGCGTCGGTCACCGGGTTCAACGCGAGCGTCTCGGCCGGTTGTCTTACGCATGAGAACGTCAGCGCGTGCGCGGACGCGGCGATGTGGAACGCCCTTCCGCCCACGCTCAGCACGCTGTTCCCCCCTCCCGAAGACCCTTCGGTCGCCGAGCTCGCCCTATCGAACCTCAGTCTTGAGAACTGGACCCTCGCGGAGTCGCAGCACAACGTCGTAGCCGACCTGCTCGGGGCCGAGGTCGGCATCGCCCCCTGGTGGCTGCTCACGGTCTGGAACGCATTCCCGTCCACGACGCCTCCCTCCACCACCGCCGTGGTGACGTGGGTCACCGAGCAGGTCGGAGAGAACCCGATCGACCGGTTTCCGCTGCCGATCCCCGCCGCGCTCTACGCGTCGTTCGTGAACCCGGCCGGGTCGGCGACGCTGGTGGTGGTCTCGTTCAACGTGGGGGACGACTACACGCAGAACGGGTCCGTGGTGACGTACAGTGACGTCACCGAGATCCAGCATGACGTCTCTGGCGTCCTCGGTTCCTCCTCGGCGTACGGGGGCATCACGAACTATGAGACCGGAGGGGCCCCCCTCGACAGCGCCGTGAACTACCTCGCGACGTCGGCGATCAGCCTGCTGTTGGTCCTGACGATCATCGTCCTCCTCGTCATCATGCTCCTCTACTTCCGGGCGCCCGCCGCCCCGCTGATCTCCTTCGGCCTGATCGGGGTGGCGATGGTGTGCGGTCTGGCCGTGATCTTCGTGCTGGGCACGTTCGTCAGCCCGTTCAACCCCGAGATCGAGTCGATCATGCTGGTCTTCCTGATGGCCATCGGCACGGACTACTCGGTCTTCTTGCTCGCCCGCTACCGCGAGGAGCTGGTCCGAGGCGCCTCTCCGGCCCAGGCCGTGGAGACGACGGTGCGCTGGGCCGGCCAGAGCATCACGACGAGCGGGCTCACGGTCATGGTCGTCACGGTCGCGCTCACCTTGTCGGGCATCAGCTTCCTCGGCCAGCTCGGCGAAGCCCTCTTCGTCACGGTCCTGGTCGCGCTCCTGGTCAACCTCACGGTCCTCCCGTCGATCCTCCTACTGGTCGGGCCTCGGGTGTTCTGGCCCAACTCCGGCGCCCGCTTCCAGCGCTACGCCGCGCGCCGACGGCAGAACCTCGAGTCGCACCGGGACGTGATCGCCCGTGCCGGTCGCACCGCGACCCGTCGGCCCGTCGCGGTGATCGCGGTCATCGCCCTGCTCTCGGTCCCGATCGTGGTCGTGGCGCTCAATGTGCCGGTCTCCTACGACATCACGAACATCGGGCTCCCGGCGTCCAATTCCGCCCAGGTCGGTTTCAATCAGCTCACGGAGCAGTTCGGTGCGAGCTACTTCTCCCCCAGTTACGCGCTCGTCAACTTCTCTGCGCCCCTCATGTCCGCAAGCGGGCCGAACAGTACGGAATTCCGGGACGTTGCCGGGCTCGCTACGACGATGGCCACGACACCGGGGGTCGCCTCCGTGACCACGCTGGTGGGAGAGGGAGGAGCGCCTCTCGAGGCCTGGCTGAACTTCACGACCCTCCCCCCGGCCCAGCAGGTCGCGCTCCACGAAGCCCTGGGCTCCTACGTCGGGACCGACGGGACGACCGTTCTCTTCAACCTGGCCACGAACGCGAGCGGGTACTCCGCGACCGCGATCTCGGTGCTCGCCGACCTCCGCACCGGCGTGAGCGCGTTCCAGGGGAGCCATGCCGAGGTCCGTCAGGTGCTGTTCGGCGGAGCCGCTCCCACGACCCAGGACATCAAGTCGATGGTCGACCACGCGAACGAGGGGATGCTGCTCGGAGCGGCGATAGGCCTCTTCCTCATCCTGCTGATCATTCTCGGGTCGGCGTTCGTCCCGGTGCTGGCCCTGGGCGCGATCGGCCTCTCGATCGTGTGGGGTTGGGCGTCCACGTACTTCGTGGTCGGGATCATCGAGAACGAGGCGCTCATCTTCCTCCTTCCGCTCATCATCCTCATCCTCGTCCTGGGGCTGGGCATGGACTACAACGTCCTCCTCCTGACCCGGGTCCAGGAGGAACGGGCCCGCGGACGCAGTTCGGTGGAAGCCATCCGGGAGGCCGTCACCCACGCGGGAGGCGTGATCGCGGCCGCGGCAGTGATCCTTGGAGGCGCATTCCTGCTCCTCGGTCTCACGAGCCCTCTCGGGATGCTGGCAGGGGTTGGGCTCGGCATCGGGATCGCCGTGCTCCTGCAGGCGTTCGTGGTGCAGACGTACCTCACGCCGGCGGTGCTGGCCCTGGGGAAGGATTGGATCTGGAAGGGATGGCGGCGCTCGCGGCCACCGCCGAACGGCGGGTCCGACCCGTAGATGACCCTGTGGGGCCGCTCCGCCCCCGCTACCGCTCGATCAGCGCGAAGCTCTCCGGTGCGTAGCGCTCCCCGGCCGCCGCTCCCTTCGGAACGGCGGTCTCGATACGGGCCAGGTCCGAGCTCGATAGCGTGACCTCGACGGCTGCGGCGTTCTCCTCGAGGTACTTCCGCCGCTTGGTGCCGGGGATCGGTACGATGTCGTCCCCCTGAGCCAGGAGCCACGCGAGGGCGAGCTGGGCCGGTGTGCACCCCTTGTCGCGGGCGATCGCGGAGAGGTGGTCGACCAGGCCCAAATTCGGACCCAGGTTCGCCCCATCGAAGCGGGGGAGCCTCCGGCGGAAATCGTCGGAGGGCAGTCCCTCGAGGGTCCGGACCGCCCCGGAGAGGAACCCGCGACCGAGCGGGCTGAAAGGGACGAAGCCGACACCGAGCTCACGACAGGCCGGAAGCACACCGCTTTCCGGGTCTCGGGTCCACAGGGAGTACTCGCTCTGGACCGAGGTGATCGGGTGGACCGCCACGGCACGCCGGAGCGTCCGTGCGGAGACCTCCGAAAGTCCGAGGAACCGGACCTTTCCCTCCTCGACCAAGCTCGCCATGGCCCGGACGCTCTCCTCGATCGGGACGCGGGGATCGACCCGGTGCAGGTAGTAGAGGTCGATCGTTCGGACACCCAGCCGACGCAAGCTCGCATCGCAGGCCGCACGGATGTGGTCCGGGCTCCCGTCCACGCCCATGGGCCGACCGCTCACGTCGGAGGTGAGTCCGCACTTCGTCGCGAGGAACACCTCGTCGCGTCGCCCCTGGATAGCGCGCCCCACCAGCTCCTCGTTGGTGAACGGGCCGTAGACGTCGGCGGTATCGAGGAAGGTGACGCCGAGCTCGAGGGCTCGGTGGAGGGTGGCGGTCGACTCGGCCTCGTCGGGTCGACCGTACGATTGTGACATCCCCATGCATCCCAGCCCGATCGCCGAGACGAGGGGCCCGTTCCGGCCGAGCCGACGAAGCTTCACGGGGTTCGCACCGTGTGGGCGTACATCACGGCTACTCACCGGCCCCGGGGCTTAGGACGGGGGCCGGGTCGTCGGCGGTCGCATCGAATCGGGCATCTCGACCGTAACGACCTCTCCCCGTACGGTGGTCTCTCCCCCGACGGAGACGGTGACCTCGACGATCACCTTTCGTCCCGAGATCGAGCGCGCGTGGCCGCGCAGGAGGAGTTCCGGCCCGAGGGGCGTCGGTCGAAGGTAGTCGACCCGAAGCGAGGCGGTGACGAACCGGTGGGCCGGCAAGGTGTCCATCTCTCGCTCCTCGGCACGATACGCGGCCGCCGCCGCCGTTCCGGTCGCATGACAATCGACTAGGGAAGCGAGCAGGCCCCCGTTCACAAAGCCGGGGATGGCGGTGTGGAACGGCTGCGGTGTGAAGCGGGCCTCGCTACTGTCGCCGTCCCAGAAGCTTCGTAGGTGGTACCCGTGCTCGTTCAGCCGCCCGCAGCCGAGGCAGTGCGCCACCTCGTCCGGATAGTAGTCCTGGATCGCCTTCATGGACGGGAGTCGAGAGGCCGCCCCCGTGATGAATTGTTCGCGGCCGAGCCCCCCCGGGGGAACCCTGGCCGGCGGGTCCCTTCCGGGGTTCCCGGGACTACGGGGGAGCCCGGGCGGAAGTTCCGGCTCGAAACGTGCCGGTCGATTCTCCCGGTCCGCCCCGGTCCGGGGTTACGCCCTTTGCCCGTCGTCGGGTACGGACGCAGATGCCGAGCGGCTCCCGTCGGCGTGGAACCGGTAGTTCCGAACACCGAGGGACAGGAGGAATCCAACGAGGGCGATGCTCGCGGTAATCGCGAAGAGGATCACGAACCCGGTGATCGACGGGACGCTCCTGGTGATGGGTCCGCGTGGCGTCAGGGCGACGACCACGGTGGCCGTGAAGCTCGCGGTCACGGTCGCCGCGAGCACGGGCCCGACCGCGCTGCCCAGGTTCCGGAACGTCTGGTTCATCCCCGTCTGGATCCCGAGCTCCTTCGGGTTCACCGAGAGCACGATGATGTTGGACATCGCGATCAGCACCGCCACGTTCCCGACCATCGTCGGGATGGTGAACAGGATCAGCTCGACTATCGTGGAATGGAAGAGGACGAGCCCGAGCGCCCCGAGTCCCATGACCGCGAAACCGGTGAGCATCAGGGGCTTCGGTCCCTTCGCGGAGACCCACCGGCCCCACAGCGGGGCGAAGGCTAGCATGGAGAACGTCGACGGGAGCGCCATCAGTCCCAGCTGGAACTCGTTGTAGTTGAACCCGGGCGGGAGCGGGTCCTCGACGAGGATTGTGAGCGCGACGAAGATGAGGAACATCCCGACGCCGACGATCACCCCGTTCACGTTCGAGATCCAGATGTTCCGCTCCTTGAGCGACCTGAACGAGACGACCGGGGTCGGAGCCCGCGGCTCCCAGTACAGGAAGAACGCGACTCCGACGAGCGCGAGGAGGAAGAACTCGGGGACTCCCCACGAAATACCGGCCACCGATACGGCCGAGAAGCTCGTCCAGCCCCAGTAGGTCCCCTCCGTGAGGCCGAACATCGCCATCGCGAGGGCGAAGCCGAGACTGCCGATGCCGGGAAGGTCGATGGCCATCGGGGAGAGGTGCGGAGATTCCCGGAGGTAGACATAGGCGAGGATCACGACAAGGATCGCGACCGGGGTCACGGTGTGGAACGTGAGCTGCCAGCCGAACTGCCAAGCGATGTACCCACCCCCCGCGAGCCCGAGCGAGGCACCGGCCGCGAACATCCCCGAGACGATCCCCTGGGCTTGGCCGACCCGTCGCGCGGGGAACACCTCGGGCATCATCGCGAAGGCGAGTGGGAACATGCCCATCCCGAGTCCCTGGAACGCCCGCACGCCGATCAGGAGGTAGATCTGGTTCGCCGTGCTCACTCCGAGCGCGGACCCGATGTTGGGGATGAAGCCGGCGACGCTGACCGCGGCGGCATAGAGCGACATGACGATCAGCAGCATTCGCTTCTTGCCGTACTTGTCCCCGAGCTTCCCGAAGATCGGGGTGCCGACGGTCCCCACCAGCAGGTACGCCGAGACGATCCAGACGACCGTCGTCGTCGGCGGATTGCCGAAGAACTGGATGAACTGCTTGAACGCCGGGAGGACCATCGTCTCGACGTAGGTGACCATGAGCGCCATCACGGCGAGAACGATGATCACGGCCCGCGCCGCGTGGGGGTCGTACGGGGTACCCGCCGCGGTCAGCAACGGCTCCGGAGCGCTCGCGGGCACGGGGCCTCCACCGACCCGTGCGGAAAAGCCTCTTCGCCTAGCGCTTCGCTGGGGTCACCCCCGAGGACCCGTCCGGCGACGAGGGTCCGACACAACCTTCTTCTCGAAGGGGTCTCCCGAGGCCATGCCCGCTCGCGAGCACGACGGATTGGTCCGGGTGACGGGGTTCCGAATCTATCATCGCATTTTCGAACCCCCTTCCTACCAGGGCACGGTCCTCGCCCTTCACGGAGGGCCGGGGGCCCACCATGAGTACCTTCTCCCTCTCGCGGACCTCACCGACCACGGCTATCGCGTCGTGTTCATGGACCAGCTCGGGTGCGGGAAGTCCGACCGGTCGCCCGACCCCTCTGTGTACACGCTCGAGCACAACGTCGAGGAGGTCGAGGGATTGCGCCAGGCGCTGGACCTCGGGCGGATCCATCTCGTGGGCTCGAGCTACGGGGGGCTCCTCGCACTGGCCTACGCGATCCGGTATCAGGAGCACCTCAAGACCCTCGTGACCATCGGTGGGCTGGCGGACATTCCGTACACCACCGCCGAGATGTGGCGGCTGATCCGGGAGCTTCCGGCGGAGACCCGGGCCGTGATCGAGAAGTACGACGGTCTCAAGGAGTACCATGACCCCGCCTACCTCAAGGCCGTGGAGGAGTTCTATCACCGGCACCTCTGCCGATTACCGGTCGTTCCGCCCGAGCTCATCCGCGCGCTCGCGGAGACCAACCCCGACGTCTACGAGCGCATGAACGGACCGAATGAGTTCACCATCATCGGGACGATCAAGGACATCAACCTCACGCCTCGCCTACCCACGATCCAGGTGCCCACGCTGGTCACGGGGGGACGATACGACGAGGTCACGCCGAACGTCGCGCGTCAGATCCGCGACCACATTCCCGGCTCGCGTCAGGTGGTCTTCGAGCAAAGCTCCCACGTGCCGTTCTGGGAGGAACGCACCGCGTTCATGGAGACGCTCGTGGCGTTTCTCAAGGCCCACGATTGACCAGGGGCGCCGAGGTCGGTTCGGAGGGGACGGTCGTGGCGCCCGTCTTCCGGGCCCGGCGCGGCAACATCGGGTGGTGGGCGAACTTCGGGTGCCGACGGACGCCGAGGACCTCCTGAGCGAAGAGGACGGACATCGTCCCGGCCACGGTGATCGCTGCTGCGATGAAGAAGACGTACTGGAACGCCTCGTGGGAAGGGAAGTGCCCGGCGAACGGCCCGCTCGTCAGGACGTACGTGGCGAGCAGCGAGCCCGCGATGGGAGCGCCGACGCTGCCCCCCACGTTGCGGAACACGTTGTTCATCGCGGTGGCCTGACCCATGTCCTTCGGGTCCACCGTGAGGATCAGGAGGTTGATGATCGAGGCGTTGAGAAGGCCCATGCCCGCCCCGACCAGCACCTCGATGACCAGGGCCGTGGTCAACGTGGTGGCGTACGCCTCCAGGACGAAGGCTAGCGCCGTGATCAAGCCGCCGGCGATCGCGAGCGGTTTAACGCCTACTCGGGAGACCACGACGCTGGTGAACAAGGCGACGCAGGTCATCCCGACGGCCAAGGGGAGGATGTCGATGCCGGCCGTGAGGATCTGGAAGTTGCAGTTTATCGGCGTCACGCAGGAGGCGTTGTATCCCCCGGAGGCGAGGGGAAACTCGAACTGGTAGATCAGGCTGAACAGGGCCAGGTACATCCCCAGACCGGCGACGGTCAGCACGATGTTCGTGACGGTAACGTTCCTCTCGGCGAGAAGATGCACGTCGACGATCGGCTCGCGCTTCTGGGCGGTCAACCTCCGTTCGATGAGGACGAACGGCACGAACATGACCGCTCCGAGCGCGGCGAAGGTCAACGTCATCGCCGACGTCCATCCCCAGGCCTCTCCTTGGGAGAGAGCCGTCACGATGCCGGCGAGACCGAGACCCAGGAACAGCGCGCCGAGGTAGTCGACGCGCGTATCTGGTCGGCGGTACGGGGACTCCTTGACGAGGAGGAACACCAGGACCGCCATCAGGATCACGAACGGGACCGCCGAGTGGTACGTCGTCCGCCAGCCGTAGTCCTGGGAGACCCACGACCCGAGCGGGAGACTGATCGCGAAGCCGATGCCGAACATCGCGCTCAGGAGCCCTTGGGCCCGGGGGACCATCTCCCGCGGGAACTCCTCCCGCATGAGGGACATTCCGAGAGGGATGATCGTCAGACCGACGCCCTGGACCGTCCGCGCTCCCACCATGAAGGCGAAGTTCGGCGAGAAGCCGGTAACGGAGACCGACGCGGCGTAGGTGAACATGACGACGATCATGACCTTCCGCTTCCCGTAGATGTCCCCCAGCTTCCCGACGACGGGGCTGAGCGCCACGCCGGCGGCGGCGTAGGCCGAGAT
>Ga0326728_10013917_pt1 | contig 17285 bp, 17 predicted proteins | sample MB3enrmetagenome_FD_207602 | JGI IMG/M metagenome (GOLD analysis project Ga0326728, IMG submission 207602) | Lab enriched peat soil microbial communities from McLean, Ithaca, NY, United States - MB31MN | ecosystem: Environmental > Terrestrial > Soil > Wetlands > Peat | place: USA: New York... | reverse complement strand
CTAGCGTCATTTCGCCGCAGCCGCACAGCGATCGCGGCTCGGGTGCCGAGACGGTAGTGGTTCGGTGATGCGCCCATCCCAAGCGCCACTTGGCCGTGCCACGCGCAATCCACGAATGTGGTAACCGGGCTAGTGCGATGATCTCAGATCCACCCTCGCCGACACATCCATGTGCCTCGTAAACGTTTCGGTGTTAGGGAGGACGTATCCCTTCGAGCGTCAGATATCAGCGTCGGGCGTGATATGGCCATGTGGCGCGCGGCCCCTTCAATTTGAAAGACCGAGCATAAGTCGCTAGCCGCTGGGGCGTGTTGAAATATGCGGGCACATGCAGCTTTAGTCGGCCATAGCGGGAGAAGGGCTCTGAAGTTGCTGCAGCAGTGCAAAAAGATCAAACTGCATACTCCTGTGGAAGCGGATATGGGCGAAGCGCGCCGGGCCTTGGCGCGGTTGCTCACGCGGATCGAGCAGAATCCCGGCGAGCCGGAGAGCTTCACAGGTCTTGTGCAAGTGCTTCGCTTCTGCGGATTACTTCGTGAGTCAATCGCGGCGCACAAAAGGGCGATAGACCTCGATCCAACCGTCGTGACCAGTGTTCCACATACGCTTTTTCTCGACGGTGACTACGCGGCCAGCATCGAGACCTACGGCGGACGAGCCAGTTACTATCTGGATGCCGCTGCGTGGGCCGCTCTGGGCGACAAGCTTCGTGCCAGTGCGCTGCTCGGGGACCGGCTCGCGAGGATGTCGCTTTCCGAGCTGATGAAGGGCCTGATGACATTTTTACTGGCGCTTCTCCAAGAGAGATTCGATGACGCATTCCATTGCATGGAGGCGATGAGAATCCCTCAAGAACCGGAGATCCTGGTCTACTTGGCGCGGCACTATTCATACATCGGGTCACCAGATTCATCTATCAAGGCGTTGAAGCGTGCAGCACAATCAGGATTTGTGTGTGCTCCCGGCACATTGCGATCGGACGCATGGCTCGGTGCGGCACGGAGGAGCCGGCTTCGGATGGGTCTGCCAAAGACTCCTTCGATGCTTTACTCGCCAACGCGATACAGTACGCAGTCATGCGGCTGCAATGTGAGCTTAATGGAAGACGCCCGTCCCAGATCCTTGTGTTCCCAAAGGTCGCGCAATGCGTATCCTTTGTCCAGCGCCAAGCCGACTTCGTTCCATTCCAGCGCAATGTTCTCCACGCTGTCTCCGCGATTGAAGATCGCCAGGTAGTGGCCTTTCCCATTCTCCGGTCTGGCCGTCCAGATCACGATGCCGTTGGTCGTCATCAGTGGCCGATTGGCGGTCGAGTGCTGGTTCACCGCAATCACCTCCGGGTTTGTCAGCAGCGACGTTGTCCATTCATCGTTATGCGGCAGGTCGCCACCGATCATCAACGGCGAGCGAATGATGGACCAGAAGGTGAGCACGGTGCGCTGTTCCTCGTGAGTGAAGCGCGTCTGGCGCACGGAACCCAGCCCGGGCCGCGGGCCCAGGTATCCGATCGGGAGCATATCGGCATCCGCCCAGTGTCCTGGTCCGATGTAAGGCGCCCAGGCAACGGCGGTGGCAAACTGCCCATACAGAGTTTGAGCCCAGCCCTGATCCGCGGCAGGCTTCCAGTAATCCCAGAAGTCATCGGAGATCCGCCACAGTTGCGCGTATTGGCGCACGTCGCCGGCGACCGCGAGTGACGTCGGCCCCGGGGAGAGGCTCAGGACGATCGGGCGGCCCGCCTTCTTCAGCGCGGCGTTGATCATGTGAATCTCAGTCGCTTTGTACGGACGGCTCGATATGCAGTCCACCTTGATGAAATCCAGCCCCCAACTCGCGTAGACATTCGCGAGCGAGTCGTAATAGGCCTGTCCTGCCGCATTTGCCTTCACGCCATACGTGTCGGGATTCCAGGAGCAGGTATCCGATCGGTCGGCGGCATCGGCCGCGTGATACGAAGAGCCGGCAATCGGCAGGTTTCTCGCGACAGCTTCACGCGGAATGCCTCGAATAATATGGATGCCGAACTTCAGGCCAAGGGAATGCACGTAGTCTGCGAGGGGTTTGAAACCCGCGCCGTTTGCCGATGGAAAACGGCTCAGCGCCGGCGTGAAACGGCCTTCCTTATCGAGCGTGAATTGCCAGGCCGGCTTTCCGCCACTTTCCGGGTTCTGCAAATACCACCCTTCATCCACCACCACATACTGCCAGTCGAACGGCTTCAGGTGCTTCGCCATCCACTCGGCGTTGGCCCTAGACTCTGCCTCGGTGATCGTCAATCCGTAGGCATCCCAACTGTTCCAGCCCATGGGCGGTGTAGCCGCAAGTGCACCCGCGGACCCGCTCTGTTGGGTTGAGAGAGGCAGGAGGCTCGCAGCAAGCAAGATGGTGGCTCCAAAAATTGTAAGTCGCATCGGAACTCTTCCTTTCAAAAGAGTGGCAAAACCGACAAAGCAAGCTAGCCTTACGATGTTTGACCGGCCAAGCGAATCGCATCTTCAATCTCGTAAATCTTATCTTCGGGCTACCTAGGGGAGCCCTACTTCTTCCTCCTCGCCTCCCGAATCTCCTCCAGCCGATCTGCGATCCGCTTCTCTAAGCCGCGATTGGTTGGATAGTAATACCGCCGGCCGGCGAGCGATGGCGGCAGACACTCCATATCGGTGAGCGCATCCTCGAACTTGTGGGCGTGCTGATAGCCTTCTCCGTAGCCGAATTGCTTCATTAAGCCCGTGGGCGCGTTGCGCAGGTGGAGCGGTACGGGCTCGGCGATGGACGTCGCGACATCGGCGCGCGCCAAGTCCAGAGCCTTGTATGCCGCGTCGGATTTGGGCGCGACGGCGAGATAGATTGCGGCCTGCGCCAGCGCCAAGTCGCCTTCCGGGATACCTAAAAAATGCACGGCCTGCTGCGCAGCCACGGTCTGTTCGAGCGCGCGCGGGTCGGCCAGGCTGATGTCCTCGATCGCCATGCGAATCAGGCGGCGCGCGATGTAGAGCCGGTCTTCGCCCGATTCCAGCATGCGCGCCAGCCAGTAGAGCGCGGCATCGGGATCGCTCGACCGCACGGATTTGTGCAGCGCGGAGATCAGGTTGAAGTGCTCTTCGCCGGACTTGTCATAGAGCAGTACCTTGCGCTCCATGGCGTCTTCCACCGCCTGGCGCGAGAGCTGCTTTCCTTCCGACACTGCCACGGCGGCTTCGAGCGTGTTGTACGCGGCGCGCGCATCGCCATTCGACAGGACAGCGATCTGTTCGAGCAAATCGTCGGAAGCTTCGATTTCGAGGTCGCCCAAGCCACGCTCCTTATCCGCTAGCGCGCGTTTGAGCAGGCCGACAATCTCCTCGGGTGTGAGCGGCCGCAGCGCGTGCACTTTCGAGCGCGAGAGGAGCGCCGAGATCACTTCGAATGACGGATTCTCGGTGGTCGCGCCGATCAGGATGATGTCGCCGTGCTCGACGTAGGGCAGAAAGGCGTCCTGCTGCGCTTTGTTGAAGCGGTGGATTTCGTCAATGAACACGATGGTGCGGCGGCCCATGGTGCGCAGCCGCTCGGCATCCACCATCATGGCTTTGATTTCCTTGATGCCGCTGAGAACCGCGCTATACGCCATGAACTCGCAGTGTGTGAGGCGAGCGATGAGCCGTGCGAGCGTGGTCTTTCCTACTCCGGGCGGCCCCCAGAGAATGATGGAGCTGAGGGTGTCGCGCTCGATCTGCGCGCGCAGCGGCTTGCCTGGACCCAGGATGTGCTCCTGGCCGACGTACTCTTCGAGCGTTTCCGGGCGCATGCGGTCGGCAAGCGGCCGGCGCGTATCGGTGCGGGCGGGCTCGGGCAGCGACGTGTCGAACAGGCTCACGGTTTGAGCGACCTCTGGCGGCGCGCTTCATATAGGATGACAGACGCGGCCATGGCTGCGTTCAACGACTCGACGCCGACGGTGGGGATGGCGAGATCGATCGCGCCGGAGTGTAAGTTTTCGCTCACGCCGCGGCCTTCGCTGCCAATGATTATGGCGCACTTGCGCGTGAGGTCGGCGTCAACCAGCGACTTCACGTGGTTCTCGTTCGAGAACGGCACGCCGGCGTAGACATCGAGCTTGTTCTGCCTGAACGCGGCGCGCGCCAGCTCGGCGTCGAGTGCGTGCACGAAAGGGATGCGGAACAGCGACCCTGCCGAAGCGCGCAATGTTTTCGGATTGAATGGGCTGGCGCTGCCTTTGAGGAACATCACGCCGGTAGCGCCAAACGCCTCGGCGGCGCGGACGATGGTGCCGGCGTTGCCGGGATCCTGCACGCCATCCAGCACCACCACGAGACTCCGGCCGCGGAATAACTGCTCGAGCACCCAAGATGGCGGCACGATCAGCGCAATCACGCCCTGGCTCGCCTCCGTTCCGGCAAGGCTCTGAAACAGCACGTCGGGCAAAACGGCGAGCCGTATGCCGGTTAATCGCTTCACGTGCGCTTCCACCGCACTTTCCACCGATCGCGCCGCCAGCAACATCTTGACCGCGCAATCGCTGCGCAGTGCTTCTTCGAGCAGGTGAAAGCTTTCAGCCACGCACAGTCCATCTTCGGTGAGGGTGCCTCGCGCAATGGCGCGGCGCACGCTCTTCACGAGCGGGTTCGCCGCGCTGGAAATATTCTCGGAGCGGGCCATACGATTCCTTTACGTGGCTCCTTTACAATGTTCAAATCAGAATAACGCAGATGAAATGGGCAATTCGCGTTGCGGGTGTGGTGGTGCTACTCGCGTTGGCCGCGGAGGTGACCCACGTTGCCGAGCGTATCGCACACCAATCCACAGTGGACGAGGCGCAGGCGGCAGACATTATTTTAGTGCTAGGCGCAGCGGAGTACCGCGGCAAACCGTCTCCCGTGCTGCGTGCGCGATTGGATCACGCGCTGGTGCTCTACAAGAAAGGGCTTGCGACGCGCATTCTGACCACGGGCGGCGCTGGCGGCGACCCCGTCTACACCGAAGGCGACGTCGGCCGCGCGTACCTGGTGAGCCGGGGCGTGCCGTCGGAAGCCATCGTGGTCGAACCCGAGGGCGCGACCACGGTTTATTCGACCGCGGCAGCGACCGAAATCATGCGGCGTATGGGATTGAAGTCGTGCATCGTGGTGAGCGACGGGTACCACATCTTTCGCGCAAAGAAGATGCTCGAGTTCAGCGGCGTGAAAGTGTACGGCTCGCCGCGGTCCCTGAATCCTGCGAACGACTGGCGTGAGCGATGGCTGTACGTGCGTCAGGCGATTGGGTATCTGCTGTGGAGGGTGGGGGTGCCGGTGTGACAAGCGATTCGTGATACGCTCCTGGCATGGATAGGCGTCCGATCTTCCTTCCCTTCTTGGCCGCAACCGTGGCGATAGTGCCTGCCGCTGCCGCCGAGCTAACAATCCGAACCACTGCCGGCCAACCCCCTCGCAAAGTGATTGTCGGCACGGCAATGCAGGCGTTCTGGGGAAAATACCCCGGTCTTGAAAAGCGCCTCGATCAACTCTCGGGCCTGATCGATCAGATGGTTCAAGAATCGAAGAGGAAGTACGGCCGTGGTCTCGATCTCGCAGTGCTGCCGGAGACAGCGGTCACCGGCGAAACATCGAATAATGTGATGGCTGACGCGGTCCCGCTGGCAGGTCCGCTCCAGGACACATTCGCGCGGAAGGCGCGGGAACACCATTGCTATATCGTCGTGCCCACGTACTTGCTGGAAGACAGGGACAAGAAGGTGTGCACCAACGCGGCAATCCTCATTGGCCGGAAGGGGGAGGTGGCCGGCATTTACCGCAAGCTGCACCTGGCCGTTCACACTGGCAGCGACTCGCTCGAAGGCGGGACCACTCCTGGAAAGGAGGCGCCGGTTTTCGCGTGTGATTTCGGGACGCTCGGCATCCAGATCTGTTTCGACATGGAGTACGACTACGGATGGTCGGAGCTGGCGCGCAAGGGTGCGGACATCGTGGCTTGGCCGACGCAATCTCCGCAGACCGTCCGCCCCGCTGCGCGCGCCGTGGAGAATCGCTACTATATCGTCTCCAGCACGTGGCGGAACAACGCCTCCATCTTCGAGCCAACCGGTAAAATCACCGCGCAGATCAAGGAACCGGCGCATATTCTGGTCGAACAGCTCGATCTGAGCTACGCCATCCTGCCCTGGAGTCCGCAACTGCACAACGGAGCCGCGTTGCGCGAAAAATACGGCGAGAGGGCCGGCTTTCGATATTACGAAGACGAGGATCGCGGCATCTTTTGGTCGAACGACCCTGGCGTTACGATCGGCGATATGATGCGCTCATTGGGTCTGAGTGAGGCGCGCGATGAGCTGAAGCGTATCCAGAAACTGTACGATGAAGCCGGCGTGCCGAATTACAGCGAGCGTTAGAAGACAATGCTCACTTTGATTAGCGCCGGTGTGTTTACTCACTGAAAACCAATTTCCGCAGCGCGCTCCCTGTGCTACTGTAAGAACCAAGAACACTCCTGGAGGACTCGGACTTGATGCACCTGACTCGGCGGAATTGTCTGCGGGCCATTGGTGGCACGCTGGGCGCCGCGCGCGCCCTCGCGGTGCAGGTTTCGTCCAAAGCCGAGGCGAGTAAAGTCGCCATGCCGGGCCTTTTTCGCGGTCGTGTCGTAGCCGTCGAGCATCCCGGATCGATCATCGAAGGGCATTATCAAGCGGAGCCTGTGCGCCAGATGATGCGCAAGGGTATGACCGAACTCACTGGCGCGGACGGATGGGCCGGCGCATGGCGTCTGTTTGTTGAGCCGGGCGACGTTGTGGGCATCAAGGTGAATCCAGTGGGCCAGCCGCATGTCATCTCCGCGGCGGAAGTGGTTCGCGAGATCATCGCCGGTCTGAACGCGGCCGGCATCAAGAACAAGGACATCGTGGTCTATGATCGGTACCGCGATGAGTTCTTCCAAGGCGGCTTCGACAAATGGCTGCCCGAAGGCGTGCGAACTTCGAGTGCCGCCACAACATTCGACGAGGTGCAACTGGCCATCGAAGGTTACGACCCCGATCACTACATGGACATGGCTCTCACGTTGCCCGGTTACGATGCCAGCAATCTCACGGCACGCCGCTCCTATGCCGCGCGTTTCATCACGAAAGAGGTCAACAAACTGATCAATTTGCCGGTGCTGAAGGACCATCAGTCCGCCGGCGTAACGCTGGCGCTGAAGAACCTTTCGCACGGCCTGGTAAACAACGTGTGCCGCAGCCATTCTTCGAGCACGCTCAACACCTGCGGCCAGTTCATTCCCGCCGTGGTCTCAATGCCTGTAATCCGCAACAAGGCCGTGCTGCACGTGCTCGATGGTGTGAAGGGTCTCTATCATGGTGGGCCGGGCGCGCGCCCGCAGTTCGTGTGGGAGCACAAGACAATTTACTTCGCGACGGATCCGGTGGCGCTCGATCACATCTGCTGGAAAGCCATCGATCAAAAGCGCATTGCCATGGGAATGAAGACGATTGCCGAGGACCGGCCCGACATGTATAGCACGTTCTGGAACCGGCAACCCGAGCACGTGGAAATCGCCGGCGCGATGGGACTGGGCGAGTGGAACGAATCCAAGATCGACAGCAGGAGAATTCGGCTCTGACGCATTATGACGACCTTGGTCTCCGCGCCGGCGCGTCTAGCGAGGAGATTCGGGAAGCCTACCTGAACCTTGTGCGTCTCCTGCACCCGGATTTGTCGTCCGAGCCTTCCCTCAAGCGATTCTCCGAAAATCAGTTGAAGCGGGTGAGCCGCGCCTACGCCGTGCTATCCGATCCGGATCGGCGCCGGCGTTACGACGCACAACTGGCTGGCGTCAAAGATCAAGAGCAGGACACGCCGGCGACGGTGAAGCGCAGCGCCGGCCGCTCGCGAGCGCGAGCTTTTATCACACTCGGATGGCTGATCTGCGCTTTCGCCGGCATCGTGGGCATCGGATGGTACGTCAGCCAGCAGGCCAGTGCGCCGGCAAATCCAGCGCAAGTCAGCGCCGCACAGAATCCGCCAGCCGTCGCAAAACCTCCTGCCGCCAACCCCGACAGCAGCGACCAAACAGCCGATCTCGACTCGCTGCGCTCCGAACTGGCATCCGCCAAAGCCGAGCGCGAACGCGCGCTCGAGCAGACCGTCTTGCAGGCCAAGGAGCTCGATTTCCTCACCGGCCGTGTCCTGGCCGGCCGGCCGGCCGTGGGTTCCAGCCGGCTCTCAGGCATCTGGGTTCTTCCTCAGCCCAAAACCGTAGCTGCTGCGTCCGCGTTCACTCCCGAAGCGGTCGATCTGATTCTTAACGCTCAGCAGGACGCAGTGCAGGGCCGATTCCGCGCGCGTTATCCCGGCATGGGTGCTCCCGATCCGCCCATGGTGCGCTTCTACTTCGAAGGCAAGCTCCAGGGCGACGTTGCCAACGCAACGTGGAACGGCGAGGACGGCTCAAAAGGCGAAATTCAGTTGAAGCTCTCTTCGGATAATGCGCTGCAACTTGTGTGGTCCACCACACAGACGGGAAAACAGAGTGGCCCTGATTCGGGAACGCTCGCGCTCGTGCGAAGAATTGCTCAGTAACCTGGCAACGCTGCCAGGCGTCATCGTATGATAATTAGCCATGTCCCAGCCCGTTGCACCACAGGTATCCACTGAGACCCTGCCCCTAGCACCAACAGAGAACCAGTCTCTCAAGCAGCGGCTCGTCTCTCTGGATGCATTTCGCGGCGCGACCATGGCGTTGATGGTCCTTGTAAATACCCCAGGCAACGGGGAACACGTCTATGCTCCACTCGAGCACTCGGAATGGAACGGATGGACTCCCACCGATGTCGTCTTTCCGTCATTCCTGTGGATCGTCGGTGTCGCCATGACCTTGTCGATCGCCAAGCGGTTGGCAGCAGGCGCATCCAAGACGCAGATCTTCGCCCAGGCCTTTCGGCGCGCCGTCATCCTCTACGTGCTCGGGCTCGTCATTTACGCCTACCCTGCTTTTGACTTCTCCACGCAACGCGTGCTCGGCGTCTTGCAGCGCATCGCCATCTGTTACTTGATCGCGACGGCGATCTATCTAAACACGCGCATTCGCGGCCAGATCCTCTGGATCATTTCCCTGCTGACAGGTTACTGGCTTCTTATGACGCTCGTTCCTGTTCCCGGATATGGCGCCGGCCATCTGGACCTCGAAAGGAATTTCGCGCACTACATCGACCGCATCGTACTGGGATCGCACAATTACCTGTATACGAAGACGTGGGACCCCGAAGGCATCGTCAGCACACTGCCCGCCATCGCCACCGTTCTGTTCGGCATCATGGCGGGGCACATCCTGCGGCTCCCGCGCACCCTCTCCCAGCGTGCCGCCTGGCTTCTGGGCGCTGGAATCCTGTTAATTGCCGCCGGCGAAGTCTGCAATATCTGGCTGCCGATCAACAAGAAGCTGTGGACCAGCTCATTCTCGCTGTTCATGGCCGGATTGGATTTTGCTCTGTTTGCGATGGTGCTATGGCTTGTGGATGTCCGCGGCTACAAGCGCTTCCTTAAACCGCTGATCATCATGGGCATGAATGCGATTGCGGTGTATATGGCGTCCGAACTCTTGGATCAGGTTCTCGACGCGATCCATCTCTCGTCCGGAGGCCAAATGATCACGTTGCACAGTTGGCTGTATGGGTTTTTCACCGTCGTAGCGTCTCCCATCAACGCATCCCTGCTCTTTGCCATCGCCTACACGTTGCTGATGTACGGGATCGCGTACGTGATGTACCGTCGCCAGTGGTTCCTTCGCTTGTGAGCGGTGTCAACGAGGAAGCAGCTTCGCCGCCCCTTCGTCCAGGAACCACTCCACTTCCTTGCCGTCACGCAGGCCCAGTTGCGCGGGATATTTTTTCGGATCGTACGGCTCTTCGAACACCGATTGCACGGCCGGTGCCTTGTCGTCCCCTGCTACGAGAACCGCCGTGTGATAGGCCGCCAGCAGTACCCCGGGCAGCAGCGTGATGCGCCACTGCTGTAGCTTTTCTACTTGCACCGGCGCTGCGATTTTCTCCCGGTCGCCGATCAGCGGCTGCGCCGGAAACAGGCTGGCCGTATGCGCGTCCGCGCCCATACCCCGGTGAATCACATCAAATCGCGGCAACTCGTTCGGCAGCAGCTTGAAAAAGGTGCGAATTTCGTCTACGTACATCTCGGCCGCGGCTGCCGGATGTAATTCCGCGCGAATGCGGTGGACCTGCTGCCGCGGGATTCCAGCAGGGCCGATCAAAGTCTCCGCTGCCAGCTTGTAGTTGCTGCGGTCATCGTCTGGAGGAACCGGACGCTCGTCCACCCAAAACACATGCACGCCGGCCCATTTGAAATTCGCCGCTGCCAAGTGCCCAAACAGCAGTTTAGGTGTTGAGCCGCCGGAGAGGGCGATCGTTGCCTGGCTCCTCGCCGCGAGTGCTTCCTCGAGCACACCCAGAACGTAATTCGCGCAAGCTTCCGCCGCAGCTTCTGCATCCTCAAGAATGTGACGCTGCACACTCATTGGTTTTCCGCTGCCGCGAGCGCTACGGCACGCATCAAGCTCTTTTCATACACCGGGTCGCGACCCGGGATGGACAGCTCTTCCCGCAATAAAACGTAATCGTTGTCCGGCGGAAAAACCGTATGGCTCGCGAGCGAATCAATTTGCACGTCGCCACAGGGCCGCTCGCGATCGCCCGAGACACAGATCGTAATATGCAACCCGTCATCTGACCCGCCCGTCAGCTCGATGCGCATAAGCTGCCCCGCCGGATCGTCCGGCGCGGGCTCCCAGCTCAGCCGCGGATGCGCGCCCCCGCCTTCCAAACAGTCCAGAAGCCAGGCAGCCAAGTAGTACGCCGCCGGGGGCGGCACGCTTCCTCCGAACGATATCTTCACCTCCGCGACTTCACGCAGCCGTGCCAGGTAATTGCGGCTCTCAAAAATCTGTGAAATCAGCTCGCGGATGCGGGTGATGCGCGTCCACGCCAGATCTCCCAGCACCTGCCCGGCCCGCGAACGGCGCCCGATCTCCACCAGAATCTCCGCGGAATTCGGAAAGCTCGCTGAATCCAGCAATAGTTTTTGTGCAATCTTCGCGATCTGCGAAAAGTCAGGCAACCCGAACACCCGCGCACTGCGGCACCACAAAATCACCGGCAGATCGGCAACCGTGAGCGGTAGCACCACGGCCGCAAGATCCGGCAGGCTCGCGTCCGAAGCGCTGATCTCGATCTGCTCGCAGCAAATCTGCCGGCGGTGCCCAAACGGCATCCAGCACTGCGAGAACACGCGAGACGCCAGTTCGCGTGCCGCCGATTCGCGGACGCGAATGACCATCGCCCGGCTGGGATGCTCCGGCATCAGCGCCGCCATCGTGGACCAAACGTCGCTCGGATCTTCCGCTTCTTCGACGATCGTAATGAGAGTCATGGCGCACGCCCGCAGCACGCCGGACGCCTGGCCGTGTTCCGAATCCTTGCCCAGCGACACCCACAGCTCCGCCAGTTCGCGCAGAATACGCTCGGGTTGAATGGTCGTGCTCACGGCGTTCTCCATGCGTGCCCGCGGCGCGCTAGCATCTCATCGGCCGCCTTCGGCCCCCAAGTTCCCGCGTCGTAGTTTGGAAACTCGAACTGATGGTTCTGCCAGACGTTCATGATGGGTTCCACCACGCCCCAGCTTGCTTCCACCATGTCCTGCCTCGTGTATAGCGTGGCGTCCCCGATCATCGCGTCCAGCAGCAGCGTTTCGTACGCCGTGGGCGACCGTTCGCCGAAACTCGAACCGTAATTGAAATCCATCGAGACCGGGCGCAACTTCATCCCCGCTCCCGGCCGCTTCGAAAGGAACCGCAGCGAGATCCCCTCCTCCGGCTGGATGCGCAGGATCAACAGATTCGGCGTTGCGTCGTCGCCATTGTCCCCGAAAACGGCATGTGGCGCGCTGTTGAATTGAATCGCAATTTCCGTCACGCGCTTGGGCAGCCGCTTTCCTGTTCGGATAAAGAACGGTACCCCCGCCCAGCGCCAGTTGTCCACGAAGAACGTCGCCGCCGCGTAGGTGTCGGTTTGCGATTGCGGATCCACGCCCTTCTCCTGGCGGAAACCGGGAACGTCCGCGCCGCCAATGCGCGCTGGCCCGTACTGTCCCGACACGGAATTCGCGAGCACGTCATCGGCCTTCATCACGCGGATGGACCGCAGCAATTTCGACCGCTCGTCGCGCACCGAGTTCGGCTGAAACGTAGCGCTCGGTTCCATCGCGATCGTCGCCATAATCTGCAGCAGATGATTCTGGATCATGTCGCGCAGCGCGCCCGCTTCCTGGTAGTACCCGCCGCGGCCCTCCACGCCGATCGATTCCGCTGCCGTGATCTGCACGCTATTCACGTACCGCCGGTTCCAAAGTGGCTCGAAGATGCCGTTGCCGAACCGAAACGCCAAAATGTTTTGCACCGTCTCCTTGCCCAGGTAGTGGTCGATGCGGTAAACGTCCGACTCGTGGAATACCTCGTGCAGCCTGTCACTCAACTCGCGAGCACTCTCTAGGTCGTGCCCGAACGGCTTTTCGATGACGATGCGCCGCCAGCCGTTGCCCACGGCAAGTCCCGCCGCCCCGATGCCCCTCGCCGCCGCTGCATACTGGCTGGGCTGCGTCGAGAGATAAAACAGAACGTTCCCCGCCGTGTGCCGGCAGTCTTCAATCTGCTGTAGGCGCGTCGCCAGATTCGAGTACGACTCCGGATCGCCGATGTCTCCCGCCATGTAATACAGGCCCTGCGCGAACCCCGCCCAAACGTCTTGATCGAACGGAGAGTCCTCCAGATACTTGGCGACCGACTCTCGCATCTTCTCGCGAAACTCATCGTCCGGCATCGGCGTGCGTGAGATCCCCAGTACAGCGAATCCGGGCGACAGCCGCCGCTCATACGCCAGACGATAGAGCGCCGGCAAGAGTTTTCGCTTGGTCAGATCGCCATTGGCTCCGTAGATGACTACGGCACATTCCGGAATGCGCCGCTCAAAGCGTAGAGGATCCTGAAACGGGTTCTCCAGAGGCATGTTCTCCAGCTTAACCCAAGGCCTGTCCCCGGCGGCAACGAAACCCGTTACGATTTGATTTCACTGCCTTCGCGCGCTTGCGCGGCCTCTCCGAACCGGGTAAGATGTACTTTCCTTCCGATTTTCAAACGGGTCCAAACCAGGCCAATTTAGAGTTTTTGAGTCGAGGAGTTGCTGTAGTCGATTTGTATGCAGAAGCCGGGAAATAAGAAGGTCCTCGCGGTCGTTAGCGACCTGTTCTTCTCCGTGAAGATCAATGACGCTGCGAAACGCGCTGGCATGTCGGTCGAATTCGTCAAAGACGAAGATGAGGTTTTAGCCAAGGCCAAAGCCAAGCCCACCCTGATCATCTTCGATCTGAACTTCGAAAGCGTGAATCCGCTCGCCCTCATCCGCAAACTCAAAGCCAGCGCGGAATACAAGGGCATCAGCCTGATCGGTTATTTGTCGCACATCCAAGGCGAACTCAAGCAGCAGGCGCACGAGACCGGCTGCGATATGGTCCTCGCCCGTTCCGCCTTTTCCCAAAACCTCCCGCAGATTCTGAAACGGCATTCCGGCGTCGTGTAGTGGCCGGGCACGCCCGGCCTAGCGAAACGCCGCCAATTCCTCCACCTTCTTCCACGCCGCTCCCGAATCGATCGACGCTGCCGCCATTTTCATTGCCACCCGGAGATCTGCCGTCCGGCCCGCAGCCACCATCGCCGCTGCTGCATTCACCAAGACCACATCCCGCTGCGCACCCGCCGCGCCGCCTAACACCCTCCGCGCAATCGCCGCATTGCCTTCCTTCCCCGCTCCTTTAAGCGCCGCTGCCTCCGCGCGCTCCACTCCGAAGTCTTCTGGAAGAAACGTGCGTCTCTCAACTGTTCCGCAGCGAATCTCGAACGCCGACGTCGCACCGGTAGTCGTGACCTCGTCCAGCCCGTCCGATCCATGCACGACAAACCCGCGCTCCAGTCCCAGCCGCGCCAGCGCGCCCGCCATCAGTTCCGCCGCATGTTCCGAAGGCGCGCCCACCAACTGCGCCGTCGCTCCCGCCGGGTTTGTCAGCGGCCCTAGCAGATTAAACACGGTCCGCAGCTTCAGCTCCATACGCACCGGGTATGCGTGCTTCATCGCAGTGTGCATGGCCGGCGCAAACAAGAAACCAATGCCAATTTCGCGAATCGCCTGCGCTACCCGTTCCGGCGGAAGCACCACGGCAATGCCCAAGCTCTCGAGCAGGTCCGCGCTCCCTCCTTGTTCGGTAACCGACCGGTTGCCATGTTTCGCCACTTTCACCCCCGCGCCCGCCACCACAAACGCGGCAATGGTCGAAATGTTGAATGTACCCTGTCCGTCGCCCCCGGTCCCGCAGGTATCGAGCAGCGGTTCGCCCGTCAGCCCCACCTCCACTCGCTCCGCTACGTCTCGCATCGCAGCCGCGAATCCCACCAGCTCATCCACCGTCTCGCCCTTCATTCGCAGCGCCGTCAAAAACGACGCCAACTGCACCGGCGATACCTCGCCCGCAAGAATCTCCCGCATCGCCTCGTGGGCCTCTTCTGTTTGCAGATGCTTGTGACTCGCAACCGCGTGAAGGAACGCTAGAAACGGCATGTTATAGTGAAGGATTAGTCTGGCTTTCTCGCCATACTAGCACGCCATAACCCATGAAAATTCATGAGTATCAGGCCAAAGACATCTTGGCCCATTACAAGGTTCCCGTCCCCCGCGGAGAGGTGGCCTTCTCGGCGGAAGAAGCGGTCGCAGCCGCCAAACGAATCGGTGGTAGCGTCGTCGTAAAAGCGCAGATCCACGCCGGTGGGCGCGGCAAAGGCGGCGGCGTGAAAATCGCGCGCAATGCCGAGCAGGCCGAGGAGCTGGCCAAACAAATCCTCGGCATGACGCTCGTCACGCACCAGACCGGCCCCGAAGGCCGCGTCGTCAAGCGCCTCCTGATCGAGGAAACTCTGCCGATCGAGCGCGAGCTCTACCTGGGTATCGTGCTCGACCGCGTGCAAGCCAAGCCCGTCTTCATGGCTTCTGCCGCCGGCGGCATGGAGATCGAGGAGGTCGCGGCCAAAACCCCCGAGCTCATCCTCAAAGAAGCCTTCGCGCCCGATGCCGGCCTGCCCCCGTTCCAAGCCCGCAAGCTGGCCTTCGGCATGGGCATCCCGGCCGCGAGCGTGAATGCTGCGGTCGCCGCCATGCTCGCACTGGCGCGCGCCTACGTCGCCATCGATGCCTCGCTCGCCGAGATCAATCCTTTCATCCTGACGAAAGATGGCAAAGTCTACGCGCTCGATGCCAAAATCAATCTCGACGATAACGCCCTGAACCGCCACAAAGACTTGATCGAGCTTCGCGACCGCAACGAAGAGGATCCCCTCGAAGTCGAAGCCTCCACCTTCGGCTTAACTTACATCAAGCTCGATGGCACCGTGGGCTGCATGGTAAATGGCGCGGGCCTTGCCATGGCGACCATGGACATCATCCAGTACGCCGGCGGCAAGCCTGCGAATTTCCTCGACGTCGGCGGCGGCGCCAGCGCCGAGCAAGTGAAGAACGCCTTCCGCATTCTGCTCTCCGACCACCACGTCAAGGCGGTACTCATCAACATCTTCGGTGGCATCCTGCGCTGCGATACCCTCGCCACCGGCGTCGTCGGCGCCGCGCGCGATCTCAACATCAAGGTCCCGGTCGTGGTTCGCATGGAAGGCACCAACGTCGAGCTCGGCCGCAAAATTCTTACGGAATCCGGATTCAATTTCACCGTCGCTGAAGATATGCGCGACGCCGCGGAGAAAGTCGTGAGGCTGGCGGCATGAGCATCCTTGTCGACCGCAACACTCGCCTCCTCGTCCAGGGCTTCACTGGCAAGGAAGGAACCTTCCACGCGCAACAGGCCATCGCGTACGGGACCAACGTGGTGGGCGGCGTCGTTCCCGGCAAGGGTGGTACGCGCCATCTCGATCTGCCCGTGTTCGACACCGTAGCGGAAGCCGTCCAATCCACCGGCACCAACGCTTCAGTGATTTTCGTCCCGCCGCCATTCGCCGCCGATGCCATCATGGAAGCGGCCGACGCCGGCATTCCCCTCGCCGTCTGCATCACCGAAGGCATTCCCACTCTCGACATGGTGCGAGCTTGGGACTTTCTGCGCGGCAAGCAAACGCGCCTGATCGGCCCCAACTGCCCCGGCATCATCTCGCCCGGTAAGTGCAAAATCGGCATCATGCCCGGCCACATCCATAAGGAGGGAAATGTCGGCGTTGTCTCGCGATCCGGTACCTTGACTTATGAAGCCGTGGGCCAGTTGACCAAGCTTGGCATCGGCCAGTCCACCTGCATCGGTATCGGCGGCGACCCCATCATCGGGACGAATTTCGTCGATTCCATCCGCCTCTTCAATGAAGACCCCGAAACACAGGCCATCATCATGATCGGCGAAATCGGCGGCAACGCCGAGGAAACCGCCGCGGCCTACGTCAAAGAGCACGTGAAGAAGCCGGTCGTCGGATTCATCGCCGGCCAGACCGCGCCGCCCGGCCGCCGCATGGGTCATGCCGGCGCCATCATCTCAGGAGGCTCCGGCGCTGCCCCCGACAAGATCAAGGCACTGAAAGCCGCTGGCATCACCGTCTGTTCGTCGCCCGCCGAAATGGGAGAAAAAGTCAAAAGTCTTTTATGATCGAGCGAACATTTTCCATCATCAAGCCCGACGCCGTGGCCGAAGGTCACATCGGCGACATTCTCGCCCAGCTCGAAAAAGCCGGGTTCAAGATTCTGGCGCTCCGTATGACCCGCCTGTCCCAATCGCAGGCCGAAGGTTTCTACGCCGTTCATCGCGAGCGCCCCTTCTTCCCCGGTCTGGTGAAGTTCATGACCGAAGGCCCCATCGTCGTGATGGCTCTAGAGAGCGAAGAGGCCGTCGCGAAGCTCCGCGAATTGATGGGCGCCACCAACCCCGCCAACGCCGTCGAAGGCTGCATTCGCAAGCGTTTCGCCACCAGCATCGAGCGCAATTGCATCCACGGCTCCGACGCCCCCGAAACCGCCGAAGTCGAACTCCGCTACTTCTTCAGCACCCTGGATCTGCAGAGTTAGAGAAGTGGGGCGGACGCCCATAAGCGCTAAGATAAGCGATGGCATTGGAAGCACCCCCGAATGGCCGAATTGAAGTACCGCCCGTGGGAAGGCGCGTCGATGAGGCCTTGAACAACGCTTGGCGGAACGG
>Ga0326728_10013915_pt1 | contig 17290 bp, 17 predicted proteins | sample MB3enrmetagenome_FD_207602 | JGI IMG/M metagenome (GOLD analysis project Ga0326728, IMG submission 207602) | Lab enriched peat soil microbial communities from McLean, Ithaca, NY, United States - MB31MN | ecosystem: Environmental > Terrestrial > Soil > Wetlands > Peat | place: USA: New York... | reverse complement strand
TTTCCTTGTGGCCCAGAATTTTCTGCTGTCACGGTGAACTAAGGCGATTCCGGGGTCACCGCTCTGCGCGAGGCGGGGAGAACCGCCGCAGCGCCAGGTGCGTGGGCAGGAAGCCAAGCAGAGTCGCGCCGGCAAGAACCACGGCCAGGTGGATTGGAGCCGGTCCCCAAGACCGCCGTAGAAACGGGTCGAGATACGCAAAATTTATGTTTTGCGATGCCGGCGCTGCGCGCGACGCCACGAGCGCCGCCGCAAAGGTTGCCATCCCGTACCACAGTCCCCGACGGTCGTATCCGGCGCGGGCGACGGCCCAGATCAGCACCATCGGGAGCATGAGGTGGTAGAGCGAAAGCAGCCGGAGAAACAGCGAAATCTTAGGGTCCCACATGTATTCGGTGCCGCCGATGAGCGCACGGCCGAACACGGCGTGCCAGCCGGCATCCAGGCACCACGCGGCGTCCGGCACCAACACGGCAACCGCCTGGCTGGAAAGCAGGAGCGGGCTTTCCACCCAAATCCCGAGGACAGTCAGGAAAATAGCGACGTCGCAGATGTGCAGAAAGTTTGCCCATCCCCATCCCCTGGCGTAGCAGGGCACCCACACTACCAGCCAAGCCAATCCCACCCAGCGCAAAACGGGGAACTGAACGCTGCGATCTGCCATGATTTCGGCACAGCATACCGCGGTTCGGGCTCGGGTCAAGGCGCTGTCGGGGTGCGGGGGAATGGATATCTCTGTACGAGGGCGGCGATTCAGGACTTGGGGCGAACCATCCGCCGCCTGGCAGATCAAGGCTACGATGCCTGGGCGCGGTTTCTGCGGGCGGAATGCGTTTGGTGTTTCGACGGCGCAGCCGCTGGGGCGGCGGTGCGGGCGGGCTTATGGCAAGACTGAGCCCACCAGCGGTTCTCGTACTTTGGAATTTCGCACATCTTCGCGCAATGCCGGGAGCCGAACGCATGGTCGCAGCCGCAGTAGCAAATCCCCTGCGTACCCATCTTCATGGCCCAGTCGCCCTGGTCGGCGAAGGCGAGTATGGCGGCCGTCGCCGTGACTAGTGTGGCCGCTAGGATCCCCTTGCGAAGTGTGCGTGTTTGAACCATGTGCCATTTTGGTCCCCGGCACCGAATGGCCGTGATAGCGCTTAGGTTGGGACCTGCTGGGAATCGAGGTGTGGACCGTACTAGCCGCGCGTGCTAGAACTACCCGGGCAGCCTAAGGGAGACAGCGCCCGTAATGTTAACAAACTGAAGGCTTTAGATGCGAGGCACCACAGGTTCAGATGATTCCAATGTCCTGTCAATCCATGACTTGGGAGAGTCCGAGCGGGGGGGAAGACTGGAGTAGCGGAGGGTTTCGACCTGTCGGCAGGCCACCCCACCGCTAGCAGGGTGGTTCTACGCCTGATCTCCGGCGAAATCGGCGATCTCGAGGCGCCTATCGCCAGCCGCTAGCGCTTTCTTGAATTGCGCCCCGCACCAGACTTCTGGACCTCTCTCTCGATCGCACGGACAAACTCCGGGGCCATTTGCACGAATTCCACGCCGATACCCACCCCGGGGAGGCAGTAGCGTACTTCGCCGCGCGCGAGTATCTCCACGGCAGATCGTGTCAGCCGGAAGCGCAGCTTCAGGACGCTTCCCTCGGGAAACTGCGTCGACGTATTGATGAACATCCCCTGCGTGCTGATGTCCGGGGGACGGATGGAGATGACCTCGCCGTGGCCCTCGTAAACCAGCGAAAGTTCGCGCAGATGGGAGAAGCGCACGCCCGCTCGTAATGGCCTGCACGGGTCGGGCTCTTTCAACTGTGGTTTGCTCCGGCTCATATATGCAGGACTCCTTCGCGGACGGCCTCTGTCTGCGCGGCGCGCAATGGGACCACCTTCACGGCACTCTGTGCGCCGCAGTGCGGACAGTATTGGAAGCCCGTGACCATCCGTTTGCCGCATCGCGCGCATTCCAAGGCCGCAGTGGATTCGAAGGGAACAACGCGCTGGACTTCATCGAGCGTCGTGACACCAGTCCTGATCTTCTCGAGCGCGTCTTCCTGCATCAGGCGCATGCCATTGCTGCGGGCGACGTCGCGAACCATCTCCGTCGAGCCGCCCGAGCGAATGAGGTGCCGCGAGGAATCGGTCAGCAGGAGCAACTCGTAGATGCCCACGCGGCCCCGGAAGCCCGTTTTGTCACATTCCCCGCAGCCGACCGGCTCGCTCACGAATTCCGGCGGGTCGAACAGACCGACCTCACCGAGACGCAAGGTCATCTCGGGTGTGACCGGCACGGAGCTATGACAGCTGCAGAGCTTGCGCACAAGCCGCTGCGCCAGAATACCCACCACCGACGACGCGATCAGGTATCCGGGCACGCCGAGATCGAGCAGGCGCACGATGGCGGAAATACTGTCGTTCGTATGCAGCGTCGAAAGAACGAGGTGGCCAGTTTGTGCAGCCTTCATGGCGATTTCCGCAGTTTCGGTGTCGCGAATTTCGCCGATCATGATGATGTTCGGATCCTGCCGCAGGATGGAGCGCAGGGCAGTCGCGAAGGTCAGGCCCGCTCGCACGTTGACATGGACCTGGTTGATTCCCGCGAGCACATATTCGACCGGGTCCTCGACGGAGACGATGTTCACCGTCGAATTGCGCAACAAGTTCAGCGCGGCGTAGAGCGTGGTGGTCTTGCCCGAGCCCGTCGGGCCGGTGACGAGAATCGCTCCTTGAGGCAATTGCAGCAGGCGGGTGAAGTCCTTCTCGACCTGCGGTGGCATACCCAACTCGGCCATCGAACTCAGCGGCGCGCTGGTCTCCAGCAGGCGCATCACGATCTTCTCGCCGTATTGCGTGGGCAGGGTCGAGACCCGAAGATCGATGCGCCGCGTCCCGATCACGACCAGGAAGCGCCCATCCTGGGGTGAACGCCTCTCGGCGATGTCCATGTCCGAAAGAATTTTGAGGCGCGAGATGAGCTGATTCTGCACGGAGCGCGCCACGCGCGTCAGGTCGCGCAGTACGCCGTCCACGCGGATGCGGACGATCGTCTCACCGACCTGCGGCTCGATGTGAATGTCGCTCGCGTGTTTTTGCATTGCGCCGAAGATGATTTCGGAGGCCAGACGTACCGCCGGCGTGCGCCGCTGCTTCAGCTCGGCCTGTATCTCTTGAATCGCGTCCTGATTGGCTTGCCGTGCGCTGGTGGAGACGAACTCAATGTCTGGCAGGACCATGTCCTCGCCCATCTCGAGGATTCCGGGACTGGCCGAGGCGCTCGCGGCGATACTGCTCCGGTCGTAGGCGCGTTCGATGGCCGCCATGATTTCATCGCGAAAGCCCAATCGCGGGGAGATCTTTACGCCGGAGGTGAAGCGGAGCTCGTCGATCGTAGCCACATTCTGAGGCTCGGCCATGATCACCACGAGGTTTGCGTTGTCGCGGCGAAGCGGTAGGACGCAACATCGCTCTGCGAGTACCCGCGGAATCAATTTCAGGGCCTCGCTCTCCGGTTCAACCGTGCTGCATTCCACATAGGGAACGTGGGCCACTTCTTCCAGCGCAGAAACCAGGTCTTTGCGGGAGACGAGATTCCGTTCCAGAAGCATCTCGCCGAGCAATTGCAGTTTTCCGCCCTGCTGATCCTTGACGGCTTTCGTCAAGTCGGCATTGGAAATCTTGCCGCGTTCTTGGAGGACTTCGCCTAGTCGTTTTTTCTTCACCGATGCGCTCTATAAGATGTCTACGCACGACGCTTGCCAAAGGTGATTCCCAGTGGGGAGGCAAGCCCCCTGTTTTCAATGGGTTCTACGGAGAGGCGCGGTGTGCAGAATGGAGCAGTTTCAAAATGGGAAGTTGAGCCCCTTGGAAGGGGACTTGCCCCCGTGCATTGTCGCCCCAAGACCTGCAATTTCTCCGCTCAAGGATAATTCGTCAATGCTTCTCAGTCGTTTCCTTCGTAGGTTTCGCCATCTCCCGCCGATGGACTCAATGGTCATGGGCGCACACGCGTGCGGCGTGTGCAGGAATCCTGCGGCAGGATGCGGATCGTGGAGAATTCCCGCTGCGGGATTGGCTGTCCCGTTTCAGGATGGAACGAGAAGCGCGAGCGAGAGACGGCCCGGGAAGCAAATCGCCAAGTAATTGTAAAGTCAAGATTTACGAGAATGGAAAAAGTGCCGCAATTGGCGAGGTGCGTGCATCTTGCTCGCGACGGGCGCATTCCGATGACGATCTTCACAAATCCGCGAGCGAGGGGGAAGGGGCTTGCTCAAGGGTCTGTGCTGATTGTTCCCACCTGCCTCTGAGAGGGAAGCTAGGATGGATGACCCCACGCCCCGGTCAAAAAAAGACCGGGAAACGGAATGCGCCCTCTGGGGCCCTTGATCCCAAGCAAGGGCCCCAATATTTTTTAGGGGTCGCAAGCGTTGTCCGCTTCTGCTTCGGCCGAATTACCTTATCCACACCGGAAGATGGCGAGTTCACCCCCGCTACGACATTCAAGTCATAACTGAATTCTAAGCCCCGGCAAGCGCCGGTTCGGCCGGCGGCACGCGTTCGAGAATGGCGATCTTTGCGCCGCGGAGGACGTGAATCACTTCGGTGGGCTTGAGGCGCGAGGCATCGTACTCGAAGCGCAATTTGCGGCCGTCGTCTTCGACGCGGAACCTGCGCAAGCCGTACGTGTTGGAAAACTCGCCGAGCGCGCGCAGCTGCGCGGACGTGAGCGGCGCCTGGAGTTGGTAGGTCGCTTCCACGAGAGTCATGTTTCCATTGTAGCAGACAGCGCGGCTTTACATAGGGGTAGGGGGTATGCTATATACCCCCTAGGGTATACGGAGGCTCGCCGATGAACAAGCCATCGAAGGGGCTCGCGGTCTGCGGCTGCCAGAGGCGCCACCGCAAGGCGGTGGGCGTGGACCCGCGAATCAAGTCGTCGAATCTCAAGCGGCTCCGGCGGATCGCAGGGCAAGTGCGCGGCCTCGAACGCATGGTCGGCGAAGACCGTTATTGCGCCGACATTCTCGTGCAGCTTGCTTCCGTACAGCAGGCGCTTCGCGGCGTGGGGCGCGCCTTGATGGGCAATCATCTCCGCCATTGCGTAGCGGACGCGATTCGCGCGGGGACGCCGCGCCGGGCGGAAGCCACCTACGACGAATTGTTGGCGCTGATTTACAAGTACTCGCGCTGAAGCGCCGAGCGAGGCTCGATCGATGCAAAGAGATCCAGTATGCGGAATGATCGTGGACCCGTCCAAGGCCCGGGCCACCCTCGAGCACGCCGGACAAACCTATTTCTTCTGCTGTGCCGGCTGCAAGGACAAATTCAGCGCCGCCCCGGGTCGCTATTTGAATTCACCCAAACTCGTCGGTATCGCCGCGGCGCCGGCGGCATCGCCGGCTGCGCCGATTCAGACTGCGCCGGTTCCAGCGCATCCCTCCGCGAGATCGAAATCAACGCACCCGGCGGCGACTCAGGTCGCGCCCAGAGCATCGGCGGAATACACCTGTCCGATGCATCCGGAGATCCTGCGCGGCACCCCTGGCGATTGTCCGATCTGCGGCATGGCTCTTGAGCCGCGTAGGGTGATGCTCGAAGAGAAACCGGGCCCCGAGTTGCGCGCGATGACGGCGCGGTTTTGGACGAGCGTTGCGCTCACGGCGCCGGTTTTCGCCCTGGCGATGGGCGGACACGTCCCGGCATTTCGCGGCATTGTCTCGACGCACGCTCGCGGCTGGATCGAGTTTGCGCTCGCCACTCCGGTCGTGCTGTGGGGCGGCTGGCCGTTCTTTCAGCGCGGCTGGAGTTCGGTCGTTCACCGGCGCTTGAATATGTTCACGCTGATCGCGATTGGCACGGGCGCGGCTTATGCGTACAGCGCTTTGGCGATTCTGGCGCCGGGGATTTTTCCGCCGTCGTTCCGCGGGCCGGGGGGTGAAGTTGCCGTTTACTTCGAGGCAGCGGCGGCGATCACGACGCTCGTGCTTCTCGGACAGGTGCTTGAATTGCGCGCGCGCCAGCGCACTTCAGCGGCGCTGCGCGAGCTCCTGGGGTTGGCGCCGAAGACGACTCGCCGGTTGGACGCGGACGGGGCGGAAACGGATGTCCCGGTGGACGTCGTGGAGGTCGGCGACCGCCTGCGCGTCCGGCCGGGCGAGCGGATTCCCGTGGACGGTGTTGTGCTCGAAGGCGCGAGCAGCGTCGATGAGTCCATGGTGACCGGCGAGCCGTTGCCGGTCGAGAAGGTTTCCGGGGCGAGCGTCACGGGTGGAACGCTCAATGGCACTGGCAGTTTTGTCATGCGCGCGGAGCGCGTCGGAGATGAAACTCTGCTCGCGCAGATCGTTCGCATGGTCTCGGAGGCGCAGCGGAGCCGCGCGCCGATTCAAAGAATGGCGGACAGCGTGGCCGCGTGGTTCGTGCCCGGAGTGCTGCTGGCCGCGGCGATTACGTTCGTCGTGTGGGCCAGGATCGGACCGCAGCCGCGGCTTGCCTACGCGCTGGTGAACGCCGTGGCTGTGCTCATCATCGCGTGTCCCTGCGCGCTGGGCCTGGCAACCCCAATGTCCATCATGGTGGGAGTGGGGCGCGGGGCGGCGGCCGGCGTGCTGATTCGCGATGCGGAAGCGCTCGAAGCGCTGGAAAAAGTGGACACGCTCGTCGTGGACAAGACCGGCACTCTGACAGAGGGCAAGCCCAGAGTCACGCGAGTCATTGCTGCGAACGGTTCGCCGGGCCGCACCGAAGACGAAATCCTGCGCCTGGCGGCCAGCCTCGAGCGCGCGAGCGAACATCCGCTCGCCGGCGCGATTCTCGCTGCGGCAGCGGAAAGAAAACTCGCGCTGGCGGAGCCGGAAGAGTTTCGCGCGGGCGCCGGGAAGGGAATCACCGCGATGATTTCCGGCCAGCGGCTCGCGCTCGGGAATGCGGTGCTCTTTGAGGAATTGGGAATTTCTATCGCCGCGCTGGTCGAGCAGGCCGAGCCCCTTCGGCGCGCGGGTGCGACGGTGGTGTTTCTTGCGATTGACAGCCGGCCCGCGGGACTCATTGCCGTTGCCGATCCCGTCAAAGTGACTGCCCTCGAGGCCATTCGCGCGCTCCACGCCGAAAGACTGCGCATTGTCATGCTGACGGGGGATAGCCGGGCGACGGCGGAGGCGGTCGCGCGCCAAGTTGGGATTGACGAAATCGAAGCCGAGGTCTTGCCGCAGCGAAAAGGCGAAGTCGTCCAGCGCCTCGAAGCCGAAGGACGCGTGGTGGCCATGGCCGGAGACGGCATCAACGACGCGGTCGCGCTGGCCGCGGCGCGCGTGGGAATCGCCATGGGCACGGGAGCGGACGTGGCGATGGAAAGCGCGGGCGTCACGCTGTTGAAGGGCGATTTGCGCGGCATCGTCCGCGCGCGCCGCCTCTCTCAAGAAACGATGCGCAACATCCGGCAGAATCTGTTTTTCGCGTTTCTCTACAACGCGCTGGGCATCCCGCTCGCGGCGGGCGTGTTGTATCCCGTGTTCAGATTGCTGCTCAATCCCATGATCGCGAGCGCCGCGATGAGCTTCAGCTCGGTTTCGGTCATCACGAATGCGCTGCGCCTCAGGCGCCTTGCGTTGTAATCGGAAATTGCACCGCCCGGTCGGCGCGGCGCGTCCGCTACTTCTCGCGAAGCACCGCTTCGATGGATTCGATGAGGTGCGGGTCCTGCCAGTCTTGCTCGCCGACGATCTTGCGAGCGATACGGCCGTCCCGGCCGATCACGTACGTCTCGGGGTACATCGATGTTCCGTACGTCCCGGGTATCTTCGTCGTTGTGTCGTCGTATGTGGGAAAGATTACGTTCTGGTCCTGGAGGAATCTCGAGTAAGCCGCCGGGTCCTGGTCCTCGCTGATGCCGAGGACCATTCCGCCCTGCGGCGCGATGACCTGCTGGAGCTGGTTGAGCGATGGAGTTTCGTCAACGCAAGGCGGGCACCACGTGGCCCAGAAATTCAGCACCACCACTTGCCCGCGCAAATCAGACAGATGAATCTCGCGCCCGTTGAGTTGTAAGGCGAAATCGGGAGCCTTCTTTCCCGCGATGCTCGCTTCACCCTGACGGTAACTGGGCGCGGCGAAAACATAGATGACCGCTGCCGCTGCCAGCAGCGCCACCGTAGTCAGGATTTTCCTCTTCATGCGTTCTCTCGCCGCTCGGTATAATACACCACCCCGCACCGATGAACGCTTCCGCCAGCGTTTCCACGATTGTTCCCGCGCGCAACGAAGAACAGACCATCGCGCGCGCCGTGCGGTCGCTCGCCCTCCAGCCTGAAATCCTGGAGATCCTCGTCGTCAACGACGATTCCACCGACGGCACCTCGGCCGAGCTTTCGCGGCTCGCTCGGGAGACTCCCGCGCTGCGCGTTCTCGAAACGCGCGAGCTGCCTCCCGGCTGGGTGGGGAAGAATTACGCCGTTTCGCTCGGCGCGGCCGAGGCGCGCGGCGAATGGCTGCTTTTCACCGATGCCGACGCCGAGCATCTGCCCGGCTCGACGGCCGCCGCGCTTGCCGACGCCGCGGCGACCGGCGCCGAACTGATCTCCTATTCTCCCGAGCAGGAAACGCTCACATGGTGGGAGCGTGCGGTCATTCCGTTCGTTTACGTGCGCCTGGGACAACTTTTTCCATTCGACGCGGTGAATGATCCCGATTCCCCCGCGGCCGCCGCCAACGGCCAATACCTCCTGATTCGGCGCGACGCTTACGATCGCATCGGCGAACACGCGGCGGTCGCCGGCGAAATACTCGAAGACGTCGCCCTGGCGCGTCTGGCGAAGCGCGCGGGCCTGCGCATCCATTTCGCGTCGGGCTCAGGCCGCGTTCGCGTGCGGATGTATCGCAGTTTTCGCGCGATGTGGCAGGGCTGGACGAAGAATCTCTATCCGCTCGTCGGCGGCACCGAGCGGGCCGCCACGCGTGAACTCTTGCAGGTGGTTCCCTGGATACCGTTCGGCCTGATTCTGCTCACGCCCGTCCGCGCGTGGCTCGGCGTGCTCGGTCTGGTGCTGCTCGCAGGGCGTTTCGCCGCCTATGCGGCCGCGCTCCGGCGCAATCGTTTTCCGGCCGTATATGGCCTATACTACCTGCTGGGGATGGCGATTTACGTTGCGGCGCTTTCGGCATCGGAGTGGCGTCGCATCCGCGGCACGGTCCAGTGGAAGGGCCGCGAATACCCCATGGGGCAGCGAAAGTAGCAGGTTTGGGCGAGCGTCCAGCCCGACGGACTCGCCGTCCTAGAGCGTGCTAACATCCTTTGTTTGAGTAGCATGCGAGGATTCGCCGCCGGAAGCGCTACCCGGCGGCATAGCGGGAAGAGCAGGCTCCTCGCGCTGGTTTGTCCGCACCGGTAGGAAGGCCCCGAGCATCGAATAGCTGGGCCATGCCAATTGTTTCCATCACGCGCAAGGTCGAATTTTCGGCCTCGCACCTCTACCACAATCCGGCATTCACGCCGGAGGAGAATCGGCGCGTCTTCGGCAAGTGCAACAATCCTCACGGACACGGCCACAATTACGTCCTCGAGGTGACGGTCAAGGGAGAGCCCGACCCGGCGACCGGCATGGTGCTCGACCTGAAGGAATTGAAGCAGATCCTCCAGGAGGAAATCATCGAGCGCATGGACCATCGCTTCCTGAATTACGAAGTCGCCGAGCTGTCGGGCCAAATCCCGACCTGCGAGAACATCGCGAGCCTGATTTGGCGTTTGCTTGAGCCCAGGATCACGCGCGGCCGCCTCGATCGCGTCCGGCTCTTCGAGACGCCGGACCTCTTCGTGGATTGCTTCGGCGATGGCGAATCCGGCTCGAGCGGGCGGGGTGCGCGGTGAAACTGCATCTCACCCGCCGCTACAACTTCGCGGCCTCTCACCGCCTGCACAGCCCCGCCCTCACCGAGGACGAGAACTGGCGTGCGTACGGCAAATGCAACAATCCTTACGGCCACGGCCACAATTACGTTCTCGAAGTCGCCGTGTCGGGCCCGGTCGATCCCGCGACGGGGATGATCGCGAATCTCGCGGATCTCGATTCGTTCGTCGAGCGCGTGGTGATCGAGCCATTCGATCGCGTCTATTTGAACGAGGACGTAGCCGCGTTTCGCGAGCGCGTCCCGACCACCGAGAACGTGTGCATCGAGATTTACGAACGCTTGCGCGGCTTCCCGCACGCAAAGCTCGAGCGCGTCCGGCTGGAAGAGACGAGCTTGAACAGTTTTGAATACACGGGCGATTCCGGAATGCAGCCCCGGGAGGAACAACGATGAGCGGCGCCAAGCGAGTGCCACACGCCAAGCCGGCGCAGGAACTCTTGCTCGATGAAGCGCAGGGGAGCGGGAGCGGCGAAACGATCGCGCAATTGATGCGCGGCGTGATTCGTCTCCTCGGCGAGGATCCCCGCCGCGAGGGACTTCGCGACACGCCGGAGCGCGTCGAAAAAGCGTTGCGCTTTCTCACCAGCGGCTACCAGCAGGACCCCGCGACGGTGCTCAATGGCGCCGTGTTCAGCGTCTGCTACGACGAAATGGTCGTCGTCAAGGACATCGAGCTATTCAGCCTCTGCGAGCACCACTTGCTGCCGTTTTTCGGCAAGTGCCACGTGGCTTACCTGCCGGACAAGAAAGTCGTCGGCCTATCGAAGATTCCGCGCATCGTCAATCTCTTCGCGCGCCGCCTTCAGATTCAGGAGCGCCTTACGAAACAAATCGCGCAGGCCATCCAACAAAGCGTCCAGCCGCTCGGCGTCGGCGTGGTGATCGAGGCGCGGCATATGTGCATGACCATGCGCGGCGTGGAAAAGCAGCACTCGCAGGCCGTCACCAGCGCCATGCTGGGCGCCTTCCGCGAGAATCAACAGACGCGCGAAGAATTTCTCGCACTAATCCTGCAGAAATAGTTTCGCAGCCCGGCTGCCGCGCCTCCGCGGCCGCTTCCATCTGGACACGCCCGCAAGTCGTGATAGTCTTTTGCGCGCTCGCTTGCCGCGAAGGAGGCATCCGGACATGCCCGACGAATTGCAGGAGCTGCAAGAGCACGCGGAGGAGGCCGCGCATCACGCCAGCCTCGTTCCCGTGACGATCACGATGGCGATCCTGGCTGTGCTGGTCGCGGCCGTTTCGTTGCTGGGCCACCGCGCCACCACCGAGGAGCTGCTCAACCAGACCAAAGCCACCGACCAGTGGGCCTACTACCAATCCAAGGACATTCGCCGCCGCAGCTACGAAGTGCTGCTCGACGAGCTCGGCGTCTTCGCGCTCCAGAGTCCCGCCCAGGCCGAACAGGTGAAATCGAAGTACGAAAAGCAAATCGAGAAATACAAAGACGAGCAGGCCGAAATCGAAAGCGAGGCGCAGAAGCTCGAAGAAGATGTGAAGACGCTCGAGCGACGCGCCGATCGCTTCGATCTCGCCGAAGTGCTGCTGGAAGCCGCGCTCGTCATCTGTTCCATCACGCTGCTGACGCGCAAACGCGTCTTCTGGCTGATGGGCACGGTCGCGGCGCTGGCCGCCCTCGGCATTGCGGCCAGCGGATTCCTCATCCACTGAGCGTCCGCGCGCCCGGGCGGAGCGGCCGGCGAGCGAAAATTGTTTTTGCTGCGTTCGCCCGGCTGTGATACGCTGAATTCGTCGAAGAGAAGACGAAAAAAACGCTTTGCAGGGTCGGACAAAGAGGGCGACTTGAGAGACGCAAAGTCAGCGTTGATTGAACTCTACCACACGCATCCGAAGGACACGGGCTCGCCGGAAGTACAGATCGCATTGTTGAGCGAGCGCATCAACTATCTGACCACGCATCTGAAGTTGCATATGAAGGATCACGCGTCGCGCCGTGGGCTCATCATGATGGTCAATAAGCGCCGGCGCCTGCTCGATTACCTCAACCGTCGCGACCCGGACCGGTATCGCGAGATTGTCGATCGCCTCAGTTTGCGCAAGTAAAGGCCGGGACCGCGCAGCTCGCGGCCGCCTCGAAATCTCGGAACACCTTCGCCGTTCCTTGCATCCGTTGCGTCGTCTGCTCGCTTTTTGCCGCGCACTTCGCGGCTGAGCGTCGGCAGCGGCGTTGCAGGCTCGTCTTCCTTCGTAATAGAAGTAGATTCTGACCCGAATGTGAATGCGGCATCCGCCCGGCCTAGCGCCTTTGCGGGCGGACCGCGAAAGGAAAATGGGAGTATGCCTCAACCTGCGCCTCATCAAGTCTCCGTCGAGATCGGCGGACGCTCGCTCGTGCTGGAAACCGGAAAGATCGCGAAACAAGCCAATGGCTCCATCACGGCGCGTTACGGCGACACTGTCGTCCTCGTCACCGCTTGCATGGACACGAAAGCCAATGAAAAAGATTTTCTGCCGCTCACGGTGGACTACCGCGAATACACCTATTCCGCGGGGAAAATACCCGGCGGCTTCTTTAAACGGGAGGGCCGTCCTTCCGAGCGCGAAATCCTGACGTCCCGGCTGATCGATCGTCCGCTGCGGCCGCTGTTCCCCGAAGCTTGGCGCAACGAAACGCAAATCGTCGCCATGGTGCTGTCCGCGGATAGCGAGAACGATCCCGACGTCATCGCGGTGACGTGCGCTTCCGCCGCGGCCTACATTTCCGATCTCCCGTTCGAGAAGCCCATCGCCGCCGTGCGCGTCGGCCTGCTCGATGGCAAGCTTGTCGCAAATCCCACCGTCGCGGAGCAGAAGACGAGCCTGCTCAACATCGTCGTCGCGGGCAGCGACGATGCCCTCGTCATGGTCGAAGCGGGCGGGCTGGAAGTCTCCGAGGACACGGTGGCCGAAGCGCTGCAATTCGGGCACGAGCAGGTGAAGCGGATCATCGCCGCGATTCGCGAGCTGCACGCCAAGCTGAATCCCGTCAAAGTCGTCGTTCCGCCGCTCGAGTTTGACGAAGCGCTGGCAAAGGAAATCGAGCAGAAGCACGGCGCGCGCCTCCACGACGCGCTCGACACCGCGAAACATCCGAAGAAAGAGAGCTACCAGCTGATCGGCGAGCTCCGGAAGGAAATCGTCGAAGCGATTCCCGAAGAAGAAGACGAAAAGCGCAAGCTCGCCGCCCGCGCCTTCGAGCGCCTGCGCGAACGCTACTTCCGCGAGGACATTCTCGTCCGCCACCGGCGTCCCGACGGGCGCGCCTTCGATGAAATCCGTGAAATCACGTGCGAAGTCGGGATTCTCCCGCGCGCGCACGGCTCGGCGCTATTCACCCGCGGCGAGACGCAAGCCCTCGCCACGCTCACGCTCGGCACCAAAGAAGACAAGCAGCGGCTCGATTTGCTCTTCGAGGAAGAAGCGTTCAAGCGCTTCATGCTGCATTACAACTTCCCGCCGTTCTCCGTCGGCGAAGTGAAATTCCTCCGCGGCCCCGGCCGGCGCGAAATCGGCCACGGCGCGCTGGCGGAACGCGCTCTGGTGAATCTGCTTCCTCCCGAAACGGATTTCCCGTACGCGATGCGCCTGGTGTCTGACATTCTCGAATCCAACGGCTCGTCCTCGATGGCCACGGTCTGCGGCGGCTCGCTCGCGCTCATGGATGCCGGCGTTCCCATTCGTTCGGCCTGCGCCGGAATCGCGATGGGACTCGTCGTCGAAGGCGATCGCTTCGCCATCCTCACCGATATCGCCGGCGCCGAAGACCACTATGGCGACATGGACTTCAAAGTGGCCGGCACGCGCGCCGGGATCACCGCCCTCCAGATGGACATCAAAGTCGGCGGCCTCAGCGTTTCCGTAATGCGCCAGGCCCTCGAACAGGCGCGCAAGGCGCGCCTGCAAATCCTGGACACCATGGACGGCACGCTCGCGGCGCCCCGCGAGAAGATGTCCACGTACGCGCCGCGCCTCTATCTGCTTTCGATTCCGACCGACAAGATCCGCGACCTCATCGGACCCGGCGGCAAGAAGATCCGCTCGATCATTGAAGCCACGGGCGTGAAGATCGACGTCATGGACGACGGCAAGGTCCACGTTTTCGCCGGCAACGGCCAGGCCGCCGATCAGGCGCTGCAAATGATCCGCGACGTCACCGCCTCCGCCGAAATCGGCAAGACCTATCTCGGCAAGGTCGTCCGGCTAGCGGAATTCGGCGCCTTCGTCGAATTGTTTCCCGGCACCGACGGCCTGCTCCACATCAGCGAAATCGCCGAACAGCGCATCCGCGACGTCCGCGACGAACTGAAGGTGGGCGACCAGGTCTTGGTGAAGGTGCTGGCCATCGAGGGAAACAAGATTCGCCTCTCGCGCAAGGCCGTCTTGCGCGAACAGCGCGAAAAGCAAAAACCCGAAGCAAACCATCCGCAGCAATCGTAGCGCGCCGCTTGCGCTGCGAATCCTGCGCAGGCGCATTTCGTTCCAAGGGCTCCTCTCTGATCGGGGCCCTTTCCGTTTTTGCGTTCCGGCCGCGGAACGTTGCGGCCGGGAAGCGGCCATCGTTTTCGGGGCGTTGTCCGGACTTTTCCGATAGTTCTAGTTACATGTATTGCATAAGAGTAGTAGTATATGCCGAGTTCCCGTTCCCCGCCGAAGGGGGGCTACCATGGTCATCGGCTACCGCTTGAAAATCCTGCGGGAAGAAAGAAAACTCCAACAAGTTGAGTTGGGCAAGCGGACCGGGCTCCATCAGTGCTACATCTCTCGCGTGGAGACCGGCCGCACGGTTCCGTCGCTCGAAACCCTCGAAAAACTGGCTCGCGGTCTTGAAGTCCCTCTCTACCGGATCTTCTACGACGGGGCAAATCCGAAGGCGCATGAGATATTTGTGAAACCCAAAGACAGCAAAGCCGCCTGGAGCGGCGGTGAAGACCCCCTTCTATTGGCGGATTTCCGGAGAATGTTTAAACGAGTCAGGGAGAGGGATCGTTCTCTTCTTCTTGCCATCGCCGGGAGGATGGCCAGCCAGGCGGAGCGTCGAAAGAGACTAGCACGCGCCGTTTCCGCTCCCGCAAGCTCGCCGGCGTCGCCGTAGTGTTCTCCCGCTTGTTAGCCGGGAGTGCGCAGCCGCTCGATCCGCGCGCCCACCGAAGAGAGTTTCCGTTCGATTCCCTCATATCCGCGATCGATGTGATACACGCGATCGACAATCGTGCTGCCCATCGCGACGAGCCCCGCCAGCACCAGCGACGCGCTCGCTCGCAGGTCCGACGCGATCACGTTCGTCCCCGTGAGCGCCGACGGCCCGCGCACGATGGCGCGCCGTCCCTCGATCGAGATATCGGCGCCCATGCGCATCATTTCGCTCGCGTGCATGAAGCGGTTCTCGAAAATGGTTTCCGTGATGACCGCGACTCCCTCCGCTTGCGTGACGAGCGCCATGAATTGCGCCTGCATGTCCGTGGCGAAACCCGGATACTCCTCGGTGATCAAGCTGGCCGCAGCGAGTTTCCCGGGGGCGCGCACGCGTAACTCTCCGGGGCCCTCGTTCCGGATTTCGACTCCGGTCTCTTCCATCTTCGCGATCACCGCGCCGAGGTGCTCCGGCGCGCAATGCGTCAGCAGCAGTTCGCCGCCCGTGATTGCGCCCGCGGCGAGAAACGTCCCGGTCTCGATGCGGTCGGGGATAATGGTGTGAGAAGCGCCGCCCAGCCGTCCGACGCCCTGCACGACCAGTGTCGAGCTGTCGATTCCTTCGATGCGCGCGCCCATCTGGATCAGCAATTCCGCAAGGTCGGTCACTTCGGGCTCGCGCGCGGCATTCTCGATGCGCGATTCGCCTTCGGCCAGCGCCGCCGCCATCAGTGCGTTTTCCGTGCCCGTAACCGTTATTTTCTCGAAGAGGATGTGCGCCCCGTGCAGCCGTCCATTGCCCGGCACGCGCGCCTCGATATATCCGTGCTCCGTGCTGATTTCGGCGCCCATCTTTTCGAGCGCCTTCAAATGCAAATCCACGGGACGCGCGCCGATCGCGCAGCCGCCCGGCAGCGAGACGCGCGCGTAGCCCGTCCGCGCCACGAGCGGCCCGAGCGTGAGTATCGAGGCGCGCATCGTGCGCACCAGCTCGTAGGGCGCCTCCGCATGCGCGACTCGCCCCGCCTCGATCGTCACCGCCGTGGACGGTATCTCTGGGAACTCGACGTGCACGTCCATGTGCTCGAGCAGTTGCCCCATCGTCACGATGTCGCGCACGTGGGGAACATTGTCGAGGCGCACCGCATCGGCGGTCAGCAGCGCCGCGGCCATCGCCGGCAGAGCCGCGTTCTTGGCTCCGCTGATCCGGATCGTCCCTTCGAGCCGCTTCCCGCCCTGGATGAGAAATTTGTCCATGTGCTTCGTTAACCCGCCCGCTATTTCCCGCCGAGCGCCCGGCGCAGTTCTCCGCGCGCGCGGGTCAATCTCCTTCGCGCTTCCCCGGCATCCACTCCCGCTTTCAGCATGATCAGCGCCACGCGGAGGTCGTGTCCGGATTGACGCAGCGCATGTGCCGCTTGAGACGCTTCCGCGCCGGTCGCTTCTCTCAAAATTCGCAGCCCGCGCGCTTGCAACTTGTGATTCGTCAGCGCCACGCCGATCATCCAATTGTCGTAAACCCTCCCCAGCCGCGCCATCACTGCGGTTGATAGCAGGTTGAGGACCATCTTTTGCGCCGTCCCCGCCTTGAGCCGCGTCGAGCCCGTCACCGCTTCGGGGCCCGTCTGTACGACGATCGCGATGCGCGCGCGCCGTCCAAGCGTCGAGCCGCGGTTCGACGTCACACCGATCGTCACCGCGCCGTGCCGCTTCGCGTATTGGATCGCGCCCAGTACGTACGGCGTCTCGCCGCTCGCCGCAATCCCGGCGACCACATCGCGCCGCGACACTCCGCGCCGCGCGAGGTCCCGCGCTCCATTCTTGGCGGAGTCTTCCGCGCCTTCGACCGCGCCCGTCAGCGCCCGCCTGCCCCCGGCAATCACGGCCTGCACTTTTTTCGGCGATGTGCCGAACGTCGGCGGGCACTCGGCCGCGTCGAGAGCCGCAAGCCGGCCGCTGGTGCCCGCGCCCACGTAGAAAAGCCGCCCGCCGTTCCGGAGCGCGCTCGCGGCTGCGTCCACAGCGCGCGCGATCGCGGGCAATGCTCGCCGCACCGCTCCCGCGACGCTCGCATCCTCTCGATTCAAAGCGCGGAGCATGGCTGGCGTGCTCATTTTGTCGAGCCCGCGCGTGTGAGGATTTCGGCGCTCGGTGGGGCGAAGAAGAAGAGAATCTGGCTCGCGTTTCACTGTTCCGATTATAACCATGCCCGGCCCTGGCCGTTCGTACAGGGTGTTTCAGTCCTGGAATTGCCCTTCAGTCCA